>Ga0335078_10004384_pt1 | contig 20932 bp, 18 predicted proteins | sample Lox_Sample_32_FD_206711 | JGI IMG/M metagenome (GOLD analysis project Ga0335078, IMG submission 206711) | Soil microbial communities from Loxahatchee National Wildlife Refuge, Florida, United States - Lox_Sample_3.2 | ecosystem: Environmental > Terrestrial > Soil > Wetlands | place: USA...
CGTGATCTCCCACGATCTGCTCACCGTCACCGACGCCCAGCAGATCCTCTACCTCGACCGCGGGCGCGTCACCGAGACCGGCACCCATACCGAACTGCTCGGCCTCGGCGGCCGCTACGCCGACCTCTACCGCCTGCACCACCCAGCGCAAGCCCCCGAAGCCCGGGAAGTACCGAGCGACGTAGCGATGTGACATGAGGACCACCTGCGCCAGGGGCGGACCGGCAGCGTCGTACCTCGTCATCTCAGCGAAGCTGCGCGGCGGCGCCCGGCACCCGAGCGGGCGAACGTAGACGGCTTCGCCGGCAAGGAGCCGGAGAAGGCGTCGTCGACCAGACCCTGCAGTCGCCGCGGTATTCGCACATCCCTCTGTTGGTGAACGTCGCCGTGGTCCCTCCGGAGCAGCCCAGCTTGACAAGGCGTAGCCGGTGGTCCCGGAACCTGAGCAGCCGGTACCAACTGGTCCGGGTAGCCCGCACATGTGGCCACGCCCGTGCCCTCGCGGTTGGGGTGGATCCCGACGGAGCGCAAGCCGCCGAGCGCGACATGGACCCATCTGCAGGCATCGCGGCCAATCGGAGGTGCATCACGTCGAAAGTCGCCGGTGTCGAACCAGGGCAGCGTCATCTGAACGGCCCGCAGACTACGGGACGGGAGTACCGCAACTTGTCGGCGGCGCACGGGCTACGGTGCGACCAAGGTGCGACCAGCCGCGGCGATCTCCGCCATGTCCAGTCGTCCCGCTTGTCAGGCCCCCAGTTCGATCTCGTCGCACTCAAGCCCGGCCTCGGTCTGCGCTTCGGCGTTCTGCTGCCACGCCGCGTACCGACGCGCCGTCCGCACCTCCACGTCGAGCACCTTCTGGGCCTCAGCCTGCGTGAGGCCGTGGCTGCGCAGCTTCCTGTACGCATGCGTGCGCTCCGCTACTTGCGCCATTGAGCGCCACTTGGTAGCATTTCCGGCGGCTCTGCAGAGATGCTGGCGGAGCGGCTGGCGACGCTGGCGGCCATCAGCGCGTAAGCGGATCTCGGTGCCCAGAGTCGCGGCGGGCTGGTGGCGGGTGAGGGCTTGATCGGTGGCCGTTGCGCTGTCGCCCCGGGCTCGAGCCAGATCGTCCAGGTAGCTCGCGATGCAATCGGCGTGGAACCGCGGTAGCTAAACGGCAGATGGCCCCCACCCTCGACTGCGGGCCAGGGCAAGGTGCGGACGAGAAGCACCGCTGGTCGTTCGGCATAAGAGGTCTTAGTTCTTATTTACGGAACGAGCCGTGGTGCATCATCCGCGTCAGTGACCTGGCGCAGCAGCCAGCGCACGGCGTCGCCGGGTGACGAGCAGTCAGCAACGTCAGCCAGCGGCGGACGGCGGATCATGACGACCGGTATGCCGAGCTGTCTCGCGGCTGCGAGCTTGCCGGATGTCAGCGCTCCGCCGCTGTTCTTGGTGACCAGCACGTCGATCCAGTGCTGGGTCATGATCGCGCGCTCCGTATCAGCATCATAGGGCCCTCGGGCGAGGATGATGTGCCGGGCGGCTGGCAGCGGGCCAGCCGGGGGACTGGCGCAGCGGATCAGGAACCACATCTGGTCGAGCGCCGCGAAGACCGGCAGCCCCTGTCGGCCAGTGGTGAGAAACGCGCGCCGTCCCGCAGATGGCAGCAGATGCGCGGCGGCCTGCGGCGAGCTGACGTCATGCCAGTCATCGCCCGGGCCGGCGGTCCACGGCGGCCGGAGGAGACGGAGTAGCGGTGTCTGCGATCTCGCGCATGCGAGGGCGGCGTGTGCGCTGATGGCCTGCGCGAATGGGTGGGTGGCATCGATCACGGCCGCGACATGCTGGGCGCGAAGCCAGTCGGCCAGCCCGTCCACCCCGCTGAAGCCCCCGATCCGCACCTCGCCAGCGGGCAGCGCCAGATCAGCTATCCGGCCGACCAGCGAGGAGATCACGCGCAGGCCCGGTCGTATGGCCAGCCGGGAGGCCAGCTCTCGCGCCTCTGCGGTCCCGCCGAGGACCAGGATGGTGGTCCGGGTCACGTGCTATCCGGTCGCCTGAGCAGGTAGGTGTCCATGATCCAGCCATGGCGACGGCGGGCAGCCGCTCGCGCGGCCGTGATTTCTTCCCCGACCTCGGCAATGCGGCCGGAGATCAGGACCTCGTCCTTGCTGCCGATGTAGGCGCCCCAGTAAATTTCCAGGTCGCCGTCGCCTACCTCGGTAAACGTGCACCCGGCATCCAGCATCACGACGACGTCGTCGGCGTCGCTGGGAAGGCCCTGCGCGAGCAGCCGGCCGGTCGTGATGTGCACCGGACGCCCTGTCCGGGTCAGGCTGGTCTTGTGCTGGGCCGCCAGCGCCTGGACGCTGCTGATTCCCGGGATCACCTGTATCTCGAAGGTGACCGCGCCCCTGGCCAGCACCTCGCCCAGTACGTGCACGGTGCTGTCGTAGATCGCGGGGTCGCCCCAGGCCAGGAACGCGCCGCGACCCTGCTCGCCGAGCTCGCTGGCTATCAGCCGCTCGTAGATCACCGCGCGCCGCGTGCGCCAGTCATCCACCGCCGGCTCGTAGGCTGCCGTGCCGCGATCACGATCGGGGTCGGCCGCAGTTACGATCCGGTAGGACGAGCCGGTGATGTACCGCTCGCATACGGCCCGGCGTAGCTCGGTGAGCTCGGGCGCGGCATCGCCCTTGTCCGTCATGAATACGACGTCGGCGGCGTTCAGCGTGCTGATCGCCTGCACGGTGATGTGCTCGGGGTTACCGGCTCCGATTCCCACCACGGACACCGTTCTCATCAGCGTGCGTCCTTCCTGCGATCCGGCGTGCATCGCGCAGCCGTTCGTGCGCAGCCAGTCAAGACATGCCGCCCGTCCTCGCCGATTCCGGCGACGGTCGCGGGCCCGGCACGGAGACGCTCACCCACTCATATGCGCCTGGTGCCGGATGCCCTGCTCACGTGGAGGCTGGGCAGGCCGTCAGGCATCCCGTCGCTTATTAGCTGGCGGACCAAGGTCGTATTGAGTCCTTCGGCGACCAGGTCGCCCAGCGCATCGAGCCAGTTGTCGCGCACCTGCGCGAAGCACACCTCCGCAGGAGCCCACCGGCGTCCCGCCTGACTTGCGACCTGGGCCAGGTAAGCCCGCCGGAAGGCGTCGTTCTCGAATATCCCGTGCCAGGACGTACCGCTGGCCGGTCCGGCCACGCACCCTTCTCCAGAGCCGTCCTGGACAATGATCAGCGGCTCCCCGCCGTCCGCCCGGACCTGGCCGTGCCGGATCTCGTAGCCGTGCACGGGCATCCCGCGCACGCTACCGGAGGACTGCCGCAGCGTCTTACTGGGGATGAACTGGGTCGTGACCGGCAGCAAGCCAAGTCCCGGTACCTCGGCAAGGTCACTTTCCACTCCGTCGGCGATGCGGCTGCCGAGCATCTGATAGCCCCCGCAGATGCCGATGACGGGCAGCCCCCGCATGGCCCGCCGGCGCACCGCCTCGGCCAGTCCGCGGTTACGCAGCCACTGCAGATCGTGCACCGTGGCGCGGGTGCCCGGCAGGATGACCAGATCCGCGTCGGCGAGGTCATCCGGCCGCGTCGCCAGGCGCACCAGCACGCCCGGCTCGCAGGCCAGCGGATCGACGTCGGTGTAGTTCGACAGCCGCGGGAAGCGGATCACGGCGACCCGCAGCGCCTGGTCCGCCGGGTCGCGCATGGCCCACGGCTGGCCGTGTTCCAGCCGCACGCTGTCCTCGCCATCGGGCCAGGCACCGGGCAGCCAGGACAGGACTCCGGCGCATGGCCGGCCGGTCAGCTCGGACAGCCAGTCAAGGCCGGGCTTCAGGATGCCGCGGTCGCCGCGGAACTTGTTGATCACGTAACCGGCGATGTGCCGCTGGTCGGCGGGATCAAGCAGGGCCAGGGTGCCCAGCAGCGACGCGAACACGCCGCCCCGGTCGATGTCGCCGACGATCAGGACCGGAAGATCCGCAGCCCGCGCCAGCCCCATATTTGTGATGTCCCCGGCTCGCAGGTTGATCTCGGCCGGGCTGCCAGCACCCTCGCAGATGACGACGTCACAGCGGGCACGCAACGTGGCCAGGCTATCCAGGACGACATCCAGCAGCTCCCGTTTGAGCTGCTGGTAAGTGCGCGCGTCCGCGTCGCGCCAGGGCTTGCCGAGCACGATCACCTGGGACCGCTGGTCGCTGGCCGGCTTCAGCAGGACCGGGTTCATCAGGTGAGTAGGGGCGATCCGGGCCGCTGCCGCCTGCATGGCCTGGGCTCGGCCGATCTCCGCGCCCTCGGCCGTGACCATGCTGTTAAGCGCCATGTTCTGCGCCTTGAACGGAGCGACCCGCACACCCTCACGCGCCAGCCACCGGCACAGCCCGGCCGTGACCGCTGTCTTGCCCACATCACTATGCGTGCCGGCAACCAGCAGCGCCCCCCTCACCTGCAGCTCCGTTCCGCCGGCGGCTTGAGTCGAGTCAGGAACCGTCGGCAGGCAGGCCGAAGGCGCTGGAAAACCGCTCTCAAGGCCTTCGCCATCACCTTCGGCGACGGGTTCCCGGCCGCCGAGACCTACCAACCCAAACCGCTGGAAACACCGTTAGTGAGGTAGACCACCTCCCATCATAACGGCCAGCTGTATGGAAGGCCTTGCCGCCATCGATGCTGGGTGATCAGTCGCCATGGCCCTCGCATTGTGATGGTGACCGACCCGTCGTCCTCGGTGAGAGCAGATGGCGCTCGTCTCCATCGCGTTCGGTCAGCCGCGGAGGGCGGCCTGCCACTGCTGGCGCCGGATATGCTCCGGCGTCAACACGCAGTCACCGCATGTCCCGCCGCCCGGCACCCGGTAGTACAGGCAGCAGCTGCGGCGGACCAGGAAACGCCTCGGCTGCGAGGCGTCCGGCTGCACGAGTTCCCCGGTGCCCCGCAGCGGTCCGAGAGCGAGGACCCTGGCCGTCAGCTGGCCGGCGGTTTCCGCCCGGTCCGGAAAGCTCTTGGCCAGCATCCCGGCGGCGCCCGCCAGCGCGGACGCGATGTTGCCCCGCAGCACCAGCGGTGAGAGCCGGAACAATGCCTGGAAAGCACCGGCTACCGGATCGGCCATGCCCTGCACGCAGCCCTCCGACAGCAGCGCGGCAGCGTCGTCGAGCTGACGGCCGGCCGCCGCGTCGCCGATCTCCCGCCCGGTGACCGGGCCGGCCGCCAGCGGCACCGGGCCGCCGTCAACCGGGCGCCACCACAGGTTGTCCAGGGTCAGGTAGGGGACCATGCCGCCGAGCACCGCCGCGCCCAGCGACGGTGACACCAGACGTGAGGCCAGCCCCAGGAACACGATCGAGGCGGCGACCCGCTCGGTCACCTCCGCAGGCGCGATGCCGGCCCGGCCGGCGATGACGGCACGGGCGTGAGTCACCCGGTCGGCCAGCACCGCCGGATCAGATACCAGCAGGCTCGCCTGCCGCCAGCCCGCGTCCTCGGCCCAGGGCTCGAGAGCGAAGTACGGCCCGGCGCCGGCGACCGCGGCAAGCGCCTCAGCCGCATCCACGTCCGCCGCCAGTCCCCGCATGAAAGTCACCCCGGTTCCAGTCAAGGTTAGCCGTCACGCAGCTTGCGGATAGAGTCGGGTTTGTGCTGGTCCGGCCGTTCACCCCAGGGTGGCTGTCGTAAGAGGGGAACCTGGTGTGAATCCGGGGGTCGGCAACGGTAAGCGGGAACGGACGCATCAGCAGGGTGGCCGGCGCTGGCTGCAACGGCCCTGCGTACCGATTCGATCCCCGGTCGAGGAGCGGTCCTGAGTGCGGATCGCGGCCTGGATGCATGCGATCAGCTCGCCGCGGGCGGCAGTCAGCGAGGGGCCGTACCAGGTCAGGCTCCGGCCGGGGACGAGCGCTACCGCGATGCCGGGGAAGGCCTCGGGCCCGTCGCTGGCGGTGAAGGGGTAGGGCTCGTCGGGCAGCACCGCCAGCTCGGCTCCGGCGGCCATGAGGCTCGTGAGCTCGTGCCTGGGGTAACGATTTGTGGAGTCGGCGAACACGTGCACAAGGCCTAGCCGCGTGAGTATGTCTCCGGTGAAGGTGCGGGCTCCGACGACCATCCAGGGTTCTCGCCAGATAGGGACGACCGTTCGCAGGGCCGGGAGTGCGGGCGGTCCGGACCACTGACTGGCCGCGGAGCGTATCCATTCGGGTTCGGGGACGGACAGGACGTCGGTGAACAGGCGGCGCAGCGAGCGCAGGGCTGCCTCGACCGTCTCGATCTCGGTGACCCACACGGGGATCCCAGCCGCCCGCAGGTGCTCGACGTCGTGCCGGCGGTTCTCCTCGCGGTTGGCGACGACAAGATCAGGGCGCAGCGCGGTGATCGCGGCGCGGTTGGGGTTCTTCGTGCCGCGGACCCGCGGGACGTCGAGGCCGGCGGGGTGGGTGCACCAGTCGGTGGCGCCTGCCAGCCGGCCGGGGACGGTGACGGCGAGGGCTTCGGTCAGCGACGGGACCAGCGAGACGATACGCTGCGGGGGCCTGGTCAGGCTGAGGGGATGCCCGAGGTCATCGCGCAACGTCGGCATAGCGCCCTTTCGATGTGGATGTCAGGCGAAGTCGCCCGCCTCGCGGCGGAGGTCGCGGATCACCGAGAACAGCGTCCTGAGCAGCTGCGGCGGGAGCCCGAGTTGGGTGAACAAGGCCGCGTTGATGTGCTTGGTGGCCTCTGCGGCCAGCGCGCGGCCCTGCTCGGTGATCTGGATAAGTACCGCCCGGCCGTCGCTGGGATGCGGCTCGCGGCTGACAAGCCCGGCTTTCTCGAGCCTGCTCACGGCGTTGGTGATGCTGGTCGGGTGTACCTGGAGCAGAGTGCCGGCCTGGGCCATCGGCAGGGTGCCGCGCCGTGTGAAGGACAGCAGGGTGAGTAGTTCGTAGCGGGCGAAGCTCAGCCCGAGCGGTCGCAGCACGGCCTCAGCTCGCGCGAGCATGATCGCCTGGGCGCGCATCACGGATGTGACGGCGGCCATGCCGTCCGCGGCGTCGGCCCAGCCGTGAGCCCGCCACTGCCGGGCGGCCTCCTCGATGGGATCAAACGTCAGCGGAGCGGTCGTCACAGCCTGTCCCCCTCACATTCCGGTGCTTTAAGCCTACTGTGGCAGGCCGATAGCCCCTGTGGCCGTGATCCGCCGGGCAGCCGCGCTTCGATGCATGGCTGGCGGGAGTCCGCTCACACGTTGCGCCTGTACTCGCCTCCCGCTTCGAAGAAAGCGTCGCTGATCTGCCCGAGCGAGCAGTACCGGACGGCATCCATCAGGGCGGCGAAGACATTGCCTCCGCTGATGGCGGCGCCCTGCAGCCGGGCGATCGCCTCCGGCGCGGTGCCTGCGTGCCGGGCATGGAAGTCGGCGAGCCGCTTGAGCTGGGACTGCTTTTCCGCGTCGGTGGCGCGGGCGAGTTCCACCGGTCCGGCCGGAGTTTCGCCGCGGTGCGGGTCGAGGAAGGTGTTGACACCGACGATGGGCAGGCTGCCGTCGTGCTTGCGCTGCTCGTAGCGCATCGACTCGTCCTGGATCCGCCCGCGCTGGTAGCCGGTCTCCATGGCGCCCAAGACGCCGCCGCGTTCAGCCAGGCGGTCGAACTCCGCCAGCACGGCTTCCTCGACCAGGTCGGTGAGCTGCTCGATGATGTACGAGCCCTGCAGCGGGTTCTCGTTGCCGGCCAGGCCCCATTCCTTGTCGATGATCATCTGGATGGCGAGCGCCCGGCGGACCGAATGCTCGCTGGGGGTCGTGACCGCCTCGTCGAAGGCGTTGGTGTGCAGGCTGTTGCAGTTGTCGTAGATGGCGCACAGGGCCTGCAGCGTGGTGCGGATGTCGTTGAAGTCCATTTCCTGAGCGTGCAGCGACCGGCCGGAGGTCTGCACGTGGTACTTCAGCTTCTGCGCCCGCTCTCCCGCACCGTATCGTTCCTTCATCGCCACGGCCCAGATCCGCCGCGCGACCCGGCCGATGACGGAATACTCCGCGTCCAGGCCGTTGGAGAAGAAGAACGACAGGTTGGGGGCGAAGTCGTCAATGTCCATGCCGCGGGCAAGGTAGGCCTCGACGTAGGTGAAGCCGTTAGCGAGCGTGAACGCCAGCTGGCTGATCGGATTGGCCCCCGCCTCGGCGATGTGGTAACCGGAGATCGATACCGAGTAGAAGTTCAGCACCTGGTGGTCGATGAAGTACTGCTGGATGTCGCCCATGCACCGCAACGCGAAATCGGTGGAGAAAATGCAGGTGTTCTGGCCCTGGTCCTCCTTGAGGATGTCGGCCTGCACGGTGCCGCGGACATTGCTCAGGACCCAGGCCCGCATCTCCTGCGCTTCCGCCTCGCCGGGCTCGCGGCCGTGCTCGTCGCGGAAGGCATCGAGCCGTTGGTCGATGGCGGTGTTCAGGAACATCGCGAGAATGGCCGGGGCCGGGCCGTTGATCGTCATCGACACCGAGGTCGTCGGTGCGCACAGGTCGAACCCGGAATACATGACCTTCATGTCCTCGACCGTGGCGATCGACACTCCGGACGTTCCCACTTTGCCGTAGATGTCCGGACGCAGGTCGGGATCGCGGCCGTAGAGTGTCACCGAGTCGAACGCTGTCGACAGCCGGGTCGTGTCACCGCCGCGCGACAAAAGCTGGAAGCGCCGGTTGGTGCGGAACGCGTCACCCTCGCCGGCGAACATCCGGGCCGGCGCCTCACCTTCACGCTTGAACGGGAACACCCCCGCGGTGAACGGGAAGAAGCCGGGAAGGTTTTCCGAGCGCAGGAACCGCAGCAGCTCCGCGTCATCCTGGGTGCGTGGCAGCGCAACCCGGGGCACCCTGGACCCGGACAGCGTGCTCCTGGTCAGCGGGGTGCGGAGCTCCCTGCCGCGTACGGTGTAAACGAACTCGTCGCCGGCGTAATCCTCCACCCGGGCCGGCCACTGCCCGAGCAGATCGCGGACCTCAGGCAGCAGCTCGTTTTCGGCGGCGCCGAGCAGCTTGCGGACTTGCTCGGCTCCCTCGTCCACGCCGAGCAGATCGGCCGCGGTGCTCAGGTGCTGGCGGCGGCGGGCGATCTCGGCCTGGGCCCGCGTCAGCTTATGGTAGCCGCGCACGGCGTCGGCGATCTCCGCGAGGTACCGGCTGCGGGCGGAGGGGACGACGCTGCGCAGCGCGGTCGAGGCCTTGACGTCGACCCGCGGGAGCACGCCCTCGCCGGCGGGCAGTCCCTGGTCGGCCAGCAGGGTCTTCAGGTGCTGGTAAAGCGCGCTTACTCCGTCGTCGTTGAACCGCGCGGCGTTGGTGCCGAACACGGGCATGTCCTCCCAGCGGACCCCGAATGCCTCGCGGTTGCGGACCAGCTGGCGGGCGACATCGCGGCGGGCGTCTTCCGCGCCGCGACGTTCGAACTTGTTGACGGCCACGACATCGGCGAAGTCGAGCATGTCGATCTTCTCCAACTGGGAGGCGGCGCCGAATTCCGGCGTCATGACATACAGCGAGGTGTCGCTGAATGGCACGATCGCCGCGTCACCCTGCCCGATGCCCGGCGTCTCGACAATGACCAGGTCGAACCCCGCCGCCTTCACCGCCATCAGGATGTCGCCGAGCCGCTCCGGCAGCTGCGCGCCGGCTGACCGGGTGGCCATCGACCGGAAGAACGTCCGATTCCGGTCCCCGCTGTCAAGGGCGTTCATCCGGATCCGGTCGCCCAGCAGGGCGCCGCCGCCGCGGCGGCGGGTCGGGTCGATCGCAAGCACCGCGATGCGCAGCTTGTCCTCGAAGTCCAGGCGAAAGCGCCGCAGCAGCTCGTCGGTCAGCGACGACTTACCGGACCCACCGGTCCCCGTGATGCCGAGCACGGGCACCGGCCGGGCTGGCAGCGCCTCCCGGACACCCTGCGCCAGGTTGACGGACCGTCCGGCCTCGAGCACGGTGATCGCGCGCGCCAGCGGAGTAGAACTGCCGCTGAGCACGGCGTCCAGGCTCGGCTCATCCGCGCATAGGTCAACGTCGCACGCCGCGATCAGCTTGTTGATCATGCGGGGGAGGCCCAGCCGCTGCCCGTCCTCCGGCGCAAAGATCGTTACTCTGCGGTCGGCCAGCAGGGCGATCTCTTCGGGCACGATAACGCCGCCGCCTCCCCCGTACACCTTGATGTGACCCGCCCCGAGCTCCGCAAGCCGCTGCACGAGATAGCTGAAGTACTCGACGTGCCCGCCCTGGTAGGACGACAGGGCGATGCCCTGCGCATCTTCCTCGATTGCGGTGCGGGCCACCGTCTCGACACTACGGTCGTGCCCGAGGTGGACCACCTCAGCGCCCTGGCTCTGCAGGACCCGCCGCATGATGTTGATCGCCGCATCGTGGCCGTCGAACAGGCTCGCGGCGGTGACGAACCGCACGGAGTTGACCGGCACGTGTAGCGCCGGGGAGTCACTGGGCACTGCCGCCTCCGCTATGGCTGGAGAGGAGCTGTGGCTGTAGGGGAAGGGCCGCGAGGACCGGCCACCGAAAATAGTTGGACATCCTAACATCTTAGCGGCAATTTACTTGGACGTCCATGTAAAATTGCGTGGTGACACTGCCGCGGGCGTTGTGATGAGCTGGTCAAGCGGCAAGGACAGCGCGCTGGCGTTGCACGGGGTCCGCTCCGCCGGCGGGGTCGGGGTCGGCGGGCTGCTAGACCACGGTGAACGCGGCCGCCGGGCGGGTGGCGATGCATGGCGTCCGCCGGGTGCTGCTCGAGGCCCAGGCTGCCGCGCTCGGCTTGCCCTTGCACGTCGTCGAGCTGCCGTGGCCCTGCCCGAACCCGGTCTACGAACAGCTGATGTCCGCGGCGATGAGACGTCGGCTTAAAACGCGTCCTGTGCCTGCGCCGGAGTCAGCGCAGGCTGGCGCGGATGTCTTTCATCCGCCGGTAGAGCCGCAGGGGGTGGCCGGGAGCGGGGATGAGGCCGTAGTGGACGTAGAACTCATGCACCATGGGCCGCCAGCACGGCGGGACTTACCGCGGCCGGGGTTGACCACGCGGCGGTCTATCTCCTCGGCACGATGCCCCGACGCGGCGGGCGTCGAGGCACTGGCGCTTCGGTTCGGCCTCTCGGTTGGACGTGGCTTCCTGCGTCAGTCTGTCGCGGCGGTCATCCGTCGGGCACGTTTCGCCTGGGCGAGCAGTGACAGCGCAAGCACGGCTCCCACGCCCTCGCCGGCACGCATCCGCAGGTCGAGGAGGGGCTCCAGCCCGAGCGCATCGAGGACGCGCAGATGCGCGGGCTCGGCGCTGCGGTGCCCGGCGACCAAGTGGGCCTGGACCTCGGGACGGTGACGGACGGCGGCAAGCGCGCTGACGGCGGTCAGGAGGCCGTCCAGCACGACCAGCCCGTCGGCATCGGCCACGCCCAGGCACACCCCCGTGAGGAGGGCCTGCTCGGGGCCGCCGACTCCGCCGATCAGGTCCTCGACACCGGAGCGGCTGAGTTGGCCGGCCGGCGGAAGCCTTTCGCCCATCCGTGCCAGAGCTTGCTCCACGACGTGTTGCTTGCGGGCGACGATGGAGGTGTCGCTCCCCGCGCCACGCCCCACGACGTCTTCGGCAGGCACTGCCAGCAGGGCAGCCGCAAGGGCTGAGGCGATGGTTGTGTTGCCGATGCCGACTTCGCCGAGGGCAACGGGGCCGGCTGGCACGAGCTCGTGACCTAGCCGGTTGCCTGCGGCGAGCAGCCACGCCACGGCATCCCTTTCCAGCGCATCCGCGCCGGCCAGGTCGCCTTGCCTGCCCGGGGGACGCAAGTCCCGCCAGCCCTGGATGTGGTCACCGTCGATGCCGCAGTCGGCCAGGCATACTTGCAGGCCGGCGGCCCTGGCCGTAGCGGCGCCCTGGCCCTCGCCGGCCGCGAGCGCGCGGGCGATGAGCCGGGTGGTGCTACGCGGGAACGCGCTGACTCCCAGGCTGGCGACGGGGTGATCGGCGCCGGCGATGACCAGGGTTCCCGCAGCGTCGCGCGCGGCAACCGACTCGACCCGCAGCAGAGTGTCACCCAGCAGCCCCAGCGACCCGGGCGCCGCTAGCAGGCGGTCCTCACGGTCGCGCGCCAGGACCCGCGCCCCGCCCACCGCTGCGGACGCGCGGTCACGAGGCGCAGCGGGCTCCGTTTCGCGCGGCCAGCGGTCCCGCAGGATGACCTCGTTGAGCGGGAGCCGGCGCGACCATCCGTGACGCTCCAGCCCCGGTGCTGGCAAGCGCTCGTCGGGCCAGCCGAGGCAGAGCCAGCCGAGTGTCACCACACCGTCAGGCAGGCCGAGAAGAGCGCTCAGCTCATCAGGATCGAAGAGGGTGACCCACCCCAGGCCGAGCCCGTGGGCACGAGCGGTCAGCCAGATGTTCTCGACCGCGCAGGCACAGGACCAAATGTCGGCGTCGGGGAAGGTGGCGCGGCCCAGGACACCAGCCGACCGGGCGCGCCGGTCGCAGCAAACCACGACACCCACAGGGGCTTCGCGGATCCCGTCCAGCTGCAGGCTGCGCAAATGCCGTGCGCTGTCCGCGTCCAGGCGTCTGGCCTGGGCGAGGCGAGCACGGTCAGCCATGACCGCCGCGCTATCCCTCAGGCCCGAATCCGTAACGACGATGAAGCGCCATGGCTGGGAATGCCCGACGCTCGGCGCCGCGTGGCCGGCCGCCAGAACCTCGTCCACGATGTCGTCCCCGACCGGGTCCGGCCGGAAGCGCCGCACGTCTCGCCGGGCGGCGATGACCTCGGCCAGCGCCGCGCGCGTCCTCACCGGGAGCGCCCAGCTCATGGGGTCCCCGGCCCGCTCGGCGCTGCTGGTGGTGTCCCCGATCAGCGGCTGCGGCCGGGGCCACGGCTTCGACGCCCCGGCGCTCATCGCGCACAGCCGCGCGACGCCGTGCCGAGTGACCCGCTGACGAGACCTTCAATCACGAGCCCGGCGCCCTCTCCATCGGCGTCCACCGTGACCTCCGCGACAAGCGATCCGAACATCCCCGAGCACCACATGCTCGACATCCAGCAGCTTCTTCCATAGCTTTGACCTGCGCACGCCCTCCCCCGTCACCAGCGAGCTGTCTCTCGACAAGCCAGCACGCGAGCTAGCGGGGGACGGCGTATCCTCTTTGGGCCGACACGCCAGGCGTCGCTATCAACACCCATTAGAGAACGGCACCAGCGCCGCCACGGGTCGCACCCTTTCCTCGTTGATTCGGTCTTACTGCCGTCGCACGGATGAGCAATTCCGCTCGCGACGTGCGCGCATGTCCGCCAACACCTCGGTGTCGATTAGGTCATCATCTCGGATACGATTATCATAGTTTTCCCAGCCCATGAACATCTGCATCGACCGGATAGCATCTGACTCCCAGCGACCATCCAGCGGCCCCCGGTAGAAATCGCGCTCACGCATCAGCTGCTTGAGTTCGTTAGCAAGCTCAGACCCTATTGCTACAAGGTTCGTCGAATCGCTCGGAAAGTATGACAATTTGTGAATTTCGTAGCATCGCTCGAGTTCGTCGATGGGCTGTCTGTGGTCATAGATAGAGATTGCTACATGCCGATCATCGAGCCCCCCATAGCCGCCATTCTCTCTGAGGACCAACAATGCAGCTGATTGTTGACCTCGAAGCTCCCCTCCTGCCGTCTCGCCAGCTGCCAAGGCCGTGATCAGCCTTTCTGAAAGAGTGCCTGTTCCGTCCTCGAACACACATACCATGCTGTCGAGAACTTCACCGCCCGCAAGACCGTTTCCGAGCGCCAGACAGTGATTGCCGACGCGATCGCCAGCCCATCCATCCCACTCGTACACTTCAGCACCTGTGTGACTGGCCGACCGCCCTTCGGCGTCGAGCACGGCGAATTGGCGCTGCTCATGAGCGGTGTCTGCCTGCAATAGAATATCCACGACCTGGCGAGGCTCGGCGCCACACCTTAAAAGCTTAAGCCCTATACTTCCATGACGCGGGTTCGCAAACGCCTGCGTTGCCAACACGCCGACTGTCGCCCGACCGTACGGAACCAGGCCTCCGACATTCGGAAACTTCGACTGGACAGCCACGCCCAAGTCGCCGTTTGACGGGTCATGACCCATGATGGAATAAGTCACCTGTGCCGGTACCTTTCGATCTCTGGTCCTCTTCCGCTTGATGGACGATCGGAAAAGCCCAATACTACAGGTAACTGGTCACGTCCAGGGATCGCAGGTGCGCGAAGATGACGCTTTGGTGCCGGTGGGGCGCGTGGCGGCGTGGCGAGGGCTACGCCCAGCGCCGTTGAGGCTCATGGTCATCCGGAATGGTCTGGCGGTCTTCTTGGCTTCGGCGCGCAGTTGGCGTGCTGGGCGGCCCAGTGCCGTCCGGGCCCCGGAGCGGTGGCGAGGATGTCTACGGCTTCGGTGGCGCCGATGCCCATGACCCAGCGGACGATGCCGCGGAAGTCCAGGTGCTCGATGGCGGCGGCGTGCATGTGGGCGCGCAGGTAGTCCGAGGCCTTGGCGGACCAGAAGCTGCCTTCTTCGACGCCTTCCACGGACACGGCCTGGCTGAACGCGTCGGTGCGGCGGATCGCGACCTGGGGGTCCTGGCGGCCGTCGAGCGGGTTCCACCAGAACGTGGACGGCACCCCGCCGACGCCTTGTGGGCCGCCCGGCCAGTGGCGAGTCCCGCCTGGGCAGGCGTGTGCGCGTGCTCGCGCGCGAGCGGACGGCGTTCAGGCCGGCGGATCTGGCGCTACTACATGGCCCAGTTGCGCCATTACATGGCCCGGTTGCGCCGCACCAGTGATCGTGCTGCAAGTGCAGCGGAAAGGCGATGTCGAGGAGGCGTTAGAACCAGCGTCCAGGGCGTTAGAAGACCGACAGGATCGTCGACATCGCGACAGACTTCGTTCACGATCAATTCATGTCTCGTTCACCGTTTTCCACTGCGATGTCGGCCATCCACCAAGACGAACCGGCGGTCAGATCCGCCCACCGAGCGCATCGGACGGCGTCCTCGGCGAGGCGCGACGACATCTGGAACGCCGGTCAACGAAGCGAGACGCCGCTGAAGCGGGCCGACCGCAACTTCGCCGAGCTGCTACAGGAACTGCGGGTCGCACAGACCGGCGTGCAGATCCTGTTCGCGTTCCTGCTCAGCCTGGCGTTCACCCAGCGATTCGCGACGCTGGGTGCCACGGAACGCGGTATCTACATCGCCACCCTGGCCGCCTCCGCCTTGACCGGTGCCCTGTTGGTTGCACCGGTCATGGTGCACCGTCTGCTGTTCCAGCGCGGGTTCAAACGCGAGCTGGTCCGGATCGGGCACCGGTTCGCAGTTGCCGGGCTGTGCGGGTTGCTCGCCGCGGTCGTGGGCGGCCTTCTGCTGGTGCTCGAAGTGTTCTTTGGTGGCTCCGCCGCCGTAGTCACTGGTGCGGCGCTCGCCACGCTCTTCGCGTCGCTGTGGGTCGGACCCGCGCTGTGGGTAGGACACCGCCACCCCCCGGCGCGTCTTCGTGGACAGCCACGGACGGTGGCCACGGCGCCTTCGGTTGCCACGAGCGGCGACCCTCCGGCGGCGCCCCGGCTGCGAACAGCGCATCCTCGCGGACCGGCAGCCCCGGCTAGGAAGGATGCACCACGACACCCCGGCCTCGCGGCACGACCTCGCGGCGCCGGCGCGCCGGCGGCACGGCACCGCCAGGCGATCGCGTTGTATGAGCGCGGCGGGGGAGAAGCAGCTGCGATACAGGATCACGATGGCGTCCACCTATTGTGAGAACTTTCTCGACGGCTTCGAGGGCACGCCTTCGGCGCGCCAGCTGTCCGGCCCGGCTGGGCTGGATCGGGCCGGTTACCTGGGCAGTCTCCTGCCCGCAGCGCCGAACCGGAAAGGCTCGCGCGTAAGTGATGCAAAACGGCTGCCGCAGCGTGACACGGCCACGGTTGCCGTTATGAAAAATGATCCCTAACGGCTGCAGCGGGCTGCGCACTCAGCGATCGGGCGCGTACGGCAATGAATGCACCCCGATATGGATCCGTACGGGAATGTGTGCGGCCAGCATCTCGTCCGCGGTCGGCATTATCGAGGTGCCGCTGGGTTGACCCAAGTGAGCCCCGGGAATCGAGCGAAGTCGGAGTCCGTCGAGCAGACGCCGACGCCGTGCTCGATGGCCAGGGCAGCCAGATGGGCGTCGGTGACCAAGTTGCCGCGTAGATCGCCGTCGACGATGAGCCGGTGCAGTATCTCCGCGTGCTTCGCTCCTGGCGTCGGCACCCACGCCGCATCGGTGTCGAGCCAGTCGGCGATATACGACCACGCCTGCCCCGGGCTCAGCGGGCTGGCCGAGGCGCGCGCGTGGGTCGAGATCCGCTGAAAGGCGAGCAGGGACGCCCACGGCAGTCCGACCCGGGCGGGCCCATTGAGTGTCTCCTCCAGCCAATCCCGGGTGGCCTCGTGAAAGGTACTCTGGGCGTCCACCGCGTACAGCAGGACATTCGCGTCGATGATCACTCAGGCGTGCCCCGCGCCGTCAAGAAGTTCGAGAGCCTCCGCGACGTTGGACACATCCACCCGCAGACCCAGCTTGCTTGTGCGCTGCCGAAACGTCCGCCGGGCTGGATGATATGCGCGCAGTCCGGCGCGCGCGAGACTGTTCACCGCTTCGCTCAGCCCAATATGGCGTTCGCGGCGGAGCTGTTCGGCTGCCGCGGCCACATCGTCATCGAGCCTGATCGTCGTGCGCATACGACAATCGTAGCATCAGTGATGTTCTGCAACCAGCATCATGATGCTGCCTCGGCCGTTGCGATGCCGCAGGACTCTGCAGGGCACAAGGGCCCTCATAGCGCGACCGCTAACGTAGAGAACCTTTGTCAGCATCTCCGTCTCCGATGCGGGTCACGAGCGACCCGGCGTGCCGGGTGGCATCTTGCCGTGCCCGCGCCTTGGCCGCGCAGCCGTTCGGGACCACTGTCTGCTGCACGGCCAGGAACGTGATTAGCCGGCGATCACAGGGTCTCGGCGGCGCGGGCCGGGTCGGGCTGGGGCGGCCCGGCGGGCTCCCAGCCGCCATCGGTGCGTGCGTACGGGTACCACAAGAGGTCACGCCCCAGCCGAAGCTGTGCGCGGCCCGCGGTGACCCGGTTCCCCGTGACCTGAGCGGCTGCTGCGGCCACCTCCCGCAGCGCCACTCGCGCGGCCTTCAGCAGCCCCGCTACGCCTGCCACTTCCGCAGCGGGGTCCCACTCCGCTTGGAGCACGTCGAGCCCGTCCGCGCCGCCGTGGCGCCAGGCCAGCGCTTGGCGGGCCAGGTCGCGCGCACCGATCCCGCAATGCTCGGCGAGTGCGGAGAAGGCCGGTGTGCCAAGCACCCGTTCGGCCCGGCGGGCAAGGTCGGCGTCCGGGCCGAGGCCCAGCCCGCCGTCGGCGCTGAGGCCGACGGCGAGTTCCCAGGCGCGTCTGGCTGCATCGGCCGCAAGCGACAGCAGGTCGTCGCGGAGCCCCGCGCGCCACGACGGCGGGTCGACCGGGAGCGCCGCCGGGTGCCCGGGCCGGTTCGGTGGCATCGGCGGGACAGGGATCGGCGCCGCCGACCGGGCCGCCGCAAACACGGCGCGGGCATCCACGCCCTCGTCATGATCGCCTGCCCGATCCGAGCCCGTGCCAACGACGACCGGGTCGGCCAGGACCCGCGATGGCGTTGTCGCGGCGCGGTCCGCGCCGCGGCGCCTTGCCCGTAGCCCGGCTAGCACCTCGCTTCGGGTCCGGCCCCGCAAGAGCAGCACCGCGAACGGGTCGGCGTCCAGGGCGTCGGCGACCAGGTAGCAGACCGCTGCCGAATGTTTGCACGGATCGGCCTCATCCGGGCAGGTGCAACGAGGTCCGACCTCCCCGGCGCCGGGCAGCAGATCCAGGCCAGCAGCGGCGACGTCGCCAGCGACATCAGGCGGCAGCTCGCCGTCAAGCAGCGCTGCGGCGCGGCCGAGCTGCGCGGAGATCGCGTCGATTACCCGGTCCCACTCCTCGTCGGCGAACGGCCGCACCCGGATCCGGACATCGTACGGCCGGGCCCGGCGCCCCTGGACCTGAGCCCGTACCTCACCCGGGGCAAGAACGAGCTCGCCGACGGCGCCTTCACGGGCGTAGTCCTGGCCGCGCGGCAGCCGGTTGGGATCAAGCCGGGCCCGCTGCTCCAGCGCATCCACCCAGGCCCGCCCCCACCAGGTCTGGCCAGCAACCTGCGCGTGGCTGGAGTTGGGCCCGCCATCCGCGCGGGTCATGTGGCGTCTCGCAGCGACACCAGCTCGGTGAGCTCGCCGTCTGACAGCTCGGCGATCCAGCCCTCGCCCGAGCCGACCACCGCATCCGCGAGTTCCCGTTTCTTGTCCAGCAGGGACGCTATGCGATCTTCCAGCGTGCCCTCCGCGATCAATCTGTGTACCTGCACGGGGCGGTCCTGCCCGATCCGGTACGCCCGGTCGGTCGCCTGGTCTTCTACCGCCGGGTTCCACCAGCGGTCGTAGTGCAGTACCTGGGTGGCGCGGGTGAGTGTCAGCCCGGTGCCGCCTGCTTTCAGCGACAGCAGGAAGACCGGTGCCCGCCCGGCCTGGAAATCGAGCACCATCTCCTCGCGGCGGCGCACAGGGACTCCGCCGTGCAGGAACAGTGACCCGATCCCGCGGACGTCCAGATGCTGCTGCAGCAGGGTCGCCATCTGCGTGTATTGGGTGAACACCAGCATTGACTCCCCGCCGGCCAAGATGATGTCGGTCAGCTCGTCGAAGGCGGCAAGCTTGCCTGACCGGCCAGCCAGCGGCCCGGTCTGCTTCAGGTACTGCGCCGGGTGATTGCAGATCTGCTTGAGCGAGGTGAGCAGTTTGAACACCAGGCCAGCCCGCTCGATCCCCTCCTTGTCCTCGATCGCCGCCATCGTCTCCCTGACCACTGCCTCGTACAGGGTTACCTGCTCGGCGGTCAGCGGAACGATCCGGTCGGTCTCGGTCTTGGGTGGCAGTTCGGGCGCGATGCCAGGGTCGGACTTGCGGCGCCGCAGCAGGAACGGCCGCACAAGGGCGCCGAACCGAGCGGTCGCCTCGGGATCCTTGTACCGTTCGACTGGGACCGCCACCCGCCGCGTGAACGCCTCCAAGTGCCCCAGCAGGCCGGGTGTCGTCCAGTCCAGGATCGACCACAGCTCAGCCAGCCGGTTCTCCACTGGCGTACCGGTCAGGGCGATCCTGGCTGGCGCGGGCAGCGTCCGCAACTCCCGCGCGGTGCGCGACAGCGGGTTCTTGGCATACTGCGCCTCGTCGGCGGCAACGAGCCCCCAGCCGATCCGGGCGAGTTCCGCCGAATCCCGCAGCACGACGCCATAGGTGACTAGGACCATCTCGTCGGCGGCCACGTCCTGCAGGTGCCGCCCGCCGCCGTGGTAGCGGCGCACAGGGATGTCCGGGGCGAACCGGCGCACCTCCCGCTCCCAGGTGCCAAGGAGCGACGCCGGGCACACCACCAGCGTCGGCCCCGCCCTCGCTGCCCGCCGGTGCAAGTGCAGGGCGATCACCTGGATCGTTTTGCCGAGTCCCATGTCGTCGGCGAGACAGCCGCCGAACCCCAGGTCACACATTGCGGCCAGCCATGCCACGCCGCGCTGCTGGTAGGGGCGCAGCGCCGCGGCCAGTCCGGGCGGCGGCCCGATCTGCGCAGGCTCCGCGGCAATGCCCGCGATCCGTTGGGCGAGGTCGGCGAGCGCGCCCTCGGCAACGACCGTGACGGTCTCGCCGTCGATGTCCGCGGTGCCGGCGAGGACAGCGCCGAGCGCCTCCACCGTCCGCATCCTGGTTCGCGGCGGGCGGCGCAGCCTCTCCAGCAGTGCCGGGTCGAGGGTCACCCAGCGACCGCGCAGCCTGATCAGCGGCCGCTTCGCCTCCGCCAGCTCGGCAATCTCATCTGGATCTAGCCGATCCCCGCCGAGAGTGAGCTGCCAGCGGAACTCCAATAGCACATCGAGGCCGAAGCCGGCCTCGGTCAGCTTCTCCGGTGCTGGCGTCGCGACCGCCTGCAGCTTAAGCCCGTCGGCCAGCATGCTCGTCGGCCACAGCAGCTCGACGCCTGCGCCCGCCAGTTCCTCGGCCGATGGTCCGAGCAGGCTGGTGATCGCGTCATCGCCCAGATCCAGGACCGATGGGCTCGCCTGCGTCAGGAGCGGAGCCAGCGGCGGCCATACCGCCGCGCCACGGCGCAGGGCTAGCAGCAGGTCTGTCTCGGCTTGAGCGCCGAATCTGGCTAGGACGCTCTGCGGCTGGTCCCACAGGGCGATCGCGTCAACGATCAGGCTGGGGTCGGCGGAGCTGCGTAGCTGCAGCACCAGCCGGAACGCGGGCGCGATCTCGGCCGGGCTGATCTCGGCAGGCCTGATCTCGGCAGGGCCGTCGAGATCCGCAGCGGCCACGCCGTCCCGATCAGAGTTGACAGCGCGATCAAAGCTGCCATCGGTCGTGGGCATGTGCTCGTCCGTGTCCTCACCCGGTGTCGCGGGGACGGCCTCGATCCGAAGACCCAGGCAGGCGCCCGCGGACAGGCCGCCCGTCGCGTCGGCAAGCCACTCCGCGAGGTCTCCGACCGGTGTCGCCTCGGGCCCGGCGAACGCTGCCGACGCGACCGAGCGTGGCGCCCCTGCGGTCCGCGCGAGCGTGTCCGCGATCGCATCCCATAGCGCACGGATCAGCGACTCGGGTGAGCGGATGCGCATAGGGCGCGAGCCTGGAACGGCAAGGGCATGCGCGGCCGGGGGGAAACAGGCGGCAAGCTCGCGCAGCCAGGTGAGGTCGGCCGGGTCGAGCGGTCCGGCTCGCCAGGCGTCGATGCCGTCCATGCCGACCGTGGGCAGCAGGCGACCTCGCGCTACCAGGCCGACTCCAGCGGCCGCGG
>Ga0335078_10004385_pt1 | contig 20932 bp, 12 predicted proteins | sample Lox_Sample_32_FD_206711 | JGI IMG/M metagenome (GOLD analysis project Ga0335078, IMG submission 206711) | Soil microbial communities from Loxahatchee National Wildlife Refuge, Florida, United States - Lox_Sample_3.2 | ecosystem: Environmental > Terrestrial > Soil > Wetlands | place: USA...
TGGCCACCGGGACCATGAATGCCGGGACGAATTTGGGCGCCATCATCACGCCGCTGACCGTGCCCTGGATCACCGTGCATTGGGGCTGGCGCTGGGCTTTCTTTCTGGTCGGCTCGCTCGGCTTTATTTGGCTGGCATTGTGGCTCGCCATCTATCGCCCGCCCGAAGAACATCCCCGCTGCTCACCCGGCGAACTGCAGTACATCCGCGAAGGTTCTCCGCCGGTTCAAAGTAGAGTCCCATGGCGCCGGATCTTTCCGCACCGGCAAACCTGGGCATATGCTGCGGGCAAATTCATCATTGATCCAATCTGGTGGTTCTACCTCTTCTGGATACCGGACTTTCTGCAACGTCAACATGGGCTGGCGCTGCTGCAGATCGGCATACCGATCATGGTGATCTATCTGATTTCCGACGTGGGCAGCGTGGCGGGTGGATGGCTTTCTTCCGCTCTGATCCACCGCGGCTGGAGCGTGAATGCCGGCCGGAAAACGGCAATGCTGGTCTGCGCTATCAGCGTGATTCCAATTGTTTTCGTGCCCAGGGTCGCGTCCACCTGGGCCGCGGTCTTGCTGATTGGCTTGGCGGCCGGCGCGCATCAGGGTTTTTCCACGAATCTGTTCACCCTGCCCTCGGACATGTTCCCGGCCCGAGCCGTGGGTTCAGTGGTCGGAGTCGGTGGAATGGCAGGCGCAATTGGTGGAATGTTGATCGCCAAAATTGTCGCTTATTTTCTGCAGTGGACGGGAAGCTATACGGTTCCTTTCATGATCGCTGGCTCCGGCTATATCGTTGCCCTGGCGGCTGTTCATCTTCTCGCGCCGCGAATGGAACTGGCGCGGATTGACCCCGCGTGAACCGCGTATTGCTGCAGCCCGTCAATTCCGCGCCGGGGCCGCCGCCATCATTGCGCGCGCAGGTATTTGTCAGCGAACAGCAGAAATTGGTCCCAGTCAAACGCCGTCACTTCATGCTTGCCCGATCGAATATGATAGGCGAGCGTATGAATGATGGGCTGGTTCAGGGGTGGTAATTCGCTGGTTCCGAGGTCCTGCCCGCCAAGCAAACGAAAGACCGGGCCGGCGGCCACGCAGGCCAGGAATTCTCCCTTGGGGTCGCCCCATTTATCATCTTCGGCACCTGTGACATAAACCGGCCGCGGCGCAATCAGAGCGATCAGTTCGTGCGTATCCACCGGAAGCCGGTCGGCGTGATCGGCAAACTGCTTGTAATTGGCGTCGAACCAATACGGAAAAACATCGGTCAGGTTGCGGATCGTCTCGCCGTAGTTCCGTCGCGCCAGCGAAGCGCCGCCTTCCCCGGAACAACTGGAAATTACCACGGCAAAGCGGGTATCGAGAGCGCCCGCCCAGAGCACGGTTTTTCCTAATCGCGAATGCCCCATAATGGCCACTCGCCTCGCGTCCACGTCTTTGTCCTGCTCCAGGTAATCCATGGCGCGGCTCAGGCCGTAGGCCCAGGCGCCGATCGCGCCCCAATCCCGTGGGCCCGGCTCAGTTTGACCGCGCTTGAAGAAAAGCGGCCGAATCCCGTGAATGTAGCCGCCTTGGAAGTCGGGCTCGATGTCCTGATAACAAATCGTGGCGAAGCCATACCCGCGCGCTAGGATCTTCTCGATCGCAAATTCTTGGTCGCGTCCGCGCGAATCTTCTGTCGCTTCGTGCACAAGATGGGTCTTCCAATCCCATACGGGTAGCAGCCGGATGCCAGGATCGTTGATCACCGATTGACTGCCGGCAAAGTTCAACGTGAGAAAAAGAGGAACGGGCTTGGGCGCATAGCGCGGAAGGTAGATGAGCAGGTTTTCTCTCAGGCCGTGCTGATTTGAGGAGAAATAGATCGTTACCTGCCGCCGGATTGCCTTGCCCGAGAGCGCGCTCGCGCCGGATTCGACGACTGCAAACGCGGCTTTTCTCGAACGGGGAGAAAAACCATAGACGTTCTCCTGGAACAATTCGAGAATTTCGCGCCGGCGGCGCTTCCAATCGTGCGCGTTGCGGACAGCCTTGCCGTTGTTGAAGACCAGCGGGTCAGGAAGCGTGTATGTTCCGACTTTAGCTTCGTCGTAATTTGTGGTTGGCAGCAGTTGCGCCTGCATCGCGGCGCAAACTGCAACGGCCAGCACCACAGCGCTTGAGATTTCCAACAGCGATCGTGTCGCGGCTCTGCCCATGGCAGGGGAAATCATTCGGGCAACCGCTCTTCTCCCACAATTCCAAACTGAGCCTCTACGATCGGGGCTTCCGTGCCCGGCTGCCCCCCGCCCACGCTGATGCCGTAAGTTCCCGGTGCGATGACACGATCGCCCTCGGCATTGACCTCGCTCAGCGCGCGGGAATCGAGCGTGAAGTGAAGGTGCTGCGTCTCTCCAGCCTTCAGATGTACCCTTGTCACCGCCCGCAGCGCGTGGATCGGCGCATAAGGCGCGCGAGGGTACGTTAAATACAGCTGCGCTACTTCGTCACCTTCTCGTGATCCGGAGTTTTTCACCTCCGCGTCCACATTCAGAGAATCGCCCGCGTTCAGGCTGGGCGCTGAAAGCTGCAGGTTGGCATATTCAAACTTCGAATAGCTCAGACCGTAGCCAAACGGATAAAGCGGCTGATCCATGAAGTAGCGGTAAGTGCGGTTCTTCATGGAGTAGTCTTCGAAGGGCGGAAGCTGCTCGATTCCCTTGTAGAAGGTGACCGGCAATCGCCCTGCTGGATTGTTGGCGCCGGCCAGGGTCTGCGCGATTGCCCTTCCGCCCTCCTCGCCCGAATACCAGGCCTCAAGGATTGCATTGGCCTGCTGGCTGGCCCAGTTGACCGCGAGCGCACTGCCATTCATCAGCACCACCACGAGCGGCTTGCCGGTCGTTTTCAGGGCTTCCAGAAGATCTTCTTCGTCCTTGGGCAAATCGAGCGTTGTGCGATCGCCGCCGCGGAAGCCCTGCACGTCCACTTTCATTTCCTCGCCTTCCAGCTGCGAGGTAATCCCGACCACAGCCACCACGACATCGGCTTGCGAAGCCGCCGCCAGCGCCTCTGCCACCGGGTCGGGACTGACGCGCGCCCAAACCAGCCTGATTCCGCGAGCCCGCCCCTGCAGAAACTCGATCTTCAACGAATATCGTCGCCCTTTTTCCAGCGTAACGTTGGCGACTGCAGGCCGCGAATCGTGGCTGCGGGGATCATCAACAATCAATTTGCCATCGAGCCAAAGCCGGTCGAGGCTCCCGTCAAGACCCAGGCGGTACGTGCCTGATTCTGCCGGAGTAAGGAAGCCGGTCCAGCGAACGGAGAAAACGTCCGTTTTAGTCTTCGCGCCCGGCGCGAACTCGTAATTGACATCTTTTTCAGTGCGGACCTGGGCCGGTGTTCCCTGAAACCCGCGGTCAGAGAAATACTCCGCTTTGAGACCCGGCTTTCCGTCTGGCGTGGATAGAACCGACCCGGCAACCGGCTGCTCTTCCAGCAGGAAATTTGTTCCCGGGTTATAGGTCACCTCGGCCGTGGAAAACTGCTTTCGAATTCCATCCAGCGCGGTGACGGGATGCGAAGGTGTACCGTTGTAATTTCCCTCCAGCACATGGACCGAGGTCGCCAGCGGCCCAACCACGGCAATTTTCTTGACACCGGGTGCGAGTGGCAGCACGCCGTCATTCTTCAGCAGCACCATGGATTCGTCGGCTATTTTCAGCGCCAGTTGCCGGTGGGCTTCGCTGTCAATCTCTGAATCCGGCGTCTGCGCGTACTTCACCATTTCCGGCGGATCGAACAGCCCCAGCTTGAAGCGTGCCGTGAAAAGCCGGCGGAGCGAGACATCAATGTCGTTCTCCGATAGGAGCCCCTGTTTAACGGCGTCCACGAACTTCGTATAGTCGGAATTGTCCGTCGGGTTCTGGCCGAAGTCGGCACACTCGTTGTCCATGCCGCGTTTCATGGAAACCGCGGCCGCCTCCGCCAGGGTTTGCGTGAAATGGTGGCCGCGCTCGATATCGGCGACGGCGTCGCAATCGGAAACCACGTAGCCCTCGAACTTCCAGGCGGTGCGCAGTTCGTCTTCCAGCAAAAAACTGTTGGCGCAGGCAGGCTCGGCATTGACCCGGTTATAAGCGCACATCACCGAACCGGCTTTGCCCTCTACGACCGTCGCGCGAAACGCAGCAAGATATGTGTCTGCCATGTCGTGTTTTGAAACGTCCACATTCACGGAATGTCGGGAGGGTTCCGGACCGCTATGCACGGCAAAATGTTTCGGCGTAGAAATCACGCGGATATATTTAGGATCGTCTCCCTGCAACCCGGTCACAAACGCCACGCCCATGCGGGAAGTGAGAAAGGGATCTTCGCCATAGGTTTCCTGGCCGCGTCCCCAGCGCGGATCGCGAAAGATATTGATGTTTGGCGACCAGAAATCCAGCCCCTCATAAATGTCGCGCCGGCCCGACCGCACCGCCTGGTTGTGCTTGGCCCGGGCCTCCGTGCCGATCACAACTCCCATTTCGTGAATGAGCGGCGGATCGAAAGTGGCAGCCAGCCCGATCGGCTCGGGGAACACGGTGGCCGTGCCGGCCCGTGCCACGCCGTGCAGCGCTTCGCTCCACCAGTCGTAAGCGGGCACCTTCAGGCGCGGGATTTCACGGGACTCATTGACCAGTTGCGAGGCCTTCTCCTCGAGCGTCATCCGCGAAATCAGGTCATCCACGCGGACGTTAATGGGAAGCGAAGGGTTCAGATACGGTGGGTTGCCTGAGGGTTCGGTGTTCTGCGCAACCGCGGTTAACAGAGTGAATCCGAGCAGCGCCAGAAGAATGTGCGCCGTAAATGCCCGAACCGCGCGCTGGATCATGAACATGGCTCCGGAATGGGGCTTGACGGAAAACGCGGGAAGTATAGCATCGTTAACGTGCACGATACTCGAAATCGCGGTACACTACAGCGCCTCTGAATCCGCGATGGCAAAATAGGCAATTACAGAACAAACGATATGAGTCTAACAGGTAAGCGCGCGTCTGCCGGGAAAGCGACCGCAGAGAAAGCGGCGCAGGCAGATCAGGCCCGGGGGCCAGCTTGCGACTGAAAAAAGAACGACGCGGCATTCATCGGATTGCCGAACTGGCCAACGTTTCCATTGGCACCGTGGATCGTGCCTTGCACGGCCGCGATGGCATCAACGAAGCGACCCGGGAACGCATCCTTCAGATCGCGCGGCAAATCGGTTACACGCCCAACCTCGCGGCCCGCGCGCTCTCCGTCTCGCGCGCCAGGGTGCACATCGGCGTGTGCGTGCCGCGGGAGATTCGTTTCTTTTATGACCAGCTATGGGGCGGCGTGCTGGATGAGGCGCACCGGCTCAGTCACCTGGGTGTGAAGTTCAGTTATCGTCCCGTGCACGCGCTCGGCGAAAAAGACACCGAAGCTTTCAACGAACTGGCGCAAGACAGCGTGAACGGGATCATCGTGACCGCCGGCAATCCGAAAGGCCTGACCCCGTTGATCAATGCAGCGGAGGACAAAGGCGTGCGCGTGCTTTGCGTATCCACCGACGCGCCGGAAAGCCGCCGTTCCAGCATCGTTTGCGTCGAACCCTGGCTCAATGGCTGCCTGGCGGGAGAGTTGATGGGAAAATGCGTGCCGCCCGGGGCCAAGGTCGCGGTGGTCGCAGGCATGCTGACCGCCGAAGACCATCGCAAGAAGACCGACGGATTCTCTAAGACATTTCCTCTCCACTGCGCCGGAGGTAAAATCATCAGCGTGATTGAAGGACACGAGGATGAAGATGAGAGTTTCCAGAAAACTTTTGAGCTCCTTCGCCGCGTCCCGACCCTGGCCGGCCTCTATGTCAACACCGTGAACTGCCTCCCGGTTTGCCGCGCGCTAGGGGCGCGCGGGCTCGCCGGCAAAGTAAGACTCATTACCACTGACCTTTTTGCGGGAATGTCGCCATATTTTCAGAAAGGGGTTATTACGGCTTCTATTTATCAGCAGCCATATCGCATGGGGCAGACTGCGGTGCGTCTTATGGCGGACAACTTAACCAATAAGATTCCCCTGCCGCCGACCGTGCACTTGAGCCCTGGCGTCGTGATGTCCTCGAACCTCCATCTGTTTCGCGAGATTCGTCTGGCCGAAGCCAAGTTGGATGACTCGCCGCTGCACGCCGCCATGATGTCCTTGCCCTAGCCAGTCGCCTTAAACCCACCCCGGACCGTGTACCTTACAGTCCGTTTCCTTACCTGAAAAAGACAGGCAGGCCTCTACAAAGCTACAGTATCTACAGAAAAATCGTTATTTTCGTCCAGAATTTGCTTGACAACGATAATCAAGGCGGGATAAAAGCTGCACTCGTTAACGTTAACGGCAATCTGCCGCGACGCGGAGTTGCCACTTTCGGAGGCCGTGATGACTTCTCTCTCGTACTTCAGTACTGGGTTCGCCCGCCTCGCCGCGATGCCTGGTATCTTGCGGCGCCTGTTGACTTTCAGCGCATTGCTCTTCGCCTTTTCGGTGTGCGCCGTGGGTCAGGAGGCAACCCTCCTTGGGACCGTCACCGACCCCTCTGGTTCTGTCATTCCCAACGTGACGATCACTGTCACCAATACCGGCACCGGTCAGAGCCACAGCATTCAAACCGGCCCATCCGGAGATTATGTCCTTCCCGACCTGATCATCGGCCACTATGACGTGACTGCTCAGGCCCGCGGATTCAAAGTCGCGGAGCGCAAAGATCTCGTGCTGAACGTTGGCGACCGCGCCCGCGTGGACTTCCAGATGCAGGTGGGCGCTGCGGTGGAAAGCGTCACGGTTGAGGCCAACGCCGTTAAAGTGCAATCCGACAGCGGCGAAGTGAGCAGCGTCATCACCGGCCAGCAGATCAGTGAGCTGACAACCAACGGGCGCAGCGTCTTCGATCTGGAAGGCCTCACGCCCGGCGCCTCCAGCCTGCAGGCGGCCTTCCAGGTCCCGACCTCAGCCGGTGGCGATTTCAACGTCAGCTTCAATGGCCAGCGCGTCAGCCACAATCTCTGGCTGATTGATGGCGGCGAAGCTGCCGACCGTGGGGGTGGCGGCGGATCGGACGTCCTGCCTTCGCTGGACGCCATCGCGGAATTCCGGGTCATGACTTCCAACTACAGTGCGGAATACGGCCTGTCTTCCGCCGGCACCATGAGCATGGTGATCAAGTCGGGCACCCGGCAGTTGCACGCCACGGCGTTTTATTTTGGCCGCAATGACGCGCTGGATGCGCGCAACTACTTCAATCCGGCGCCGAATAAAGTCGCCGAGTTGCGCTTCAACGACTGGGGCTTCAATGTTGGCGGCCCCGTTGAGTTTAAGAAGAGCGCCAACCCCAAGACTTTCTTCTTCTACAACATGGAGTGGCGTCGCTTCGTGCAGGGGGGCCTGTTCAACGTGACCACGCCTCTGGCCAGCATGTACCCGGATGCAAGCGGAGCCGGCACCGGGGTTGTACTCCCCAGCACTCTGGCGAACGGCAGCCCACTTCAGGTAGTTGCTCCTGCTAATATAGCGGCCCTCGATGCCGGCTGTTCCGCCGCCGTCCAAGCCACCCTTGTCCCAGGACACGCCTTCCCCGGCAATACCATTCCGGATTGCGCTGTCAGTGCCAACGCTGCCGCACTGCTCGGCGCCGGCATTTTCAACAAGCCTACCAGCGGATGGCAGTTCATTGGCGGCAATAATTCCCCCACCACCGGGAAAGAAGAGATTGCCCGCATTGACCATCAGTTCAACGATAAGTTCTCCGTCTTCGGGCACTGGATCTCCGACCAGGCCGCGCAAACTTACGGAACAACCCAGTGGAGCAGTGACAATGTGCCGACCGTGTTCGACACCTTCGGCAACCCCTCTTACAGCGCTGTGGTACACACCACCTATACGATTAGTCCCACGCTGCTCAACGAAGCCAGCTTCAACTACGATGGCAACCGCATTCACATCCTCCCCCAGGGCGTTTACCAGGCGCCATCGGGTTTCACCTTCAACCGCATCTTCAGTGGCGAAAATGTGGACAACCGCATCCCCGACATTCACCTTGCCGGCAGTACGGGAACCTACTACACAGCTAACTGGACTCCCTGGAACAACACGGCCGATGATTACCAGGTCCGCGATGACATTTCCTGGACCAAGGGCTCGCACCAATTCAAATTCGGAGCAAGTTGGGCTCTTTACAAGAAGGTCCAGGATTACTTCGCGGAAACTCAGGGTGGATTTACCTTCGACGGGTCGGCCACCACTCCCGCCGGCTGTGTCGCGTCATCAACTTCCACTTGCGGACTCGACTATGCGGACTTCATCCTCGGGGATGCGCAAAAGTACACCGAGAATGGCTACAAAGGCACGGGATACTGGAACAACATTTCTCCCGCCGCCTACATTCAGGACAATTGGCGCGCCACCCGCCGCCTGACTCTCAACCTTGGCCTTCGTTGGGATGGAATTCCGCATACCTACGAAGCCAACAACAATATGGCGAACTTCTATCCCAACCTCTACACCTCGGCCAATGCTCCCGTCTTTGTGCCTGGCACCAACGATGGGCAGATTGCCGCCAACAGTCCGGGCCTCGGTACAAGTCCCGTCGCATCGTTACAGGGATATCAGTTCTATCTGAACGGGATGGGCTTCGAAAACAAGAACGGAATCCCGAAGGGACTGGTGGACGACAGCTGGCTCAACTTCGGTCCGCGCATCGGCTTTGCTTATGACCTCACCGGAAGCGGAAAGACGGTCATCCGCGGCGGTTACGGCCTCATGTACGAGCGTATTCAGGGCAACGACATGTACAACGCCGCAACCAATCCTCCCTTTGGCTACAGCCTGGGCACGAACAACGTGCTCTTCCAAAATCCCCACACCACCTGGACCGGCGGGACCATCACGGTTCCCATCGTGCCTTCCGGCGTGGTCGGACTGAACCAGTATTACCCGACGCCCAAAACCTCCCAGTACAGTGCTGGCGTGCAGCATTCCTTTGGAGCCAATACCGTGCTCTCCGTGTCGTACGTTGGAAGTGTGGATCGGCACGAAAGCTTCTGGCAGGAAATCAACCTCCCGCCAGCCGGCGACTTGGCCTGCCTCACTGCGGGCAACTGTCCCGCCGGTACGGCTCCCTTCAACGGGTTAGTCACCTACCCCGGGTACACCTCCATCAAGAATGCTTTTAATGCCGCCAACTCGCATTACAACTCGCTCCAGGCTGAGCTGCGCGGAAGGATCACCCACGATCTGACCCTGCAGGTGAGCTACACCCTGTCCCGCGCCATTGATCCCAGTACGGGTAGCAGCGGCAATGGTTGGGACCTGGATTGGATCACGAACCCCTATGCCGGCTGGCAGTACGACGTCGGACCCTCGGTGTTTGATCGCACCAACATCGCGCTCGTGAATTTCGTCTATGCCATCCCGGTGCTCAGAAATAGCCCGAACCGTTTCCTGAAGACGACTGTGGGTGGATGGGAACTCTCGGGCGTCGTGACGGCGCAGTCCGGCGCTCCCCTCAACCTGGGAGTCAACGGCCACAACGTCGCCAGTATCTTCCCGGGCGGCGACGTAGGCAACCGGCCAGACGTAAGCGGTAGCATCTCCTACCCCCACACGGTCAACCAGTGGTTCAACCCGGCTGACTTCACCGCCCCCGCGCCTGGAACCTGGGGTAACTTGGGCTTCGACGGCGTGCGCGGGCCGGGCAACGACAACTGGAACATCGCGCTGCACAAGAGTTTTGTGATCAGCGAGGACCGCGGGAGCCGGGTGGAATTCCGGGCGGAAAGCTTCAACACCTGGAACCACACCCAGTTCGGTGGCGCCGGACAGAACGGAGGCATGAGCATCAACTTCGGAGCCAGCAACTTCGGAGCGGTTACCAATGCCGGCGATCCCAGAGTCTTCCAGCTTGGGGCAAAGGTGATCTTCTAGACCACTTGCAGACGACGCTTCTCCTATCCCCGCTTATGGCATCCGCCCTAAGCGGGGTTTCTCTTGCGGCTACGCTATGTCGTTGATGAGCGCCCGATCACTCGCCGGTGACCGGCAAGGCCATGGCGGGGTTGTAGGCTGGCAAGCATCGGGCAATCGTTCTACCCTAAACGCGTGAGGCATTGTTCAGCCAGTTCCCGGCTACGGACAACTCGTTGGGTGGCTGCGCCGCTGCTCGCTCTGATTTCCGTCTCACTTCTGGCGACAAACCCTGTGAGCGCACAGAGTTCCTCCGCGGCCCAGGCGCTCGCGCTGGAACAAGAAGGCAAACTGCCCGAGGCAGAGGAAGCCTGGCGGCAAGTCGTGGAGCGGAATCCGCAGGATGGCGCGGCCTTTGCCAGCCTGGGCCTGGTGCTCTCCCGGCAGCAGAAATATAGCGAAGCCGCGACCGCCTACCGGAGGTCAATTGCGCTGGACCCGAAGCTGCCGGGAGTTCAGCTCAATCTTGGCCTTGCGGAGTTCAAGCAGGGAAATTTCCGCGCCGCCATCGGCCCATTGCGCGCCGCGTTGGCCTCCAATTCGCAAAACACACAGGCGCGTACCCTGCTTGGCCTGAGCTATTACGGCGCCGGACAATTCGCCGCCGCCGTGGATGACCTTCAGCCTCTGGCCCAAGCCGACTCCGCCAATATCGAGCTTCATAATGTGCTGGCGCAGAGCTGCTTGCAGGCTAAAAAGTTTTCCTGCGCGTTCGAGGAGTTCCGGCTGATCCTGCAGCAGAAACCCGATTCCCCGGCCTCCCATGTCCTGCTGGGCGAGGCACTGGACGGCCTCGGCCGCACGCCGGAAGCGATTGTGGAATTTCAGGCCGCGGCAAAGCTGGCGCCGCAAGAGCCCAATGTGAACTTCGGCCTGGGCTACCTGCATTGGAAGTCTCACCAATACGATGACGCGCAGCGTGACTTCGAAAATGAACTGGCCATTGATCCCAGGAATGCGCAGGCGCTGGCTTATCTCGGCGACATCGAGATGAAACGAAATGATCCCGAAAAAGCGCTGGCTTCGTTGCGGAAGGCAACAGAACTACGCGGCGATCTTCGCATCGCCTATGTGGATATGGGCGCGATTCTTGCCGAGCAGAAACAATACCCGGATGCAGTCACATCCTTGCAACGCGCGGTGAAGATGGACCCCTCGCAGCCCGACGCGCATTTTCGTTTGGGCCGCGTGTACCAGGCGATGGGGAACAAGGCTGCGGCGCAGAAAGAATTTGCCAAGGTTCGCGAACTGCATCAGAAAGCCGACGACGTTGCTTCACAAATGCCGGCAGCAACTCCGGCGCCGGCGAAGCCTTAGCCGTTGCCATGAGGCGAACAGGCACTCCCCCGTTATGTCTTCGGCGCATAGATCGGGTTTGACAGCAGAAATCTGATCACCGCCACGCGCTTCGGATCTGGCTCTTCGTCGGGAACCGCGGCCATTAATGCATCGCACCGCGACCGAATGCCATCGCGAAACTCCGGATGCGTAAAGATGTAAAGATCATTCCGCAGAATTCCGTTCAGAACTTTCTCTCCCACCTTCACCGGATCCATGAAAAGCGACGTGTCAAATCGTCCGCGTGCTTTATCGGTTTCGGCGTAGCCGGTCTGCGCATAGCGCGCCGGCCGCGTCTCACCGCTTTCTGCGATGTTGGTCCGCACCGGCCCCGGGCAGAACACCGATACGCCGATGTTTTCTTCCGCCAACTCCGTGCGCAGCGCTTCAGACAGACCCACCACCGCAAACTTCGCCGTGATGTAGAGTCCCGCTCCGGCATGCGGCAAGATTCCCGACATAGACGATGTATTCACGATATGCCCACCTTGGCCATGCGCCAGCATGCGCGGCAGAAATGTCTGCACCCCGTTCACCACGCCGCCAAGGTTCACCCCCAGCGTCCAGTCCCAATCGTCGTAAGTCGCGAGCTTTAGTGGCCCGCCAATGCCGATTCCGGCGTTGTTGCAAAGGACCTCTACCATGCCGAAGACGCGCTCGGCTTCATCCGCCGCCCGCGCCATCGCTTGCCGGTCGGTGACGTCAAGCTGAATGCCGTGAACCACCGCCCCCTTGAGTTGAGCGAGCGCCTGATCGAGATGGTCCGCCCGCACATCAGCAATCACAACTTTCATGCCGGCCCGGCTGAAAACTGTGGCCATGCCAAGCCCGATGCCGCTCGCACCTCCGGTAATGAACGCGACCTTATCTTTCACTTCCTGCATAAGCGGCTCCGAACTGTATTCTTAGAAAATCTAAGCCCAGGCCCGGGACCGGACCACGCTGCGCGCATAGGGCTTGAGGCAAAGCCACATCATGAGCAGCCCCACCGGTCCGAGTGTAAGCGTAGATGCGGCGAGCGAGTAGCGCAGTTGGCTCTCAGAGCGGAACACATAATCGGTGAACAATGCAACCGCGGTTGGGCCCAACCCGAAACCGATCACGTTGAAGACAAACAGAAACAGCGCGGTGATCTGCCCTCGCATTTGATTGGGAGTGATGGTCTGCAGCGCGGCATTGATCGGCCCCGCGACCCAGGACTGGCAGAACAGGGCGTAGGCCGAAATGATTACTGCCAGGCCCGCCGTCGGCATGAGGGGAAACACAATGGCTCCCGGTAGCGCGAGGCCGGACGCGATGAGCACGACCCGCATGTTAGCGTCATCATGGCCTTTCTTCGCGAAGCGCTCGGCGAGCAGGCCGCCGATGAAGGCGCCGGCGGGCATCACGGTCAACGCCAGCACGCCCTGTACCAGCGCAAATTTCATGATGGTCCAATGATAGGTGCGCATGTAAAAAGCCGGGCCCCAGCTGGCCCCGCCAAACAGCATCACCGTCTGAATGCCCATGCCGGTAAAGAGCGGCACAAAAGTCGAAGCGCTTTCTCTCATGAAAACTAGCACTGCGCGGATCGGTATCGGTTTGGCTGCATTTGCCGGAGCGCCGGGTGTCGTGATCAGCCCGCGCCGCTTCGGTTCCTTGACCGTCAGCATCAGTGCGGCCACAATCAGCCCAGGAATGCCCACAACCAGGAAAGTAAGCTGCCAGCCACGCAGCACGCCGATCACCGGCAACGCCACCGGAGGGTGGTTCAGAAAAAGCTGCGTGACTGTCCCGCCAATAATCAAAGCCAGGCCGGTCCCGGCGTAAAAGCCAAAATTCAGGACGGCGATCGCCCGCGGCAATTTTTCTTTGGGGAATAAATCGGCGAGCATGGAGTAAGTTGCCGGGCCGCTGCACGCCTCGCCAACTCCGACTCCCACCCGCGCCAGAAACAATTGCACAAAGCTGCGCGCCAGACCGCAGGAGGCGGTCATGAAGCTCCAGATCGTGATGCCGACGGCGATAATCGCCCGCCGGCTCTTGAAATCCACCAGCCGCGCGATGGGCAGCCCAAGCAGAACGTAAAAGCAGACAAAGGCAAAGCCCATGACTAGGCTGATTTGCACATCGCTGAGGTGAAGATCGCGCTTGATTGGCTCAACCAGCAGCGTCAGGACACCGCGATCGAGAAAGTTCACCATCAGGGACAGCGCAAAAATAAAGACGGCATACCACGCCCGCGCCGGGCTGGGCCACGGCTCGCTTTCGGCTCCCAGTAAAGCCTGCGTCGAGGGTGGATTCTGCGTGGCGAACGAATGATCGAGAAAGGCGTTGCTCGCGTCGCCGGTTCCGGCCATCTTCCATCTCCTCGAACGATGCCTTTTTATTCCTTCGCGCAGAGGTAATTGGCGGCATCATCTGTGCTGCCGGTTCCCTTGTATTTCGCAAACCGGGGAAAGCTGCACAGCGGCCGCGTCCGGTCCACGACCCCTTCCTTCTGGTGATAAGCCACCACCTGGTCGGGGATCTTGCCGTCTTCGACCCAATGCACGACCGTCGCCAGCCGGTCGAATTCTGTGGCGCCGGGCCCCCCGGCGCAGTGGTACATGCCGGGAATCATGAACAAACGGTAGAAATCCTTCGTGTCGCCCATTGCCGACTGAACGCTTTGGAAGTAATTGATGCTGTTGATGGGAGAAATTGCCGGATCGTACCAGCCGTGAAACTGCACCATCTTTCCGCCTCGCGCCTTGAAAGCGTGGAGATCAGGACTGATGTGGTTCAGCACCGGGCCAACTTTGCTGTCGGCGGTGGCCACGTCCTTATCGAAATCCAGCGTCGCCCAGTCCCAGTTGGGATTCTGGAAAACAAAATCCTTGAAAAACGAATCCTGGATCCGGTGCTGCAAATTGTGCGGGGGAACGTCGGTGCCTACCACCCACGCGCGCCAGTCCAGCTCACCGCCGCGCGACAAGCCGGGAAAGAGCTGATCGCCCGTGCGCGGATTCTTCGGCCCGTCATAAACCTTACGCAGGCCGGCGACTTGCTCTTCAGTCAAACAATCTTCGGCCTCGGCGCCCTTGCATTGCAGGGGCGCGAAATCGTAGTGACACGTGCGCGGATCAGCGATCACGCCGTCTTTGACGCCATCATTCAAATCACACGCCGCAACCACGGCCTGATTGATGAGAGTCAGTTTCGAGGCGGGAATGAATGACGCCGGATTCTTATGGATCGCTTGCGAAATCCAGTTTCCGCCGGTTTGCAGGCGGGTAATGTAGTTGGCCGGCGCGCCGGCCAAAATGCCGTCGTAGTCGTCGGGAAAGAGCTGCGCTTCGGAAAGCGCCTGGCTGCCACCCTCCGAACATCCATTCCAATACGCATATTTGGCTTTGCTGCCGTAGAAAGACGTGATGATCGCTTTCGATTTCGCGGTCAACTCGTGGACGGCGCGCGAACCGAAATCAACTACCTTTTCCGGATGTCCCAGCGCCCAGACCGCCTCATCCATCGCCCCGGAGTGGCCGGTGTCGGTGCTGGCGGTTGCGTAATTCGCAATCAGCGCCTGAATCATGCCGCTATACGTCAGCGAACCGGCGAAACCACCGTTGCCAATGGCTTCAAACCTGCCATTCCAGAGGGAAGACGGCGGCAGCCAGACTTCAATTCTGATATCCGAATCGCTCGAAGGTTTCAGAGTTGCAGCCACCCGGCAGAACGCCGGCATCTTGGCGATCTGTTGCATGGCGGATGCGGGGATGCGAGCGGTGGCGGGCAGTTTCCAGGCGCCCGCCGCGACATATTCGGCGCTCGTAACCGCGGCATCCGGCAACGACACGGCACTCAACTTGGCGCAGGAAGCGGCGTCATCCGCTGCGAACGTGGCCTTGGCCATCAAAAGAACAACCGATGCCAGGCAGAATTTTGCGCGGTTAGGCAGATAACGGTGCAGAGCGGCTGGGCGAAAGCTAACTGGGAAGGCCCTCGGGCTTGCCATGTTTGATCGCCATCCAATTAGGCCAGCGGATTGTAGCCCTAATTCCTCACCGCCGGAACCGGCCGGGCACGGCGCAGGGTCGTTTAGCTCGATCTGCGTCCCCCCGGGTTCCTTGTCAGCGCGTTGAAGATACTACCACTTCCGCCATAGAACGGACGGTCGGGAACGAATTCCGCGCTCGCCGAGTGGGAAACCGGCTGAAGGCGGCTTCGTCGAAATCCGGTTCGTTTCCTTCCGGAACTCCCTACAAGACTACCCTACCGCGTCCCTACAGCGCCGACCGGATAGCAATCTATTCCCGGTGAAACCTACGATGGTTGAGTCTCAACATCAGCTTGCTCGCCAACGAGCACGAGAGAGGTTTCCCCATGGATTCAAATTGCAGGGTAGCGAAAAAAATTGTGCCCGTACTGAGCGGCTTGATTCTGGTTCTTTGCAGCCTGAGCTGGGCCGCCCCCAAACCCAAAGATGATGACCGCTCCGACATAGACAAGCGCATCCAGGCGTCGGCCGACGTTTTGAACGAAGTGATGGCCACGCCCGACAAGGCTATTCCCGACAAGATCATGTCCGATGCGAAGTGCATCGTCGTGATTCCCTCGATGATCAAGATTGCCATCGGCTTCGGCGGAAATCATGGCCGCGGCGTTGCCACCTGCCGCACTGACCACGGCTGGAGCGGGCCCGCCCCGATTACCATCACCGGCGGTAGCTGGGGTTTACAGCTCGGTGGCCAGGCCATTGATCTGGTGATGGTTGTGACCAACGAGCGGGGCATGCAGCACCTGCTCTCCGATAAGTTCAAGATTGGCGCTGATGCTTCCGCTGCTGCCGGCCCGGTTGGCCGGGATACCGGCGCTGACACCGACTGGAAGATGAAAGCGGAAATCCTGACCTATTCTCGCGCGCGCGGCATCTTTGCCGGCATTGACCTGAATGGCTCCGTGATCGAGCAGGACAAAGACGAAACCCGCTTGCTCTACGACCACATGGTGCCGTTCACCGACATTCTCAACGGAAGAGTTCCGCCTCCGCCCGACAGCGAGCCTTTTCTCGCGGCCGTGCGCAAGTACTCGTTCCAGAGCCATGAGCAGGGCAAGTTAAACAATCCGTAATTCGCCCTGCGAATCTTCTGCAGCAATCGCGGCCAGGCGCAAGCCTGGCCGTGAGTTTTCTGTGCGGCTGACACATTCGCCCATCCTGCGCTGTCCTCCGTCAACCGCGGCGCTCTCTTCTGCTCTTGCCGCGTATAATCAAAGGATCAAATCATTCAAGGATGGCGCATTCGAATGACTCCCTCGAACGCAAACGGAAACCTCGGCGGCAATGGCCACAACGTTCCAGCGCCGCGCGCCGAATGGATTGCCCGCCGCAGGAAAGAAAACCAGGACGGCAATTTTTCCCAGTTGCACTATGCCCGCCGCGGTGTGATCACCGAGGAAATGGCCTACGTGGCCCGGCGCGAGAAGCTCTCGCCGGAGCTGGTGCGCGACGAAGTCGCCCGCGGCCGCATGATCATTCCCGCCAACATCCATCATCCTGAGCTGGAACCGATGTGCATCGGCGTGGCCTCGCTGTGCAAGATCAACGCCAATATCGGCAACTCTGCGGTCACTTCGAATATCGGGGAAGAGCTCAAGAAGCTGCATACCTCGGTTCACTTCGGCGCCGATACCGTCATGGATCTCTCCACCGGCGGCAACATTCCCGAAATCCGCGAGGCGATTCTGCGCCACTCGCCCGTGCCCATCGGGACGGTTCCCATTTACGAAGCCATTTCGCGCGTCAAGCGGATTGAAGATTTAAACGCGGAGGTGATGCTGGAAGTGATCGAAGAACAGGCCGCGCAGGGCGTGGACTACATGACCATTCACGCTGGCGTCCTCATCCAGTATTTGCCCCTGATTTCCAGGCGCATCACCGGCATCGTGAGCCGCGGCGGCGCCATTCTTGCGCATTGGATGGCGCATCATCACAAGCAGAATTTTCTCTACGAACGTTTCGAGGACATCTGCAAAATTCTTGCCCGCTACGATGTCAGCTTCTCCCTGGGCGACGGCCTCCGCCCCGGCTGCGTCGCCGACGCCAGTGACGAAGCCCAGTTCGCCGAGCTCAAGACCCTGGGCGAGCTCACGAAAAAAGCCTGGGAATACGACGTTCAGGTCATGATCGAAGGTCCCGGCCACATTCCCCTCGACAAAATCAAAGAGCAGGTGGACAAAGAAAAAGAGCTTTGCTGCGAAGCCCCGTTCTATACCCTGGGCCCGCTCGTCACCGATATAGCTCCTGGCTATGATCACATCACTTCCGCCATCGGCGCGGCCATGATCGGCTGGCACGGCGCGGCCATGCTCTGCTACGTCACGCCCAAGGAGCACTTGGGTCTGCCCAATGAGAAAGACGTGAAAGACGGCATCATCGCCTACAAGATCGCCGCCCACGCCGCCGATATCGCCCGCCACCGGCCTGGCGCGCAGGACCGCGACGACGCGCTTAGCTACGCACGCTACAAATTCGATTGGCAGAAACAGTTCGCGCTCTCGCTCGACCCAGAAACCGCGCGCGCCATGCACGATGAAACCCTGCCCGATGATTACTACAAAGAAGCCGCTTTCTGCTCCATGTGCGGGCCCAAATTCTGCTCCATGAATTATTCGTCCAAGGTGGATGAATACAACCGGCAGGTGCACGGGCTGGAAAAGAAAGATTATTCGGACGTAGTCGAAAAGCTGGTGGCGATCAAGTGAGGCACATGGACGCGGCGGCAGGAGCTTCAGCCGCGCGCGCCACTAGAACTCAGCCCGCCTTGGCTGGCTTGGCCCGCTCCAGCATGGCGCGAACGCTCGGTTCCAGGCCATCGCTCCAGAATAAGCGCAAAGCTTCATCGCCAATCATTTCAGCGTTGTGCTTCAGCCCGCAGCGCTCGGCATCTTTCAGGAAGAGGTCCCGCCAATCTTCAAACGGTAAACGCGAATTCTCGCCGGAGGCCGCTCCGTCCATCGGAGCACGATCCGTCGAGTATCCATTTCTTCTTGCGGAGAAACTATTTTGGGACACGGGAGATAACTGCTACCTTCAGTCAAAGCGCCAATGACTTCTGATGCAAGCGCCAAGAAGCGCCACCAGGGTCAGGATCCCATCTCGGCGAATTGGCGTGCCTCGAGCGCCTGCAACAGATTGGAAGCGCACCGGGAACAGCAGTAGCCGCTCAACGTGCGGCTGCCGTGGTCATCGCTCGATACCTCATAGCGAAGGGAAGCCCGATTGGATGAACAGAGAGCGCAGGCCGCGGCTGATCTCGTCCGCTCAAACGTCGAAAACTGCATGCTATCTGAAATGGCCTCTTCCTCCAGCGGACGACCTCCGCCGTGCCTTTATTATCTGCTAGTTACGGAGGCGCGCGATGCGCCAACTCGCGCCTCGTATCGGTCCAACTAAGCGCCAGGAAACGCCAACCTCTCTTGCTCGGTTTGTTTAAGACGTCCGCGCTGTGCGTTTTGGCGTCCGCAGTCACTGGTCAGCAGGGTTGGTTTTCAGCGTGGGGTAAACTTGAATCAGGCTCTTTTTCCCAGCGTCAAAATCATGCCCAGGCGCAAATCTAATTCCGCGCCGCTGGCTCTGCCCGCGCCCGACCAGTGGCGCTACGATCTGATCGCCATTGGCGCATCCGCCGGCGGCTTACGCGCTCTGACCGAAGTTCTGCGGCCGCTTCCCTCCCGCTTTCCCGGTATTGTCATCGTCCAGCACCTGGATCCGGTGCACAAAAGCCACCTCGCCTCCCTGCTCACCCGCAAAACCACCAAGCAAGTCAAACAGGCGCAGCACGGCGAACCCATCCTGCCCGGATTCGTGTATATTGCTCCTCCAGACGAACATTTACTGGTGGGTCCCGGCAAAATTCAGTTGGCGCATTCGCAGCTGGTGCACTTTTCGCGCCCCTCGATTGACCTGTTATTCGAATCGGTGGCCGGCCTGTATGGGTCGCGCTCGATTGGGGTCATTCTGAGCGGATCCAATCGCGACGGTGCCGTGGGCATTCGCGCCATCAAAGAGGCCGGTGGAACCACCCTGGCCCAGGATCCGGCAAGCGCAGAATTTCGTACCATGCCGCAGGCCGCCATCGCTACCGGCTGCGTGGATTTCGTCGTCTCCATCGCTTCATTAGGGGATGTCTTGATCGCCCTCTGTGAAGGCAGGCGGGTTCGGCAATGAAGGACATTGCGCTCAAAGACCTGTTGCAGGAGCTGGCCGAGCAGCGCGGGATTGACTTCCGCGGCTACAGGAAAACCACCCTCGAACGCCTTCTCCGCAAGCGCATGTTTCACGTCAACATCGGCAATTATGCCGAATACGGAGAATACATCCGCAACCACTCCGATGAAGCCAATGCGCTGCTCAATACCCTCCTGATCAACGTGACCGAATTCTTCCGCGACCTGCCCGCCTGGGAGGTCCTGCGCAATGAGATCCTGCCGCCCCTGCTCAAGCCGCTCAAGTCCGGCGGTTCCTACCGCGCCTGGAGCGCCGGCTGCGCCAGCGGCGAAGAAGCCTACTCCATCGCCATCATTTTGAGCGAATTTTTCGGCCCCCGCATTGCCGAATTCGACATCAAGATCTACGCCACCGATATTGATGAAGAGGCGCTTATCGCCGGGCGCCGCGCCGAGTACTCCGCCGACGCCCTGCGCCGCATCCGGCCGGAGTGGCGCGACAAATATTTTCACGGCAAAAACATGTTTCGCGTCAGCCGGGAAATCCGCCGCCTGGTGATTTTCGGACGCAGCAATCTCGGGCAGGATGCGCCCATCTCTCACGTGGACCTGTTGGTCTGCCGCAACGTGCTCATCTACTTTGATTCCGAACCGCAGAAGCAGATTCTGACCCGCCTGCACTACGCGCTGGCGCCTGGCGGCATTCTGTTCCTGGGCAGGTCGGAGTCGCAGCTCACCAATTCCACGCAATTCCGGCGGCTGAACTCCCGCTGGCACCTCTTCCAGCGCATCACGCCGCCCACCAACGGCGCCAAGTCCGAAGCGGAAACCCAAGCCTCCGCAGCCGACGCTGGGTCCACCGAGATTGGCCGCCGTGAGCTCGATACCCTACGTTCCCAGCATCGCTACATGCTCGAGACCCTGCGCCTGGGCGTGCTTGTGCTGGCACCGGATGACAACATTGTCCAGATCAACACCGCTATGCTGATGCTCTATGGCCTCCCTCCGGCCAATCTCGACGGCAAGCGCTTCCAGGAAACCGTCCTTTTCACGCGCATGGCTGATATTGGCGCTCAATTGCAGGCCAGCCGCCTGAACAATGAAACTGTGCGCTTCCAGAACCAGGTGAAGGAGGACGGTGAAGAACACCTGCTCGAAGTCACCCTGCGCCCCGTCATGGACGAACGGGGAACTCGCAACGGCACCCTCATTTACTGCGAAGACGTGATCGTGCAGGAAAAGCTGCAGACCACGATTGAAGGCCTCGAATCCACCAGCGAAGAACTGCAATCGGCCAATGAAGAGCTGGAAACCACCAACGAAGAGCTTCAGTCCTCCAACGAGGAATTGGAAACCACCAACGAGGAATTGCAGTCGCTCAATGAAGAGCTGGAAGCCACCAACGAGGAATTGCGGTC
>Ga0335078_10004386_pt1 | contig 20931 bp, 18 predicted proteins | sample Lox_Sample_32_FD_206711 | JGI IMG/M metagenome (GOLD analysis project Ga0335078, IMG submission 206711) | Soil microbial communities from Loxahatchee National Wildlife Refuge, Florida, United States - Lox_Sample_3.2 | ecosystem: Environmental > Terrestrial > Soil > Wetlands | place: USA...
GTCGTATTTCGCCTCGGTTGTCAGGCGGGTGAGGCGCCCGACTTTGTCGTTGATGGCATTGCGGCCGGAGCCGAGCAGGATGCGAATGTCACGCTCGGGGAAATCTCGTTTCAATTGTTCGATGAGAGGCAGTGCCGGATCGTCCGCATCGACGCAGAAAACGATTTCGTAGTTGGGGTAGTCCTGGCGGCAAAAGCTGGCGTAATTTTCGTAGGCCTCGGGGTCGAGCCCTTTGATCGGCTTGAGGCAGCTGACCGGAGGCGTGAAGTCGTTATTCGGCGGATTCTGCCTTTTCGACACACGGAGAAACCGGAGCGCGCTGTAGAGCACCAGAAAGTAGTAGATGAAGGGAATTGCGGCAAGAAACAGCAGAATCTTTTCAGTGAACCCCAAAGTTTTCGCCGCTCACCTGTAGTGAAATCGGGCGAGAATCCCGCGCCCAGTATTCGAAGTGTAGCACGAAAGCGAACGGATGCCCGTCCGGGCGCGCCGCTTGGTGTTTTAGCGCCGCGTTTTGCCTCACGCGAAATGCATGTAGGATAGGGCTGATGGTTTTGCGCCCTCTCGGAATTCTTGCGGGAATCTTCCTGCTTATCTCTGGAGTCGCGAGCGCGTGCACGTGCTCGCAGGAACCGCCGGGAAAGTGTCCGGGATTGCAGAAAGACGACGTGGTGTTTCTCGGCACGGTTACGGCGGTCGAGGAGATTTCCTATGCGTCGCCGAATACGCCGGGCACGTCGGGCGCGCCCGTGGACATTGTCGCCGCGCGGCTGACGAAGTACCGGTTCCGCATCGACGAGCGTTTTGCCGCGAGCGGGCTGCCGGCAGACGCCGCGACGATCGAGATTTTTTCGGGTGGCGAAGACGGCGATTGCGGATATCGATTCAAGGCCAACGAGCAATACGTCGTGTTTACGCACGAGGGCACCGAAGGGCGGCTTTTCGCAACGATTTGCAGCGGGACGCGGCCAGCGAGCGATGCGCGCGCGCTTTTGCCGCAGTTGCGAGCGATGCGCGACGGCACGCGGGTGGCCTCGGTCTTCGGCATTTTGCGGCGCGCCAATCCGCCATTTCTCGCGCCGGAGGATGACCCGGACGATCCGCTTCCGAATATTTCGCTGAGGCTGCGCTCGCGATACGACCGGTTCCAGACCAACACGAACGCGGATGGTGCCTTCACGTTCTACGACGTGCATGAGGGTGAATACAATTTCACGGCAAGTCTTCCGCCTCGCACGGAGCTGACGCAAAAGCCGGGCGCGGGCGGACTCACGCCGTTCAAAATTCCGAATGGCGCGTGCTACGAATACGACGTGGATGCGCTGCCGACGGGCCATATTCGAGGGAACGTTCTCGGGCCGAACGGGAAGCCGGTGCAGCTTGCCTCACTGGAACTTTATCGCGAGGGCAATTATTCAGATTCGCGTCCGGGCCTTTGGGGATTTCAAGGGGCAACGGGATTTTTCGATTTCGATCACGTCGGCCCGGGCGAGTACGTTCTCGTTTTCAACCGGCAGAATCGGGCCGATCCGAATACGCCGTTCCCGCGGACGTTTTATCCCGGCGTTTCGGATATTGCAGACGCAAAGCCGATCAGGTTGAAGGATGGGCAGCAGCTTTCGAATGTGGTTTTGCGGCTGAAGGATGCATATCCGAGCCGTGCGGTACGCGTGCACATGAAATGGCAAGGAGTGCGGTCGGCTGGAAAAGTGACGGTGATGGCCAAAGCGGATCAGGGCGATAATCCGGCGGCGCGGAAGATTGCCGACGGGATTTACGAGTTCACGCTGCTGGAGTCGGCCAGCTACACGATTTCCGCATTTGAGGATCTGGCGCCGCAGCGGACTGCTGGGCCGCACCGGCGGGGACAAACCTGCACGCCTCCGGCACGAATCGAAGCCGGGCCGGTGACGGTGCAAGGCGCGGATTCTGGAACGAAGGAAGTGACACTTTCGTTTGCGAAGGCGGCTTGCGGCAAGTAGTGTTGCCGAGAGGGGATTCCCAGCATCTCCCGCTTCCATTTTGATCTGCTGCGCGTCTTAGAAGATGCAGTATGGCTTTGCTACTCCGGCCCGTCGATCTCAGACAAATTCTCGTGAGGAATTTCAATATGAACCGAATTTGGTCGTGCACCGGGGCACTGCTTCTTGTATTCGGCTGGGCTAGGCCGAGCCTCGCGCAGGAGGCGCCGAAGGCGGCTCCCGCGGCCGAAGCGAAATCAGGAGAGGCGAAACCGCCGGAGAGCGCGACGCCGAAGGAAGAATCCTCGGTGACGGACCATTCCATCCGGATTGGCGGGCAAACGATCCCTTACAAAGCGACGGCATCGACGACTTTGCTCAAGAATGAAAAGGGCGAGCCGGCGGCGCTCATGTATTCGACGGCCTACACACGCAGCGATGTGAAGGATGCGAGCCAGCGACCGATTGCGTTTCTCTTTAATGGCGGGCCGGGTTCGGCGTCCGTGTGGCTACACATGGGCGCGTTCGGGCCGCGGCGCGTGGTGACGGACAATGCAGCGCCCACGCCTCCGGCGCCTTACAAAATCACGGATAACGAGTACTCACTGCTGGATAAAGCGGATCTCGTATTCATCGATCCCGTGGGCACGGGATTCAGCCATGCGGTGGGCAAAGCGGAAGACAAGGATTTCTGGGGCGTCGATCAGGACGTGCGGTCGCTGGCGCAATTCATCCGGATTTATCTGGACCGCAATCAGCGCTGGAATTCGCCGAAATTTTTGATCGGCGAAAGCTACGGGACGTTTCGTTCCGTGGCGCTGGGAGATTATCTTCGATCGCAGAATGGAATTTCCGTGAATGGGATTGTGCTGATATCGAGCGTGCTAGACATGGGGTCGCTTTCGTTCGGTCCCGGGGACGACCGGCCATACATTTATTATCTGCCGACGTACGCGGCGGTGGCCTGGTATTACAAGGTGCTGAAGGACCGGCCGGACGATTTGGGCGCGTTTCTGAACGACGCGCGGCAGTTTGCCTCGACCGAGTATGCGGCGTCGCTGATGAAAGGCTCGAATCTGAGCAGCGCGGAAAAGTCGGATATTGCGGCGAAGATGTCGAGGTTCACAGGGCTCAGCGAGGACTATCTGATCAAGGCGGAGCTTCGCGTGACGCTTTCGCAGTTTCGTGCCGAGATTGAGCGCAGCCGCGGGGCAACGATCGGCCGCTACGATGCGCGGTACTCGGGTCCGACGTACGATTTATTGACGGAGCACGCCGAGTTCGATCCATCGTTCACGAGCGTGCTCGGCGCGTTCAGCGCGGCTTTCAATACGTACGTGCGCGCGGAACTGAAATTTGGAGGCGACCAGGATTACAAGGTGCTTCCGGACGCGCCATCGGAAAATTGGGACTGGAAGCATCAGCGGAGTTCTGAGTTCTTGAGCTCGCCGAATGTCGAAGGAGATCTGATTCACGAGATGATCCAAAACGCGCAGTTGCAAGTGCAGGTGGAAAACGGATACTTCGACATGGCGACGCCTTTTTTGGCCACGGAGTACACCATGGACCATTTGCTGCTTCCCGCCGATGCTCGGTCGCGGATTCAGCTGAAGTACTACACGGCGGGGCACATGATGTATTTGCACGACGAGGATCTCGCGAAGCTGAAGGGAAACATCGCGGCGTTCATTGACGGCGCGTGGAAGCCGTAGCGCCGCTTCTTAATTAATTTTTCGAGGATCGAACGCGTTGCTCCTTTTCGCGGCTCGTCCGCCGTGCTAGCCTGACGGGTGCACGTGCAATGAGAAAAGCCGTTCGAATCTGCGGCCTGCGAGAAATTCCCCTGTGGTGAAGCCCGCCCGACGCTCCGCCAAGAAAGTGCGATTGCGGGCGCATCCCCATCTCTACGAGATCGATACGTGGGCGTGGCTCGAAAAGCTTTCGGCGCAAGCCGGGCGCACGATCAAGCTCGCCGACGTTGCCGATTCCGAATGGGACGCGCTGGCGGCTTCCGGCTTCGACATCATCTGGCTGATGGGCGTGTGGCAAAGGAGCGCGGAAGGCCGGCGCGTCGATCTCGCGGATCCCAAAAATGTTGCGGATTTTGTCGCAGCGCTGCCCGGTTGGAGTCCGAGCGATGTTGTGGGCTCGCCGTATTCCGTGGCGGCATACACGCCCGATTCGCGGATCGGGACGTTCGATTCGCTCGATGCGGTGCGCGAGAAGCTGCATGCGCGAGGCATGGTTCTGTTTCTCGATTTCGTCGGAAATCATACTGCGCTGGATCACCGGTGGACGCGCGAGCGTCCGGAATTTTACGTGCAGGGCGCCGAGGCGGATTTTCAGAAAGAACCGGGAAATTTTCGGCGAAGCGACACGCCAGAGGGCCCGCGCTTTCTGGCGCTGGGGCGCGATCCGTACTTTCCGCCGTGGGCCGACGTGGCCCAGCTGAATTATTTTTCCCCTGAATTGCGGGTCGCGCAAATCGAAGAGCTACGAAGGATTGCGCAGCATTGCGATGGCGTCCGCTGCGACATGGCGATGTTGCAGCTCACGGACATTTTTCAGGGAGTATGGAGCCGTTTGCTGGGCGGCGCGCCTGCGCCGAAAGCTGAGTTTTGGAAGGAAGCGCACGCCGCGGCGCCGGGGCTAATTCTTCTGGCGGAGGCTTACTGGGGTACGGAACAACGACTGCTCGATCTCGGTTTTTCGTTCGTCTATGACAAGAGTTTTTACGATTGCGTGCGGGATGTGAACGCGGGCTGCGTCCACGCGCGACTGGCCGAGCCAATCGAGTCTCAGGAGCATCTCGCGCGATTCCTCGAAAATCACGATGAAGGCCGGTGCGCGACGGTCTTCGGCAAGGACCGGCTCATCTCGGTTGGAAGTCTCATGGGCGCGTTGCCGGGGATGCGGTTCTACCATCAGGGTGAATTGGAAGGACGGCGCGTTCATGTGCCAATTCAGTTGCGCATCGGGCCGGACGAGCCGGTGGATCAGGAGGCCGCCGCGTTTTTCGCGAAGATTCTGCGAATCACCAAAGAAGACGTTTTTCACAACGGCGAATGGAATCTCTTGCCGGTGAGCGCAGAAGGGGACGGGACTTCCCAGAACCTCGTCGTCTTCGAGTGGCGCTGGAAAAAATTCTGGAAACTGATTGCGGTGAATCTTGCGGGCTACGCTTCACAGGGGCGCATTCATTTCGGGGACCGTGCGTTCACCGGCAAACAGTACGCATTTTATGACGAGCTGCACGACGTTCGCTACGTGCGCTCACGCGATGAACTTCGCAATCCGGGGCTTTTTGTCCGCCGGGAACGATTTGACGCTCACCTCTTCGATGTGTCGAAAACTTGATTTTCCCGCGATGAACTACATCAATCGTGTTGCGGCCTGACAAGCGAGTTCGTTAAGCGCATTCGCCCCGCGACATTTCTGCTATTCTTTGCTCCGTGCCCAATTTTATTTCGCGAGTTCTGCGGGTCCTTCCGCCTGCGCTTGGCTGCTTGCTGATTTCGGCTCCTCCGGCAATTTCATCGTGGCAACAGAGCGAGCAGCAGGCGCCAGTGCCACAACAAGCGCCGCAGCCACCTGCACAGCCAACGCCTCCGCCGCAACCGGTGCAGAGCGAGCCGGTGATCGTGCTCGATCCGGCGCACGGAGGGACCGACACGGGCGCGCGCGGCGAAAATGGGCTGACAGAAAAGGACGTGGTCCTGCAAATCGCACGCGTGGTTCGCGAGCAGCTTGCGCAGAAGGGTTATCGCGTGGTGCTTACCCGCGATGACGACTCGAACCCTTCCTACGACGACCGGGCGGGGATTGCGAACGGGTATCGCGAGGTGATTTTCATCAGCCTGCACGTTTCGTCGACGGGCACGCCGGGGACGGTGCGAGCTTATTTCGACCAGTTCAGCACACCAGTGACGGCCCAGGCTTTGCCGGCCGGGCCGCCCGGCGGAAAGCAGGCGCCACCCGCGCAACCGCAAAGCACGCTCGTGGCGTGGCAGGAGGCGCAGCGGCCATATGTGGACGTGAGCCATCACCTCGCAGATCTCATTCAGCTTCAGCTCGCGCAAAGCTTTTCGGGATCGCCGAGTGCATCGTCGGCTGCCCCGGTGCGGACGCTGCGTTCCGTAACGGCGCCAGCGGTGGCAATCGAAATTTCGAGCGTCGCTTCGCCTGCGGACGCGCTGGCAGGCTCGGCAGCGCTGGTGGCGGCAGCGATTGCGAGGGGGGTTTCCGCTTTGCGTCCGGGGGCGAAGTAATGACGCGCGCGATGAAAATCGTGATTGCGGTGCTGGTGATCGCCGTCGTCATCGGCTTCGTCAGCTTGAGTCCATTGCGGCGGCGGATTCAACGGTTGAGGGAATCTCGGGGCGTGGAGGAGCAGGCGCGCCATGCGGTGCTTGCGCCTCCGATCTCGACGCCAACAGACGTTACGGTGAAGGCGCAGATTTTCTGGGCGGCAGGGCCGGATCGAGTCGCGCCGGTGGAGGTGAACCTGCCGCTCTCCGCTGACCCGGTGGAACGCTCGCGGCAACTGCTGCAAACGCTGATCGCGAATCCGCCAAGCGATGCGCAGCGGACGCTTCCGGCGGATACGACGGTTTCCGGATTTTATATTTTGCCCGACGGAACCGCGATCGCTGATTTTTCGGATTCGCTCTCGTCGGAAACGCCCTCGGGGATTTTGAGCGAGGAACTGGCGGTGAATTCGATTGCCCGGACGCTCGAGGCCAACGTTGCAGGGCTGCGCCGCCTGAAGATTCTGATCCATGGGCAAGAAGTGGATACGCTGGCGGGCAATCTCGATCTTAGCGGGTTCTTCGATCTAAATAGCGCGCCGGCGCCTGCGCAGGCGTCGTCGGCGCAATCGGTGGCGCAACCGATTGCACCGCTCTCCGGCAACGGGCTACGGACAAAGCAATCATCGAATCATTAACCAGACCGACTTCGCAGACTGTCTCGTTGGGCGGGAGCGGACCACTCCAGCCGCATCGACCTTTTCGTGATGTTGACACTGCTCAGATGAGTCGTCACACTGGCGGCGCAGAAAAATACGCGGCGCGCGAAAGGATTCAATTGAGATCTGACGGACGGACGCCCCGAGATTTACGGCCAGTGAAAATCACGCCGGATTTCATCCACGCGGCGGAAGGCAGCGTGCTGATCGAGCTGGGCCGGACGCGCGTGATCGCCACGGCGACGGTTGACGCCGGCGTTCCGACGTTTCTGAAAGGCACGGGAAAGGGCTGGGTGACGGGGGAATATGGAATGCTGCCGCGTTCGACGGAAGAGCGCACAGCGCGGGAGGCGGTGCGTGGAAAGCAGTCGGGACGCACGCTGGAAATCCAGCGGATGATCGGACGCACGCTTAGGGCGGCGACTGATCTGAAGGCACTCGGCGAGCGGACGGTATGGATCGATTGCGACGTGATCGAAGCGGATGGCGGAACCCGCACGGCGTCGGTCACGGGAGCGTTTGTGGCGCTGGCGCTCGCGCTCGAACGGACGGTCGCTGCGGGCATTCTGCGCACCTTGCCGCTGACCGACTCGGTTGCGGCCACGAGCGTAGGAATTGTGAATGATGAGCTGCTGCTCGATCTTGCGTACGACGAGGATTCGCGCGCGCAGGTGGATATGAACGTGGTGATGACGGGCAGCGGGCAATTCGTGGAGGTACAGGCGAGCGCGGAAGCGCGGCCGTACACGAGCCGCGAACTCGAGCAATTGTTGGATCTGGCTGCGAGCGGCATTCGCCATCTCGCGAAAGTGCAAAACGAGTTCCTGCCGGCGGCGTTCCGAAGCCACGCGCGATAGGAAGCGCCGCTGCGACCTGTGAGAATCCTGCTGGCATCCTCGAACGCCGGAAAGTTGCGCGAATATCGCGAGCTTGCGGCGGGTTCGTCTCTTGAGATCGATCTTCTGCCGAAATTTCGCGAGTTGCCCGGATTCGATGAATCAGCTCCGACTTTTGCCGAAAACTCGGCAGGGAAGGCGCTGCTTTACAGCGGTATGACGGATGGCATTGTTTTGGCGGACGATTCGGGGCTGGTTGTGCCAGCTCTGGGCGGCGCACCCGGGGTACGATCGGCACGCTACGCCGGTCCGAGCGCCAGCGACGCTGAGAATGTGAACAAGCTGCTTCGCGAGATGGAGGGAAAAGAAAGGGGCGATCGGCGCGCCCGGTTTGTGTGCGTCATTACCGTGGCCTGCAAGGGCCGAGTGCTTGTGGCCGCATCGGATTTCGCCGAGGGCTTCATCGCGAACGAGCCGCATGGAGAGAATGGGTTCGGCTACGACCCGATCTTCTATTTTGCGGATACGCGGCGTACGTTCGCCGAGATACCGGCAGCAGCAAAGAACCTGCACAGCCATCGAGGAAAGGCCTTCCGCAAGGCCGCTGATTACCTGAATTCGTCGAAGGTCCCTGCGCCCTCTTGAGGCCTGCCGCATCCAATCGTAGGTGATAAAACTCCTTGCCCAACAGCTTATGGGGGAGTACAAAAGACGCCCCGGCGGAGGTGTCCTATGGCGACCTACCGCGTAGCACCCCAACTCCATCCTGAGTTGCTTTCGCGAATTGAAGAGGCTCGCGCGCGAACCGACTCGATTTTCGATCTGGTTCACTCCAATTCGCTTTACGAGCGGCCTATACCAGAGCGTCATCGGCTGATTTTTTACCTCGGGCATTTGGAGGCGTTCGACTGGAACCTGTTGAGCCCTGCCCTGGGGCTGGAATCGAACGATGCGAAGCTGGACCAGCTTTTCGCTTTTGGAATCGACCCGGTTGACGGAGGACTACCGTCCGACACGCCTTCCGAGTGGCCAGCGATCGCTGACGTTGCAAAATATAAGCGACGAGTGCGAGAGACGCTGGATGAAGCGCTGCACGGGGCGCGCGCGACGCGTTCCGCGAGTCAGGATCTCAAGGACGGGACGCTATTGCACGTTGCGATCGAGCATCGGCTGATGCATGCGGAGACGTTGGCGTATTTGCTTCACAATCTGGCGCTCGAGCACAAGAACGCGCCGAGTTGTCCGATTGCGGACCGAAGGCCCGCGCCCAGGCCGCGGCAGGCGATCATTCCATCTGGCGTCGCGACGCTGGGCCAGCCGCGGGGTGCCGGATTCGGTTGGGACAATGAATTCGAAGAGCAGCAGATCGAAGAGCCCAGATTTTCGATCGACGTCTTCCCGGTCACGAACGCGGACTATTTGAAGTTTGTGGCCGCGGGCGGATATGTGAACTCGAGTTACTGGACACCCGAGGCTTGGGAGTGGACGTCGAAATCAAAGCTCGAACATCCGCATTTTTGGTCCCGGCGTCCCGGTGCGTCGCATGGTTCACCGGAGGATCGCTGGGACTATCGGACGATGTTCGGCAGGATTCCGCTGCCGCTTTCCTGGCCGGCGTACGTGAGCCACGCAGAGGCGACGGCTTATGCGCGCTGGGCGGGGAAGAAACTGCCGAGCGAAGCGCAATGGCATCGCGCGGCGTACGGAACTCCGGAAGGCGGCGAGCAGCAATATCCGTGGGGCGATACAGCGCCTAGGGCTGCGCATGGCAACTTCAATTTCGAATGCTGGGACGCTGTACCGGTGGATGCACACCCGGCTGGCGCGAGCGCTTTCGGCGTGATGGATTTGCTGGGCAACGGATGGGAATGGACGTCAACTGTATTCGGCCCGCTGCCCGGGTTTGGCGCGTTCTCCTTCTATCCGGGATATTCGGCGAATTTCTTCGATGGCAAACATTTCGTGATGAAGGGCGGCTCGCCGCAGACGGATGCGTGCATGTTGCGCAGACCGTTCCGCAACTGGTTCCAGCCGCATTATCAGTACGTGTATGCGACCTTCCGCTGCGTAGAGGACTAGCTCAATGCAAACTGCCGCGCGATTCGCACCTGCTCTTCCGCTTGCAAAGGCCCTGTCGGAATTTTCGTCCGAGGTGGTTTTGGGGTTGAGCCACCCGGGGCAAAAGGAACTGCCTTCGAAATATCTTTACGATGAAGTCGGGTCGTCACTTTTCGAGGCGATTTGTACGCTGCCGGAGTACGGCTTAAGCCGCGCCGGCAAGCGTATGCTCGAGCGATACTCCGGCGAAGTGATGGACCGCGTGCCGGGGCCGGTGATGGTCGCGGAGCTCGGGAGCGGCAGCGGGCAGCAGACGCGCTGGTTGCTCGAAGCGCTGGCGCGACGGCAGAGGGTGAATTACTACCCGATCGACATTTCCGGCAGCGCACTTTTCCGTTGCCAGCGCGAGCTCGGCGACGTGGATATGGTGAGCATCGTGGGGTTCGAGCGCGCCTATCTCGACGGATTGCAGGAAGTGACCGCGCGAAGACGCGAGGATGAGCGGCTGATGGTGCTTTTCCTTGGCAGCACGATCGGCAACTTCGACCGGCCCGCCGGGGAGCAATTCTTGCGCGAAATGCGTTCGATTCTCAGAGAAGGCGACGCGTTGTTGCTGGCGACAGATCTCGTGAAGCCGGTTTCGACGCTGATTCTCGCCTACGACGATCCCGCGGGCGTGACGGCGGCGTTCAACAAAAATCTGCTGGCGCGCATCAACCGCGAACTCGACGGCGATTTCGACCTGGGAAATTTCGAGCACGTCGTCCGCTACGATGAGGCTGAGCGCCGGATCGAAATGCATCTGCGATCGGCCAAGTGGCAACGGATCAAGATTCGCAAAGCCGGATTCCGGTTTTACATAGGCGAGGGGGAAACGATCTGGACGGAGAGCTCGCACAAGTATTCGCCGATCGAGGTTGTGCAGATGGGCGAGCGCGCGGGATATCGTTGCGCAGGCCAGTGGTTCGATGAAGAATGGCGGCTGGCGCAGAATCTTTTCTTCGCGGTCTAGGTTAGATCGAGGACGAAGTGCCGAAAGCCGTTTGGAACGGCGCGATTCTGGCGGAAAGCGACGACACCGTAGTCGTCGAAGGAAACCACTACTTTCCGCTCGACGCCGTGCGTCAGGAGTTCCTCCGACCAAGCGACACGCATACCGTATGCCCATGGAAAGGCACCGCGAGTTATCACGACATCGAAGTGGATGGCCAGCGCAATCCCGATGCCGCGTGGTCTTACCGCGATCCCAAGCCTGCCGCCGCTGAAATCAAGAATCGCATCGCATTCTGGAAGGGCGTTCGCGTGGAAGCCTGAGCGCCTATTCGCGGAAAGCGCCTGTGCTATAGTTTTTCGCTCATGGCCAAGAAAACTGTGAAGAAGCGGGCGTCGAATACTGCAAGTTCGCGACGCGCGAAGCCGGCGCCGGGCAAGGCCCGGGCGGGAAGGGGAACTGATCCGGCGCGCGTCCGTGCGATCCTAGAGAAACTCGATGAAGCTTATCCCGCCGCGACCTGCGCGCTGAAACACGAGAACCCTTTTCAGTTGTTGATTTCCACGATTCTCTCCGCGCAATGCACGGATCAGCGCGTCAATCAAGTGACGGCGACGCTTTTCAAGAAATATCCCGATCCGAAAGCTTTTGCCTACGCGAATCCCGCCGAATTGCAGCAGGAGATTCGTCCGACAGGATTTTTTCGCAACAAGACCAAGTCGATCATGGGCGCGAGCAAGAAGCTCGTCGAAGAGTTTCATGGCGAAGTGCCGCAGACGATGGAGGATTTGCTTGAATTGTCGGGTGTGGCGCGAAAAACAGCGAATGTGGTGCTGGGCACTGCGTTCGGGAAAGCATTCGGCGTGGTGGTGGATACGCACGTGCGGCGCGTCTCCAGACGGCTCGACCTCACGAAGAATACGGATCCGAAAAAGATCGAACAGGATTTGATGGCGGCGATCCCGCGCGAGAAGTGGATTCTTTTCTCCCATCAGATGATCTGGCATGGACGCTGCGTGTGCCAGGCGCGGAAGCCGAAATGCATCGAGTGCAATCTCGAAAAAATTTGTTATTCGAGAGATAAGACTGTCTGAAGACGCAAGTCCTCCGATGGCGCCTCAATCGCATCGGGCGTACTCTAATCAAGAGGGCCCATGATGGAATTCTTGGAGGGTTTCCCTGAAAACGTGGTAGCTGTTTCTGCCAAAGGCAAAGTGACTAAATCGGACTATGAGGCGATTCTAATACCCGCGGCTGAAAGGGCGTTCCAGAAGCATGGCAAAATTCGCTTCTACTATCGAATGGGTTCGGAATTCTTGGGACTCGAGCCCGGGGCAGCCTGGGAAGATTTCAAGGTAGGGATCAGTCACTGGCAGGGATGGGAGCGAGTTGCAGTCGTGACGGATGTCGAATGGATCCGACACGCCGCCGGGGCGTTCGCATTTCTGATGCCGGCGCAAGTGCGAGCGTTTCCCGTGAGCCAGGAAGCGGAAGCCCGCGGATGGATCACGGGTTCCTGAACTGCCGTCGGGCAGGCGGCGCCACTCTGATGGGAACGTCAGTGTAATGAGAGCGTGACGTCGAAACTCGCCTTGCAATTTGTGGACGGATCGTAGCTGATTTCCCGCGAAGCATCGCCGCTCTTGATTTGAAAATCGAGCGGCCGTTTTGGAGAATTCGGCAGACCCATGAAGCGAGCTTTCCCGTCGCTGTTGGTGCCCACGGTCAATTCGGTTTGGCGCTTGTCCAGAAAGCCGTAACGGATCGTGATGTCGATCTTCGCGTCGTAAATCGGCTTGCCCGATCCGTCATGTACGGTGAAGGCGGCGGTGCAGGTGCCCAGGTCGCCATTCACGGATGGAATGTCAGTTTCATCGCCCGCGAAAGCCGGACGCGAAAGCGCAACGACAGCGAGAAGCGCAAAAGGCAAAAGAGCGAGCCGACGAATCAGGAAAGTTCTCATCTATTTTCCCTAGATAATTTTGCCATATCCACGCCGCCATCGATTCCGATTATTGCGGAAATACCGGGAGCACGATAGTGTCGACCATCGATGGGTCGTCGCGCAATTTGATGTAAAGCAAAGTGCCGTTCGGCCGTGGAACGCTCAAGGTGGAATCGGCGAAGCCCAGCGGCACCGGGGTGGTGTGGGTGAACTGCGCATCCGACGCGACGGAATCGATGAGGAACAAGTTCGTCCCGCTCAGCGTGCAGGGCTTATCGGGCGAATCCGGGCAGCGAATCTCCCTTAGCGACGGAACGCGCACTAGACGCGCGAGCGGCTGCCAATCGCCTTTCGTTCCATCCGCACTGACGGGACGGAACTGGAGCGGGCCAAAGGCGGACGCACCAAAACTTTTCAGGGGATCAATCGTCGCCAGCATTGTTTGCGAATCTTGCAGGATGAGAGTGCCGTCAGCGATGCTTAGAGAGACGTCAAACGACTGGTCTTCGGTGGCCACTTCGATTTTTTCACCGCGCGGAAATTTGTCCGGTATCACGGTCTTCAAAAAGAACGAGAGCGTGCTGGATTGAGGCAATTGATCCTGCGTCGGAAACTTGATCGGGGACGGCGCGGCACCCGGTTGAATCGTTTTGCCCATCAAGGCGACTTTTGGCCGGGGCGGTTCGACTTCCGATTTTAGATCCAGGACGCGACCGTCCTTGAGAGTCACGTGCGCGGTCACGGCCTCATCAGTTTTGAACGCGGTCGCAATCGGTACGGTGGAAGCGAGCAAGGGCAAATCATCGGTGCGCCCGTCGCGCGTCAGTTTTCCCGGTACGAATTGCACCCCGCTCACTTCCAGCGCCTTTACCTCGTCGAGGCGGGTGCCCACGAGCAAGCCGCGATTGTCTCCGGCATTGAAGGTGAAACGATCGAGACGCGCCGCTTCCGCGTAGGCGGGCAAAGTGAGGACGTCTGGCTGGGCCGTTCCGAGTTGCTTCACTTGAAAGGTCAGCTGGCCGGTTTCGTCGGCTTTCAGCGGAACTTTCAATTCGAGTTCGTCCGGCTTCACCAATTTCCAGGTGGTTTTGATTTCCTGCCCCTGAGCATCCCGTGCGGCGACGTTGTCGGTGCAGACGGCGCACTCTGAATCAACGTGCAGCGTGTCCTCACGGCCAACGACGAGCGCGCCCTGGTCGGCCGCTGGAACGGTCCACCTTGTGGTGTGAGAGCCGCGCAAATTGAAACTAGGCCCATCGAATTCCGCGAAGCCCCAATTGCCCTGGAGCGTTGCTTTCACTTGAGAGGTGAGTTTTCCGGAGGGCAGAGAATGGGTATCGACAACAAAGCCGCCTTTTGCCGGGTCGGGCGCGGCGGGCAAATCGATCGTTTTGCCGGCGTTGCCCGGCACACGAAGTACGAAATCGTGCGCCATGCCCGTCGAAAATACCAGCGGCGCGCCACCGACAGGAAGAACCAGAGGGGATTTCTGCACGCAATACACCCCACTTGGATCCGTCGCGCGCAACGGCGGCAGTTGGGCCGCTTCCACGGCCGGCAGCGCCACTACTAAAACGGACTTGGGATTCTTGAATGAGGGCGGGCTATTCAATCGCAGATTCAGTTCGTCGTTCTTCGGAATAACGAGGGATGGAATGTACTGATACTCGGCAGTGTGCAGATTGCCCATAAGGTGCGCGAGATCGAGGATGGTGCCCACATACGGACTGTAAGTGCCTGCGCCGGCGAGCGAGGTGGTGCTGGCGACTCCGATCAAATCGGCGGATGGACCGGAGGTGAGCGCCGAGACCATCGACTGCGTGTGTCCGTCATCAAGGAGCATCTGGTCCGTACCCTGCAAAAGGCATGGCGCCTGCTGCTCGGTTGGCTTGTCGAAACATTGCTGGTCGATTTTGACATCCAAAGTGCGCGCCAGCTCCTGCGAGCGCTCCTTCAGAACTTTGGCATCGAGATCGGTGGCTTGCCTGATCTCGCTGAGGTAGGTGTCGAGGCGCGAACGTTCCAGACTCGCTTCATTCAGGTCCTGGGAGGCGCGCACGAAAATGCCCGGCCTGGCTCTTACCGCCGAACGCAACGTGCCGAAGTCGCCGCCGGTTTCGGGAGCGAGAAACAGAAGACATTGTTGCGCGCCGACTGGGACGGTGACGACGATTCCCTCTTCGCGCGGCTTCTTCGCCCATGAATCCAAGCGAATAAACCAATCGTCTGGCGGCGGGTTTGTGGTGCCGCGCAAAAAAGCGACAACCATCACGTAACGCGCGGACTGGTCCTCGGGGAAATCGGGATGGATCCACAGGCGATCGCCGGCCTGCAGATTGGCAACTTGCGATGCAGGCAGCGTTTTTCCAGCACGAGTGACGCGCATATCCAGTTGCGGCCCGGCGAGGTCAAAGGCAGCGTTATCGGCGCGCGCTGATTCAATTGTCGTTACCACCAGGGACGCGAAAAGGCATAGAAAGACCGAACCTAGAAACCGTTGGGGAGTCATGGGAGATCTCTTGGGGCTCGCCCTGCGCAGCTTCAATGTGTTTCGCTCCTGAACTTTTGGGGTTGCGACTCGCAAGAATGCGATTCAGTTTAGAGTTTTGGTCAACTCGCGGACCGCCAGCAGGAATCGAGAATGCGGAGTTTGAGATTGAAATCGATGGCCCGCTTAAACACACGATAGGATGCATCCCCTTTCTGTTTTGCTGCCGAGAAAAATACGAAGAGTTTCAGGAATTCAAATCCGCTAACCTTTTCGTCCGCAAGCTGTTTCGCGACTCGCCATATGGGCGCCAACGACTTACACTCAATCCGGGGGCGGTGCGCCACACTAATTTCGAGGGCAGCAGCGGACATGTTTGCCTGCCTCTCCAACGCCGAGACCATTTCGACCTAATGGACGTCCTAGCGAAACTTTTCGAAGAGCATTTCCGTTCGCCAGCGACACAGCTTCGAGCGTTGCAGGGAGACCTCGGCGCTTCGGGCCGCAGAATTATGCGGCTCGCCAACGATCAATTCAGCGCGATTGGCGTGCTGTACGAAGTACGCGAAGAAAACGCGGCCTTTCTGGAGTTTTCGCGTCATTTTCGGAAACACGGCCTGCCCGTGCCGGAAATTTACGCAGAAGATTTGGGCCGGGGCGCATATCTCGAAGAAGACCTTGGGAACACGACGCTCTTCGAATTTCTATCCGCGAATCGCGACGGAGAGAGGATCGCTCCTGGGGTCGTTCAGGCGTATCGAAAAGCAGTGGATTGGCTGCCGCGTTTTCAGATCGAGGCCGGCCGCGATCTGGATTACAAGGTGTGCTATCCGCGCGCGTCGTTCGACGCCCAGTCGATCTCGTGGGACCTAAATTACTTCAAATACTATTTTCTCAAGCTGGCCGGAGTGCCTTTCAACGAGCAGCTGTTGGAAGACGATTTCGAGCGCCTGACCAAGTTTTTGCTGAGCGCCAACCTCGATTATTTTCTTTACCGCGATTTTCAGTCGCGCAACATCATGGTGCGCGGGGGCGAACTCTGTTTCGTCGATTATCAGGGCGGCCGGAAAGGCGCGTTGCATTACGACATCGCTTCGCTTTTATTTGACGCAAAAGCCGATCTTCCGCCGGGATTGCGCCAGGAACTGCTGGATCGCTACATCGGGCGGTTACGCGACTTCGCGGACATCGGGCGCGATGAATTCATGCGCCACTACTACGCTTACGTGTACGCGCGCATTATGCAGGCGCTGGGCGCGTATGGCTTTCGCGGTTTTTACGAAAGAAAATCGCACTTTTTGCAGAGTGTGCCTTATGCGCTCGAAAACGTGCGCTGGCTGCTTCAACACGTAGATCTGCCTATCGCCTTGCCGACGCTTGCGGAAGCACTCAGAAGCATGGCGGCATCGGAACGGCTGCAAACACTCGGTCCCGCCCCTCCCACGAGCGCGCGGAACGCTTCTGGCGAAAAGAAGCTGAAGGTGCAGATTTTCAGCTTTTCGTATCGGCATGGAATTCCCAAGGATGAGTCGGAGCACGGAGGAGGTTTTATTTTCGACGCTCGCGCCGTTCCGAATCCGGGGCGCGAGGACCGCTTCAAGAGCACTACGGGCAAAGACGCTCCCGTGATCGAGTATTTGAATCAGCAGGAAGGCGCGCGCAAGTTCCTCGAGAGCGCTGCTTCGATGGTGGAGGCAAGCGTCGACACGTATCAGGGACGAGGGTTCACGAACTTGAGCGTAGGATTTGGCTGTACAGGCGGGCAGCATCGTTCCGTTTACTTCGCCGAGCAACTGGCGAAGCGATTGAGGGAGCGTAACGGAGTGGATGTAATCGTGCGGCATCGGGAATTGGAGAATTTGAAGCCGTGAAAGCGATGATCCTGGCTGCGGGGCTGGGCACGCGGTTGCGGCCGCTGACGACCGATCGCCCGAAGGCGCTGGTGGAGGTCGGCGGGCGGACGATGCTGGAGATCACGCTCGCGCGCTTGCGAGACTTCGGCGTCGGCGACGTGATCATCAACGCGCATCATTTTGCGGATATGCTGATCGAATATCTGAAGGCGAATCGCAATTTTGGGATGCGGATCGAAGTTTCGCGCGAGGACGTTCTGCTCGATACCGGCGGAGGGCTGAAAAAGGCAGCATACTTCTTCCTCGAGGATTCGAAAAGCGAGGGCGAGCCGTTCATTCTGCACAATGTCGACGTCATCAGCACTATCGATCTCGGTAAAATGTTGGAGCTTCACGAGCAAAATAAAGCTCTCGCGACACTGGCGGTGCAGCAGCGGCAAACGTCGCGGTATCTTCTGTTTGATGAAGGGCTGCGGCTATGCGGGCGGCGATCCAAAGGCGGCGAGGGCGGGCAAAAGGACGAGATGGTCCGCGATTCGCCAGCGACGCAGGAGCTGGCCTTCTGCGGGATACACGTGATTTCGCCGCGCATGTTTTCGTTGATGAGGGAAGAGGGCGTGTTTTCGATCGTTACTTCTTATTTGCAGCTCGCGGATCAGGGGGAAGAGATTCTGGCCTTCAACGCGGATGAGTATTATTGGCGCGACCTGGGCAGGCCGGAAGATTTGCACCAGGCAGCGGAGTACCTGGCAGAGCAATCCCATCGGTAGCGGCCCTCAAAAAACTTCGTGCAACTGACGTGCTCCCGCGGGTCATTTCTGAATTCCGGACATGCGAGCGAGGACTTTGAAAACCACTGCAAAGTCCTTTTCGGCAAGACCCGCTGCGCGCGCCGCGGTGAGGAATTCATTCGAGGCGGCTGTGGTCGGGAGCGGAATATCGAGCTGACGCCCCAGCTCCAACGCGAGCAGCATATCTTTTTGCATCATGTTGACGTTGAACCAGGCCGTATCGGGTAATTTCAGGACAAACGGCCCGCGATATTGCAGCATCGGAGAAGCGACGGCACTGTGCGTGAAGACATCCACAGCGACTTCGCGAGGAATACCGCTCTTCTCGGCGATCAAAATGCCTTCGGAAAACGCCATCATTTGAACGGCCAGGCTTAGATTCATGGCGATCTTCATGACGAGGGCGAGGCCATTGTCGCCGACATGCGTTACTTTATGGCCGATGTCGTGTAGCAATGGCTTCACGCGGTCAAAAGTTTCGCGGTGCCCGCCGACCATCACGGATAATTTTCCCTCCTGCAATGTGATGACGCCGCCGGAAACGGGCGCGTCGAGCATGTCAGCACCTTTTTCGCGTGCTTTCGCAGCAAGGTGGCGGCTGAAGGTGGGGCTCACCGTGCTCATGTCGACGAGGATTTTTCCAGGCGCAAGGCCGGCGAGGATTCCGTCCGGACCTTCTGCAATCGATTCGAGCGCGTGAGAATTGGTCACCATAGAAAAAACTACGTCGGCAGTGGAGGCAACGGCGCGCGGCGAATCCGCCCATTTCATGCCTTTGTCGACGAGCCATTGGCCTTTCGTCCGCGTGCGGTTGTAGCCGACGACGGTGTGACCTTTGCTTAGCAAACGATTCACCATCTCGCCGCCCATCACTCCCAAACCGACGAATCCGAGATTGGCCATGAGTACTCTCCTCCGAGTCGCGAGCCAGGATTATAGGGCCAACGGATGCGCCTGATGAGCAACGCTTCTTACTGGCGGCGACCTGGCGACGACGGCTTATCCGCGCAATGGTTCTGTGCGACAATCGCTCGGCTTCGAGGCGATCATGCGCAGAACTCTAATCCGCGACGCGATTGTGATCACGATGGATCCCGCTCTGGGCGATCTTCGCCCGGGCAGCGTTTTGATTGAAGACGATCGAATTGCAGCTGTCGGCGAGCGCATCGATGCAACGGATGCGGAAATCATCGATGGGCGAAAATTCATAATCATCCCCGGGCTCATCAACGCCCACATGCACACGTGGCAGACGGGGCTGCGCTCGGTTTCGTCGAATTGGACGCTGCTCGAATATTTCCGCTGGATGCATGCCGGGCTCGCGACTCGTTTTCATCCGGAGGACATTCGCATCGCGAATCTTGCGGGAGCGCTCAATCAATTGAATTGCGGCACAACGACGCTGGTTGACTGGTGCCACAACAACCCGACGCCGCAGCACACGGATGCTGCTATCGATGGGCTGCGGGAATCGGGAATTCGCGCCGCTTTCTTTCACGGCTCGCCGAAGCCGGATCCGACACCGGGCGAACGGCACTTTTCGGAAGTTCCACATCCTCGCGGTGAAATTGAGCGGCTGCTTCGCGGGCCGTTTGCTTCGCGGGATCAGCTCCTCACGCTGGGGATGGCGGTTTTGGGGCCGCATTACTCGACGCTGGAAGTTTGCCTGCAGGATTTTCGGATGGCGCGCGAGATCGGGCTCATCGCCTCGATGCACCAGGGCGGCGGTCCGGCAAAGACTCCTGAAGGCTGGGATGTTTTGGAACGCGAGGACCTGGTCGACGATTTTGTCAACGTCGTCCACGGGAACGATCTCTCGGATGATCGATTGGCGCGTTTTGTCGAAAGCGGCGTGACGTTTTCCGTTACGCCAGAGAATGAAATGTCGCAAGGGCACGGCCACCCGATTATCGGGCGGTTGCGCAAGCTGGGCGCGGCGCCGTCGCTCGGCATCGATCTCGAAAGCGTAATTTCGGGAGACATGCTGACGGTGGCGCGAATCGCGCTGGCGCATCAACGCTCGTTGGACAATGCGGACTGCCGCGCAGCGACCGGCGGAATTCCTGAAACGTGCACGATTCCGGTTCGAGAAGCTCTCACATGGATCACGGTGCAGGGAGCGCGAATGCTGAAGATGGAACATCGCATTGGCACGCTGACGCCCGGCAAGCAGGCTGATCTCGTACTGATTCGCGCCGACGCGCTGAACGTCTGGCCGGTGCACGATCCAGTCGCGGCTGTGCTGATGCAGGCTAATCTGGCCAACATTGATTCGGTGATGGTTGCGGGCGCGTGGAAAAAGCGAGATGGGCGCTTGTTATTCGCCGATCTCGAGCGCGTGAAACAGGAGCTCTTGCGATCGGGCACCAGGATTCTTGGCGAGCTTGGTTGGCAGCCGGAGCTGCGAAGGGAAGAAGGGCGCGAGCGCAAGGCCGCGCATTAGAGACTGGCCTGGAGTGCGAAGAGTGGAGCCGAGGCCCGGACTTGAACCGGGGACCTGCCGATTACGAATCGGCTGCTCTACCAACTGAGCTACCTCGGCGTGCAAACCACTGTAGCATTGCGGCAAAAAAAGAGTCAAACGCCGGAGGAAAGCGCTCCGGCGCTCCCCGATTACTCGAATCAATGCACTTTAGAGCGTTATTCCTAAACGATTACCGAAACACAACGCCTCAGTTTGCGTGGTCTGCGTGCGATGAAAGAGATAAAATGCAAGCGGTTGCGATAGCACCTGCAAAGAAATTCTGAGGGGGATTCCGTGGCAATTCATTTCATTTTGAACGGCAAGCCCACGACGCTGGACGTCAATCCGGATATGCCGCTGCTCTGGGCCTTGCGCGACAGCCTGAACATGACGGGCACAAAATTCGGATGCGGGATGGCGCTTTGCGGCGCGTGTACGGTCCACATCAATGGAGAGGCGACGCGTTCCTGCATCACGCCTGTTTCGAGCCTCGCCGGGAAGAAAGTGACTACGATCGAGGGCCTTTCCGCGGATGGGCACAGCCATCCGGTGCAAAAGGCGTGGGTCGAGATTGACGT
>Ga0335078_10004388_pt1 | contig 20912 bp, 22 predicted proteins | sample Lox_Sample_32_FD_206711 | JGI IMG/M metagenome (GOLD analysis project Ga0335078, IMG submission 206711) | Soil microbial communities from Loxahatchee National Wildlife Refuge, Florida, United States - Lox_Sample_3.2 | ecosystem: Environmental > Terrestrial > Soil > Wetlands | place: USA...
ACTGGGTCGACGCGGCGGCGCCGGTGCAGCCCGGGAACGGTGCGAACGGTGAACCGGCCGCGACCGGCGAGGTGAGCGCCGCTTTGCCGATAAGGCAGCGGCGCGTCGCCGCGAACCCTGGATCGAGCAGGCCGGCGAGCGGAACGTGGACGTAGTCGGGATCGCCGACGTACGCGTTGCGGTCGGCGTATGCGAGCCGAGACGCCTCCAGGTAATGGAACAGGGCCTCGGCGCGCGACTCGGATCCGAGCGGGTACCCGTTGAGGATGTTGAGGATCTCGCCCTCGGTCGAGCCGCCGCTGGACGGCGGGGCCATCCCGTAGACATTCAGTCCCCGGTAGCTCACCCGAGTCGGCGCGAGGATCCTGGTGCGGTAGGACTGGAGATCCTGCGTGGTCATGATGCCCGGGTTCGTGACGATCGTCTGTCCCGGTGTGAGCACGGGATGATCGTCAGCCTGGACGATCGCTCGCCCGATCGGTCCGTCGTACAGCGCGGACGGACCGCGGTCCGCGATCAGCTCGTAGGTGTGCGCAAGGTCCGGGTCGCGCAGCAACGTCCCCACCGGCAGCGGATCGCCGGACGCCGTCAGCAGCAGCGACCGGCTCGCCGGATACGCCTGGAGCGTAGACAGACCGGACTGTTCGAGCTGGTTGAAGTCGAAATTGACCGCGAAACCGCGCCTGGCGAGGTCAATCGCCGGCTGCAGGTCGGCGCCAAGCGAGAGCCGACCGAACTTGCGCACGGCGGTCGCCCACGTCGCCACATTCGACGGCACCCCGGTCGACAGCGGCTGATCGGAGGCCGCGGTGTAGTTCATCGGCTGGCCCGTCGTCGGGTCGATGAACAGGTTCGTCGTGCAGGCCGATGGGCAAGTCTCGCGACCGTCGATCGTCGTGACCGTATGGGTCCGGGCGTCGTAGATGACCATGAAGCCGCCACCGCCGGGGCCCGCGACGAACGGCACCGTCACCCCGAGGGCACTCGCCGTCGCCACCGCGGCGTCGACCGCGTTGCCGCCGCGACGGAGCACGTCGATCCCGGCGCGGCTCGCGCCAACGTCCATCGACGCGACGGCACCCGCGGTCCCGACGGCAACCGGCTCGTCCGGGTAGCGCGCCGGGTGCCGGGCGCCGGCCGCACCGGCGGACGCGCCCGCCGGCACCGCTGCGGAGCCCGCGGCGCAGAGCACCGCGACGACAGTGGCGATTCGCCGATGACTCACAACACCCACCTCCCAACGACCTCAGGACACACCCCCCACTTCCCAGCGGATGTGCATCGGAAACCGCCAATCCGACACTGAGGGGAGCGATATGTCGCCGAGACTGCTCCGGGCTCCCGGTTGTTTCACCGTCACGTTTCCGCGGAAACGCCCGCGGGAACGTGACGGGTGCTGCCCGCTGTCAGTCGCCCTCGGCGAACAGCTCTCCGAAGCGCCCGAGGTACAGCGGCCAACCGCCATCGCCACCGACCGCATCGCGCACGCCTTCCCAGCCCTCGCCATGGCGGTCGAGGTGGCGATGCTCGAGCTCGACCCGGGTGCGCTCTGGGGACTCCGCGATGAACCGCACCTCGACCTCGCTGGTCTTGTCGAGGTCGGTTTCGAGCTGCCACTGCGGGCTGATGTCCCAGCTGAAGACCAGCCGGTTGGGCGGCTCGAACGCGAGCACGCGCGCCCACGGGAACTCGCTCCCGTCGACGCCGCGGTCGTATATGCGGCCGCCGACGTGCGGCTCGAACACGGTCTCGGCGATCTCGACCGCAAGCATGTTGTGCTCGTGGGGCTTGATCCGGTCGAACTCTTCGGTGAACACGTGGAACGCCCGCTCGATCGGGATCTCAACCACGATCGCTCGATGAATGCTCGTAGCCGTGGCCCGGGTATGCGTGCTCATTCGTCCTCCTCGGTTGATTGCTCGGCGGCCGTCTGGTACGCGGCCAGGGCCTTTCCCCAGAAGCGCTCGAGGTCCGCTCGGAGGGCGGCGAGCCCGTCCGGGTCGACGCGGTAGATCCGGCGGGTCCCGGCGGGCCGGTCCATCACCAACCCGGCGTCCTTGAGCACCCTGAGGTGCTGCGAGACAGCCGGGCGGCTCACCGGAAGCTCACCGGCGAGCTCGCCAACCGCGCGCGGGCGATCCACGAGCATCTCGAAGATCGCCTTCCGAGTCGGATCGCCGAGCGCCGTCCACCCATCCGATTGGTAAGCCTTCACTAACGGTAAGCATACACTGACAATCTCGAGGCTGTCAAACGTCCTGGTCCTGAGCGACGGCCAGCCGTCGCCGCTTCCCTGATCGCGCTCAGGCCAGCGCAGCGGCGCCTGTCAGCTAGCCGCCCGGGGATCCGGCATGCCTGTCCACGGTGGCGAACAGGTCGATTCCCTCTTCGGCTGCATGCGCGACCAGCAGGTCGCTGACGAGCTCGGACAGTGCATTGCGATCCGGCCTCGGCAAACGCTCCAGCAGCGCCGAGACATCGGCTTCGAAGTCGGACGCGACTCGAGACACGAGCGATCGACCGTGGTCGGTGAGGGAGACCAGCACGGCACGCCGGTCCGCCGTCGAGGGAGCACGCCTGACGAGGCCCCGGCGGGCCGCCCGATCGACCAGGCCGGTGACGCTGGACTTGTCGAGTGCCAGGAGCTTCGCCAACTCGTTCATGGTCGGTTCGCGGTCACGCAGCACACCGAGCAGTCGCGTCTGGATCATCGAGAGATCGTGCTCGGCCGTCCGGCGCTCGAGCATGCCCTGAATGACGAACGAGAGCTGCGCCAAGCCGTCGACGGGACGCAGCCGCTGGCGGGTGGTGGCCGGCATGGACCGGACCGCGGATCGCGATGGCATGGCCGGAGTGTACTTGACTTGGTACGTGGCACAAACTAAATTAGTACGTGGCACGAACTAAATGAGATCGCGAAGTTCCGCAGGAGGAACGCCCATGGAGAAGATGAACGCCGCCGTCGTGACGGCCTTCGACGAGCCACCGCACTACGGGCAGTTCGAGGTTCCGCGGCCCAGCGCCGGCGACGAGGCGCTCGTCGACGTCCTCGCCGTCGGTTTGCACCCGCGTGTCCGCACCGGCGCCGCCGGGGCCCACTACACCAGCACCGGTTCCCTGCCGATGATCCCCGGCATCGACGGCGTCGGGCGACGGCCTGACGGTCGGCTGGTCTATTTCCTGGCCGCCGATGACGTGATCGGCACGATGGCGGACAAGGCGCTCGTCGACCCCCGGCGCTCGATCGTGCTGCCCGACGATGCCGATATCGCGAAGGTCGCCGCCGCGATGAACCCGGCCATGTCCTCCTGGGTGGCTCTGCGCCGTCGCGTTCCGATTGAGCCCGGACAGAGCGTCCTCGTCCTGGGCGCGACCGGCAGCGCAGGGGGGATGGCCGTTCAGGTGGCCAAACGGCTCGGTGCCGGACGGGTGGTCGGGGCCGGGCGCGATCTCGGCCGGCTGGGCGCACTCGCCTCAGCCGGCGTCGACGCAGCGGTCCAGCTCACCGACGACGCGGATGCAACCGCCAGCGCGCTTGGCGCCGCGGCCGCGGAGGTCGACATCGTCCTCGATTACCTGTGGGGCGAGCCGGCACAACAGACGATGATGGCGCTGCTCACCGCGCGGTCCGATCGCAGCCGCGCGATGAACTGGATCCAGATCGGTGCGGTGGCCGGCCCGACGATCGAGCTGCCCTCGGTGGCGCTGCGCTCGGCGAACCTGCGGCTCCAAGGTAACGGGCAAGGCGCTGTCTCGACAAACGCCTACCTGGCCGAGCTGCCGTCGCTCATCGACGAGATCAACGCCGGAACGATCGCGGTCAAACCGAAGACGATGCCGCTCGCGGACGTCGAGAAGGTGTGGTCCCATCCAGACGTGGCGGGCGAGCGCACCGTACTCGTGCCCTAGGGTCGGAGAGCTAGCCGGGAAGCGGCCGTAGGGTCGGAGCGAGCCCGAGACTGTCACCCAGCCGGGGTGGCAACCGGGTGGCAGGCAAGCCGAGGTGTTGTAAGCTCAGGGGTGCGGCTTTCCGGGCGAGTAGGAGGACCGGTATGCGATGTCGATGGGCTCGGTCATAGGTCGTTCGACCATGGGTGGCAGGCCCCTGCGACTCCGGGTATCTCGCCCGCCGCCGGCGCCTCGCCGGAGCCCGCGAGCACCCGGCCGATGACCCGTCGCCTGCTAACCCCACTCGTCGCCTGCGCAGCCCTGCTCGCCGGGGGGGCACTGTCCACGGCCGCGGCTCTCGGAAGCTCGGCCACGCAGGGCACCGCGGGCGCATCTCGCCTCACGCTGCCGTCGATCTCCTCCGCCCTCCCCCCGCTGCCGACGGTGTCGGTCCCGTCCGTCAGCGTTCCGTCCGTCAGCGTTCCATCGGTCACCGTGCCCCCGGTGACCGTCGGGCCGATCACCACACCGACCCTCAGCACACCGAGCATCACCACACCGACCCTCAGCACACCGAGCATCACGACGCCGACGCTCAGCACGCCGACGGTCACGGTCCCGCCGGTCCAGACCCCGCCGGTCAACACATCGCCGCTCGGGTCTCACCCGGTCTCGACGCCGGGCCTCGTCCCGTCGACGTCCTCCGCGGTCGGAGCCGTGACATCCGCGCTGAAGGCTCCGTCGGTGACGGCGGGTTCGACGTCAGGGACATCGGGAGCCTCGCGCTCGTCGAACCCTTCGGCCGGCTCTCCCCATCGGCCGGCCGGCAATCAGCCGACCCGTAACGCCCGCGGCCAGCACGGGACTTCGCCCGGATCGAGTTCGCACGCGGTCGCCACCGCGGCCGGAACGAGCCAAGCCGACGCGCAGCCCACCGCGGCTACCACCGGTAAGCGGACCTCGACCACGCAGCCGCGGTCCACCGCGACCAGCGGACCGATCGGCCGCCTGGTCAAGGCGCTGCCGACCGCGGTGCTGTTCGCGCTGCTCGCGTTCGGGGTCATCGCCGCGGCGATGGCGCTGAACGCGTACCTTCAGAGCCGGCGCGCGAAGTCACTGGCCGGCCAGCGGGAGGCGCTCCTCTCTGACGTGGGCGTGCTCCAGGCCGCGCTCCTGCCGAGCGTGCCCGGAAGCCTCGGCGAGCTCGACGTGTCGGTGGCGTACCGGCCGGCGCAGGGACTCGCGGCCGGCGGCGACTTCTTCGACGTGTTCTCGGTCGCACCCGAGCGGACGGGCATCATCATCGGCGACGTCTCGGGCCATGGGCGTGAATCGCTGATCCATGCGGCGCTCGTCCGCTACACGTTGCGGGCGTTGATGGGAGAGGGCCATCCGCTGCCGGAGGTGCTCGCGCGTGCCGACCGGTATCTCCGCGGCGACCTCGGTGAGGGGTTTGCGACGGTCATCATCTGCTGCTACGACCACACGACCGCGGAGCTGACATGGGCCAAGGCCGGCCACGAGCCGCCGATCATCGCCGGAGAGCCGGAGCTCGAGGAGGAGCCGGCGACACCGCTCGGTCTCGGGCTCGGTGACACCTGGCCACAGTTCTCCCGCTTGCTCGCGCCCGGCGAGCGGGTGTGCCTGTTCACCGACGGCCTGACCGAGGCTCGCCGCCAGGGCGAGTACCTCGGGCGCTCGCACCTCAAGTCGCTGGTCGAGCAGGGGTTGAGCGCGCAGGCGCTCGTCGAGCGGATCCAGACCGACGCCGACGACTGCACCGACGACCTCGCCGCCGTGGTCATCAGCCGCGCGACAGCCGTCGCCGACCCGCCCGCGACCGACGCGCAGAACACGCACGCGACCGGCGCGCAGAACACGCAGGCGGTCGACGCGCAGGCGGCCGGCACGCGCCAAGCGGCGATCGTCTGACTCACCTGCCCTGACCGCACCGCCGGCGAGAGCGTCGCCGCCCCAGCCGTGCCAGATGCTTGCGTGAGGCTTACACATCCCTCACTGCTTTCTCACTCCGCCTGCCGAAGCTTCACGCTCCGAACCAACGAGCCAGGGGCTTCGCAGATGCAGACAGTCACCGCAGGACCCGCCACCGCAGGCGCGAGAGCGTGGCGCGCTCGCCCGGGGCAGCCGGGCGAGCTCGACGTCGAGATCGTCGTTCCCGCCTTCAACGAAGAGCGGGCTCTCGCCACCTCGATCCACCGGCTGCATCACTTCCTCGGCGTCCACCTGCCGTTCACTTGGCTGATCACGATCGCGGACAACGCGAGCACCGACCTCACCCCGGAGATCGCGCGGGCACTCGCGTCCGAGCTCGACGACGTCCGCGTCGTGCGGCTCGAGCAGAGGGGCCGCGGCCGGGCCCTTCGCACCGTGTGGTCGCTGAGCCGCGCGCGCGTGGTCGCGTACATGGACGTCGACCTGTCGACCGACCTCCACGCGCTACTGCCGCTGCTCGCGCCGCTGCTCTCCGGCCACAGCGAGGTCGCCATCGGCTCGCGGCTGGCGCGCGGAGCCCGGGTGACGCGCGGCCCCAAGCGCGAGCTGATCTCGCGCGCGTACAACCACATCCTGCGTCTGGCGCTGCACGCGCGGTTCAGCGACGCGCAATGCGGGTTCAAGGCGGTCCGCGCCGACGTCCTGCCCGAGCTGCTCGAGACCGTCCGCGACCAGGAATGGTTCTTCGACACCGAGCTGCTGATCACCGCGCAGCGGCGCGGCATGCGCATCCACGAGGTTCCCGTCGATTGGGTCGACGACCCCGACTCGCGCGTCGACATCGTCTCGACCGCGCTCGCCGACCTGCGCGGCGTGGCGCGCCTGATGGCGGCCTCGCCGGTCGCGCGGTTCGCCGCGATCGGCGTCGCCTCGACGCTCGCCTACGCCCTGCTGTTCCTGCTCCTCGCCGGTCCGCTCGGCTCGGCCGTCGCGAGCGCCGCGGCGCTCGCCCTGACCGCGATCGGCAACACGGCGGCCAACCGGCGCGTGACGTTCGGGATCCGCGGCAGGGAAGGCCTCGCCCGGCAGCACACGGCCGGGTTCCTAGTATTCCTGCTCGCGCTCGCGCTGACCAACGGGGCGCTGACCGTCCTGCACGACCTCGACCGGCACGCTCCGCGGCTGGTCGAGGCGGCGGTCCTCGTGCTCGCCACGCTGGCCGCCACGGTCACCCGGTACGTCGCGCTCTCCTCCTGGGTGTTTCGCAGGCGGCCGCGAGCCGCTCAGGCGGACTCCGTCCTGTCGATCGACCCGCAGGGAAACTGAATGAGCACGACCACTTTCCCCCGCGGGGCGTGGCCCGCCGGGCGCCGGACCCGGGGCCGGGCGCGGTCGCTCGTTCGCGGGCGCGCCGAGGACCCGGCGTGGGCCCGCCCCGCGCTCATCGGCCTGCTCGTGGCCACTGCGGTCGCGTACCTGTGGAACCTGACGGCATCCGGCGACGCGAACAGCTTCTACGCCGCGGCCGTCGAGGCGGGGACGAAGAGCTGGAAGGCGCTGTTCTTCGGCTCGATCGACTCGTCGAACTTCATCACGGTGGACAAGCCCCCGGCGTCGCTGTGGGTGATGGCGCTGTCGGGCCGGATCTTCGGGTTCTCGAGCGCAAGCATGCTCGTTCCCCAGGTCCTCGAAGGCGTCCTCGCCGTCGGGCTGCTCGCGGCGTCGGTCAAGCGCTGGTTCGGCGCGCGGGCGGGGCTGCTTGCCGGCGCCGTGCTCGCGGTCACACCCGTGGCGGCGCTGATGTTCCGCTTCAACAACCCGGACGCGCTGCTCGTCTGCCTGCTGGTCGCGTCGGCGTACTGCCTCGTGCGCGGGCTCGAGCGCGGATCGACACGCTGGCTCGTCGGCGTCGGGACGCTGATCGGTTTCGCCTTCCTGACGAAGATGATGCAGGCGTTCCTCGTCGTGCCGGGCTTCGCGCTCGTCTACGCCGTCGCCGCGCCCACGACAATGCGCCGGCGCATCACGGACCTGCTCGCTGGCGGCGCCGCGATGATCGCGAGCGCGGGCTGGTGGGTCGCGATCGTCGCGCTGTGGCCAGCGTCGTCGAGGCCGATGATCGACGGCTCCTCCGACAACAGCATCCTCAACCTGATCGTCGGCTACAACGGCTTCGGCCGTCTCACCGGCAGCGGCGGCGGCCCCGGTGGCGGCGGTGGCGCCGGTGGCAACTTCAGCGGCCAGACGGGCCTTCTCCGTCTGTTCAACGACCTGATGGGCGGGCAGGCGTCGTGGCTGCTGCCGGCGGCGCTGCTCGCGCTCGTCGCCGGGCTCGCGTGGCGCCGGCGCGCGCCCCGTACGGACCGGAGCCGCGCCGCGCTCGCCCTGTGGGGAAGCTGGCTCGTCGTCAGCGGCCTCGTGTTCAGCCTCAGCGGCGGCGTCATCCACACCTACTACACGGTGGCGCTCGCGCCCGCGATCGCCGCGCTGGTGGCGATCGGCGCCACCGCGGCGTGGGGCCGCCGAGAGCGGTCCGGCGCTCGGGCGCTGCTCGCGGTCGGGATCGTCGCGACCGCCGTCTGGTCGATCGTGCTGCTCGGCCGCACGCCGTCGTGGGAGCCGTGGCTCGCGCCCGTCGTTGCGTTCGCGGGTGGCGCGGCGGCCCTCGGCCTGTTGATCCCGGCGCGGGTGAAGGTGACGCGGCGCCTGAGCACGACCACCGCGGTCGTCGCGCTCGTCGCGTGTCTCGCCGGGCCGGTCGCGTACTCAGCGCAGACGATCGCGACCGCGCACACGGGCTCGGTCCCGTCAGCGGGGCCGGCGGCGGCAGCCGGCACCGCGGGTCCGGGCGGCGGTGGCTTCGCGGGGGGCGCCGGCGGGTCCGCACGTCCCGGTGGGGCCGCCCGCGCCACCGGCGGGTTCGCAGGCCCCGGCGGGGGCCCCGCGCGCGCCGGCGCCCCCTCGGGGGTCGTGCGCGCGAGCGCAGCGCCCGGGAACGGCGGCGCGAGCAGCGCGCTCGTCGCCGCGCTGAAGTCGGGCGCGTCCGGATACCGCTGGGCGGCCGCGACCTCGGGTTCGCAGAGCGCCGCCTCCCTCGAGCTCGCCACGGGCGGCGTCCCCGTCATGGCGATCGGCGGATTCAACGGCGAGGGCGGCAATCTGTCGCTCGCGCAGTTCGAGGCCTATGTGAAGGCCCGCGAGATCCATTACTACATCGCCTCCGGTGGCGGTGGCGGCCCCGGTGGCGGCAGCAGCACCAGCGCGATCACGAGCTGGGTCAAGGCCCACTACCGCGCCGAAACGATCGGCGGTCAGACCGTCTACGACCTCACTCAGCCGCTTCGGTCATAGGGGCCGCGACCCGGATGTGCAGTCAGGCCCAGCCGCCGGCGTCGCGCGCGGTGAACGCGCCGCCCTGGAACTCGTGGAGCTCGCCGCCGACCTCGCCCGCGTATCGCTCTGCGTCGTCCTGCGGCTCGTAACCGAGCTCGAGCGCGGGGGTCAGGTCCCAGAACCGGCGCGTGTTCGCGGAGGCCCCGTAGACCACGCGAAAGCCGACCGCCGACGCCGACAGGCAGGCGGTGAACAGCCGCACGGCATCGCCATGGCTCAACCACGTCGCGAGCTCGCGGAGCTGGCGGGGCCGCTGGGCGAAGCTGCCGATCCGCACGCACACGACGTCCAGGCCGAACTTGTCGACGTACAGCCGGCCGAGCGCCTCGCCGTACACCTTCGTGACGCCGTACAGGCTGTCGGGTCGCGTCGGCTCATCGCCCCGCAGGGTCCGCTCGACGGGATAGAAGCCGGTGGCATGGTTCGAGCTCGCGAACACCACGCGGGACACGCCGCTCAGCCGCGCCGCCTCGAACACGTTGAAGGTGCCGACGAGGTTCGGACCGATCAGGTCCTCGAACCTTGCCTCGGTCGGCACGGCCCCCAGATGGACCACCGCGTCGACTCCCTCGGCGGCTTGCACGAGCGCGTCGCGGTCGGTCAGGTCCGCTTGCACGAACCGCTCGCCCGCCGCCGGCTCCACCTCGCGGACGTCGGTGAGCACGAGCTCGTCGACGAGCGGGCCCAGGCCCAGGCGCAGGCACGACCCGATCGCGCCGGCGGCACCGGTGATCAGCACCCTCCGCTGCAGCGGAGGTCCTGACAACTCGCTAGCCATCGATGCGAGCGTCGGGTCGATCTGTCATCTCGCACACCTCGACGTGATGTTCGCAGCTGTTCATTGACGCGGGGTATGCGCAGCGCGTATGTTGTTCGGCGATTGGCTAACAGATGGGGCCGCCGGGGTGACGACTGAGTTCGCCAAGGGCGGCCGGACCGGAGAGGGGCACATGACTGACGTACTCGAGTCCGCGGGGCTGACCCCGCGCAAGATCCACCGCTATGGCTGGAAGCCGTCACTTCCCGATATCCGGGACCACATCGCCGATGCCTCGGAGCTTCCCGTGCTCGAGGAGGTCGACCCGCGCGCCGACCTGCCCGACGTGTTCGACCAGGGTCAGCTCGGAAGCTGCACGGCCAACGCCGTGGCCGCCGCGGTCGAATACGACGCCAAGCTGAACGGCGCGGACCCGGGCTTCCTCTCCCGGCTGTGGATCTACTTCTACGAACGAAAGGTCGAGGGCTCGCCGGCCGACAAGGACACGGGCGCATTCGGTCGCGACGGATTCAAGGTGTGCCACAAGCTCGGCGTGCCGCTCGAGCATGACTGGCCTTACGACATCGCCAAGTTCTCCGCCGAGCCGCCCGCGAGCCTGTCCACCGAGGCCGGCCAGCACCGCATCTCCAACTACCGGGCGGTACCGCGAAACCTCGACTCGATGAAGGCGGTGCTGTCCAACCGGCAGACGATCGCGTTCGGGTTCTCGGTGTTCGAGTCGTTCGAGTCCTCGCAAGTCGCCCAGACCGGCATCGTGCCGATGCCGACCCGCGACGAGAAGCAGCTCGGTGGCCACGAGGTCGTGCTCGTCGGGTATCTCAAGGACGAGACCAACTACGGGCTCGTCCGCAACTCGTGGGGCACCGGCTGGGGCCTCAAGGGGTACTTCCTGATGCCGTGGGCGTACATCCTCGACGCGAACCTTGCCAGCGACTTCCGCACGATCCGCCGGGCCGCCGGCAGCTGACCCCGGGGCGCACGCCGGCGCCGTCCGCAACCGACACGCTTAGCGCGCGGGCGGACGCCGGCGCCGTCCGCAACCGACACGCCTAGCGCGCGGGCGGACGCCGGCGCCGGCGCCGGCGCAACCGACACGCTCAGCGATCAGGAGTTGACGTCGTTGAGCGTCCCGCACTCGGGGCACTCGATGAACACCCCGAACAGCTGCCCTTCGCTGACGCCTTCCGCGAGCACGATGGCGCAACCGCCGCACAGCAGGCGATCCGGACCGTCGCCGCTGAACGCCAGCTTGCCCTTCGGCGGGGCGTGGATGATCGCGCTCGACCGCGGGACCTCGTTGACGACTTTCAGTGTTTGATCGGCCATGGGGTGAAACCTATCCGCCGCGGCGACGGGTGGCAACTCACACGTCGTCGAGGCGGGCCGCGATCGCGATCGCGGCCCGCTCCTGCGCCGCGTAGGTGGCGCGCAGCGCCGGCACGACGTCTCCGCCGTCGGCAGCCACCGGCGGCGGGTCGTCGACGAGCATCCTCCGGACCTCGACGCCGAGGGGCTCGCCGCCGACCGCGTCGGCCAACGCCGCCAGCGCGTCCGCCCGGACCCGGGCGCCCTCGACGAACGACGCGATCACGGTCTCGCGCGCAAGCGGCTCGCGCCCGAACACGCGCGCATGCAACACGGCCGGGTTGACCGCGTGCGGGCGAATCAGCGCGCGCCGCTCGCCGACCGACAGACCGGCTGCCGCAGCGATGTGGTCGATCGCGCGCGTGACGCCCTGGGCGTCCACGGGCAGCGATGCCTGCAGATCCGGCGGCAGCCGGGAGATGAGGCTCGCATGCTCGGCAGCGGCCTCGGACAGCAGCGACTCGACGCGATCGCGGTGACTGTGATCCACGTCATCGCACGGTACCTCTACGGCTCGACGACCTCGCGCCCGTCCGAGTCCGTCCGCGTCCGCAGGTACCGGACGTAGGCCGACAGCGCGAGCACGCCGACCGCGAGCGTGCCCCAGTTGACCAGGCGCGAGACGATCACGTACGAGCTCGTCGTCAGGTACACGGCGAGCGCCAGGTGCAGCAGGGCGTGCAGGACGAGAAACCCGCCGATCAACGCGCCGAGCGCCCGGTCGATCGCCTTGGTCGCCCCCGGAACGCGCAGCCGGTCGGCCAGCGGGAGTGGCCGCCCGACCAGCACGGCGACGAGCATCAGCAACCCGAGCGAGCACGTGATCGCCGCCTCGTGCAGCTTCAGCGGCAGCGAGCTTCCGCCCGCGAGCAACGACACGACGCAGGCCAGCGAGAAAGCGATCGCGCTCACCAGCGCGATCGGATCGACCCGTCGCCGTGCGACCGCGAGCACGATGCTGTACCCGACCGGGACCGCGCCGGCAATGCCGAGCGCGAGCGCGGGCGAGGACACGAGCTGCGTGGCCACGCCGTAGACGGCCACCGGCAAGACCATCATCAGTGCGGCGCGCCGGAACGCCGGGCGGTGGCTGGAAATGCCGGGCATCAGCTCGACGGCTCCGGCGCGAGTGGTCATCGATCGACCTCCTCGAGGGCTTCGCGCACCGCGGCGTCGACGATGTCGGCGAGCGGTGTTGTCTGGTCCGTGCTCCGGAGCCAGTGGCGGATCGCGGCGCGCTCGGCGCCGACGGCCATCGCCGCCAGCAACCGCGGCCGCAACTCGTCCTCGCCGGCGCCGATTCGCGCGGCGACCCCCTTTGCCAGCTGATCCTCGCCGGCATCGGAGATCCGCAGATACTCGACCCGCAGCGACGGCTCGGTCGCGGCGAGCGCGCGGAACTTGCCCACGAACGAGTCCTGGCTCTCCGGATCGGGGGACGAGACGTACAGGCCGGCGATCGCGGCGACGAGCGCCTCTCCCACGGGCTCCTCGGCGGGCCGCGCGAGGAGGTTCTCCACCATCCGGGTCCAGCGCCGCGCGGTCGGCCACGCGATCGCGGCCTCCTTGCTCGGAAAGTAGTTGTTGAACGTCCGGGTGGACACCCCGGCGGCGGCGGCGATCTCGGGGACCCGCACGTTCGCGAGCCCGCGCTCGCCGGCGAGCTCGAGCGCGATCTGGGCAAGGTCGCGGCGGGTCTCCTCGCGCTGGCGCTGTCGCCGGCTGGGCTTGGCTGGGGTGGCGTTCGCGGTGCTCATGCGCGGCACGATACCGCAAACTTGCGCATCACGCAAATTCTTCGCATCGCGCAAGTGCCTACTGAGCGTCCACCCCGTGCGCGTGCGGCTTAAGCCCCAGCCACCCGTGCCGACTTAGGAACCTAAGGGTTTCCCATGCCAGACGCATTCGTCGCTCGCCAGCCGATCTTCAACCCCAAGCTCGAGGTTGTGGGCTACGAGCTGCTCTTCCGCGGCGAGGGCTACGTCAACGACATGGCGATGATCGCCAACCCCGAGAGCGCGACGGCGACGGTTGTGCTCAACGCCCTCACCGAGCTCGACCTGGGCCGGATCGTCGGCCGCAAGACCGCGTGGGTCAACGTCTCGCGCGAGTTCGTCACCGGAGGCCTCGCGCACGCGCTTCCGTCGGACCTCGTCGGCCTCGAGATCCCCGAGACCGAGCAGTTCGACGATGAGATGATGGGCGCGCTGCGCGAGCTCAAGGCCGCCGGGTACAAGCTGGCGCTCGACGACTTCCGGCACCGCCCGGGCTCCGACGAAATCCTCGAGCTGTTCGACGTCGTCAAGCTGAACATCAACGAGCTCGGGACCCAGCAGTTGAGCGAGCTCGTCGAGCGACTCAAGCCGTACGAGGGCAAGCTGGTCGCCGAGAAGCTCGGCACCCAGGAACAGCACGAGTTCTGCGTCGAGGCCGGCTGCGACCTGTTCCAGGGCTACTTCTTCTGCCGGCCGGCCGTTGCCTGCACCCGCGGCATCGCCGCCAACCGGCTCGCGCTGCTACAGGTGGCCGCGGCGCTGAACGACCCCGACGTGGAGCTCGAGCAGATCGAGCAGCTGATCGCACACGACGTCGCGCTCAGCTTCCGCCTGCTTCGCTACGTCAACTCCGCGTTCTTCGGGCTCCGGGGCGACGTCCGCTCGATCGGCCAGGCGCTTGCGCTGCTCGGCCTCGACAACGTCAAGCGCTGGTCGACGCTGAGCGTGCTCGCCAGCATCGACGACAAGCCGACCGAGCTGACCATCACGGCGCTGACGCGCGCCCGCTTCTGCGAGCTCGCCGGCGAGCCGCTCGGCATCGCGAGCGCCGCGGAGCTGTTCACGCTCGGTCTGTTCTCGGTGCTCGACGCGATGATGGACGCGCCGATGATCGACGTGGTCGCGTCGCTCCCGCTCGCGGCCGAGATGCGCGAGGCCCTCGTCGCCCGCAAGGGCAAGCGGGGCCTACTGCTCGAGTGCGTCGCCGCGCTCGAGACCGGCGAGATCAGCGACATGCCGTCGATCGTCGCCAACGCCGGCGAGCTCTACCTCGACGCGCTGATGTGGTCCAACAGCGCCGCCGAGTCGCTGTTCGAGTCGACCGCCCCGGGCAAGCAGGCGAAGAGCAGCACGGCCCCCCCGGTCTCGCAGCCGGCCCCCACTCCCGCGGCGATCCTCCCCGCCGCCGGGCCGCAGCCCCAGCTCGTGTCCGCCGGCGCGACCGAGCGCGGCCTGTTCGCCCGCCTCCGCGACCGGCTCACGGGTTGGTTCGGGCGGCGCCGGGTCAGCCACGAGTCGGCCTGACCGCGCCCGGAAACGCGTCGCGCAGCGCCAGCTCGGTCGACCAGAACGCGAGCTCGTCCCACGGGAGCCCGTCCACCGCGAACGCCCGGACCTCGACCGCCTCGGGCGTCGTCCGCGGGCTCCCGAGCGCCCGCGCCCGGTACACGATCAGCACGACGCGGTCCTCGCGCCGCGAGTAAACGCCCACGAGCGACTCGACCTCGATCTCCATCCCGAGCTCCTCGTCGGCCTCGCGCCGAGCCGCCTCCTCGACCGACTCGCCGAGGTCGACGAAGCCGCCAGGGAACGTCCACAGGCCGCGACCCGGGTCGAACCCCCGGCGCAGCAGGATCACCCGCCCCTCGCCGTCGACCGGGATCGCGCCGGCAACCGGCTTGGGGTTGTAGTAGGCCTCGTAGCCGCAATGCGGGCAGACGATGCGCTGCGGGAAATCGACGTCGGCCGAGCGACCGCACCGGGGACAGAACTGCGCCTCGTCGAGCGCGGGGTTCAGCGAGGCAGCCATGCATGCGATGCTACGGCCCTCGTGGTGGTGAGGTTCGGTGACCGTGAGATTCCCCACGCCGAGCTGACGGCGCAGGCCGCGAAGGTCGCGGGCGCACTCAGCGCGGCGGGCGTCGGGCACGGCGATCGCGTGGCGATCGTTCTGCGCAACGAGCCGGCGTTCCTGATGCTGAGCGCCGCCTGTGGTCTGATGGGCGCTGTTCCCGTGCCGGTGAACTGGCATTCGCGAGGCAGAGAGCTCGAGCACGTCCTCGCGCACTCGGGCGCGCGGGTGGTGTTCGTCCACTCGGATCTGGTCGCGACCGTGGAGGATGCGCTGCCCGCGGGCGTCGAGCTGGTCGAGGTTCCGGTGCCCCGCGAGCTGGCCGCCCACTACGGCGACGCGCCGGTCACCGGCCGCCACCGAGTGCTCGACGACCTCATCGCCGATCAGGAGCCGTACGCGCAGGCGCTCCAGACCGCGCCGATGAGCCTCATCTACACCTCGGGAACCACCGGGCTGGCGAAGGGCGTGCTGCGGGACGCGATGACCCCCGAGCAGTCACAGCAGGTGGCGGCGACGACGCTGGCGGCGATGGGCCTGCGTCCCGGGATGCGAACGCTGATCACCGCGCCGATGTACCACGCCGCTCCGAACGCGCAGGGCCTGTTCTCGATCGCGCTGGGGATCGAGCTGACGATCATGGCCCGGTTCGAGCCCGAGGCGTTCCTCGCGCTCGTCGAGTCACATGCGATCACGCACGTGCAGGCCGTCCCGACGATGTTCGTGCGGCTGCTCGAACTGCCCGACAGCGTTCGCTCGCGATATGACCTGAGCTCGCTCACGTGCGTCGTCCACGCGGCCGCGCCCTGCCCAGCCCACGTGAAGAAGCGCATGATCGACTGGTTCGGACCGGTCATCCTCGAGTACTACGGCGCCACCGAGATCGGGATCGTCGTCACCTGCGACAGCAGCGAGTGGCTCGCGCACGAGGGGACGGTCGGGCGGCCGTTCGGGTCTGCCGACATTCAGGTGTTCGATGCCGCGGGCGAGTTGCTCGCACCCGGCGAGGTCGGCGAGATCTACATCCGGCCGCCCGGTCACTGGCCCGGATTCACCTACCTCGACCAGGAGGAGAAGCGGCGCGAGATCGACCGTGACGGCTACATCACGATCGGGGACGTCGGCCGCGTCGACGAGGACGGGTTCCTGCACCTGTCCGACCGGGCGCACGACTTGGTCATCTCCGGCGGGGTCAACATCTATCCCGCCGAGATCGAGGCCTGCCTGCTCGAGCTCGAGGGCGTCCGTGACGTCGCCGTGATCGGGATCCCCGACGACGAATTCGGCGAGGCGCTGGCGGCCCACGTCGACGCCGACCCGTCCGCGGGGCTGACCGAGACGGCCGTCCGCGAGCACGTCCGCGAGCGGCTGGCGGGCTTCAAGGTGCCCAAGGTCGTCGTGTTCGACGACGACCTGCCGCGCGAGGAGTCCGGAAAGATCTTCAAGCGCCGGATCCGCGCTCGCTACTGGCAGGCCACGGGCCGCACGATCTGACACCGGCTCGCCGATGCCGCACGTCCATTGCAATGCGTCCCGAGGTGCGCGCGGAGTACGGGGCGGCGCTCGAGTTCGTCGACGCTGATCGCCATTGCCCGTATATCGGCCACTCCCGCGCTGTATGGTCGCGCTCTGAACCATGAGCCACCCCGAGAACACCTCGGGCGAGCGACGCGCCGAGAGGGTGAGCGAGTTCGAGCGCGCGTATGCCGCCGCGCTCCTGGCCGGGGACGAGATCGCCGCCGAGACCACGATCCGGGAGGCGATGGAGGCCGGGCTGAGCTCGGCGGAGATCGACGAGGGGATCATCGCGCCCGCGCTGTGGCTGATGGGCGCGCTGTGGGAGCGCGGGGAGATCTCGGTCGCCGACGAGCACCTCGCCACCGAGATCTCGATGCGCGTGCTGGCGTTGCAGCGCGAGGTCGAACGCGTCGCCAACGCGCGCCGACGCCACCGCGTGATGCTCGCGACGCCGGCGGGCGAGCGGCACATCGTCGCCCTGCGGATGGTGAGCAACCTGTTGAGCGGAGCCGGCTACTGGATCGTCATGCTCGGAGCCGACGTCCCTCCCGACGCGCTCGTTGCCAGCGTCAGGCGCCATCAGCCCGACGTGATCTGCATGAGCGTGACGATGCCCGCGGTGACCGCGCAGGTTGCAGCCGCGATCCAGCATGTGCAGGCCGAATGCCCCGGCACGCAGTTCGTGATCGGCGGCCGCGGGTTGACCAGCCAGATGCGATCCCTGGCCGGCGTAGGGGTCTGCGAGCGCGTGTCCGAGGTCGTCGACGCCGTCGACGCGAGCGTCAAGCGCGCCGAGCTCAATTGACGCGCGAGCGCGGCGCGTTCCGCAACGAGTGGCTGAGGGATCGGGTCCTCGGCCCCGACTAGAACAGCTGGCGCCAGGTGAACTCAGGCGAATAGCCGAGCACGCTTCTGGCCTTCCTGATGTCGAGCAGCGTGTCGGTCCCGTCGACGTGGCCTGCCACCGGTACCTCCGGGAAGACCTCGGCCATCAGTTCGCGGCTGGGCCGCTTCATCACGGTGTCCGCGGCGGCGATGATGAAGCTGTCGGCGCCGGCGATGTCCGCGTCGAGCGCGAGCCGGACGCTCTGGGTGACGTGACTGCCGCGCCATCTCCTCGCCCAGCACCTTCGACAGCGCGTAGCTCGACTCCGGGAAGACGTGGGCCTCGTCGACCGGCGCGTAGTCCGGCGGCCGCTCGAACGGCAGGCCGAGCGTGGTCTCGCTCGAAGCCCACACGACGCGCCGCAGACGCAGGCGGGCCGCCGCCGCGAACACGGTATGGGTGCTCGTCACGTTCGTGCGAAAGACCTGGTCCGGGGTGGCGTGAGCCGGCGACGGGATCGCCGCGAGGTGCACGACCGCCTCGATCCCGGGCAGCGTCTCCCCTCCGCTCAGCGCCTCGAGCGTCTGACCGAAGTCGGTCACGTCGGCCCGCAGGAATGGGATGGAAGACTCCGGGGAGCTGGACTGCGGCGACGGCGACCGATCGATGTTCAGGACCTCGTGCCCGTGCTCGAGCAGGTCCCGGACGACGGCCCGCCCGGCCTTGCCGCTCCCGCCCGTCACCGCGATCTTCGCCACGCCCACAGCAATAGCAGACGCGCCGACCGGCCGGCATAGCCGCCGCTAGCCAGACGGCACGTTCCGGACCGGCTCGCGGGCGGGCCGGCGCCGGCGCAGCCGGCGGCGCGCGGGACGATCGTGGTCGCGGACCCGCAGGCGCGACTGCTCGGCGTCCGGAAGCGGGATGCCGCCGCGCGGGGAATCCGGCGGGGTCATCGGCGGCCGCGGGCCCGAGCCGCCGCCGCCGTCGCCGCCGTCAGACGGACCGGGAGGGGAGCCCCAGCCGGGGGAGAACATCCGCCGGGCGACCATGATCGCGGCGATCACCGACACCACCACGGGAGCCCCGAACGCCCTGGCGATCGGATCTGCGGCCTGCGGAGCCACGACCGTCATCACCGCGATCAAGGCGATCAGCGGGGACAGCAGAGCCAGGAGCAGCGCGAACCACAGGACACGTACGGTGAGGCTCGACCGTCGCTCCGGCATACCGCCCAAATCGTAGCTCCGGATCGCCGCGCGGTCGCTGATTCCGCGAACCCCGCCGGGTTATGCTCACCCGCCTGTCGACCCGCCCGCTCGTGCCCGACCTGAGCCAGGAGCAACGCACGGTCGGCGTGCTGCTGGACCGCCAGGTCGAGCTGCTGCGGGCCGCCCGTGAGCGAGGCGACCGGCGATGATCCGGTCGACCCCGGCTTCGAGCGCGCGTGCGACGCGATCCAGTGGGGCGAGCTCGAGGCGCTCGACGCCCTGCTCGACGACCGGCCCGAGCTCGTGCGGGCGCGCTCGCCGTTCCCTCACCGCGCCACGCTGCTCCACCACGTGGCCGCGAACGGGATCGAGGTCGAGCGCCAGATCCCGATAGGCCGGCAGCGACGACATCGTCGTGCTGCTCGACGCGGCCGCGTCATGAAGCAGTCCGCCCGACCACCGCTCAGACGCTCGCGACCGCGACGATCTTCACCGGCGCGAGCCTGATCACGGTCCGCGGGCGCGCGGCGCGCTGCTCCTCGCGAGCCGCCGCCGTCGACCCCGTGAGGTACTTCCGCGTGATCCGCCGGGTCCACAGGCCGTGATCGTCCGCGAACAGCTCGGCGCTCCCGATCGCGCGGATCTGTCGGTTCGGCCGCTCGCCGTCGCCGCGCTCGGGCTGCTCGACGTCGATGCATATCCCGGCCCGTGGATTGCGCTCGAGCCGCCGTAGATGTGCGCGGTCGGGGAAGCTCGTCAGGTAGAACGCGCCGTCGGACCACACGAACCACAGTGGCGTGACGTGCGGAAAGCCGCTCCGGTCGACCGTCGCGATGCGGGCAGGCACGGCGGCATCCAGCAGCGCGTCGATCTCGGTCGCGCTCAGGGCTCGTGGCGGCCTGATCACGACTCGGAGCCCTCGAGCGCCCGGCGCCGGGCTACCTGTGCGGGACCGTGGGCGCGCGCTCGGGCTCTCGCGCCGGCCGCCGCGGGTGCAACCGCCGCCACGCGGGTCGGCGATGGTCGCGAACCCTCTTGCGCGACTGCTCCGCGTCGGGCAGCGGAATTCCGCCCCGCGGAACGGTCGGCTTCGGCGAGCGCTCCGGCGGGTCGCCGCCGCCACCGCCCCCGCCGCCGTCGCCACCGTCTGACCGCGGCGGCGGGGAGCCCGAGTCCGGGAACAGGATCGCCGGGGTGAGCAAGAGCGAGCAGAACAGCCAGATCAGCGACAGCATCAACAGCCCTTTGAGGGTGTCGTCGCCCACTGACGGGACCAGCATCACGAGCGCGATCACGCCGCCCAGCGGGCCGAACAGGATCATCACCAGTTTGAGAACGCGGGCCCCGAGCTTCGATGGTCTTCCCGCCATCGAGGAGATCGTACCGCCGGGCGCAAGGTCGCTCGCGCCGGCTGCTTAGACTGCGGCACCGTGTCGTCGGGACTCGATTCGAGCGTGCGGGTGCAGCTGCGGTGGCGGGACATCGACCTGCTCGGCCACCTCAATCAGTCGGTCTACCACGAGCTGCTCGAGGAGGGGCGGATCGCGATGATCGCCGAGCTCATGCGCCGCGCCGGCAACGAGCACGGGCACGGCGGTTTCGTGCTCGCGCACGTCGATCTCGACTACCTCGCCGAGGTGCGCAAGGACCACGGCGAGGTCGACGTCGTGATGCGCCTGGCCCACGTCGGGACCTCGAGCGTCCGGATCGAGCACGAGGTGCGGCGGCTGGACGGCACCGTGGCGGCATCAGGGACGTCGGTCCTGGTCGCCTGGGACCCTGCGACGCGGACCAAGCGCGCGCTCACCGAGGCCGAGCGCGCCGCGCTGTCATAGCCGGGCTCAGCGCAGCAGCCAGTAGATCCCGGTCTCACGCTCGCCGGGATCGTCGCGATGGTGTCCGTAGATCTCCCATCGCGGTCCGGCGAGGTCACGCCCATTGGCGGCCGCGAAGGACGCAATCTAACCGCCGGCCCGTCAGGATTGGGACGATGATCGACGACACCGCCGACCTCCTCTCGCGGCTGGTCGCGATCGACTCGGTCAACCCGTCGCTGGTCGCCGGCGGCGCCGGTGAGCGCGAGATCGCCGCGTTCATCGCGGGGTGGGCGCACGATTGCGGCCTCGAGGCCAGG
>Ga0335078_10004389_pt1 | contig 20910 bp, 16 predicted proteins | sample Lox_Sample_32_FD_206711 | JGI IMG/M metagenome (GOLD analysis project Ga0335078, IMG submission 206711) | Soil microbial communities from Loxahatchee National Wildlife Refuge, Florida, United States - Lox_Sample_3.2 | ecosystem: Environmental > Terrestrial > Soil > Wetlands | place: USA...
CTTGCCGAGGATAATACTTGCCGTATATCCGAGGCTGTCCGCCGAAGAGGGCGCCAAAGGTCGCGATTCTGGACATGCGACCGGCCGTACCTGCATGTCTGCCCAAGGCTCTTGCTTCTTCGTCGGACTACCCGACGTTACGGGTTTGACACCACACTAGGCACTATCGATCCTTTCCCATTCTCTCAATGTGTGACCCATCCGTGATCCTTCCGGGATTATTCTCAGATTAGGATGATCCAACTGGAGAAGAAAGAGGAGGAAGAGGTCATGAAACAGATCTTGGCTCAGGCAAACGGAAAAGTCCCGGAGCCCCCGGTGGCACCCGTGTCGGACTGGCCGGCAGCTCTCGTTGCCCCACGGCTGTGGAAGGTCGATAGGGCGACAGCAACGGTGTGGGGGAGCACCCGTGCGGACATCCCCGATGAGGAGAAACGTGTTGCTGCAGCGGCTGCGATTACTACGGCACAGTCGAAAGGAGACCGGGAAATCGCGAAGGGTCTCGTTTTTCTCCTTCTCATGGCGTTGCTCACTTACTTGCCGTACGTGGTGCAACAAAACGGCTGGCTTGCCGCCTATTGGGAAAGAGTGAGCCCGCCCGTGTTCGGGGCCCGCGTCGCGGACGTGCCGCCCGATATACGCAAGCAATCCGGCGGCGGCCAGGGAGTCATTGTCAGGGGAGTCGTGAAGGATTCACCGGCCTTCCGTCACGGCATCTCGGAAGGGGACATCGTAAAAAAGATAGGCAGCCTCGACGTGCGTGATGTCACCGGCTTTTTCCGCGCCGTACAAATGTCCGCCGGGCAAACGGTCATGGTGGAACTGGTCAGAGACGGTGCGGTGATCCAAAAGGAGATCGTACTGGGGGGAAAGCAGTGCCCACAAAAAGGCTGAAATGCCCCCATTGATCGCCAGGGGCAACGTGGACCCCCTACACCGCTTTCCTTTGTATAGGCGGCTGCAGGAGCCTCCGCGCCTGCTCCAAGTCCCACTTCGCCCCGAGCTCGGAGAAGATCCTCTCAGCCTGCTTGAGCTGTTGAATATCGTTCAGGCGCCGGCCTATTTCCAGGTGCGTCATCCCCAGATCGTAGCGCGCGCCCGTCTGCTGAGCCAGCACAATGCTCTGCTGCCAGAGCTTCTCTGCGGACGTCCGCCTGCCTGAAAGCCAATCATACAGCCCACGAAGCCTGAGCGCCTCCGGAAGCGCATTGCGGCGCACCCGTGCCAGGCGAAGGGCTTTCCTGCACGGCCCCTTTGCTTTCCTCAGCCAGTCCGCTCTTTTTCCGCCGCCGGCCTCTTCGGCCTGCGCAAGATAGGCCCGGCACAGGGTGAGCATCACAAAATGCGTCGAAAGTCTGACCTTATGTTTTGCCCTGTACGTGCCGGTCTCGATCGCGATATTCAGGCCCTGGTCGATATCTCCCAGGCGCAGGTAGCATCTGGCCAGCGTGTACCCCGCAGTAACGCGCAGCTCGTAATTAGGAATAGACTCCGAGACCTCAATGGCCTTCTTGAGACCACCGATGCACTCCTCGAAAGAGCCCTGCCGCTCGTCTGTTATGCCCAGAATGGTCAGGCCGCACGCATATGCGTGGGGATCGTTGACGTCTTCCCCGGTGCGGATCAGCTCATCGGCGAGCCGGCGTGCCTCTTGATAGGCACCGAGATAGTAGTATGATAGACAGGTGTAAATGACAATGAAAGCCCAAAACGCCAGGTTAGGGTAGCCTTCCCGCCGGCAGATCTCGGCCCCTTTCAGACCGTAGGCGATGGCCTGGCGGAACTCCCCTGTCTCGCACTCGACGACGGTCGCAACCAGGTAGCTTCTGATCACGGCGGGAATGTACCGTGTCTCCTCCGCCACTGCCATGGCTCGTTTGCGAAAGAACCTGACGCCGGAGGAAAAGGCGAGGAGATGCGCAATATACCTCAGCGTGGAGTATTCCATGGCGACACCCGGCGTAAACCCCTTCCTTTCACACAGGTTGAGGCATGTGAGGGCAGTCAATAGAAAGCGATCGGGCGCTCTCGTGGAGTTTATCGTCTCTATGACCTCGTAGACGCGCAGTACCTCCTCGAAAGCCTGATCTATCACGCCATAGCCTTTCTTCTTTGAGAGCCTGCCCGAGAAGATGCGGAGCCCAACCTGGGCGGCCGCCTCGCGCACGATCCCCCGTCCCTTCTGAAGCCGCGAGGCCGCCAGCCTCGGCCTTCCGAAATAGACAAGCGCCCTTTGCAGGTATTCCAGGGCCTGGTCGTATTCACCCCTCCGGCAGAATGCTTCCCCCATCTTCCGTTCGAGGACACCCCTTCTGATGGGGTCCCACTGGTCCCCAAAGGCCCTGGCATAGGTCTCCAGGGCCTGCTGATAGTATGTGAGGGCTTCGGCGTCGGCTGCTATGCGGCCTGCCTGATCCCCTGCCTTGAAGAGGTACTCCTGGGCCTTCTCCCAGTTTTCCGCCTTGGCATAATGGTAGGCCAGGAGGGACGCAAACTCGTCGTGCCTGTCGGAAAAGAGGGCCTCGACAGCAGAGGCGACTTTCCCGTGAAGATCAAGCCTTCTCTTCAAGAGGATACTTTCGTAGGTCGACTCCTGGACCAAGGCGTGCTTGAAGATGTACTCCAGCTCAGGGACCTTTTGCTTCTCCCGGATGAGTCCCGCCGAGACCAGTCTGTCCACATCCTTGTCCAGGTCGTCAGTGGTCCCCTCCACGGCGCGGAGCACCCGATAGGGGAAGGCCCTCCCTATGACGGAGGCAGTGCAGAGGACGTGCTTGGCCTCCTCGTCGAGCCTGTCGATGCGCGCCATGATCACGCCCTTTATGGTGTCGGGGATGCCGATGGTCTCGATCTGCGACGTTGCCTTCCAGAGACCGTTCTCATAATGGACTGCGCCCCTGTCTATGAAGGTCCGCACGATCTCTTCGACAAAGAAAGGGTTCCCGTCCGCTTTGGCAGCGATGACCTGCCGTACCCGGCCCGACAGATTGTCGACGAGAAGAAGGTTGCCCACGAGCTTCGTGCAGTCCGAGGGCGAGAGTGGATTGAGGCGGATCTCCGTGTACCGTCGCTCGTAGTCCCTCAGGGCCACATCACGCAGGCGGGCGGCATAGGACTGCTCAAATCGGCTCACCGCGCAGATGAGGAGAGGGACGCGATTGATGAGGGGGAAGAGATGCTCTATGAGGGCCACGGTCGATTCATCTGCCCACTGGAGGTCCTCGAACACGAGGACGAGGGGACGAGTCAGCGCGAGACGCTCGAAGAAACGGCGGGACGAGAGGTAGATGAGTTTCCCCATGGACTCCCCGTCGAGGTGCCTCAGGCTTGAGGTCGGGTCTCCTTTGTTCTCGATGCCTATGAGCCCGGCAAGATAGGGGAGGACCTCCACGCTGTCGGCGGAGAAAAGCTCGACGAGCTTTGCCCCGAGTTTTTCCCAGGCTTCCGCGTCCGTGTCGTCTTCGGTGATCCCTGCGTAGTGCCAGAGGACCTCCCGAAAGGGCCAGTAGCTCATCTTCTGGCCATAGGAGAGGGCCCGGCCCTCGAGCCAGAGGACGTCGTTCTCGTAGGTTCGGCGCAGCTCCGCCATGAGGCGGGACTTCCCGAGGCCTGCGTCGCCGATGACGGAAACGAGGGCGCCATGACCGTCGAGGACCCAGTTGACGCATCCTTGCAGCGCGGCGATCTCGGCGGTTCGGCCGACGAGGGGTGAGCTGATCTCACCAAAGGCAGGGCCCCTGGCGGGCTCGGCCTTCTCTTCAAGGAGCCTGTAGGGTACGACGAGCCGAACCTTCCCCTTGACTGACACGGGCTCCAGTTTCTCGAAAGAGAAGACCCCCTTACTCCTGAGGTAGGTGTTCTCTCCCACGAGTATCTCGTTGGGCTTGGCTATGTCGGACAAGCGGGAAGCGAGGTTGATCGTGTCTCCTGCAATGCTGTGGGTTCCTTTGCCGGTGTCTGCCTTCCCCGTCACGATGAGGCCCGTGTTGATGCCTGTGTGGACGGACAAGGGATAGCCCGCGACGTCCGACTGGCTCACGAGCTCGTGGATGTCTCGGGCTGCACGGATGGCTCTCAAGGGGTCGTCTTCGTGGGCGAAGGGGACGCCGAAAACCCCCATCGCGGCATCGCCGATGTACATCTCGACGAACCCCCCATACCTGCCGACCACCTTCGCGAGCTCCCCGAAGAGCCTGCCGGTCATCTCCTTGAGCTCCTCGGGATCGAGCTTTTCGGAGAGGGCGGTATAACCCGAGAGGTCGGAGAAAAGGATGGTGGCGTACTTCCTCTCACCCTGAGCTTCCGCGACGCTCCCCTCTTTCGGAGGAACCTCCGGGGTCTTGCGGCCGCATTGGCCGCAAAAAGTGTCGTCCGGGTGCACAAACGCGCCGCAATGAGGGCAGGTGGGCGAGAGGGAGACCCCGCACTGCCGGCAGAACTTGTTCCCTTCGGGGTTATCGGTTTGGCATCTCGCGCATTTCATGAATAGCTCATCTGTGGGAGACCAGGAAGCTCCATGGCCCTAAGGGGATAGTATCAGTGATCTCTCCTCTTGTCAAAATGAAATGCAGGGGATCGCTCCGCACAGCTGCGTGCGACCCGGCCCGGAGAGCGCGCCGCCGCCCCTTTCTTCCTGTCACCGGCCTTCTTTCCCCCTTGAAATGGCAGAGGGAGTGACTATGTTGAGAATATGACACGAAGCCACACATCACTTCGATTATGGAGGTAAGTTATGGCCCCTCAAGCACAGAGAAAAGAACAGAAGATGGACATGGAGCACACGATGGAGGTGTATAGAAAGGTCGGCACGCCTGGCGCTCCCCACAAGCAGCTCGCGAGCCTCGCCGGACACTGGACCACGAGGACCAGGGCATGGATGGAGCCTGGAAAGCCCCCCGTGGAGGGCAAAGGGACCTGCGAGCAGAAGATGATTCTTGACGGCCATTACCTGCAGCAGGAGTACACAGGCGAGATGATGGGGAGTCCCTTCACCGGCATTAACCTTATCGGGTACGACAATCATGTCAAGAAGTACGTATCCACGTGGATCGACTCGATGAGCACGGCCATTTACTACTTCCAGGGAAAAGCGAGCGCCGACGGCAAGACCATCACGCAGGAGGCCAGCTACGACGACCCCGTGAGAGGCCCCATGGCCTGGCGGAGCGTCACCAGGATCGTGAACGAGAACACCCTGGAGATGGAGATGTTCCTCACCCCCAAGGGGGGCAAAGAAGAGAAGATGATGGAGATGACCGTGGCCCGCGCAAAATAGCGGGAAACGGGAGGACCAGGGGAGGCGGTATCTACCCTTGACAGGGGAGGGAGGTACCGCCGCCCATGGCAAATTCAGGAAGACACGGTATTCCGGAGAGTTAAAGAACGTCCACTTTTGCGAACTTTTCTCGCGTATGCCTCGATGGGACCCGAGGGTGACGGGCTCTGCCCCTGCCGAAGGTCTCCGCGGCCCTCTTCAACTCCGTTATGTCCATTAGTGAAGCTCCCCGCCCACAGGGCGGGACTTCCCGGATAGGAATCAAGCGTCATTTATTGCGCTCCTTGACCTAAGCCCGGAGGGCGGGGCGCAGCACGAGCACTCCCGGTCAACGCCTGACCCCTTCCGTCCCAATATGGAACAAGCGCGGACCTTCTTTTCGACGGTTTTCCATTGACTCTTTGTTTTACAGTGTTATAATCGGGATAGTCTCCTAAAACGCAAGTTGTGATCCAGAAGAGAGAGGGCGGGTCGGCTCTGAGGCGGGCTTCCCGGTGTGGCTCTTATCTGCTGCAGAGAGCGCCTCATCTCATTTAAGGATACTGACAGTACGGGAAGGGTGGCCCGTTTCCCATGAAACCATTGCGCCCTTACAAGGAACGTCTCCTCACAATGATTCCCTTGGCTGCTGCCATCGCTCTTCTGGCATTCGCCCTTGCGGCTCCTGCGACATATGCGTACAGCCCTACCACGAAGAGCGGCCGCGTCGATTGGCCGGCTCAGGCTGACATGCTGATCGGGGCCGAGGATTGGCAGGGGTTGCTCGACTTGAGCCAAAGATGGGCAGAGCACGAGCCTCAGGACGCGACTGCCTGGTTCGACGAGGGCATGGCCTACGGTAACCTTCGTCGATACGATGAGGCTATCGAAGCATATCGACGAGGCCTCAAGCTCTACCCCGACAGCTCGGCAGCCTGGTTCGATCTCGGCAACTCCTACGGCATGAAGGACCGCTACGCCGAAGCCATAGAAGCCTACACCGAAGCCGCCAGGATCGATCCGCGTAATCTCGACATCCTGGTCAATCTCGGCCATGCCTATATTCAGGTTGACCGCTACGACAACGCTATCCAGATGCTCGATCGGGCGAGCAGAATCGATCCCACGAGCGTGAGGGTGTGGAACAACCTCGCCATCGCCTTTTTCCTCAAGGGCGACAAGGCTGCGGCCAGGAACGCCGCGCTGAGGCTGAAGCGCCTCGATCCGCATCAGGCGGATAAAGTCCTGAAAGTGATCAGCTCTCCCTAAAGGCCCTCGACCCTATTACCTACCCGTCAAGGAGAGAGCCCTTCTTCTTATCCCGAGGGCCGGTCGGCCACCCACGTCCTCTCGATGACTTCCTGGCGGTTTGTCAGGCTCCTTCCCTCATTCGACTGCCTTTTCGACGAGCACTTTGATGCCCGCGATGTTCTTCATCAGCTCGTCGGGCAGCCCGAACCTTTCCTTGAGGTATTCAGGCTTGTTGTATGAAAGCCAGACTTTCCCGTTTGAGTCCTCCCAGGCCAATGCCTTGAGGGGCAGGTCGATGGCCGAGGTGGGAGAAGCATTCATCAGAGGGGTACCGGCTTTCGGGTTGCCGAAGATCAATAGCTGGGAAGGCTTCATCGTAAGCCCGTTCTTCGCGGCATCGCCGCTGAAGTTGATGCGCGCAAAGACGGTGATACCCTGTTTCTCGACGAGGGCCTGGAGCCTGTCGAGGGTCTCCGCCACTGAGTACTTGCTGGGAACGCTCACGAGTCCGTTGTCCGCCGCCCGCGTGGGCAGGGCAAACCCGATGAGCAGCAGGGCGAAAGGCCAAAATCTCACGACGTACCTCCTCATTTTTCGTGGGCCGGCCCGGCCGCCCCGGGCCGGCCCTCTCTCTTTCGTTATGCCGCCTTCCGCCCCCGCTGCTGGCCGAAGAAGCTCAGCAGGTCGGCGTTGACCGCGTCCTTGAGGGTTGTGCACATGCCGTGGGGCGCACCGGGATAGACCTTGAGGGTCGCGTCCCTGACGATCTTTGAAGAAAGCAATGCGGATGCGCCGATCGGCACGATCTGGTCGTCGTCGCCGTGGAGGATGAGAGTCGGAACGTCGATCTTCTTGAGATCCTCGGTGAGGTCCGTCTCGGAAAAAGCCTTGACGCAGAAATATGCCGCAGGCAAGCCGGCCATCATTCCCTGAAGCCAGAATGACTCCCTCACGCCCTCCGAGATCTTCGCGCCCTTCCGGTTGTACCCGTAGAACATCATGCTGAGGTCCTTCCAGAACTGGGAGCGGTCGGCGAGGACTGCCGCCCGGATCTGATCGAACGCATCCATCGGCGTCCCTCCCGGATTGGACGGCGTCTTCAGCATGAGTGGGCAAATCGCGCCGATCAGCACCGCCTTGGCCACCCGCTTCGTGCCGTGGCGCCCTATGTAGCGGACCACTTCACCGCCGCCGGTTGAGTGGCCCACGTGGATGGCGTCCTTCAGGTCGAGCGCCTCCACAAGCTCAGCGAGGTCATCCGCGTAAGTGTCCATGTCATTGCCCTTCCAGGGCTGGCTCGACCGGCCGTGTCCCCGGCGGTCAGGGGCGATGCAGCGATAGCCGTGTGAGGCCAGAAAGAACATCTGGTCCTCGAAGGCATCGGACGAGAGGGGCCAGCCATGGCTGAAGACAACGGGCTGCCCGCTGCCCCAGTCCTTGTAGTAGATCTCCGTGCCGTCCTTCGTGGTGATGGTACTCATGAGATAGCCTCCTTATACTTTGCAGAAACGTGGGTCTTTCCGACCGTTGTCCCGACTCTTTTCTAAACGTGTGTACGGCGGCCAACAAAGTCAACATGCTATTATCCGCGTTCATGAACCCGTTAATGGGGTTCAGCACCCCCTCCAGCAGCAAAGCCACTGGAGCCTCCCCCCTCAACTCGCTCCGCTCGGTGTCGCTGGTTCAGCACCCCCTCCAGCAGCAAAGCTGCCAGAGCCTCCCGGCTCATGCCCCGCTTCGCTCGGGATCGCCGTTTGTCGCTTCGGGACTTCTTCAACCGGGCAGGATTGCGGCAAAATCGCATTGACTATGGGCGACGCCGTATTAGAATGGGGATATGATCATGCCTCGCGGCCGGCCGCGATAGGGGCAGGCTTTTGGGGGCTTGGCTCGAATCACTAAGGATATGGTTGGAGCCAAGGCAAAGATGTGTGGGAGGAGCGCTCTCATGATCTCACGGATAGCCCATTTCTTTGAGACAGGCATCTGGCAGTTCCAATTGAAGGACCTGCCCAGGGTCGAGGCTTTTTTCGTGCGGGCTCTCCGAGTTCTTCTTCTCGCGGGTCGGAGATTTGTCTTAGACAACTGCCAGAGGACCGCCTCCGTCCTGACATACTATTCCCTGCTCAACGTCGTCCCCGTTCTCGCAGTGGCTTTTGCCGTCGCCAAAGGCTTCGGCCTCCGGAAGGTGATTGAAAATCAGATCATGCAGATCGCCGAAAAGGCTAACTGGCCGCCTGAGATTACGAATCAGCTCCTCACGTTCTCCCATAATTTCCTCGAACATGCGAAGGGCGGACTGATCGCCGGAGTCGGGATCATACTGCTTTTGTGGACGGTCATTTCGATCCTGGGAAAAATCGAGGGAGCGCTCAACGAGATATGGGAGGTACAAAAATCGAGGGCGATGGTGAGGAAGTTCAGCGATTACCTGGCCATGATGGTCCTGGCTCCCGTTCTTCTCGTCGTTTCAGGCAGCGCCACCGTGCTGGTGGCGAGCAAGATAACGGCGGTCCTCCGGGAGCTTTCGTTTCTGGGGGTCTTCGGCAACGTGATCCTTCTCCTTCTGAATCTCCTCCCCTATGTCTCTATCTGGATTCTCTTGACTGCCCTCTACCTCGTCATGCCGAATGCCACTGTTCCCTTCAGGGCGGCGGTTCTGGGCGGCATTGCCGGAGGAACGGTCGCTCAAATCGTCCAGTGGGTCTATGTCAGGTTTCAGATAGGGGTGTCGAGCTACGGCGCCATCTATGGGAGTTTCGCCGCTCTTCCACTCTTCCTCGGCTGGGTCCAAATGAGCTGGATGATCGTCCTCTTCGGCGCAGAGATCGGCTACGCGGGAGAGCATTATGAGACCTACGGCTTTCATCCTGACATGACCCGGATAAGCGCCTCGTCGAAAAGGGTCCTCATGCTCAGAATCTGCCATCTTCTGGTCAAGAGGTTCTCTGCCGGCGAGAAGCCGTTGACCGCCGGCGAGATCGCCAAGGCCCTGCAGATTCCGGCGCGCCTGGTTCAGCGTCTGCTCAGGGAGCTGAGCGAAGCGGGGCTGACGGCTGAGACGGCCAGGGGCTTCCGGGGAGAAGTCGCCTTTCAGCCCGGGATGACCATCGAGAACATCACGATTCAATTCGCCATCGATACGTATGAGGCACACGGAGCGGCAGCCCCGCCCGAACGCCGGCCCGATGGCGAGGATGACATTTCGAGATACCTGAAAGAGATCTCTCAGGCCGTCGAAAAGCTGCCCGCCAATGTCAGGCTGAAGGACCTCTGAGCGTTCCGCAAGATAAAGCAGCGTTCTCGCAAAGGGGAATCAATTTTGCGGAACGCTCTTTTGAGACGCTTCACACGGAATGACCGCCAGAGCGCTATGCCCCCGTGATCGGGTGGTTGAAGTGATAGGGCAGGCGATAGCCGGACGGATAGGGATGGAAATTGGGAGCAGGCGCGTCGGCGTCCTTCCTGTCCAGGACCCCCAGAAGGGGAACTTTCAGCCAGCCCGCCTCGAAGGAGGTGAAGAACGTGACGTTCCAATGGAGCTTCTTGAAAAGCCATCGCCCCTTCTCCTTGATGTACTCGTTCTCATAGTACCCCTGCACCCACTGCTGCCGGGGTGTGCCTCCCACTATCATAGCCTCGGCCAGCCACGTATTCCACCTGCCCTTGGCAGTCGTGCCTGAAGGGTCGATGTCGATGACCGATCCGTGCATGAGGATAAGGATGTTGATCCACGCGGGCACTTTCGTTTGGCCGGCCTCGAGGAGATCGTTGTCGATAAAGAACCGCTTCGCGCCCGCTTTGCCGATGAACAGGCCGGTGCTCTCTATCTCGAGGGACTCGAAGTTATCGGAAAAGAGGTCGATCACCTCTTGCCGGTGATGGCTGTCCATGTAGTATCCGTACATCTGCTGGAGGTCCTCGATGGCTTGAATGTCCTCCAGGCGGATCACTTCTTTTTCCAGTTTATCAAGGTTCATGGGTCACCCTTTCCCTCTTTCGTTCCCTCCGGCGGTCCTGGCTCGAACGTGAGTCTCACTTCCCCGTGATGGGATGCTTGAACGAGAAGGGAACGTGGTGGCCCGAAGGGTACGGTGCGTATGCCGTGGGCGGAGCGTCCGGCTCGACAGTCTTATCCGGTCCGTTCTGGCCGATCACAGGAACCTTGAGCCATCCTTCCTCGTAGGGCGTGCGGAAGACGAGATTGAAGAAGAGCTTCCTGATTTTCCACTTCCCGTCCTCTTTTACATATTCATTCTCGTAGATGCCGTGAATCCAGGTTTGCCTCAGCTCTCCTTCGTGGAGCGAGACAGTGGGCTTTGCTTCCATGCCCATGCCGTACCATCTGGCCCTGGCAGTCTTGCCGTCAGGGTTCACCGTGACGACGCCCTGCAGCTGAAAAAGAATGGAGAGCCATCCGGGCCGCTGGGGCTTGCCGGGTCCTCCTCCAAGGAGATCGACGAAGTACCGTCTTATGCTCTCCTTGCCCGCATAGACGCCCCGGTCCGCCTCCTCCACCGATGGTCCCTCATCGGTAAAGAGGTCCACTATCTTCTGCCACTCACCATAATCCTGGTAGTAGCCATATATCTTTTGAAGCTTCTCTATCTCCTTGATATCGCTCAAACGGGTGATCCTTGCCTCCAGCTCCTCCAATGTAGCCATCTCGAAGACCTCCTCTGTCGATGTGCCGACCAAGCCTTAGCGCCGGCCGATCCCGTTCTTTTTGCCCACTATACCGCCCATTACTTTTTCTGTCAAGGAAAGAGTAGTCCTGAGCCCCTTGCTCACCTTGAGTCTTGCATGCTGCCATGCCTATTCCGCGGCGCGCGTCTTTTGAGATGTAGGGGATTTGCCTTGACATACCGCACCCTTCTGCATAGAATCGAGGCAAATTGACATGTTCCGGCTGCGGTCCATCTTTTTCGGCGCCCTTTCGCCCCTACGGTCAAAGGAGCTTGCGTTGGGCGGCGGGAAGAATGAATCCTGCGGGACCGGTAGTCCGGAAAGGAGGAAATGCGGTGCACATTGACAGAATAGAGTGTCTGCCCCTTACCACCAAGTTCAAGAAACCTTTCCCCATGGGAGGCGGCCTGGAGAAGGGCCCGGCGTGCGTCGTCGTCAAGATATATACGGACGACGGCATCATGGGCATTGGCGATACCGGAGCCACCTCGACCTGGTATCAGGGCGAGACCCAGGATTCAATCATGGGCATGATCAATGGCGTATTCGGACCGACCATCCTGCTGGGCGAGGATCCGTTCAACATCGAGAAGATAGTGGCGGGGATGGACGCGGCAGTCAGGGGTAACAATCAGGCCAAGGCCGTGATCGACTACGCCCTGCACGATATCGTGGGCAAGGCGTTGGGGGTGCCCGTGTACAAGCTTCTGGGAGGCCTGACCACTGAAAAGGTACCCCTAGGCTTTGTTCTTCCCGCAGGGCCCGTTGACGAGGTGGCTGCCTCAGGCATGGCAGCAGTTCGCGCCGGCTTTAAGGTGCTCAAGCTCAAGGTCGGTTACGGCGCTGACGAAGACGATATTGCAAACGTAAGAGGCCTGAGAGAAGCCGTGGGCGACAAGATCCAGATCTATATAGACGCCAATGGAAGCTGGCATTACTACCAGGCGCTGACGGTACTGAAGAAGATGGAGAAGTACGACGTGGGCATGGCCGAACAGCCCGTGCCGTGGTGGGATGTGGACGGCATGGCGCGGCTCAGGCAGAAGGTCGCCATTCCGGTCTTCGCCGACGAGGCCGCCGTCGAATTGAAGCACCTCATAGAAATCATCCAGAAGAACGCGGCTGACGGATTCTTCCTCAAGGTGCCCAAGGCGGGCGGAATACTCAAGTCCCAGAAATGGGTCTCCGTGGCCAAGGCCGCCGGCCTTGCGGTACTCTGCGGCTGCATGATGGGCTCAGGGGTGGAGGCGGCGGCTTACACGCATCTCCTTGTCTCGGACGAGTGGCTCTCGAGGCTCGTCCATGAGAACCTCGGGCCCCTCCACGTTCACGACGTGTACGACACGGTGAGCGCGCCCATAGCAAATGACATTGCGCTGCAAGTGCCGCGGTACGAGGGCGGATTCCTCTATCCCACGACGGGTCCCGGATTGGGTGTCGAGCTTAACGAAGCGATACTGCCCACCCTTGCGACCCCCGGCAAGGAGCGGACTATCATTACCCGGTGAGAGACGGCGCGCGCCCTCTTTGTCTGCCCTAGGGTCGCGTCAAGCGTGCAATGTCGAGTAGACCTGACGGGCAACTGGATCGGCTCACCTGCACCATACCAAGCGGGAGGGCCGCCTCTATATTTTGAAAAGACAGGGTTGACTTTATTGGGGCTGCGCGGCGGGCAGGGAGGGACGTGGCGATGTCGGAGAACAGGTCTACGTGGGCCCCTCATCAGTTCCTCGATGCGTGGGTCCTCTGAGCGAGCATCGCGGAGGCTCCGGGGCCCCGTGTGACCCTCACGTTTCTTCTTGTGGAGGTAGCGGAGGGAACCACGGAAGCACGCCTTTGGTCGCGAACGCCCCCTGTGGTGCCTATGCTATAATACCTTTCGTACGCGCCAAACTAATCCTAATGCGAAAGCGCATTAGAGGGAGGTCAACATGCTCATCGAGGCACTCTCCGGAAGCAGGAACCGGCAAGGGGGAACTGCCCGCGCCCTGGACGCAGTCCTGAGAGGCGTTGCAAAGGCCGGCGGTCAAGGGGAGAGCATATTCCTGACGGAGCAGAATCTGCAGCGGTGCCGGCAGTGTAACGAGGATGGATGGGGCGTATGCCTGACCGAGGAGCGCTGCATCATCGAGGATGACTTTGCCTCTATAGCCGGAAAAGTGAGAAGTGCGGACCTCGTGGTTTTTGCCACCCCCGTCTACTTCCATGATTTGAGCGAGAGCATGAAAGCCTTTCTCGATCGGCTCCGCCGCATAGACTTTCCCAAGATATTGAAGCTGCCCGGACCCATCGTGCCGGGACAGATTCCCAATGGGCAGGGCGTTCCCGCCATCGGCATCTGTTACGCCGGCGGAAGCGGAAACGGCACTACCTCGTGCTGCCAGAACCTCGAGCGGACGCTCCAGACCTGCGGTTTTGACGTGGTCGACATGATCCCCATCCGGAGGCAGAACCTCGAGATGAAGCTGCCTCTCCTCGAGCATGTGGGCGCGTGGCTGGCAACCGGACCGACCTCCGGCCCCCCTGTGGCGCCTCCGCGTTAGGCTATGCAGAGGCCGGGCTGTTCGTGCGAGGAGAAGGTCTTTCCGGATCTTCTGTGACAGGACTGAGATTGGGTGAGGAGGATGGGCATGACCATTACTGGAGGCGAGCTGCTCACGAGTCTGTTGGAAAGGCACGGTGTGGAGGATATCTTCTGCTCGCCGGGCACGGAATGGGCCCCCGTGTGGGAGGCCCTGGCAAAACGACGGGCTCAAGGCAACGACATCCTGCGCTACATAAATTGCCGCCACGAGATGCTCGCCGTTTCCACGGCCATGGGCTATGCCGAGAGCTCGGGGAAGCTGCCGGCGGTCCTCCTCCATTCGGGCATCGGCACCCTTCACGGTTCCATGGCCCTGCGAAACGCCTATTTCGCCAAGGTACCCATGATCGTTCTCAGTGGGGAGACGTACGAGCACACAGGGGACGAGGAGGTCAGGCCCCAGGGCTGGCACTGGCTCGGCCTCCTCTCGGACGTAGGCGGTCCGTCGTCATTCGTTAAGGGATACGTGAAATGGAGCAACAGCATCCATTATAAAGACAGTCTCGTGGACATGGTCTCCCGGGGCTGCAGGATAGCCTGCGCCCCTCCGCAGGGGCCCGTTTTTCTCTCAGTTCCCCCGGAGCTCCTCATCAGGTCCTTTGACGAGTGCAGGATACCGGGGCCGGCGGCCCCTATGGACACTATAAAGGCACCGGGCCCCGAGACCCTGGCAAGGGTGGCCAGCGCGCTCGTTTCGGCACGGCGGCCCGTCATCATCTCCGAATACGCGGGAAAGAAGGCCGGAGCGATCGAAAGGCTCACCGAATTGGCGGAAATGCTTTCTATCCCCGTATATGAAGGCAGCTTTCCCGTCCGCTCGAATTTCCCCAGGGCTAACCCTCTCTACCAGGGGTTCGACTCTGCCGAGGCCCTCCGGACCGCCGACGTCATATTCGTCGTGGCCGGATCCGCTCCCTGGTACCCTCCCCTGGCCTGCGGCGAGGATGTAAAGGTCATACTCCTCGACGACGACCCCTTCCATCCCAATTTACCGCACTGGGGTTATCCCGTGGACATCACCCTCCTCGCCGACGTGGAGGAGGGCCTGGCCTCCCTGATAAATGCGGTCCGCTCCCTTCTGCCCGGACATGCGCCCGAGGAAAGGCTGGAGGAATCGAGATTGCGCCACGAGTGTCTTGTCAAGGAGTGGGAGGCGGAAAGCCAGCTTGGCAAGAAGAGCACACCCATCTTCCCCGCGTGGTTCCTGAGGGAGGCCCGCCGCGTCTTGCCGGCAAACACCATGATCGTTGACGAGACCATCACCCATATGCGCCTCATCCACCGGTACATGGCAGAGCCGTCCCACTACATCAAGTCAGGGTACGGGTGCCTCGGCGTAGGAGTGGGGGAAGCCATCGGGGTAAAGCTCGCCCTCCCAGACTCTCCAGTGGTCCTCTTCATCGGGGACGGCGCGTTCAACTACAATCCCGTGCTTGCGGGGCTCGGTCTCTGCCAGGAATACCACATGGCCATCCTCATCGTGGTCATGAACAATGGCGGCTACATGGGCATGAAGCGGGCCCACGACACACTCTACCCGCAAGGCTTTGCTGCCAGCGCCGGCGCCTATTTCGGCGTGGACATAGCACCCGCGCCTGAATACGCGCGGCTGGCCGAGGCCTTCGGCGCCTACGGTGAAAAGATAGAGAGACCTGAAGAGATAGAGCCGGCCCTCAGGCGCTGCCTTGGCCGGATTGAAAAGGGCAAGGCGGCCATCCTCGATGTGATCCTGTCAGGCCTGTAGGCGGGCCGGCTTGTCATTTCTGAAAGCCGAGGCGGAGCGAGAATGCCTCCGCGATTACCTCTTTCTCTGTGATGTCAAAGCCGACTTTTTGGAAAAGGTGGAGCATGGCCCTGTTCTCCCTCAGTACCTCCGCGGTGAAGCCCAGCAGGCCCTGCTTCTTGGCGATGTAGCTGAGGTGGCTCAACAACGCCGTGCCTATCCCCCTGTTCTGGTGTTCGTCCCTCACCACAACGGCGACTTCCGCGGTATGGCTTGCTTTGTTGCCCCGGTACTGCGCGACCCCGAGAACCACTTCTTTCGTCTCATGCTCCGGTACCGCCAATATCACCATCTCTTTCGCAATATCGATGTCGAGGAAGAGGTGCTGCAACTTCTCATGGGGCATCGCTCTCGGCCCGGTCATAAAAAACCTTTTGTATACGGTGCCTTCCGAGAGGGAATAGAAGAAATCTTTCAAGAGCGGCTCATCGCTGATGCGCACCGGCCTGAGAAGAACGCCTTCACCTGGGACCAATATTCTGTGGCTCTCCAGCTCTTCGGGATAGCCACCGCGGATGGATGTCTGATCCTTGTAAATCATCGAGCGTTCCCGGGCCGCTTCCAGGAGTGCGGGCTGAAACTTCGGATGAGCGATGCCGATGAGCGACATGGCCCGCTCCCTGATGTTTTTTCCATCGAGGAAGGCGATGCCGAACTCGGTCACCACGTAATAGACGTCTCCACGGCTCAGCGTGACGCCCGCCCCCTCCCTGAGGAAAGGCACGATCCTGGAGACGCTTCCGGCGAGCGCGGTTGAAGGGAGCACAAGAATGCTCTTGCCATGGCGCGCCATGGTCGACCCCCGCATGAAGTCGGCATGGCCGCCGATTCCGCTGTGGAATGCTCTCCCGATCGATTCCGCCGTGGCCTGGCCGGTCAGGTCTATTTCCAGGGCGCTGTTGATGGCGGTGATGTTGTCTATCCGTGCGATAACCGCCGGGTTGTTGGTGTAGTCGATAGTCCTGAATTCAACGGTAGGATTGTCGTGAATGAAGGAATACGTCTCCGTGGTGCCCATGCAGAAGGCGGCGACCGATTTGCCGCGGTCTATGGGTTTGCGGTCGTTCGTGATCACCCCTTGCCGCATGAGCTCGGCGATGCCGTCGGTGAAAAGCTCTGTATGCACCCCCAGATTCTTCTTATGGGAGAGGGCACTCAGGATGGCGTTGGGCGTGTTCCCGTAGCCGACCTGGATGGTATCCCCGTCCTCGACTATCCGGGCAACGTTTTTCCCTATCCGTTCCGACACCTCGGATGGAAGGCTCGTTTCATATTCGAGCAACGGCTCGTCGTAGGGAATGAGAAAATCAACGTCCTTCACGTGAATGAAGGTGTCTCCGTGCACCCTCGGCATGGCATTGTTAACCTGGGCGATCACAATAGAAGCAGCTTCTACGGCAGCCTTCACGATGTCAACGCTGACACCCAGACTCGCGAAGCCCCGCTCATCGGGCGGTGAGATCTGTATAAGGGCCACATCGATGGGAATCATGCCTTTCGAGAAGAGGTGGGGAACCCTCGAGAGAAAGACCGGGGTATAGTCGGCAGTGCCGCTGTTAACCGCGTCCCTGGTGTTGGCGCCCACGAAGAAGGCGTTATGGCGGAAGTTCTTCTTGAACAGCTCGGCCGCTTTTGGCACGACCCCAAGGGTCCATACCTGGAAAATCTCGGCATCGAGAAATGCCTTCGGATTCGATTCCATGTATCTGACGAACGCCTTGACCGCATACTGAGGCTCGCCGCAGCCCGTGCCGATGAATATGCGGTGACCCGGGTTGATCCGGCTGAAGATTTCCTTTTCGGGTATTAGTTTTGCGGGGAAAACCTTGCGTATTGACTCGATGTCCATCGACGTGCCCGTATTGCAAGCCAAAACTTCAGCTGTTGCGACGCAAATATGTGGGAGAAACGGCAGACTGTCGAGACCCACTATTGCCGCCAAAAGAAAGATTACCACAGATAGAAAGGAAGGGCAAAACGGGGCAGTTAACCCAGCGGGCGCCTCTTCGCGGCGTCCGGGTTGAGCCAGTGGACGGGCGCCTCTCCCCGCAGGGCGGCGAGGAGGTTCTGTGCCGCCAGCTCCGCCATCTCCCTCCGGGCCTTCTTCGTCCCGCTTCCGATATGGGGCAAGAGGGTCACGTTCTCCATCCCGAGAAGGGGACTGCGGCTGTCGAGCGGCTCCTGCTCGTAGACGTCAAGGCCCGCCCCGGCCACCCACCCTTCCTTCAATGCCCTCGCCAGGGCCGCTTCATCGACAACAGAGCCGCGGGACGTGTTGATGAGCATCGCAGTCGGCTTCATCAGCCTTAGCTCCCTCTCGCCGATGAGGTGGTGCGTCTGCCCTGAGTGGGGCACGTGGAGACTCACAAAATCGGATGCTGCCAGAAGGTCGTCGAGGTCGCGGTATTCTGCGCCGGGCCCGCCCTCGTCAGGGGCGGCAAGCCGCTGCGAATCGTGGTAGAGTACCTTCATCCGGAAGCCTTCAGCGCGGGCTGCCACGGCCCTTCCTATTCTCCCGAAGCCGACGATGCCTAAAGTCGCCCCCCAGACCGGCTCGCCCAGCATGGACATGGAGCCGAAGGGTGCCTGCCATTTGCCGCCCCTCACATACCTGTCTGCCTCGGCGATTCTCCGCGCCGCTGCGAGGATGAGGGCAAAGGCAAGGTCCGCGGTCGCGTCGGTGAGGACCCCCGGGGTGTACCCTATGTAGATGCCCCTTCTCGTGGCCTCTTCCACGTCGATGTGCTCGTATCCAACGCTGTACGTGCTGATTGCCTTAAGGTTTGGCGCAGCATCGAACACCTCCCTGTCGATCCGGTCCTGGGGGATGCAGAGCAACCCATCTTTGTCCCTCACGCTCCGGAGCAGCTCTTCGCGGCTGAGCGCCCCCGTCCCCTCGTAGACAGCCACATCGCAGCTTTCCGAGATCAGCTCGATTCCCGGCGTGGGTATCCTCCGTGTCGCGAACACCTTCGGTCTCACGGTCTGCCTCCTTTCTTTGCTCTCCAGAGCGTTCCGCAAAATTGAGTGCCCTTTGATGGGGCTTTACCGCCCGGCTCCGCCGGGGGAATCGCTACTTTGTTTTGCGGAACGCTGTAGTGTTCGAATTGGCGCGCAGGGGAAGCAGCCGGGAACACCGGCGCATCGGCCTTCCAAGCGGACGGCGGCAAGCCCGCTGTAAGCTAATGGAGATGTCGCTACCGCCGCTTGAACCTGTTCATGATGCTTTTCAGAAACGAGGGTGATTCCTCGGGCGCTGCCCCGACGCCGAACGTGACCTCCTCGACCTCCCCTTTCCCTGACATGGCATTGATGGCCTTCGATACCTCTTTGTAGCCGATCCTCCTTGCCTGATAGGCCGAGCCCACGAGAAGGCACAGGTCGCAGAGGGCGACAATGGTGCGGGGAAGGCCGTGCGCGAAGCGCTGGATGATCTCGAAGGACTCCGTGGTAAAGATCTCGCGGTCCTCATCGCACCCTGCCTTGCTGAGCCTGTGGTTTACCAGGTTCCTCGTCTCCTCTAGCCTGAGGGGGAGGAGGTAATACTTCACGGGGAGCCTCTGCCAGAACTCGGGTATGCGCTTCATCTCGTCCCAGAGCGGCTTCTGGCCTGAGAGGATCATGGTGAAGAGGTACTCCTTCTCGTGCGTCAGGTTGAGGAGCATTCTCAGGTCCTGGAGCACCTCGGGCTTGCCGCACAAGGTGTGGCCTTCGTCCACGATGACGATCGCCTTGCCTCCCGCCTTCTTGAGCTCTATCAACCGCTCCTTGATCTTGGAGAGGTTGTGGAACTTGTCGGCATGCGGCTCCGAAGAGAGGATGCTGCTGCTGATCTGGGACATCAACTGGGAGATGGTGAGGGTCGGGTGATCGATGAAGGCGCAGCGGAAATTCTCCCCGTAGTTCCACTCCATCTCGGCGACGAGCTTGAGGAGGATCGTCGTCTTTCCGAGTCCCGCCTCCTCCGACACGAGAAGGGCACCCCCCTTGTTCGTGTTGACCGCATAGAGGAGACGTTCGAAGCATTCATAGTATTGGCCGCCGAGATAGAGCATCTCATTATCCGGCGCCAAGTGGAAGGGGTCCCTATTCAGACCCCAATAGTCGAGGTATTCTCTGCTCATGACTTCTTAAGCTTCCTGTGCTGAATTTTTTCCCCTCAAGGCTTGCATTTCTTGCAGGGCACATACCCTATCCGTATTGGGTCGGCCCGACTCCTGAAGATGATCCTGTTTTTCTCAGGGATCTTTGCCACCAAAGGGCATGAAGGCTTGTGAAAGACGTACGTGCGCTTATTGCCCACGTAGTACGGCTCCGACTCTTCCTTGCCCTCCTGCCAGAGGCCCGCGTATTTCTGCTTGGCCTCCCCCTCGTATTTAAGGAAGAGATCCTTATACCTCACGTTGGGCGGGCTAACAGCCGCACGGGCGTAACCGAGCCGAATAAGCTCCGCGTTGACGAACAGGTCTTTCACGAAGACATAGGCGAGGAGTCTTCCCTCCTCATCCTTCTTCTGCGCGTCGAACTCGAGGTGCACCTTCTTCAGGAGCACGAGGCTCTTGTTCTCGCGGAGCGCCTCCCTGGCAAAGAACTCGCCCCCTCCTTCCTTTCCCTTGAGCTGGGGCGCATTAGCGCCAAGGTAGTGGACAACGCTGCCGTTCTCAAGAAGAATGGTGTCGCCGTCGATCACCTTCGAGACGAGGTACTCCTGCTCCTTTGCCAGAGTTAGGCGCAAAGGGAGGATGAAGAGGATGAGCGCCGCTATTACCGCTACCCTACGCATGCGCATGACGGCCAAAAGTCTACAATATTTTCCTGCTCCATGAAATAGGCCTGTCAAGTTCGGAATGGACGGCGGCTCATCCCATTCCGTGCCGGGGCCGAGGCTTCAGTCTTAGATGGATGACGATGAGAATCCTTGTGAAAACTCAATCTCCGGCCTATAATCTGAGACGAAAGGCCAATCCACATCCGGCGAAAAGGCGAAAGGAGGACCCAGGTCTCTTGCGGGTGATGCTCGTTGTCTTTTCTCTTCTCCTCTTCATCCCCTGGTCATGGCCGGCTTATGGCCAGTCTGCCATCCACATAACGTTCGACGGCTATGAGATCGGCAAGCCCCCGCCCGGATGGGGATCGAGGAATGGCAAGATAGGCGATGCCTATTCAATACAGGAAGAAGGGGGCAAGAAATTCCTCCACGCTGACGCACGCGGCAGGGCCATTCAGATAGGCTTCGAGAATAAGTGGTCGTTGAAGGAATATCCTGTGCTTGAATGGCAATGGCGCGCCCTGATCCTGCCGGACAAAGGTGACGAGTTGAAGAAAGAGACCAATGACAGTGTTCTCGGCCTT
>Ga0335078_10004390_pt1 | contig 20909 bp, 18 predicted proteins | sample Lox_Sample_32_FD_206711 | JGI IMG/M metagenome (GOLD analysis project Ga0335078, IMG submission 206711) | Soil microbial communities from Loxahatchee National Wildlife Refuge, Florida, United States - Lox_Sample_3.2 | ecosystem: Environmental > Terrestrial > Soil > Wetlands | place: USA...
CGATCATCACCCAGCAACTGCGCGACTGCAAGGGCGCGGAAGCAGCGGACGAGCGCACCGTGGTGGTGCACTTTGCCGAAAAGCGGGCGCGCGACGTACCGCTGTTCGTCGCCGGGCTGCCGATCTTCTCCAAGGCCTATTACGCCAAGCAGCCGTTCGATCAGTCGACCTTGGAGGCGCCGCTCGGCAGCGGCCCCTACAAAGTCGGCCGCTTCGACGCCGGGCATTTCATCGAGTTCGAGCGCGTGAAGGACTGGTGGGGCGCCGATCTGCCGGTCTCACGCGGACAGGGTAATTTCGACGTCATGCGCTACGAATATTATCGCGATCGCGAGGTCGGCTTCGTCGGCTTCACCGCCAAGAACTATCTGTTCCGCGAGGAGTTCACCTCGCGCACCTGGGCGACGCGCTACGATTTTTCCGCCTTCAAGGACGGCCGCGTCAAGCGCGATCAGATCCCGGACGCGACGCTGTCGGGCGCGCAAGGCTGGTTCATCAACACCCGGCGCGAGAAATTCAAGGACCGCCGCCTGCGCGAAGCGCTGATCGACGCCTTCGATTTCGAATACACCAACAAGAACATCATGTACGGCGCCTATCAGCGCACCGTGTCGCTGTTCCCCAATTCGCCGCTGATGGCGCAGGGCACGCCGAGCGCCGCCGAGCTCGCGCTGCTCGATCCGTTCCGCGGCAAGGTGCCGGACGAAGTGTTTGGCGAGCCTTACGTGCCGCCCGTGAGCGACGGCAGCGGCCACGATCTTCGCCTGTTGCGCCGCGCCTCCCAGTTACTCGGCGACGCCGGCTGTCCCATCGTGAACGGGCGCCGGGTGCTTCCGAACGGGCAACCGATCACCATCGAATTCCTCGACGATGAGCCCGGTCTGGAGCCGCACCATCTGCCTTTCATCAAGAATCTCGGCACGCTCGGAATCGAAGCGAGCCTGCGCCTCGTCGACCCGGTGCAGTACCGCAAGCGCGTCGACGATTTTGATTTCGACATCACGGTCGACCGCTTGAGTTTCCCCTCGACCCCTGGCGATTCGCTGCGCACCTATTTGTCGTCGCAGGCGGCAGCGATCAAAGGCTCGCAAAATCACGCAGGCATCGCCGATCCGGCGATCGACGCGCTGATCGATCGGATCATCGAAGCCAAGACGCGCGACGAACTCACCGTCGCCTGCCGGGCGCTCGACCGCGTGTTCCGGTCCGGCCGTTATTGGATTCCGCACTGGTATCTGCCGGCGCACCGGATCGCCTATTGGGACGTGTTCAACTGGCCTGCGGCAAGACCGCGCTATTTTCGGGGCATCCCGGAAACCTGGTGGGCCGACAAGGACAAGGCGGCGAAGTTGGAACAAAAGGGCTAGTCCGGCGGAAAGAAGGAAGTTGCCGCTTTCGCGCCGTCTCCGAATGACATACTGAGAGACTCATGACCGCCTACATCATCCGCCGCCTGCTGTTCATGGTGCCGACCATGTTTGGCATCATGCTGGTGGCTTTCGTCGTGGTGCAGTTCGCGCCCGGCGGACCGGTCGAGCAGGTGATCGCCAAGCTCACCGGCGCCGACACCGGCGCGACCTCGCGCATTTCCGGTTCGCCGGGCGGCGACTTCGGCAGCCGCGGCTTGGTGCAAGGCGGCTCCGGCGTCGACGCGGTGACGTCGAAATACCGCGGCGCGCAAGGACTCGATCCCGAATTCATCAAGAAGCTGGAAAAGCAGTTCGGCTTCGACAAGCCGGCCTATGAGCGCTTCGGCCTGATGCTGTGGAACTATATCCGCTTCGATTTCGGCAACAGCTATTTCCGCGATGTCAGCGTGCTGCAGCTGATCAAGGAAAAGCTGCCGGTGTCGATCTCGCTCGGCATCTGGATGACGCTGCTCACCTATCTGATCTCGATCCCGCTCGGCATTCGCAAGGCGGTTGACTCCGGCTCCCGCTTCGACGTGTGGACCTCGACCGTGATCGTCGTCGGCTATGCCATCCCCGGCTTCCTGTTCGCGATCCTGCTGATCATTTTGTTCGCCGGCGGCTCGTTCTTCGACTGGTTCCCGTTGCGCGGGCTGGTGTCGGAGAATTTCTGGCAACTGCCGTGGTACGCCAAGATCGCCGACTATTTCTGGCACCTGACGCTGCCGATCGTCTCGATGGCGCTGTCGGCCTTCGCCACCATGACGATGCTGACCAAGAACTCGTTCCTCGAGGAAATCCGCAAGCAATACGTGCTCACCGCGCGCGCCAAGGGCTGCACCAGCAACCAGGTGCTGTACGGCCACATCTTCCGCAACGCCATGCTGATCGTGATCGCCGGCTTCCCCGGCGCCTTTGTGCACGCCTTCTTCACCGGCTCGCTGCTCATTGAAACGATCTTCTCGCTCGACGGCCTCGGCCTGCTCGGCTTCGAAAGCGTGCTCAACCGCGATTATCCGGTGGTGTTCGCCACGCTTTATATTTTCTCGCTCATCGGCGTCGTCGTGAACCTGATCTCCGACCTCACCTACACGTGGATCGATCCGCGCATCGATTTCGAGACGCGGGAGGTGTGAGGTGGACGCCAAGGCGCGCGACGATTTCTCGGAAACCGCGGTCGAGACGCCAGCCGGCAGCCTGCAGCCGTGGATGTTCCGCTTCACGCTGTCGCCGCTCAACCGGCGGCGCTGGGAGAATTTCAAGACCAACCGGCGCGGCTACTGGTCGTTGTGGCTATTTCTTGTGCTGTTTTTCATTTCGCTGTTCGCCGAATTCATCGCCAACGACAAGCCGATCTACATCCATGTCAACGGCCGGTCGTTCTTCCCGGCGCTGGTGACGTACCCCGACACGGCCTTCGTCAAGGCCAAGGACCCCAATCTGTTCGGCACCGCGGCCGACTACCGCGACGACTACCTGATGGGCCTGATCAGACAAGAAGGCGGCACGGTGCTGTGGCCGATCGTCCGCTTTTCCTACAACACGCAGGTGAGCAAGCCGCCGGCGCCGTTCCCGTCGAAGCCGACCTGGATGCTGACGCAGAAGGATTGCGAGTTCGCCGCCGCGCACGGCTTCGCCAAATGCGGCGAGCTTGAATACAACTGGCTCGGCACCGACGACGGCGGCCGCGACGTGCTGGCACGGCTGATCTACGGCTTCCGTATCTCGGTGCTGTTCGGGTTGGCGCTCACCATCGTGTCCTCGATCATCGGCGTCGCCGCCGGCGCGGTGCAGGGCTATTTCGGCGGTTGGACCGATCTGTTGTTCCAGCGCTTCATCGAAATCTGGACGTCGATCCCCTCGCTCTATCTGCTGCTGATCATCTCTTCGGTGCTGGTGCCCGGGTTCTTCGTGCTGCTCGGCATCCTGCTGCTGTTTTCCTGGGTGTCGCTGGTCGGCCTGGTGCGCGCGGAATTCCTGCGCGGGCGCAATTTCGAATATATCCAGGCCGCGCGCGCGCTCGGCGTGTCGAACGCGGTGATCATCTTCCGCCATCTCCTGCCGAACGCCATGGTGGCGACCATGACGTTCCTGCCGTTCATTCTGTCATCGTCGGTGATGACGCTCACCGCGCTCGACTTCCTCGGCTTCGGCCTGCCGCCCGGCTCGCCTTCGCTCGGCGAGTTGCTCAGCCAAGGCAAAGCCAACGTGCAGGCGCCGTGGCTCGGTCTCACCGGCTTCTTCTCCATCGCCATCATGCTGTCGCTGCTGATCTTCATCGGCGAGGCGGTGCGCGACGCCTTCGATCCGCGGAAGACGTTCCGATGAGCGGCGCGAACGAAAAACTTCTGTCGATCCGCGATCTCTCGGTTGCTTTCGGCGCCGGCGCGCGCGAGGTGCTGGCGGTCGACCGCGTGTCCTTCGACATCGGCAAAGGCGAGACGGTGGCGCTGGTCGGCGAAAGCGGCTCCGGCAAATCGGTCACCGCGCTGTCGGTGATGAAGCTGCTGCCCTATCCGGCGGCGCACCATCCATCCGGCTCGATTGTGTTCAAGGGCCGCGAGTTGATGATCATGGCGGAGAACGAAATCCGCCACGTGCGCGGCAACGACATCACCATCATCTTCCAGGAGCCGATGACGTCGCTTAATCCGCTGCATACGATCGAGAAGCAAATACGGGAAATTCTTCTTCTGCATCAGGGTATTACAGGCGAGCAGGCGAGGGCGCGCATCGTCGAATTGCTCGGCAAGGTCGGCATCCCAGACCCCGAGGGACGGCTCGGCAGCTACCCGCACCAGCTCTCCGGCGGGCAGCGCCAGCGCGTGATGATCGCCATGGCGCTGGCGAACGAGCCGGATTTGCTGATCGCCGACGAGCCGACCACCGCGCTCGACGTCACCGTGCAGGCGCAGATCCTGAAACTGCTGAAAGACATACAGACGCGGGCACACATGTCGATGCTGTTCATCACCCACGATCTCGGCATCGTGCGTAAGCTCGCCGACCGGGTCTGCGTGATGAACGCCGGCAAGATCGTCGAGCAGGGGCCAGTCGAGCGCGTGTTCACCGCGCCGGAGCACGCGTACACGCGCGCTTTGCTTGCCGCCGAGCCCAAGCCCGATCCGGCGCCGCCGCGGCCGCAGGCGCCCGTTGTCGTGCGGACCGACGACCTCAAGGTCTGGTTCCCGATTAAGCGCGGCGTGCTGCGCAAGATCGTCGGCCACATCAAGGCGGTGGACGGCGTCAGCGTCGAAATCCGCAAAGGGGAAACGCTCGGCGTGGTCGGCGAGAGCGGCTCCGGCAAGACGACGCTCGGCCTCGCCATCCTGCGGCTGATCTCGTCGCAGGGGCCGGTGGTGTTCATGGGTCATACCATCCAGGGCCTCAAGTTCAAGGAGATGCGGCCCTACCGGCGCGACATGCAGATCGTGTTCCAGGACCCTTACGGCTCTCTCAGCCCACGCATGTCGGTCTCCGACATCATCGAGGAAGGCCTGTGGGTGCATCAGCCGAAGCTGAACGCGGCCGAGCGCACGCAGCGCGTGGTGGCCGCGCTCAAGGATGTCGGGCTCGATCCGGCCGCGCGCTTCCGTTACCCGCACGAATATTCCGGCGGCCAGCGCCAGCGCATCGCGCTTGCCCGCGCGCTGGTGCTGGAGCCGACCTTCATCGTGCTCGACGAGCCGACCAGCGCGCTGGATATGCTCATCCAGTCGCAGATGGTCGATCTGCTGCGCGACCTGCAGAAGCGGCGCGACCTCACCTACATGTTCATCTCGCACGACCTGCGCGTGGTGGCGGCCTTGGCGAGCCGGCTGCTGGTGCTGCGCAACGGCAAGGTGGTGGAGGAGGGCGCCGCGGCGGAGCTGTTCAAGACGCCGAAGAGCGATTATACGCGCGCGCTGTTTGCCGCCGCCTTCAAGCTGGAAACCGCCCCGGAAGGAGTCGTGGCGCAATGAAAAAGTCGATACTCGGCCTCGCGGTTGTCTGCTGCATGTTCTGTGCGGTGGCGGCGATGGCGCAGATGCGAGCGCCGCGCTACCCGATCAAGGCCTATGACGGCGAGACGATCGCCAATTTCGATCTCAACGCGTCCTTGCTGACGCGCCTCGACAGGCTGGCCGGCAAGATCCCGGTGGGAAATCTCAACGGCGACGTGACCCTCGTACAATTCTACGATCTCAATTGCCCCTATTGCCGCGAGGCCGCCGCCGATATCGATACGCTGGTGCGTGCCGACAACAAGCTCAAGCTGGTCTTGGTGCCTTATGCCGTCTTGTCGGTGCAATCGGTGCGCGGCGCGATGGTCGAGATCGCCGCGGCGAAGCAACTGACGTCGGAGCAATATCTCGACTTCCATCGGCGCATCTATGCCAACCGCGGCGTCATCGATGGCGCCAAGGTGCTGGCGGTCGCGAAGGACATGGGCTTCGACCCGCAAAAGCTGGCGATGGCTGCGAACACCGAAGCGACGCTTGATATCTTGCGCGCGAACGCCACCTTCGGCGGTGAGGCGGGGCTTGCGGCGACGCCGGCCTATGTCATCGACGGCGTCGCCATCGTCGGCCATCCCGGCTTAAAGCCGTTGCAGACCGTCATTTCCGCAGTGCGCGCCTGCGGCAAGGTCGTGTGCTGAGCGATGGCCACGCCCGACCTCGCCGACCGTGCCGCGCCCGTCGAACTGTCGGCGCCCGAGACCCCGGCCAAGGGTTTTTTCGACTACCAGCGTTTCCGTGTGACGCTGCCGGCCGGAACGCAAACGCGCGATGTCGTGCGCGCCGGCAAGGTCGTCGCCTTGCTGCCGCTTGATCTCGAGCGCGGCGAGATCGTGATGATCCGCCAGTTCCGCCCGGCGGCGCATCTTGCCAACGGCAAGGGCGAGTTGATCGAAATCGTCGCCGGACGCGTCGAGCCCGGCGAGCAGCTCATGGAAACCGCGCGGCGCGAGTGCGAGGAAGAAATCGGCGTTGCACCATCGGCACTGGTCGAACTGTTCAGCTATCTGCCCACGCCGGGACTGACCGACGAAGAAGTGACATTTTTCGTCGCCGCTATAGACGCCTCGCGCGTGCCGCGGCGTACGCAGCCGACCGAGGGTGAATATATCGAGGTAATGCGCGTGCCGATCGACACGGCGATTGCGGCGTTCAACGAAGGCACGATGCACAACGGCCCGCTGGTCGTCGGGCTGCTGTGGCTGGCGCTCAACCGTGGGCGCTTGCCCGAGTTGCTCGGTGCGGCGCGCTAGATCCGCTTCACGCTGGTGACGTCGCTGCCGGCCGCCTTGATGCGGGCGATCGCCTCGCGAACCGGCTCGATCGCCACGGCCATCGCATGCGCATTGGCGTGCAACAAAGTTGCGCCGTCGCGCGCGATGGCGACGTGGCCCTTCCAGAAGATGAGATCGCCGCGGCGCAGTTCGCCGAGCGAGGACAATTTGCCAACCGTCATTTCCTGCATGTCGCTGTCGCGCGGACAGGCGATGCCGGCAGCCTGCAGAGCGATCTGCACCAGGCCGGAGCAGTCGACGCCGAGCGATGTCTTGCCGCCCCACAGATAGGGCGTGTGCAGGAATTCTTCGGCGACAGCGACGAAATCCGCCTGCCGTGCCTTAAGTGGCGATAGATGCATCATCGGCAGGTGCCAGCCATTGGCGGTGACCGCGAAGCGTTCGTCCTGCCGCGCGATCGCGAGCCGTGCGCCCATGGGCAGCGCCGCCGCCGGCGCCAGCTTGATGTCCGGACCGGGAAACGCCAGCGTGCGCGGCACCGACACCTTGTGCGTCGGCGCGCGGCCCAGATGACCGAGCGCATTGGCGGAGAGCCAGCCGACATAGCCGTCGCTTTCGAGCTGGCACCAGGCGCAGCCTTCCTCCGTCGTCTCGTAGACGACGACGGTTTCGCCGAGCAGCGCCTGGGTATCGAGCCGCGCCTCGTGCGACGGCGCGCGGCGCACGGCCGCGACGGGATCGACGATCTCTTGGCGGACGCCTTCGACAAAGCGCGCGGCCTCGACTTGGCCCTTGAGATAGTCCGCCGCGATCTCGGGGCGGAACGGATGGATGCGCGGATCGAGCGCGACCATCAGGAATAACGCGCGCACAACATCGCGTAGAGCGCGCGCGCGGTCTGCATTTCGGCGCCTTCCGGGCGGCCGGGCTTGGCCGCCGGCGACCAGGCGAAGATATCGAGGTGCAGCCAAGATTTCGCCGCGCTGAACTTGCGCAGAAACAGCGCTGCGGTAATGGCGCCGCCCTGGCCGCCGGTCGAGACGTTGTTGGTGTCGGCGACCTTGGAATCGAGCATCGCCTCGTAGGGTTTCCACAGCGGCATGCGCCAGAGCGGATCGCTCTCCGCCGCGGCAAACCGCGCGATCTCCTCGGCAAGGCCATCGTCATCGGTGAAAGCGGCCGGCACGTCCGGCCCGAGCGCGACGCGGGCGGCGCCGGTCAGCGTGGCGAAATCGGCCACCAGCGCCGGTTTGTCCTCGTCGGCCAGTGTCAGCGCGTCGGCCAGGATCAGCCGCCCTTCCGCGTCGGTGTTGCCGATCTCGACGCTGAGACCCTTGCGCGAGGTGTAGATGTCGCGCGGCCGGAAGCCGGTGCCGGAGATCGAATTCTCCACGGCGGGGATAATCACGCGCAGCCGCAGCTTCAGCTTACGCGCCATAATCATGTGCGCGAGCCCGAGCGCCGTGGCGCCGCCGGCCATGTCCTTCTTCATGTTGAGCATGCCGGCGTCGTTCTTGATGTCGAGGCCGCCAGTATCGAAACACACGCCCTTGCCGACCAGCGTGATCTTCGGGGCGGCTTCGTTGCCCCAGGCGATGTCGATCAGCCGCGGCGCGCGCGCCGAGCCGGCGCCGACCGCGGCAACCAGCGGGAATTGCTTGGCCAGCGCCTCGCCGGCAGTGACGTGGATGCTGGCGCCATGCTGCTTGGCGAGCACGCGGGCGGCTTCTTCCAGTTCGGCCGGGCCCATGTCGTTCGACGGCGTGTTGATAAGATCGCGCGCCAGCGTGACGCCTTCGACGATGCGGGAGAGATCGTCGCCGTCGACGCCGTCGGGCACGATCAGCCGTACTTTGCACGGCTCCGCCTTGCGGTAGCGAGTGAACTGGTAGGCGCCGAGCGCAAAGGCGAGCGCCGCCAGCCGCGCGTCATGCGGCGCATTGGCGAAGCGATAGGTGCCCGGCGGCAGCAGTCCGACCAGCGCGCCGGGGCGGAACAAATCTTTCACCGGCTCGTCGGTCGCCTCGATGCCGAACAATACGCCGGCCAATGTGCCGTCCGCTTTCGGTACGACGAGGTGCCGCCCGGCCTTCGGCTCGTAGCCGGTGGCGCGCACATAGACCTGCTCGCGGTCGTCGATATTGGCGATTGTCGCGTCGAATGTCGTAGCATTGACGAACAGGATCGGGATGGCCGGTTCGCCGGCGTTTGCGAAAATCGGATGCATGCTTACTCCGCGGCGTCGCGCATCGAGGGTTTCGGCAGATAGCCGTCGCGCGTCTGCGGCAGCTTCCAGCCGAGCATTTTGGAGGCGACCAGCGTGCGCAGCACCTGCGCGGTGCCGCCGCCGATGGTGAACATGCGCACGTCGCGCGCCATGCGCTCGAGCGGCAGGTCGCGCGAATAGCCGCGCGCGCCGAACAATTGCAGCGCATCGTTGACGATTCTGATGGCGCTCTCCGAGGCGAAGATCTTGGCCTGCGCCGCCAGCATCGGATCGGGGAAGGCGCTGCCGTCGCCCCCGCGCGAACGCGCGGCGGCATGGAGCATCAGGCGTGCGGCGGTCGCTTGCGTCTGCATGTCGGCCAGCATCCATTGCAGGCCCTGGAATTCGCCGATTTTGCGGCCGAACTGCTCGCGCGTCTTGACCCAATCCAGCGCCAGCTCAAGCGCGCCCGCGGCGATGCCCATCGCCACGGTGCCGGCGCCCACCCGCTGGCTGTTATAGGCGTTCATCAGGTCGGCGAAGCCGCGGCGGAAGCCGGACGGCGGCAGCACGGCCATATCGGCCGGGACTTCGAGATTCTCGAAGGTCAGCTCGCCTTCCGGCATCCCGCGCAGCCCCATGGTCTGCTCGCGCCGGGTCACCCGCAGGCCTTTGCGCTCGTCGCGGACGGCGAGGAAGCCGCCAGTGCCGAGTTCCTGGCCGCGCTCATCGAACACGCGGGCGAAGATCAGATGCAGCTTCGACACGCCCGCGCCGGTGATCCAGTGCTTCTTGCCATTGATCACGTAGACGTCGCCGCGCCGGTCAGCGCGCGTTGCCATTGCGGTGGTGTCGCTACCGGCATCCGGCTCGGTAATGCAGATCGCCGGTTTGTCGCCTGCGAGCACCAGGCGCGCCGCCAACTGTTTCTGCGCCTCGCTGCCATAGGCCATCACCGTCGAGATGGCGCCCATGTTGGTTTCCACCACGATGCGGGCGGTGACCGTGCAGCATTTCGCCATCTCCTCGATCACCAGGACCGCATCGAGGAAGGAGCGGCCTTGTCCGCCGAGCGCCTTGGGGATGGTCATGCCGCAGAAGCCGGCCTCGGTGAGCGCCTTCACGATGTCCCAAGGGTATTGCTCCTCGCGGTCGATCGCCGCCGCGCGCGGCCGCGCGACATTGAGCGAGAATTCGCGCGCGCGCGCCTGCAGCGCCATTTCGTCGGGGGTGAGGCCAAGGTCCATGCGTAATCCTATAACGAATTCACCCGGCCTAGCCGAGGCGTTCGTGCTTCTTTACCTCCCCCTGGAGGGGGGAGGTCGATGCGCGAAGCGCGTCGGCATGGGGTGATTTTTCGCGTTGTCACCCCACCCCGACCGGCCTTCGGCCACTCGACCCTCCCCCTCCAGGGGGAGGGTGATTAACCACTCGTTAGGGTTAACGTTTTATTGCTGGGACCATGCCTCGTCCTGCCTTGGCCGCCCGCCTGTTCGCCTCCGCTGCCCTCGTAGCGGCGCTGGCGCTCTCGGTCGCCGGCTGCAAGACCACCGGCGACGACCTCATTACCGGATCGGTCGCCGCCCCGGAGACGCCGCGCACCGACGCCGAATGGCGGCGTTCGCTCGATGTCTGGGGCGCCCATTACCGCGCTAATCCCAACGACGCCAACGCCGCCATTGCCTACGCCCGCGCGTTGCGCGCGACCGACCAGAGTGCGCAGGCCGTCGCGGTGCTGCAACAAGCGACCATCCGCAATCCGAACAATATGCAGTTATTGGGCGCCTACGGCCGGGCGCTGGCCGACGTCGGCGACTACAACCAGGCGCTCGACGTTCTTACGCGCGCGCACACGCCGGACAATCCGGACTGGCGCATCCTCAATGCACAAGGCGCCGTGCTCGATCAGCTCGGCCGCTACTCCGAGGCTCAGCAGCATTACGCCGCCGCGCTCAAGATCGTGCCGGGCGAGCCGTCGGTTCTGTCCAATCTCGGCCTGTCCTACGCTCTGACCAAGGATTTGCCGCGCGCCGAGGCGACCTTGCGGCAGGCCATGGCGCGGCCCGATGCGGCGCCCAAGGTGCGGCAGAACCTCGCGCTGGTGGTCGGACTGCAGGGCCGTTTTGCCGAAGCCGAACAGATCGCGCGCGCCGATCTGCCGCCGGACGAAGCCGCCGCCAATGTCGCCTATCTCAGGCAGATGCTGGCGCAGCGCGGCCAATGGGCGAAAAAGGGCCGCCGGCCTCACGTGCCCGCACCCGACGCCGGGACCTGACGATCCAGAAGTGTCATTCCGGGACGGCGCCCAGCGCCGGACCCGGAATCCAGAACCACAACGAACAGAGTTTGCATCTCTGGATTCCGGGCTGCCTCGCGGAGCCTGTCATCGGGCCGCGCTTTGCACGGACCCGTTGGCTCGGCCCCCGAAATGACGATCATGGTGCGGCGGTCGGCGTCAGCGCAGCGCCATCACCTTGATCGCGGCCGGGCCGAGAATGACGATGAACAGCACCGGCAGGAAGAACAGGATCATCGGTACCGTCAGTTTCGGCGGCAAGGCGGCGGCCTTCTTCTCCGCCTCGGACATGCGCATGTCGCGGTTTTCCTGCGCCATCACCCGCAGCATGTTGGCGAGCGGCGTGCCGTAGCGCTCCGCCTGCTGCAAAGCCATGCAGACCGATTTCACGCCTTCCAGGTCGGTGCGTTTGGCGAGGTTCTCATAGGCCTGGCGGCGGTCCGGCAGATAGGACAGTTCGGCGGTGGTGAGCGTGAGCTCTTCGGCCAGCGCCACCGATTGCGAGCCGACCTCATCGCTCACCTTCTTGAAGGCGGCTTCGATCGACATGCCGGATTCCACGCAGATCAGCAGCAGGTCGAGCGTGTCGGGAAACGCGCGTTTGATCGAGAGCTGGCGGCGCGCGATGCGGTTCTTGAGAAACATCAGCGGCAGATGCATACCGATGTAGGCGGCGGCGATGCACATGCCGAGCTTGACCAGCGGCGGCTGGTTGAAATCGAGGATCACGAACAGATAGAGCGCGGCGAACATGGCGCTGGCCGCCGGCGTCACCATGCGGAAGAACAGGTACGTGACGTAGGGCGCCTGGCCGCGATAGCCGGCCTGCACCAGCTTGAGCCGCGCCTCTTCCTGGCCGACCCATTTCTTCAAATTGAAACGGTCGACGACCGCCTGGATGGACTGCTTGGCCGAAGGCCGCAGATTGACCTTCTGCTGCGCCTGCGCCAGCCGCTCGCGCTCGCGCTGACGGATCTTCTCGCGCTCGAGCGCGACCGCCTTCATGCGCTTGCCGAGGGGATCGGCAAACACCAGCGGCATCGCCAGCGTCAATACGGTGGCGACCGCGGCGACGGCTGCGAACAGCATCGTCAGCGTCTTGGTGTTGAGCGATTCGATCAGAAACTCGAGCATCGGGACCCTACTTCACCACGCGCGGAACGCTAGAAATCGAAGTTGATCATCTTCTTCATCACCATCACGCCCAGCGACATCCAGACGACGGACGCGGCCAACATCACGCGGCCGAGCGGTTCGGTCCACAACAGCGAGATGTATTGCGGGCTGGTGACATAGACGAGTATCATCACCGCGATCGGTAGCGCGCCGATGATCGCGGCCGAGGCCTTCGCTTCCTGCGACATGGCCTGGATCTTGGCCTTCATTTTCTTGCGGTCGCGCAGTACGCGCGACAGGTTGCCGAGCGCTTCGGCGAGGTTGCCGCCGGCCCGCTGCTGGATCGAGACGACGATGCCGAAGAAATTGGCCTCCGGCACCGGCATGTGCTCGTAGAGTCTGGCGCAGGCTTCGCCCAACGGCATGCCGATGGCCTGGGTTTCGACGATGGTGCGGAATTCGGATTTCACCGGCTCCGACGCTTCGATGGTGATCATCTTCAGGCAGTCGAGCAGCGGCAGGCCCGCCTTGACGCCGCGCACGATAACGTCGACCGCGTCCGGAAAGGCCGCGAGGAATTTCCCCTCGCGCCGCTTCTTCATATAGGACAGCATCCAGCGCGGTAGGCCGAACGCGCCGGCGAGCGCCATCAGCCCGGGGACAATGAGGCCGCCGCTGGTGAGAAGGCCGATCACGGCAAAGCCGATGCCGAGCGCGGCCGAGATCATGATAAACTGCCGCTTCGACCAGGACAGCCCGGCCTGCGAGATGCGCACCAGGAGCGGGACGTGCTTGCTCTTCTTGTGGCGCTCTTCGAATTCCTTCAGCGTGTTTTCGATGACGTCGCGCCGCGATTTCTGCTGGCCGCGCGTGACGCGCGCCGCCGGCTCCGCTTTGGCGACGTTGGCCATGCGCTGCTCGGCTTTGCGCTCGCCGGACAACAGCGGGTAGACGAATACCCAGACGACGCCGCCAACCGCGACCGATGCCAGGAAGAAGAGGGCGATGGGTTCCATGCTGCCCCGCGCTAGGCCCGCGTCGCGTTGCTGACCGCTTCCGCAGCGTCGAGCGCGCTGGCGAGGCGTTTCTCTTCGCCGTAGTAGCGGGCGCGATCCCAGAACCGCGGCCGGCCGATGCCGGTTGAGCGATGGCGGCCGAGAATATTGCCGTTTGCGTCTTCGCCGGTCATGTCGAACACGAACAGGTCCTGGGTGATGATAACATCGCCTTCCATCCCCATTACTTCGGTGATGTGGGTGATCTTGCGCGAGCCGTCGCGCAGGCGGGCGGCCTGGATCACCACGTCGACCGAGGCGGTGATCATCTCGCGAATCGTGCGCGAGGGCAGCGAGAAGCCGCCCATGGTGATCATCGATTCGAGACGCGACAGCGCCTCGCGCGGGTTGTTGGCGTGCAGGGTGCCCATCGAGCCGTCATGACCGGTGTTCATGGCCTGCAGCAGGTCGAAGGCCTCGGGTCCGCGCACTTCGCCGACGATGATGCGTTCGGGGCGCATACGCAGGCAGTTGCGTACCAAGTCGCGCATGGTGACCTGGCCTTCACCCTCGAGGTTGGGCGGCCGCGTTTCCAGACGCACCACGTGCGGCTGCTGCAGTTGCAATTCGGCAGCGTCTTCGCAGGTGATGATGCGCTCGTCGTTGTCGATGAATTGGGTCAGGCAGTTGAGCAGCGTCGTCTTGCCCGAGCCGGTGCCGCCGGAGACAAGCGTGTTCACCCGGCTGCGGCCGATGATGCGCAGGATCTCCGCGCCCTGCTCGGTGATGGTGCCGAAGCGAACCAACTGATCGAGCGTCAGCTTGTCCTTTTTGAATTTGCGGATGGTGAGCGCCGGGCCGTCGATCGCCAGCGGCGGCACGATGGCGTTGACGCGGCTGCCGTCCGGCAAGCGTGCATCGCAGATCGGCGAGCTTTCGTCGACGCGGCGGCCGATCTGACTGACGATGCGCTGGCAGATGTTCAGGAGCTGTTGGTTGTCGCGGAAGCGGATGCCGGTCCTTTGGATCTTGCCCTTGACTTCAATGTAGACCGTGCCGGAGCCGTTCACCATGATGTCGGCGATGTCGTCGCGCGAGAGCAGCGGCTCGAGCGGGCCGAAACCGAGCACGTCATTGCAGATGTCGTCGAGCAGTTCTTCCTGCTCGGAGATCGACATCACGATGTTCTTGATCGCGATGATCTCGTTGACGATGTCGCGGATTTCCTCGCGCGCGCTGTCGGCGTCGAGCCGCGCAAGCTGCGCGAGATCGATCGCCTCGATCAGCGCGCCGAAGATGATACCCTTGACCTCGTAATAGGTTTCCGAGCGGCGGGAATCGACCGCCGGCATGATGACGGTCGCCGGCGTGCGCGTTGTCGGCGGCGCCGAAACCAGCGGTGCGCCGAGCCCGTCCGCGGGGATCGGCGTGCGTCCGGTTTCCATCGCGCCTGGGGCGGCCGGCTTGGGCACCGCGCCGGGTTGCACCGGTGCCGCCAGGTCCGCCGCGGGGGCGGTCCGCGCCTCTGTCAATCCACTACGCCTACCGAACACGTTACACGTCTCCGACTACGATTAGCCTGATCGCTTCATCAGCTTCGCGAGCAGGGGAGAGAGCAGGCCACCGCGCGAACGCTTCGCCTCGGCGCGGCCGGTGAGAACCTGCGCCAGCTGGCGGAACATTTCCGCGGTTTTGTGGTTCGACGACACCTCGGCGATCATCTGGCCGTTGTTGGCCGCGGTGCCAAAAACCTGCGGCTCGAACGGAATCACCGCGAGCGGTTGGTCTTCCAGCGCTTTGGCGAAATCCGCCGGCGTGATCTCGGGGCGCTTGGGCACGCCGACCTGGTTGAGACAGTAATAGGGGCGGCGATCGTTCGGCCGCGAGGCGCGCAGCAGGTCGACCATGTTCTTGGCATTGCGCAGGTTAGCGAGGTCGGGACCGGCGACCACCAGGATATCGTCGGCGCCGACCAAGAGCCGCTTGGTCCAGCCGGACCAGATATGCGGAATATCGAGCACGACGCAGGGGATGGTGCCGCGCAGCGAGTCGAGGATCGGGTCGAAGGCGTCGGCGCCGAAGTCATAGACGCGGTCGAGCGTTGCCGGCGCCGCCAGCAGGCTCAGGTGATCGGTACATTTCGACAGCAAGCGGTCGACAAAGGCCGAATCGACGCGGTCGGGCGAAAACACTGCGTCGGCGATGCCCTGCGGCGGGTCCTGATTGTAATCGAGGCCGGCGGTGCCGAAAGCGAGGTCGAGATCGGTCACGACCGAGTCGAGCGAGAGATCGCGCGCGATCGCCCAGCCGATATTATGCGCCACGGTCGAGGCGCCGACGCCGCCTTTGGCGCCGACCACGGCGATGATGCGTCCGACCGGCTTGGCGTCAGGCGCCGAAAACAAACCGCAGATTCCGCGCACGATGTCGATGGTGCCGACCGGTGCGATCAGATATTCGCTTACGCCGCGCCGCGTGAGTTCGCGATAGAGCGTGACGTCGTTGACGCGGCCGATCACGATCACCCGCGTGCCGGCGTCGCAGACCTCGGCGAGCTGATCGAGGCCGTGCAGGATTTCGTCGGAATGATGCTCCGATTCGAGAATGATGACGTTGGGCGTCGGCGATGTGCGATAGGCTTCGGCCGCGGCCGCGACGCCGCCCATCTGGATCTTCAGATGCGCCTTGCCGAGCCGGCGGTCTTCGCCGGCGGCCTGCACCGCGGCGGCGGTTTCCACCGTCTCGCAGAAGGCCTGGATCGAGACGCGCGGCGCCGGGGCAATATGTTCGTCGGCGGCAGTGTCCGCCGCCGCCGGCATTGCCTCGTGGTCAGCAACGACGACTTGAGATGCGTGTTTGATCATTTGCCGAGATCGCTGATTTTGGACTTGTCATAGTCGGCGGGGTAAAGGCCGGATGGGTTTTCACCCTTGCGGTACTTGTCGATCGCAACCGAGCGGCGCGGAGTGTAAGCCGGCGTCTCACCGCGCGGCTGCACCAGATCGGCGGGATTGACCACCATGGCGGCAAGATTGTGCTGGCTGGCGCAGCCGAGATTCCAGTAAGGACGGTTCTCGGTGTAGGTCTGGTCTAGACTGACGCCGAGGTCGTGCGGCCACAGGCCGCAGGGACCGGCATTGGCGGTGACGTGGGCGTAGTTGAGCTTGATGCTGGCGAGCGTCGGATCCGGCGCTTTGTAAGGCCGCATATATATGGCGTTGCGCGGTACGCCGGACGCAGCGAGGATCGATTGCACCTCGCGCATGGACTCGGCGCTGGCGCGGTCGATCAGCCGGCCGTGCGGAACGTCGACGATGATGCCGCTGGTCGCTTCGTGGTGCCACTGCTGCGCGAAGGAGAGCACGTCGGCGCGCTGGCTCGGCGTGAGCCCGCCGCGATTGCGGCCAACGAACACGTCGACGGTCTGTTCGCGCTCTTGCAGCGTAATCGGATGCCGCTGGTGGTAATCGTCGGGATAGGGCACTTCCGTGACCCGCTGCGTCGAGTAGCAGCCGGCCAACGAGGTGGCGAGACCGACGACCGCCAATGCGCGCAGCGCCGTGCCGCCGCGGCGTCTGACGATCGTTGCGAAAAATCCAGTCATCGAAGGTCTCCCCATGCCGCTCAGTCGAGAATGAACCCGTATTTGCCGTGGTATTCGCTCGGTGGCGGTTCGGCCTTGCCGGCGCCGCCGTAGATGCGGTTGAGACGTCCGAGCAAGGCCGTGGACTGGTCGTTCGGATCGGAGAAGCCGTCATCCGGCCGCGCCAGCATCTTCGGCGCCACCGCGCGGACGACGTAGGGGGTGACCAGCACCATCAATTCGGTCTGGTTGTTGATGTAGTCGCGGCTGCGGAACAGGCTGCCGAGCACCGGCAACTGCATCAGGCCGGGCACGCCGTTGATCTGCTGCTTGGTCGACTGCTGGATCATGCCGGCGAGCGCCAGCGAGCCGCCCGACGGAATTTCCACCGTGGTCTCGGCGCGGCGGGTCGTGATCGAAGGAATGGTCAGCGTCTGGGTCGAGCCCGGCACCGACAGGGTCAAGGCGTTGTCCGTGGTCAGGTCGGACACTTCGGTCATCACCTTGAGGCTGATGCGGCCTTCCGACAGCACCACCGGGGTGAACACCAGGCTCACGCCGAACTTCTTGAAGTCGACCTGCGCCTGGCAGACCGGCGGCGACTTGGTGGTGTCGCACGACAGGCCGTTGGGAATCGGAAACTCGCCGCCGGCGACGAAGCTCGCCGTCTCGCCGGAGATCGCGGTCAGGTTCGGCTCGGCGAGCGTGCGCAAGACGCCGGCGCGGTCCATCGCGCGCAAGGTTGCGGTCACGTTGTTGAACGTGCCGGCGAACGCGGTGTTGCTGAGCGCCTGGCCGGTGGCGGAGAACGAGTTCTGCGTATTCAGATTCACCACCGCAGTGCCGTAGTTGAAGGTGCCGGACAAATCGATGCCGAGCTGCTTGATGACGTCGCGGCGTACTTCGGCGACCGTCACCTTGAGCATAACCTGATCGCGCCCGCGCACGGTGATGCCATTGACCACCTTGGCATTGTCACCGACCAGCCGGGTGGCGAGATCGTAGGCCTGCTGCGATTCGGCGGCGCTTGCGGCGGTGCCCGACAACATGATGCCGTCGCCCACGCCTTCGATGTGGATGTCGGCGTCCGGCATGGTCTGCTTGAGCGCGGCGCGCACGCCGTTGAGATCGCGGGTGACCGCGATATCGAAGCCAGCGATCTGCTTGCCCGCGGCGTCGAAGAAGAAGATGTTGGTTTGGCCGATGGCGACGCCGATCATGTAAACCCGGCGGGAGGAGCGAACCACCGCGTTGGCGATCTTGGGATCGGCCACCAGCACGTCCTTGATGTCGGCTGGCAGATCGATGGCGACCGACTTGCCGATGCCAAGCGGAATGAAGCGCGACGTCGCCTCGCTCGCTGCCACCTGGATCACCGGCACGCGTCCGTCGGCCGCAACCACCGACGCCGAGGGCGCCAGTCCAGTGCCGATCACGAGTGCCAGCAGCGCGGCGGCGCGGAATGTAGTCGTCATCGCCATAACCCCGTTTCCCCTCGCTCGATCATTTCGTCGTCACTGTCGTCCCGACGCCGAAGCGCACGATATTCACGCCGCCGCGGCGCCCGCTCAGAGAGTCTGCCGCTTGCGGCTTGTCACCCGACGCGTCGGAGATGCTGCGCAGCGCCAGCGACAGCGTGCCCAGCTGCTGCGACACCGCGAGAACCTCGGTTTGCCGCGGCGTCAGCTCCAGCGTTGCGGTCTTGCCGACCACGACCTTTTGTCCGTCCTTCTCCTGCACGTTCTGGTCGATCGCCAGCACGCGGACATTGGTGAGAATGATTTCGCTCGAGTGCGTGTCGGCGTTTGCCGATTTATCGGCGTCGCGGTCGCGCCGCGTCAGGATTACATCGACGTGGTCGTTCGGCAGGATGAATCCGCCGGCGCCGGTCTCCGGCGAAATCTGCGTGGCGATGGCGCGCATGCCGGTCGGCAGGATCGCGGCCATGAAGCCGGAACCCTTGGCGTTGACCAATTTGGCTTCGCGAATCGGCTCGCCGTTGATGAAGGGCGCGCGCGCGATGGAGCCGGAAAGATTTTCGATGGCGTTCGGCCGGTCATTGCGGCGGATAAAGCTTCCACCGCTTGCCGCCTCGGCGGGCCATTCCTGCCAGCGCACGTCGCCGGGCGCGATCGAATGGCCCATGGCGATGTCGGATTTGGCGACGAGGACGTCGACGGTCGCGATCTTCGGCGCAGGCGCGACCTTGACCTCGGGCGGCTTTTCCGAACGGCCGGCCAGCATGGCGGCGATACCGCCCGCGGCGATGGCAACCGTCAACACAACGAGACGCGCGGCTTTCATACGCTCACTCTCACAGTGACAAGGCGGCCGGGTCGGCCGCGTAATCGACATGGCGGCGGGAAAGGCCGCCTGCACTGGATTTCAACAGCTAAAGGTCAAGGTATGGTTAAGGAGCGGTATCTAAATCGAGTTAATATTGTCTTGCCGCCGCGCCTGCGGTTTCAAAGGCCGGGCATCCAGCCGGTCTTGGGATAAACGGTGAGCGCCGCGGCCGCGAGCGCGATGCCGTAGGGAACTCCGGAACCGGCGTCGTGCAATTTGGCGATCCAGCCTTGGCGGGCGAGGAGGTCCGGCAATGGCAGACGGCGGAATTGAATGAGCAGCAGCGTCAGCGCGCCGCCGAACAGCGAGGCATAGATCAAGTAATCCAGCAGATAATCGAAACCGAACCAAAGCGCCGTGGCCGCCGCCAGCTTGGCGTCGCCGCCGCCAATCCAGCCCATGGCGAAGAAACCGAAGCAGACCGCCAGCACCAGCGCGCCGGCGGCCAGATGCATGCCGATCGCCGTCAAACCCATGCCGGTGATGAGCGTGAGCAGGAAAAAGCCGCCGGCGAGCGCCAGCGACAGGCGGTTGGAGATCGTCATGGTCAGGAGATCGCTGGAGGCGGCGAACGCCATCAGGGCTGGAAACAGGGCGAGCCTGATCACGTCGGTCAACATGGACTGTCCTCGCGCGAATCGCCTGGCTGCGTAACGTTAGGCAGCGCAAGCTTGCGGTTCGGTTAGCGCGGCAGACGTTTAACGCGCGGTAAACCGGGCCGCAGGAAATGAAAAGGCTCCGGCGCGCTGCCGGAGCCTTATTGCATCGACGACGCGCTCGATTACTTGAGCTGGGTCGAAACGCTGGTGAACGTGGCGTTCAGCTTGGTGCCGAGGCCGTTGACGACCGCGATGATCGCGACCGAGATACCCGCTGCGATGAGGCCGTACTCGATCGCGGTGGCGCCGGATTCGTTCTTCACGAAACGCACGAAGAGGTTCTTCATTTGGTTAGCTCCTAAGGATCCACACGTGGCTGTCTGAGCTGATCCAGGAGACCGAATTAGCTTGCGGCTCTTCCGGATCATGGCGCACCGTATCAGCGAGGTCTTGAGTGCAAGTTAATACAATCAAAGAAACATAAGGTAATCATTGGGGGATATGCTGTAGTTAACAAGATATTGAAAGAAGAATAACAAAGTTAATAATTCATTGAATGCGGCTATACATGAGATATTGCCAAGGTATTAGTATTATTACATTGAATTGACGTGCATGAGCGGTGAGGAACCGCCGCTGCCGCTTATTTTTGTGACTTGGGGGCACCGGGGCAATACTGGCTGCGACCTGCCAACAACGGCCGATATCTTCGCCTGCGCGCCCGGCGCGCGCCACTGCCCGCCGCTCGCCATGAGTGCCGTACACCCGATCTTAACCGCACACGCTGATACCGAACTGACCCGTTTCCAGAGTCAGGCAGGCTTTAGGCAATGTTTGTCGAGCTCTATTCCGTCCTGCTAGTCGCAGGCGCGACCGTCCTCAAAATCGTTCCGATCTCCATCGCCCTCGGCATCGTCTTCGCCGTGCTGACCCACTGGTCCGCCTGCAATCCGAGCCGGCCGTGGTGGCGCAAGCGCGCGATCGTCACCGACGTCTGTTATTGGTTTCTCATCCCGCTCGGCGCGCGCTTTGTGCGCATCGGCCTGCTGGTAATGGGTGCCGCCTATTTCTACAACATCCACGGCGCCGAGGCGCTGATCAAATTCTACGACAACGGCTTCGGGCC
>Ga0335078_10004391_pt1 | contig 20902 bp, 12 predicted proteins | sample Lox_Sample_32_FD_206711 | JGI IMG/M metagenome (GOLD analysis project Ga0335078, IMG submission 206711) | Soil microbial communities from Loxahatchee National Wildlife Refuge, Florida, United States - Lox_Sample_3.2 | ecosystem: Environmental > Terrestrial > Soil > Wetlands | place: USA...
CGGCGAGAGATCTTTGAACGCGCGAATATCGGCGGTGCTGGAACCAGCCTCGCGGATCACGTCGAAATCCTGCAAAATCGGCGCCGAGTTCGCCGAAACGCGAAAGATCCGGCTCGTCTCTCCGCCGCCCGCGACGTTGTTTTCGCCGTAGACATTCTCGGCGAAATAGAGACGCAATTCGTATGTTCCCGGAGGGAGCGGAATGTCGTAGGTGAAGGCGCCTTCGCGGCGGCTGGTGAACAAACGCTGATCGCGCGTGCCGGCCACCGTGTGCCCGGCCGATTCGAACACGGTGCCGTCCTGAGCGTAGCGGTCGGCTTGCCACACCCGGCCGAAATGATCGGTATAGGTGCCGGTCTTCCATCCCACGAGAATGCGGACCGCCGGCGACTGCGCCGGCATCATCGTGGGGGGCAGCACCGAAGCCGCGCGCGTGGCTTTGGCCGAAGCCCTCCACAGAAATATCCCGGAAATGGCCAGCGCGGTCAGCGCCACGGCGATCCAGACGCCCGGACGGCCATTCGACGGGGGTGGCGGGAGCAGCCGCTGCGGAGGGGGCGCGCCAAACGGAATCGGGTCGCGGATGGGCGCAATAGTTTGAGTCCCGGACCAATTCGATGTGGACGCTTCGATCTCGACCGCCTCGGCCACGATCGGGATTTGGTCGATTATCCCGGGAGTTTGAGCGGCCAGTTGATGGACGAAGGTGGGCGCGTACTGGCCCGGCGGAATATCGATGCGAATGCCGTGTCCCGCACCCTCCGACTCGTAGTATTCCCGCAGACGCTTGCGCAGGCGGTGCGCTTCCACGCGAACGATGGAGTCGCGTTTCTGATCGAATCCCGCGGGCCGCCCGAGGGCTTCCACCGCGATGTTGTATTCCTTGATCTGTTCCGCCGCGCCTTCAAAATACTTGCCGCAAACATAGGTGAGCACCTGTGCCAGATTCGGTGCCCGATCGAATATTCCAGACGCGAGAAGCGTCTGAAACTCGCGTTTTTCCTGCTCGAACTCCGTGGTCGAGTCCATCGAAAGTCACCCAGAAGCGAAGCGTCGATGATGGCAGTATACACTCCGCCCGCGGGCGGGGACAAGCTTGCCTATTGTTCGGCTCTTGAATTTATTCTTCTAAAACGGAGCCCGCGCGCCCAGGGGGCGGAGTTCCAGTGTGCTTTTCGCCGCGACCTGCGTGAACTGCATGGGATCGCTTCGGCCATTGTAGTAATCGTTCCACTCGTCTTTGTAGTGACTGGAGAACGGCTGGCCGGACTGCCCGATCTCGACGTTGAGCAGCGAATGGTCCCAATCGGCAAGATCGGCATTCATGCGCATGGAGGGCGCGAGCTTCCGCGTGGTCTGTTTCACCGTTGTGGCTCCCCCGCTCATGGGGACGGGACCGATCTCGAAGATATCGAGGAACGAACCGATGGCGGGAATGCGTTCCATCGCGGCGTGCAGCACCGGCTGATCGATCTCGATGCGCAGATACGCGCCGTATTTCCATCGCGCCGCGCTCGCGCCCTGCATGCGCTTGGCCTCCTCCACCGCTTCCACCAGCGAGCGGAGCAGCATGGCGTCGTAATCGCGAAACCAGCCTTCGGGCCGCTCGCGCAGCAGTTTTCCGATCACCGCCGGCCCCATGGCGTACTCATAGAGCTCGCCTTTGCCGGGTGAGGCGTTTTCCGCAACCGCATTGCGCACGTGCTGGTATACCAGCGAAATCAGAAACGGCGCTCCTTCATCCTTGTCCATCCGGCCGTCCCAGGAGCGCAACAGGGCGACCGCCGGATCGATGGCGGAATCCCCGGCGCCGTGCTTGTCGTAAGCGGACACTACCTGCCCGGCCAGGAATTTGTGGAAGGCGGAGAAAATGTCGGTCTGTACGGCCAGCATATCCGGAGCGTGCCAGCCGGTGCGCGCGGAGAGCAGCTCGCGGATGCGGAGCACGCGATCGGGTGGGGCGAAGTTCCCGTTCACCGGATACCGGAAATCCGCCGGAAACGGATTCTGGTTGGCGCTGGCGATGATGCCTCCGGGAGGGTTGTAAACCGCGGGTAGTTCGTCGAACGGGACGTAGCCGTCCCACTCGAAATTCCCCGAGGAGCCGTCGAGCGGCACGTCCCCCGTGAAACCGTGGCGTATGGGCAGCTTTCCGGCGGCATGGTAGCCGATGTTGCCGTCGATGTCGGCGTAGATGAAGTTGGAACCCGGGCCGGTCCAGCGCGTGAGCGCGGCGGTAAACTGCCGCCAGTTCTGCGCGCGGTCGATCTCGAGCAGCGGGTATTGGAGGAAGCCCGGCTCGGCCGCGGTCCACCGCAAGGCGAAGCGTTCGCCGCCGTCGGCAACCATCACCGGCCCGTGGCGCGTCACCAGAATATTCATCTCGATGGCACGATGGCCCTTCACGGGAATGATTTCGCGCTCTTCGCGCGCCTGCTCCACGTGGCCCTGGAAGAGATATCGTCCCGCCGGGTCCATCTTCTCCGCGTAGAGATCCTGAACGTCGAATTCGAGATTGGTGATGCCCCAGGCGATGCGCTGGTTATGGCCCACCACCACGCCCGGCACGCCGGGGAGGCAGACCCCCGAGACATCGAGGCCCGGCGCTTCGAGATGGGTCATGTACCAGATGCCGGGCAGCGAATACTCCAGGTGCATGTCGTTCGAGAGGATCGGCTTGCCCGATGCCGTGCGGCTGCCGGCGACGGCCCAGCCGTTCGAGCCGGGCGGAGGCTCTTCGCCGGAGCGCACGGCAAACAGGTAATTCAACTTGGCCGCATCGCCATCCGCCAGCATGTTGTGCTTGATCGCGTCGGTGCGCCAGGTGGTGGTGAGCGTGCGGTACATGTTGAGGCAGACCAGGAGGCAATCGACCACGCTCCACGGTTTGGGTTGATAGCCGAGCAGCGTGAACTCCACCGGAAGGTTGTGCAGGTGGGTGGCGATGAAATGATTTACGCCCAGCGTATAGGCGGCGAAGGCCGCGCGATCTTCGGGCGCCATCCGGGTATAGCCTTCTTCGGCGATCCGGCGCAGCCGTAACTGGCGCGATTCGCGATCGAGCTCGAGTGCGGCTGGACCGACGATTTCCGCCAGGTTCCCGCCGGCGAGGCGGCGCAGGCTGTCCATCTGCCAAAGGCGATCCTGCGCGGTGACATACCCTTGCGCGATGAAGGCATCCTCCTGGCTGGCGGCGCGAATGTGCGGAACGCCGAGTGTATCGAAACTCACCATGGCTGGGGCGGCAACGGGCGCGGCAACCACGCCGGAATGCTGCGCCAGCGGACGCCAGGCGTACCGGTAGAGCCCCGCGAGCACGGCGGCCACGGCGAGGGCGATCAAGACGTTGATCGCCTTCAGGATTCGCGCTGCAACTGTGTGGGTCATCGATGGTTGTTCATCCATGATAACGGGTAGCGGGCGGGGGAACGGCGGACTGTGGTTTGGATTACAATCAGGCAGGCGGCTGGAAGGGGCGCCTTCCGGTAATCTTGGGGAGAAGCGCCCGTCCAGGTAACGGAGTTAGTGATTAATATATAAGACGCCGGATTTCGGCGCAGGTTATGGTGTAACCAAAAAATATTTATCGGCCGTGAGCTATTCACCGTTTCAACTATTGCTGGTAGTTTTGTTAATCGCGGTAAATGGCTTCTTCGCGGGAGCGGAGGTTTCGCTGCTGTCCGTGCGCCCTTCGCGGTTGCGCCAGATGGCCGAAGACGGGCAGGCCGGGGCGCAGGCAGCCATGAGTCTGCTGGCGCATCCCGGCCGCCTCTTGTCTTTGACGCAAGTGGGAGTAACCTTGGCCAGCCTCGGGTTGGGCTGGGCGGGCGAAGACACTCTCTACCGCATTCTGCTGGCGGCCCTGCACCCGGTAAGCACTCCGCTCACCGCCAAATTCCTGCATGCGGGATGCCTCGCCGTCTCCTTCCTGGCGATCAGCTATTTCCACGTGGTGTTGGGCGAGGTGGTGCCGAAAAACCTGGCGATTTCCAAGGCCGACCGCCTGGCCGCACTCGTGGCGCCGCCGCTGGTTCTGTTTCTGCGCATCGCGACTCCCTTCGTGGTGACCATCGAGCGCTCGGCCGCGGCGATATCCCGGGCCTTGCGGATCCGCGGCGCGGGCCACGCCGGCGGCCATTCGGCGGAAGAACTAAAGCTGATCGTAAGTTCGAGCCGCGGCCTGGGTTACCTGCCGGAAGCGCAGGAGGATATGATCCACCGCGTGCTCGACCTGGGAGAAGTGGCGGTGCGCGAAATCATGGTGCCGCGCAACGCCATCGTCTCGGTTTCCTCGGAAGCCTCGCTCGATGAAGTCCTCGAGACCATGATTCGCGAACAACACTCGCGCTTGCCGGTCTATGAGGGCGAGCCCGAAAAAATCGTCGGAATTCTGCACTACAAAGATCTGCTGCCGGTATGGCAGGAGCGCCGCCAATCCATTCGCACGGGCCGCCCGAATCGCGCCTTTCGCGTGAGCCGGCTGTTGCGGCACCACCTGGTGGTGCCGGAAACCAAGCCTCTGTCGCAGATGCTGGAAGAGTTCCGCAAAGGCAATTCCCACATGGCGATGGTGGTGGATGAATTCGGAACCATCGCCGGCATGCTGACCGTCGAAGATGTGCTGGAACAAATTGTCGGACGCATCGAAGACGAGCACGACGAAAAACTCGTGGCCCGGAAAGCGGATCCCGGAACCCTGGAATTGGACGGCGCCACGCGGATTCGCGATCTGGAAAGCGAATACGGCATCGAGATCGCGACCGACGGTGGATTCGAAACCTTGGCCGGTTTCCTGCTCTTCCGCCGCGGCGAAATTCCCAAGGCCGGCGAATGGATCGAATATGAGGGCCGCCGGTACACCGTGATCGAAATGGACCGCAATCGCATCGCCCGCGTGCGCGTGCAAAAAATCGCCGCCGCCGGAAAAGCTTCGGGTTAGAATGGACTCGGCCGGACAACATGTTAGGGTTCGATCTACGAGCGGCGCGTTGGGCGTGGACAGCCGTGCTGGTGCTGCTTGGAATCTGGCTCGTCTACCTGCTGCGCGCCACACTGTTCCTGTTCATTCTTGCCGTCCTTTTCGCGTACTTGCTGGCACCGCTCGTGAACCTGATCGATCGCGTCTTGCCGGGAAAGCGGACGCGCACCGGTGCGCTGGCACTAGCCTACGTGCTGCTGGTGGGGCTGGTGGTATTGGGCGCCAGCTTGATCGGCTCGCGCGTGGTTCAACAAGCCAACCTGCTGGCCAAGACGTTTCCCAACACCCTGCAAGGATGGGAGGCCGCGTTTCAGGATAAAGTGCCTGATTCCTTGAAGACCGGACTGAACGACCGGGTCAACAGCGTGATCAGCTCGCTTCCCAGCTACAGTCTCAGATTCCTCGGCCTGTTGGGCAATCTCATTTATGTGGTGATCATTCCGATCCTCGCGTTTCTCTGCCTGAAGGATGGGCCCTTGGTGAAGCAGCACATCGTGAGCCTGATGGAACCGGGGCCGCAGCGGCAATTGCTGGATCACATTCTGGAGGACATGGACCTGGTGCTGGCGCACTATATGCGGGCGCTGGTGATGCTTTCCATCAACGCGTTCACCTGCTACAGCATCTTCCTCACGATCCTGGGCGTACCCTACGGCATCCTGCTGGGCGTGCTGGCGGGAGCGTTGGAGTTCATACCCGTGGTCGGACCGCTGGGTGCTGCAATCGTGGTGCTCCTGGTGGGGGGCGCGGCCAGCGGGCACTGGATCGCGCTACTCATCTTCCTGGTGATATTCCGCATGGTCCAGGATTACGTGGTCTCGCCGCACCTGATGGGACAGGGCGTAGAACTGCACCCCTTATTGGTGCTGTTTGGCGTGTTCGCCGGAGCGGAACTGGCGGGCGTAGCGGGCACCTTTCTCTCGGTTCCGGTGCTGGCGCTGGTGCGCGTCTTATACTTGCGGGTCTACCAGGCGCGGCAGGAAGCGCAAGGGGCAAAGCTGGTGGCCTGAACGTCCATCGGCAAAAGCGCCGGTTGACGCGGGTTTCCTTCCGGCTTCTGGCTGACTCCCGGCTTCCTGTTTACCGCCGTCCACCCTGGCGTTCGGCGATCGCCTTGAGCAGCCGCTGCGCTTTTTCGTACTGCCCGTCGCTCACCGGGATCGATTCCAGGATCTGCTTCGCGGCGCTCAAGTCGCCCTGTTCGGCGTAGGCGCCGCCCAATAAATATTGGGCCGGAATGAGCGGGTCGAGCCTGAGGCTGGTCTGAAGCGCCGTGACGGCGCTGGCCGGGTCAGCCAGCAGCAGGTAGAAGCGGCCGGCGGCGAGATCCTGCTCGGCATCGTCGGAGTTGAGCGCCGCGCGGGCCCGGAAAAGCTGCTCCGCACGCGCCAGCGCCTCGACGTATTCGCCGGGTGGCTCCCGCAACCCCATGCTGATCAGTCCGACCGCGGCGGTGATGCGGACGGTCGCGGCCCGGTCGCTCAATAGCGCGCCCAACGCCGGCCCGGCTTCCGAACGATACGCCGGCTCCGGATGCAAAACGCGCGCCGCGATGGCGCGCACCGGAGCTTCGGGATCGGCGAGCGCGCCGAGGATGGCGCGCAGCACCGCGGGATCGGACTGGAAATTTTCGAGATACCCGGCGGCGTTGGCGCGAACCAGGGCCCCTTCCTTCGGTTCGGCGAGGATGGCCAGCAGCTTCGGTACGGCGTCCCGATCGCCCTTGCGCGCGCCCGAAAAGGCATCGGCGCGGCGGATGATTTTCTGGCGCGAGGCCGGGCTGTACCAGGCGTTCATGTGTGCGAGCGCCCAATCGGCGCCGCGATCCTTGTGGCACACGTTGCAGGCGTTCGGTATACCGTGATGAAGCGTGTTTTCGGGCGCCGGGATGGTGATGGCGTGATCGCGAATCTCGGCCTTGATGCTATAGACCGTGCGCGGCATGTGGCACTCCACGCAGGAGCTGCCGGCGCTCTTCTCCGCATGATGGGTGTGGCTCGCGAGCGCCGCTCCTTCGGCCTGATGACAGCGGGCGCAAAGCGTGTTCACATCGGGCTTCAGTTGCGGATTCCTGTCGATATCGGTGTTGTGCGCCACCACGTGGCAATCCAGGCAGGTGGCGTTGCCCTTCAGATAACATTCGCTCTGCCAGAAACCAAAGGCGTCGGTGGAGAACCGGCGCGGGCGGCCGTCGGCCCAGTAGGCCGGGTCTTCGCCGGGGGGTTGCGAGAACTCGAGAACGGGCAGGAAATGATCGTAGTAATCGTCGCCGGCGGAGAAGCCGTCCACCAGAATGTCGCGGAACGAATGGCACTGCGCGCAGACCGCGGTATTGCGGGCGGCGCTCAGGCGCGTCTGCACCACCACGTCATGAGCTGGCTTGCCCGCATGACCTGGTTTGGCGTAAAAGCCCGCGTGCTCCGCGCCGGGCCCGTGGCAGCGCTCGCAATCGATGCCGAAATCGAGCCACGCGGTCCGGTAGGCATTCTCTTTCGCGTCGAAATTCTTCTGCTCCTGGCTGACGTGGCAGGAGTAGCAGCTCTTGTTCCAGATTTGCACCTGCGTACCGGGAGCTTCTTCGGGATCGTCGATATCGAGATTGTGGAACCAGTTTTCGCGCAGGATGTCCCAAGTGGGCGGGAGTACGATGATGCGGCCGTCGGCCAGGGTGGTGAGGTAATGCTGAATGCGGCGATTGCCGAGCGTGTATTGGACGACGTGCTCCTGTGGAATGCCGGTAAGATAGCTCTCGGTGATGTAAAAAGAACCGTTCTGCTTGCGGAAGCGATAGACACTGCCGCGCAGGGTGACCGCGCCGCGGGAAAAATCGCCCTTCACCGCGGTGGTAGTGGCGGGCTGCACCATTTTGCTATGGTGGGATTGCGCCCAGGTATGGCTGACGTTGGCGTGGCACTTTCCGCAGGCGGCGGCGCCGGCGAAGGAGGACACTTCCGCCTCGCTCGCGGACGCGGCAACCCACAAACAGACCAGCAATCCCCCCAACCGAAGCATCGCTTTTCCCGGTTTGATTATTCTACAACGATGTGGGCCTCCCAGACATTGTCATCGATCCTGGATCGCGGACTGCTGCCGCCGGTCCGCGCCTGGAACAACTGCTCATGCGCTGGAAGGGCGGCCTCGTGCCCGTGAGAACAGACACTCGCTCGAAGTTGTGGACGGCGCTGTCCGTGCGGGCTTGGTGCGTTGGCGCAGTTTTGTTAACGGCCTATTTTGCCGTCTTGCTGGCGCTGATGGACAGCAGGCCATTGTGGCTCGATGAGGTCCTGCAATTGGAAGGGACTACACGCAGCAACTGGCGGAATGTCATTCAATACGTTTTCGTGAACCCTGGCGGTGCGCCACTCGGTTACCTCGCACAGCACTGGATCATTGCAATTGCCGGGTGTAGCATCTGGACCGCAAGAGCCCTGTCCGCCGTTGCCGGCGCCGGCTGTCTGCTTCTGTATGCCGCTGTCGCTCATCGGCTCGGGTTTCGCGGAGCGGCGGTCACGATCGCCATATCGTCCTGGGCCGTCTGCCCCTTAGCCGTTCGGTATTCCCTGGAAGGCCGGCCGTATATGCAGGGCTTGTTCTTCGCCTTGGCCGCGGTGGCCGCGCAACTCTACCTCGCCAGGACCGGCCGCATACACGCGGCAATCGTGCTGGGAGTGTGTCTGGTGGCGGCCCTTTATTCGCAGCCGTTCGCCGTTTTTGCGCCGCTTGGGTTCTCCGCCTGCCAGGTGGCCCAGAGCCGCAATTCCCGGTGCGCGGTATTGACGTTCGCCGCCTACGCCCTCGCCGGCCTGTCGTTTGTGCCCTGGTTGATTCTCGCCACTCCCGCCTGGCATCAGACGATCGCCCATATCCCCGGCGGATTTGTCTGGTCCCCGTCTTTGGCGCTGGTTCTGCTGCGAGAGTGTGTCGGCGATGGCTACCCCGCCGCCGCTCCGGCTCTTCTCCTGGCCATCGCCGGCGCCGTGGCGATTGCCAGACGGCCATTTCGCGATCGGCGGCTGCCGTTGGCCGCCGCGGTTCTCGCCTCTGTCGGGCTGGCGCTCGCCGCGGACGCGAGGTTCCACTATTTCTTCGCCGCCAGGCAACTCATTTACATGGTCCCGTTTCTGTTGCTCCTGGCAGCGGAGGGGCTGACGATGCTCTGGGCAAGACCGCGGTTACGGGCGCCGGCGGTCGTGCTCGCTGGAGTTTTTCTGATCGCCGCGGTCCACAAGGACTACGTGCACCTTCGCGACCGCAGCGAGGATTGGGGTAAGCTTTCGCAGCACCTCACCGCGGCGGCGCGGGGCGGGTGTATTCTGCTCCCGGGGGACTCGGCGAGCGAGCTCGGGCTGTACACCGTTTTCAGCCCCGGCATCGCGCACCAAATCTGCGACCCGGCTCTGTCTTCTGCACGAATTGTCATTCCCTTGCATCCCTACGTGGATCGCGAGGCCGCAATCCGTGCCGAGCATACCCTTTTGGCCCGGGGCATGACTCATGTCGGAGGCGAACGGGTGGGCTTCGCCAGTATTGAGCTTTTCGCGAAGCGGGACTAGGCAGCATTAGCCGCACGCCACTACGACTACTCTGAGACCGCAGGTGTTTTCCATGCCTGAATCCGGCGCCCGCCGGAGGCCCGTGCTGTTCTGAGACCTCCTGGGACCAAACGCGAAATCAGGACCGCCCGGTTGTCTCTTAGCGTTTAATCTGGCACAGCCAGCGGCCCCCGCTGAACCGCGGCGGCGAGGGAGCGGGGCCTTCCGCTGAAAGCTGATCGCTGACAGCTTTTTTTTGTTTAATCCGGCGCCCGCCGGGCATTCGAGGATTGGTGGCGGCGGGGAGACTCGAACTCCCGACCTACGGATTATGAGACCGTCGCTCTAGCCAGCTGAGCTACACCGCCAATGGAAATCAGTTTAGCAGACATGGTCGGGGCCTCAAAACCACAGGATTCACCCGATTGAATTGTGGAAAACGCAGCATGCCAGGGGAGATTCCCCGACCCTTCCCGGCGCGGCATGGGCCCGGATCCGAATTTCCGCCTCAATTGCTTTATTTACATCAAAATAGACGGTCATGCTGCTGCCTGGTTCAATTTGACGTAAGTATCGTTTTTGCCGTCATTTAATGCACGATATTGGGGAATTTCCAACAGAGTTTTCCACAGATCTGTGGATCGCGGATTCAATCTTTTGCCGCCAGCCGGCGCGCCAGCGACTGGGGAATTTCCGCCTCCACTTCGCACCCTTCCTCGCTGTAGCGCGCGGACAACACGCGGCCCAACTGGTGCAGCAGAGCGAGAGTCGCGCCATCGCCGGGCGCCAGGCGGAGCGAGCTTCGGACAACGGGATCGACAGGTAAGACTTCATCGATCGTCCCCAACAGCCGCTCGATGCCTTCCCCCGTGAGGGCGGAAACAGCAACGGAACGCGCACTGGCGTGCCCCGGCGATCCGCTCCACAGCCGGCGGGCGATGTTGTCCGTGTCCGCCGCCGCGCCTTCCACCCGATCCACCTTATTCATCACCAGGATCTGGGGAATCTCCGCGGCGCCGATTTCCGCCAGAACGGCCAGCACATGCGCGGTGTTTTCGGCCGCGGCGGGCGCGGAGATATCCACCACGTGCAACACCAGCGCGGCCTCCTTCACTTCCTCGAGAGTGGCGCGAAATGCCTGCACCAGCGTGGTGGGCAGGCGGCGGATGAAGCCGACCGTATCGCTGACGAGAATTCTCCGCCGCGAGGGCAGCACGAGCGGCCGGACCGTGGGGTCGAGGGTAGCGAACATGCGCGCATCGGCAAGCACGCCGGCGCTGGTGAGCCGGTTGAAAAGCGTCGACTTGCCGGCGTTGGTGTATCCCGCAAGCGCCAGCGTGGCCAGCGGGACGGCGCTTCGCCGCTGACGATGCAAGGCGCGGCCGGCGCGGACCCCTTCGAGGTCGTCCTTGATCTTCTTAATGCGTTGCGCGATGCGGCGGCGGTCGGTCTCCAGTTTGGTTTCGCCGGGCCCGCGGGTCCCGATGCCGCCGCCCAGGCGCGACATCTCGGCCCCATGGCCGGCGAGCCGCGGCAGAAGATAATTCAGTTGCGCCAGTTCCACCTGCAAACGGCCTTCGCGCGTCCGCGCCCGCGAAGCGAAAATGTCGAGAATGAGCTGCGTGCGGTCGATGACTTTGCAGTCCGCCGCTTTCTCCAGATTGCGCTGCTGAGTGGGACTGAGATCGTGGTCGAAAATCAGAACATCGGCGGCGTCCGACCTTACCTGCGCGCGCAATTCCTCCACTTTGCCATGGCCTACGAGAGTAGCGGCCTCCGGCGCCGCGCGCGTCTGCATGGCGCGGCCGACGATTTCCGCGCCGGCGCTGGCCGCCAGCTCGGCGAGCTCATCGAGCGAGTCCTCCATGCCGATGGAAGTGGCGCGCTCGGCGGCGTTGCGCGACTTCCACTCGACCCCGACCAGGATCGCTCGTTCGCGGGCGGGAACTTGCGGGTGCGTGGCCTAGATCTCCGGGGAATCCGCGTGCACCGGAGTTCCCGGTGCCGGACCCCCGGTTGCGTTGGCCGAGGACGGCTGCGCGGATGCGCTATAAGCGTGCGTCTTTTGCGTGACCACCGTAGATACAGCGTGCTTGAAGATGAGCTGCTCCTGGTTGTTGGTCTCAAGCACCAAGGAGTATTTGTCGAAACTCTTGATACGGCCGGAGAGCTTTACACCACTCATCAGGTAAATCGTGAGTACAACTTTGTCCTTGCGGGCGTTGTTTAAAAAGCTGTCTTGGATATTCTGCGCTGGCTTATCCATGGTCGTTGCCCCAACCCTTTCGGGAAAGTAAAACAGTTGTAACGAACGGCCTTAGTATTGTACCCAATTCGCCAGCCGGAGTGTGGGAGACTCACTCCTCGTCGTGATCGTGGACTTCCGCGCCAGCCGCGCCGGTGGTGAGCGCCGCCAGTTCTTCGCGGCGCACTACGCGGGTTCGGATGGGAGTTTTGGCGTCGGCCGGCAGCGCATCCAGTTGGAAATTCTGCGCGCCGGCCAGTTCCGCTTCCAGGTTGAAATCCGCTACGCGTTTGAGTCCCGGCACCTGCGCCACGCCCTGCTCCGTCACCACGCACTCCAACCCGCCGGTCAGCGGAAAGCGGATGCGCGTTTGGCGGCGGATGGCGAACCGGCGCAGGTCGCCGAGCTTCATCGCTCGGCTTCCTCGTACTCCATCATTTCGCCGCCGGCGATGCGGTTGGCGATCATCTCCTGGCAGGTCACGCAATAGCGCGCCCACGGCACCGCATCCAGCCGCTTGGTGGAGATGGGCTCGTCGCACTCCAGGCAGACGCCGTAGGTATCGTGGTCAATGCGAACCAGCGCGTCGGAGATCTCGCGCAGGAGCTTCATGTCGATGGTGTTGCGGTTCAGAAAAATCCATTCTTCGTGGTGTTGCTGGCTGAGATCGCCTTCGTCGGAAGGCACGTCGAGCCGGGACACCACCTGCGCCGCTTTCTGCGCGGACATGCTTTGACGGACCTCTTCCGCTTTGCTTTCCAGGAGCTGCCGATAGTGCGCGGTTTTCAGTTTCTGTCCGTTTTTCATAATCGTACTCATTTCTCTTTTATGAATGCCGTATCAACTCTTTGTCAGAAGTATAGGACGCGAATACCGCCGGAAAAGTTGCAGGATCCGCTCGTTTGCAGCCAAGGCAGTATAGCTGTATGACGAAGCAAAAGTCAAATTGTGACAGAGATTTACAGAAGTTTACGGGGAAAGCCGGTTGGCCAGGCGGGCCTTCCCTCCGGTGCGCCTCGCGTCACTCCGGGAAGGACGCTTTTTTCGTTTCATCTCACGCAGAGCCGAGGTTTTTTTTGGAGTTTTCCTCTGTGTCTCTGCGTGAAAAGCTTTTATCTGGCTGTCCCAATCACCGCGAAGAACGCCGCCTTCGGCTTGCCTTCCCGATCGAACAGCAGCGGATAGTTCGTCCGTCCGCGTATCGGGAAATTATTCAGCCAGGACGTGGCATCCGTGACTCCCCAGAACGTGACCCGGCTGACCGCCGCGCGATGCTTCACGAAAACTCCGAACAGCTCGGCATAGCGCCGCGCCAGCTCTTTTTGCATCGCATCCGGGAGTCCGTCCATGTATGGATTGAGCCCCGCTCCACCCGCCGAGACCGCCGAAACATCGGCCGAGGTCCCCGGCGTCCTGCGCGGCAGCACGTCCACGTCGAGTTCGGTGATGCACACTTTCACGCCCAGCGCCGCGAATGCCTCGATGGTGTCCGACTGTTGCTGCGCCGTGGGCCAGTCGAGTTTATCGTGGCCCTGGAGCCCCACCGCCGTCACCGGAATCCCCTGCGCCTTGAGCTTCTTGATCAACTCCACCGCCCCGTTGCGTTTCGGTTCGTTCTCCAGCGAGTAATCGTTATAGTAAAGCTCGGCCGCGGGATCGGCCTCATGCGCGAACTGGAACGCCTTGGCGATGTAATCGTCGCCGATGATATTCAGCCACTGCGATTTGCGCAGCGTGCCGTCGTCGTTGAGCGCTTCGTTGACCACGTCCCACCCGCCAATTCTGCCCTTGTACCGTCCCACCACCGTGCGGATGTGATCGTGCATGCGTTCCAGCAGCGCTTCGCGCGTGAGTGGCGCGCCCTTGTCGTCTTTAAATACCCACGCCGGAGTCTGGCTGTGCCACACCAGGTTGTGGCCCACGATGAACATTTTGTATTTCTCGCCGAACGCCACGTAATGGTCGGCGGGATCGAAATCGTACCCGTCGGGCCGGGGATGAATCGAGCCCCACTTCAGCGCATTCTCCGGCGAAATGGTATCGAACTGCGCCGTCACCAGCGCCACGTCGCGCGCGTTCTTTTCTTCGAAATCAAACTGATTGAGGGCCGCGCCGATGCGGAACATTCCGTGGAACGCTTCCTTCAACGTGGCCGGCTGTGCTTGCGCCACGCCCGCCCCCGCAACCGCTAGCCATACCAATCCGCAACTGATCTTTCGCATTGTTTTACCCCGCCGGCGCAAATCCCTTCCGCCGCTCCGCCAGTTCATCCTGGATCTGAATATTGAGTTTCCGGCCGATTTGATAGCTGATCAGGCAAACGATCACCACTCCGAACAACACCGTCGGAAACAGGCTGATGGTCAGCCGGATACCCGTCAGCGCGTCGGCCGATTGCACGGCATTGGCGCGATACCCGAACCCGGAAAGCAGCCAGCCGGCCATGGCGCCGCCCAGGCTCAGCCCGGCCTTCAATCCGAAAATGATGGTGGCGTAAATCACCCCCGTGATGCGCCGGCCCGTCTTCCATTCCGAATAATCCACCACATCGGCATACATCGACCAGATCAGCGGAATCGTCGGCGCGTAGCACAGCGCGCGAACGTACTCGAGCACGAAGATCGACCCCACCGCATCGCGCGGCAGCCACGCGAACAGCGCCATGAAGATCGTGGTCAGCGAGAACCCCGCGATCGCCACTCCCTTTTTCCCGAATTTGGTCGAAAGATACGTCGAGCAGAGTACGCCGATCACCGTCACGAACTGGCTCGACATGTTGAACAGGCTGAATCCCACCGAAGCCACATTCGCCCGCTTGGGGTCCACCACCAGCCCGAAGGTATTCAGCAGGTAGGGCCACAGTCCGTGTCCGGAATTGTTCGCCAGCCCGGCCCTTTCCAACAGATCGAACAGCCGGTCGTGATTCACGTAGTACTGGAAATAGTAAGAGAGCGTTCCGCCGCGCATGGCCAGCACCGCGAAGTGCGCCAGGGTCAGGATGAACATCGCCACCCAAGGGCCAGTCGCCAGCAGCGTCCGGAAATCCTGTTTGGCGTCGGATTTCTGTTTCGGATCGGGCTGGATGCGCTCGCGCGTGGTCGCGAACGTGATCAGAAACAGCACCACGCATATCGACGCCCACAGCCCCATGGTCATCTGCCAGCCCTTGGCGTTGTTGCCCTGTCCGAACTTGGCCACCAGCGGCAGCGTGAACCCGCCCACCAGCAATTGCGCGATCATCGCCGCGACGAACCGGTAAGACGAGAGGCTGGTGCGCTCGTTGACATCGCCGGTCATGACGCCGGTCAGCGCCGAATACGGCGTGTTATTCGCCGAATAGAGCGTCATCAACATGACGTTGGTGACGCACGCGTACACGATTTTTCCGGCGGCGGAAAAATTCGGCGTCGTGTACGCCACCACCATCACCACACCCCACGGCAGCGCCGTCCACAACACCCACGGCCGGAATTTGCCCCAGCGCGTGTTCGTCCGGTCGGCCGTGAGCCCCATTAACGGATCGAAGAACGCGTCCCACAGCCGCCCCACCAACAGGAGCGATCCCGCCACCGCCGCCACGATTCCCATGGTGTCGGTGTAGAAATTCAACTGGAACAGGATCATCGTCTGAAAGACGAAGTTGGCCGCGCCATCGCCAAGGCTGTAGCCCGCCTTTTCCACGAATGAAAGCTTTTGAACCGTTGGTTCGCTCATTTGACAGCCAGGGTTACCTTCTGCAAATCGGCATCGCGCGAGGAGTTGCCGATCATGATCTCGAAATCTCCGGGCTCCACGGTATGCTTCATGTTGGCATTGTAGAACGCCAGCAATTCGGGCGTGATCTCGAACGTGACCGTCCTTTTTTCGCCGGGCTCGAGCGCCACGCGCTGGAATCCCTTCAGCTCTTTCACCGGCCGCGTCGCCGAACTGAACACGTCGCGAATATACATCTGCACCGTTTCGCTGCCCGCCCGGTCTCCCGTATTGGTGACATCGGCCGAAACCCGCGCCGACGCACCGTTCTTGATCTTTGTCTTGTCCAGGCGCACGTTGTCGATGTTGAACGTAGTGTAACTCAGGCCGAATCCGAACGGATAAAGCGGTGTCACATCGTCGAAAAGGTACCCTCTTCGCGCCGTCGGTTTGTGATTGTAGAACGCCGGCAGGTGCCCGGCCGATCGCGGGATCGTGATCGGCAGCTTGCCTCCGGGATTGTAATCGCCGAACAACACCTCGGCCACCGCATGCCCGGTCTCCTGCCCCAGGTACCAGCATTCGAAAATCACCGGAACTTCGCGCGCCAGCAAGTTGATCGAAAGCGGACGCCCGTTGAACAACAAGGCGATCACCGGTTTCCCGGTGGCGAGCATCGCCCGCACCAGTTCCTCCTGCCGTCCCACCAGGTCGAGGCTTGGCCGGTCGCCCAAATGCCAGAACGCCCACGCCTCACGCGAGGTCTGCTCGTTGCCGCCGATGGCCAGCACGATCACGTCGGCCTTTTTGGCCACTTTCACCGCTTCCGCGATCTGCCTGCGATCTTCCGCCGGGTCGGGCGTGACCACTTCATCCTGCACCCACGACCCTCCCACGGTGATCTTGCAGCCTTCGCTGTATAACACCTGCGCGCGATCGCCCACCCGCGCTTTGATTCCTTCCAACACGCTCACGTCGTGCTTGGGAATCCCGCTGTACCCGCCCAGCATGCTGCGATTGGCGTTCGGCCCGATCACCGCGATGGTCTTGATTTTGTCCAGCGCGAGCGGCGCCACATGGTTCTCGTTCTTGAGCAGCGTGATGGTCTGCCGCGCCGCCTCGAGCGCCAGCTTGCGATGCTCGTCGCACCCCACCAGTTCGTCGGCGTAGCCGGCATCGACATACGGATCGTCGAACAGCCCCAACTGGAATTTGGCGTGCAGCATCGGCGCCACGAGTTCGTCGAGCTGCTTCTCTTTCAATATGCCTTTGCGCACCAGTTCCGCCAGGTGCAGGTAGCATTCCGGCTCGGGAAGTTCGATGTTGACGCCCGCTTCCACCGCCAGCCGGCAGGCCTCCTTCAAATCGGGCGCCACGCCATGCCCGCCCACGTCCTTGCGCGATTTCAGCTCGGTGATGGCGTAATAATCGGACACCACGAAACCCGAAAAGCCCCACTCCCGGCGCAGCACGTCGCGCAGCAGCCACCGGTTGGCGTGCGACGGAATGCCGTCGATCTCGTTGTACGACGCCATCACGCTCATCGCGCCGCCCTTCTGAATCGCTTCCTTGAAGGTATATAAAAACGTCTCCCGCAGCACCCGCTCGGAAACATTCACGGGAGCGCAATTGGTGCCCGATTCCGGCTGTCCGTGGGCGGCGAAGTGCTTCAAAGTGGCGATCACGTGCTTCTTGTCGCGAAACGTGGCGTCGCCCTGAAATCCGCGCACCGCGGCAATTCCCATGCGCGAGACCAGGAACGGATCTTCGCCATAAGTCTCTTCCACCCGTCCCCAGCGCGGATCGCGCGCCACGTCCACCACCGGCGTCAACGCCTGGTGCGCGCCGCGCGCCCGCGCTTCCGCCGCCGTCATGGCGAAAAGCGATTCCACCAGTTCCGGATTGAAGGTGGCGGCGAGGCCAATGGGCTGGGAGAAACTCGTTCCCCCGATGGCCGCGTGGCCGTGCAGGCATTCCTCGTGAAAAATCACCGGGATGCCCAACCGGCTGTTCTCCAGGAAGAATTTTTGGATCGCGTTGGTCAGCTCCGCCATGGTGCGCGCCGTGCGGTTGTCGGCCGAATCGCGCGGTCCTCCGGCATCGCTCGGGCGGCCGACCTGCCCCAGCCCGCGCCCCTGCCGGAACGCCTTTTTCGCCTTGGCGGCGTCGAAATCGCCCGTGTCGTCCACCAGCGTCTCGGCCTTTTTCTGCCAGACGCACATCATTTGCGCGGCTTTTTCCTCGAGCGTCATGCGCGCCAGGAGGTCTTTCACGCGTTTTGCGGGCGCCAGCGCCGGATTGCGGTAAGGGGGTATTTTTGCCGCCGGCGAGCCCGCGGACGAGAGTTTGGAGGATGGCTTCTTCATATAGCTACAGGCCGTCTGTTGGCGATTCTTCGTTGCGGAACCAAACTATACCTGGATTGCAGCCCGGGAAGCAAGAAGCTCTCTGATGGCCATGCATTTAAGGGCCTCATTTTGCCTTGACAGCGGTCTTGGCCAGTGAGATACTCCAACCATTGAACTAAATCGGGATCTGCGTGTTGCCGCGGTTCCGTGCGTCCAATTGTCGTAGATTTCGGGGTCCGAGTGGGTGTTCCCACGCAATAGCGTGGTAGTTTCGTCAGCTCAAGTGTGGAGAGTTTCTATGTGGAAACTGAGTGTAATCGCGTTGCTGGTCCTCTTGATTGCAATGTCTGCTTTCGGTCAGGGAGGCGGCAACGCCGCCATGACCGGAACCGTCACCGACCCTAGCGGGGCTGTTGTAGCCGACGCTCACGTCACCATGACCCAGGTGGGTACAGAGGTGAAGCGCACCGCGACAACCAACACCAGCGGTCAGTTTTTCGTTCCTTCCATTCCGCCCGCGACGTATCGCGTGACCGTGGAAGCCGCTGGATTCAAGACATACGTGCAGGATGTGACGCTGCTTGCCGACCAGAACGGCACCATGCAGATTCCGATGCAAATCGGCACCTCCACCGATACCGTCACCGTCGAATCCACCGCGACCCTCGTGAATACGGTGGCGCCCGTGCTCAGCCAGGTAATCGACCGCTCCCGCGTCGTGGAACTGCCATTGAACGGCCGCAACGCGGCGGACCTTACCAAAATGGTCGCCGGCGTGGTCGATTCCAATAACGGGGCCGGTACCTCGCAAGGCGATACCAAACAGATCCCCGGCGCCGGAAGCACGCAAACCGAGGCGGTGTCGGCCAACGGCGCCCGTCCGGACGAAGTCAGCTACAACCTCGATGGCGGCACCAACCAGGACCTGATGAGCAACACCAATGCGCCGTTCCCGTTCCCCGACGCGCTTCAGGAATTCAGCGTGCAGACCAACAGTTTTGACACGCAGTACGGCACCAACGCCGGGGCGGTGGTGAATGTCGTCACCAAGTCGGGCACCAACCAGTTTCATGGCGATGCTTTCGAATTTGTGCGCAACCGTGAATTCAACGCCCGCAATTATTTCGCGGCCAAAGCCGACTACTTGAAGCGCAATCAGTTCGGGGGTACGATCGGCGGCCCGGTTCAAAAGGACAAGACTTTTTTCTTTGGTGGCTACCAGGGAACGCGCATCCGCAACGTGGGCAACGCCAATAACACCATCCTGCCGACGGCCGCCAATTTGACCGGCGACTTCTCCAACTACCTCTCTTCCAACGCGGCCCTGAATCCGCAGGGCAAGGTGATCCAGATTAACGATCCCACTTCCGGAAGCCCGTATGCCGGCGACATGATCCCGCAATCGCAGGTCAGCCAGGTGGCCGTAAACATGTCGAAGTACCTGCCCATCTCCCAGGCCGCGGCAAACGGCCGCATCACTTACGGCGTTCCGACGGTGCAGAACTGGGACGAGGTCATTGGCCGGGTGGACAGGGTGTTCCGCGGACAAGATAAGCTGTATGCCCGTTTTTACACCGACAAGTACACTCACGCGCCGGGCTACTGCTGCAATAACCTGCTGTTGTCCGGCAGCGCCGGTTCGGATGTGAGGTCCCTCAACGGGACAGCGGGCTACACGTGGGTCGCCGGACCGACTTTCGTCAACAACTTCGTCGCCTCTTACCTGCGCGATGCCTCCGACCGCGGCCAGGGCGGCCAAGTCCCGCAATTTAACGACTTCGGCGCGAACGTTCCGCAACTCCCCAAGTCCGAAGGTGGAATTCGCGGGTTCAGCGTCACCAACGGCTACCTCACCGGCATGGGCACCTTTACCGACGCCAAGTTCATCCGCAACACCTGGGAGATTCGCGATCAGGCCAGTTGGACCCATGGAGCGCACACCTTCATGTTCGGCGGCAATGGCGAATACGACCAATCCAACATTCGCAATACCGACATCGAAGACGGCAGTTGGGCGTTCGCGGACACGATATCCAATCTCGGACTCGCCAGTTTCGTCGTGGGCCACCTGCATAGCTACAGCCAGTCTTCGGGCGATTATTCCGACTCGCGCCAGAAGGTCATCGGGTTCTTCGGCGAGGACAAAATCAAGGTCCGCAAGAATCTCACGGTCACCCTCGGTCTTCGCTGGGAGCCTCAGTTCGTGGAGAAGGAAATCTACGGGCGCACGGAGCAGTTCTGGCCGAATGCTTATTATGCCGGCGTGCACTCGAAAATTGTGCCGTCCGCGCCTCCGGGAATGATGTTCGTGGGCGACTCCTACGGTGGCCTGAACTTCCCGGCCACCGGCAATCGACCGAGTTGGGACAATCTCGCGCCCAGGCTGGGGATTGCCTGGGACGTTTTCGGAACCGGGAAAACGGTCATTCGCTCCGGTGGGGGTGAATTCTACTCCACCCGGTTGCCCGGGCTGTTCCTCAACGATGCTTCCATCAACCAGCCCTTCAGCCTGGCCACCGCCATCACCGAACCGAACTCTCCCAACAACCTGATCCCCTTCGGCAACCCGCTAGCGAGCCAGCCGGCGTACGCGGCCGCCTGGCCGTTGCTGTATACCGAGAAGCAGGTGCCCGCCAACGTACCCTTCATCGCTCCCGTGAAACTCTTCAGCCTGGAGCCCGGCGTGAAGTGGATGACGCCGACAACCTACGACTGGAACCTGACCGCGGAACACCAGATCTCGTCGGATACCCTGATCAATGTTTCGTACGTGGGACTTCGGGCCATCCATCTTCGCCAGGACATCGACTATAACCCCAGAACCGCCGGAGTGGGGACGGACGCCAGCCGGCCGTTCCAGGGATACACGGACATTCTGGAGAATCGCAATACCGGCATGTCGGACTACAACGCCCTGCAGGTGAACGTGGAAAAGCGCCCCGGCGGCGGCCACGGAATCTTGAAGAACATGACCCTGCTCGGCAACTACACCTTCTCGAAAGCCATGGAAATCGCATTGGCCTCCAACGGCGGCATCACCGATCTCGGTTCGAGCGTTGGTTCTGGAATGCCGTACGGCTATCCCAACCAGGGCAAGTTCGACACC
>Ga0335078_10004392_pt1 | contig 20901 bp, 18 predicted proteins | sample Lox_Sample_32_FD_206711 | JGI IMG/M metagenome (GOLD analysis project Ga0335078, IMG submission 206711) | Soil microbial communities from Loxahatchee National Wildlife Refuge, Florida, United States - Lox_Sample_3.2 | ecosystem: Environmental > Terrestrial > Soil > Wetlands | place: USA...
ACGACGGACTCTCGTCTGAGAGCATTCTTAACCGGCAAGAGAGACCATTATCGTGCTTCAAAGAGCGACTCGGTCTTCTCATTTTATTTGTTGCCGCCATTTCAGAATTGATCTTGCGTCCGCAAAATCTAAAGCTTTCGAGTTTGAAGATCTGGTGTGACTAAAGTCGCTGAGCACGTTCCGTCCTTTCACTAGTCTGCATGTCAAAGGGAAGCACGATGATTGGAGGCTTGGCTGCTGAATCCTTTACACAGAGTGAACATACGAAGAAACTCATCCGGAGGTCTGCACCGGATCGCTCGCTGCCAGTCATTGAGAAAGACTTTTCAGACTCAGGAACTATTTGTTTCATATTTTCGACAAGCTTGGCGTTTCCTCGCGTGTCGAGCTGGCGCTGTGGGTCAGCAGCGCCAAGACCGAGCAGACTCCTGCTGTCCAGAGCGACACGCAGGAAAGGAAACCGGTCGGCAGTATGAAAGTCGTGGCGACTGCCGAGCACACTGTGCCATCTGTATGTTGTTGCTATAGCGCCCTGCTCGTGGGTGTCAACTCAGACATTTCCAGGCGTCAATTGCCCTTGCAAGCTTGGATTCAACGATGTTTCGGTTGATGGATCAACGATGATCGTTGATGGTCCAGCGCAGATGCTTCCTGCATTGTGGTGGGGCGGCTGGTGGGGATCGAACCCACGACATCCTGAGCCACAGTCAGGCGTTCTGCCGCTGAACTGCAGCCGCCGTTTAGGCGTAATCCCGGAGTCTCCCCAGCAGTTGCTGAGCTTTGGAGGAGTCCTTGATGTCGCGCTGCGACATGTCGAGCAGATAAAGTTCCAGTGCCGCATCGATTTTGAAGTGGTCGGGTTTCTTGGGCTCTTCAATTCCCAAGGCCTCGCGCTCGAACTCCTCTTCGAGCTTGCGCGCCGCCTTGGCCGCGATCTCCCAAGTGCGCGTGCCAGCCGACCACTTGTTGCTCTTGACTGATCTTGAAGAGCCCGCTCATCTTGTTCCATCAACTCTGGCATGAAGCGCGGAGCGGTCATATCCGCCTGTTGGCCAAGCGTGCCGCATGATGTTCCGCGTGGTACCGGAAGCCACATTCAAACGGCCACCCGGCGTTCCGCCTCGGAGAGCGAACGGACGAAACGTCTAGCGCGAGTGCCCGTCAGCGGTGCCACGAGGAGGCGCTCCCTTTCCAGGCTTTGGCACCAACTTGTTCTGTTTCGTGTCGATCATTTTTTCCATAATGTGTATCTACGGTCCCGGAGCCTTCAGAATGGGGCTGATGTTTTAACGGGGATTGAGCCGATGACCGGCAGACGTGTCTTAAGCAGGTTCTGGTCTTGACAATCCGAAACAGGAGTATATAATCTCCTTATTGGGAGGATAGGCTAAATGGCGACCGTTCTCAGCTATCCGCAAACCCGCTATACTCCTGAGCCGCTTGTCAATTTCAATTCGGCCGAAGAGCGTAAGCGCCTCAGCGGGTCCGCCCTCACTGGATTCTTCAAGATGATGGAGATTTGGAGGGTGCGTGATGAGGATGCCAGGATGCTGCTCGGTGGTATCTCGAACGGGCCGTTCTACGAGATGAAGAAGAATTCGAAGGGCAAGGTCTTAGATGTAGATCGGATGTATCGCGTCTCGTACCTTCTTGGAATCTTCAAGGCTCTCAACATCGTGCACGGTGAGGAGCTGGCCGATGAATGGGTACAGCTTCCGAATAGCAATTCCCTGTTCGGCGGCAAGACTCCATTGCGATACATGATCGAGGGCGGCCTTCCGGCAATGCAGAATGTCCGCCGCCTCCTAGACGGCCGACGTGGAGGAATATAGTCCGTGCCAAGAATCGACGCCGCGCATCAACCAAGCGGGAGGGCAAAGGCTCTCCCGCTTCTTTCTGCGATCGCATTCAAGGGCACACGCCGGCTCATTCCGTCCAGGTATAGTCCAAACGAAGAGAGCGTGCTCACCCGGCTAACTCGCGATGGAGACGCTCTTAACGATCTTTTTCGGATAGAGAGCAGGACTAACGACCGGCTCGAGGCTGAACTGGGCTTGCTTCCTGGCATCAGCCCACAGGAGCTCGTTGTAAACGTTCCGTATGCGAGCGTCATCAACGCAGCATTCACTCACGCCCGCCCTGACGGATCGCGATTCAACGGTCCGTTCCGCGGAGCTTGGTACGCTGCAAAGAGCATTCAGACGGCCCAGGCGGAAGTCGGATACCATGCAACGGTCGCGCTTTCAGAGGTTGGAAGATTCAAGGATGAGATAACCTACGATGAATACCTGGCCGATTTTGCGGGTGAGTTTCACGATCTGCGAACCAGCCAAAGATTCGCCGCTGCGCTCGATCCGGCCAGCTACAAGGTATCTCAAACTCTGGGCCAGACTCTCCTGCTCGTTGGATCCCTCGGAGTCGTTTATCCGAGCGTGCGCCATACCGGAGGTGTTTGTCTTGTCTGCTTCCGGCCGGCGCTCGTGGCCCACGTTCGCAAAGGGCGCACGTTTCGATTCCGCTGGGCTGGCACGCCAAAGCCGTCCATTGTGTCGGTCACCGGTTTTCGGAAATAGTCGCCGAACGCGCAACGATCTTGAAGCTATTCGCTTCTCGGTTACCGCTTCACTTCATGAGTGTGAGGTGTCTGAGGCCATTGCGCCTGATCTCTAGAATTCACAGGGCTCGACCGACAAAACCGGATGAACTCCCTACGGTGAAGACAGACGTGATCCGGCTCTGGTCGTTAGAGTATTTGCGTCTACAACACTCTCCGCTTGGTGGACCACTGCTTCCGCCGCGACCGCCTCCTCCAATTGGCCGTACTGTCGAAGGAATTGAGCATACTGCTTCATGGCGTTGACATACATGGCATGGCCAAAGCCGAATTCGGCGGTCATGTCCGTTGTGCCGCGCTGCAACCACGCGGCCGCATGGTCTCTATCGCTGCACTGCCAGTACCCGAATCCCAGCAGATATTCTGAATAACCCAGGCTTGCATCGCCGGGTCCTGGGTTGCTCCTTGCCATCTCGAGCGCATCCTTAAGGACTTCGATGCCCCGCTCGCAATTTTGCAGGCCGGTCAGCGCAAATCCCAGCGTGTGCCAAACTCCAATGCGGTCGGCTGCGTCTACGTCGGCACGACCGGCCAGCGCATCGTATGCCTTCTCTGCGTGGTCCCGTGCCTTCGCGAATTTCCGCTCGAAGTCATAGATGCCGGCAATTTGGCTCTCGGCGAGCGCCAGGCCCACAGGATCTCCAAGAGCTTGGCGAATCTCTAGGGCCTGCATTTCGTCTCTTTCCGCCTGCCGCAATTCGCCCATTGCCATTTGCAGTACTCCCAATTGCTCCAACTCGTCTGCCAATCGGTCCTGCGGCCCATCCTTGAGGAGCGCGAGCGCCCGGCGGAACGCATCCTCTGTCTTCAGACCCATGCCCGCATCCGTGTAGAGAACGGCGAGCGCCGAATACTTCGAAACAAGGTGTTCGCGATCCCCGTGCGTGACTTCGGCTTTTCTCACTTCGGCTTCGTTCCAATCGATCAGACGCAGCACCTGTGCCTTGTCTTGACGCCAGTCCACTTTCCGGGTCGAGCTTGATTGGCTGATGGCTGGCATGCTTGCCATCGCCAACCACAGAATTCCCGCGATTAGTCGAGTCATCGTTTCCTCCCGCAGGACCAGCGTTATTCCGCTCGCCGAATTAACCGGTTATTTGAATCGAGTTGTGGAAACCGGAGCCCGTCCGAACTCCAGGCGCTTGCGACTTCTGACCGGTCCGGAGCGAGCCCAAGTGCGAGCCTGCCCGCTACCTCAATCCTTCGGATGGAGGTCGAACCGCCGCAGCGTATCCCATTGCTGATTCCACCTGCGAACCACGCCATGGATGGTCTGCGAACCAAAATGGCTGATTGCCGGGCTGCCGGTACCGAAGGTCAAGGTAATGTTTGAAAACGGCACCGAGTCGCTCCCCTCGCCTCCGCTCACACACACCTGGAGCATCGACGATGGCGGGCTCGTCTCAAACTTCGCGTTACTTCCATTGGCGGTCAGCAGGCTGACGGTGCCATTCAACTGGAAACCGCCAAAGGTGCCGGGGGAATACGTGGGGCATCCTGTCGTATTCCACGCAACCGTAACATTGGTGAGCGTGATGTGATGCGTGTGGGAGTTCTGTCCGCCTTGCGTCGCATCCGGATCACCCATCGAGTTCTTCCCGTACCCTGACATGGTCATATCAGCCGAAAAATTCGCGGTTCCCGACCATGCATCGATGTTCATGGTCCATTGGCCATGCATCTCCCAGGGACCGCCGGTAACGGTCGAAGGTGAATAGTCGTTGATCAGACCGCTGAATTGCATCGGACCCGGCTGCTGAGCTGCAGCTTCCCAACCAGCAACGTGAGTGAGAGATGAAAGCAGCACTGCCGCTACCACCAACGTGATTCTTTTCATAAGAGACCTCCATTCCAGCACGTGCGCGTCCCGCCGAAAGCTGGCCGGGACCAGCAGAAGCTCGCGTCTGCGCTACGCTTCCATTCCCATGGCGGCTTTGGGCCGATTTCGCGCTTGATCGTGCGCATTTACATTCCGGCATCTCTTCTCGTTGGGTCAAACAGCATTGCGCTGAAGCAGTTTTTGCAGCCAAATACCGTCTATTGCCGCGCCCCCGAGGGAGGGGTAAAATCGGCTCACCCCGTTCTCCGAAATCCCTGACCCATCAGGAGAAAACGATGGCAGAAGGGTCCCCCGGCACAGAGCCGAAGAACCTCACAGTCCGACCGCTCGAATCTTGGAAGGAAATCGCCGTCTACCTGAGCCGCGACGTGACGACCGTCCAGCGGTGGGAAAAGCGTGAAGGCATGCCGGTCCACCGGCACCTGCACGAGAAGCGGGGATCCGTCTACGCCCTACCTGAGGAACTCGACTCATGGCGGAGGAGCCGCAACTTCCCTCCTTCTGATGAGAAGAACGGCGTCTCTCCCGGCTCGGTCACGCCCGCCGAGGCGGTTGAAACGCATCGCCGAAGACGATTGACCTTCGCCTTGGCGCTGCTGGCCGCCGCAGCCGTGGCCATCGGCTGCTTTCTTTGGCTCCAGAGGGCAGATCGCTTGTGGCGCAACCCCATCGCGGGCGCCCGATTTGAGGTGGTCACCGACTGGGGCGGCGCCGAGCAAGCGGCCGCCATCTCGCGCGACGGTCAATTCATCGCCTTCCTCTCCGATCGCGACGGACCGATGGACGTCTGGGTAACGCAGGTGGGTTCGGGCCAGTTTCATAACCTCACCCACGGCAGCGCGCGAGAGCTGGCGAATCCCTCAGTCCGCACATTGGGCTTCTCACCCGATGGTTCGCTCGTGACCTATTGGATGCGTGCGCCAGACACGTCGCCCCAGGCAAACGTTGGTATCTGGGCAGTCCCGACGCTGGGAGGCGAACCTCGGCCCTATCTTGAGGGTGCGGCTGAATACGATTGGTCGAGTGACGGCCAGTTGCTCGTCTATCACACCACGGGCGCAGGCGATCCATTATTTGTATCGACAGGCACCGCGCCCTCGGCGGCTCCGCCCATCTTCACCGCACCTGCCGGACTTCACTCTCACTTTCCGCTCTGGTCGCCCGATGAGAAATCGATCTACTTTGTTCATGGCTCCTTGCCCGACAAGTTGGACATCTGGCGTATCGCCTCGGCGGGCGGCGTTCCGGAACGCATGACCGAACATAATACGCAGGTCAGCTATCCGGTGCTCTTGAATCGAAGCACTCTCTTGTACCTCGCCACCGATCCCGACGGTTCGGGACCGTGGCTCTACGGCGCCGATGTGGCGCGCGCGATTCCGCATCGCTTGAGCATAGGCGTCGACCGCTATACATCTCTAGCGGCCAGCGCCGACAGCCGCCGCCTGGTTGCCACGATCTCCACCCCCCAAAGGAGTCTTTGGCATTTAAGCCTCGATCCTTCCGGCGCAAAACCAGCGGCCCCCACCCCGATCACTCTCACGACCAGCAGCGGTTTCCGGCCGCGACTGGGCGCGGATTATGTTCTTTATGTTTCTGTAAGCGGTGCAAGTGAAAGTATCTGGAAGCTGGCCGGCGGGGTGACGACGGAACTGTGGCGTGGACGGGACGTCCAGATCATTGGCGGCCCGTCGATCTCTGCCGACGGCCGTTTGGTTGCGTTTTCAACTCGGCAAAATGGGCGTTCGCTCTTGTACGTAATGCAGGCCGATGGCGCCAATCCGTGCATCGTGGCCGACTCACTTGACCTGCGAGGGAGCCCTGCCTGGGAACCTGACGGAAAGGCGCTGATCACCGCCGCCTTGGATCATGGGGCAACCCATCTCTTTCGCGCGCCGCTGAGCGGGGGCGCCCCTGTCGCCTTTTCTTCTGAGGATGCCTCAGATCCGGCGTGGGCGCCCGATGGCAGCTTTGTGCTCTTTTCCGGACCGGATATTGGCACGACGTTTTCTGTGAAGGCAGCCAACCCCGACGGGTCGGCCCGTGCCCTGCCGCCCTTGACGCTTACTCGTGGGACGCGGCATCTGGCTTTCCTGCATGGCGGGCGAACCCTGGTTGTCCTGCGAGGTGAACTTCAGCACAAGAATCTCTGGCTGGTCAACCTGCAGACAGGCGCCGAGCAGCAATTGACTGAACTCCCTGCTAATTTCGATGTTAGCGACTTTGATGTTTCGCCCGACGGTCATGAAGCTGTCTTGGAGCGCATACAGGATCGCTCCGAAGTGGTGTTGGTCGATTTGGCTCGACGCTGATCTGGCCGGGGCTGCGGCGCAAGGGCTGGAACTCGTGCTTTCTAGCTTTATAACTGAACACTGGCCGGTGACAGGCTCAAAACGAAAGTTGCTGACTTCTTCGCCGCGCGGTTCGGGAACTCGTTGACGTCAACAAATCGCCGTCAGACGGAGACCGCTGCAAGAGACGATCTCCTGTTCGCTTCGGCCCAAGAGGCCATATAGGCGAAATTCAAAGGTAGAGTCCACCATAACTGAACAGGTGAAGCCCGCAATCGTTTCATGATGCTTGCAAGGGAATAGAAGCGCTGATTGGCATATCGAAACCCTGCCAGCAAATCTTCGCGGCTCATGTGCCGGGGTTCAAAGACCACGTCGATGCGCCCATTATATTTTCGCCAGTCGCGCGTCAGGATACGTCCCTGGGCGTCGAGCTGCTTGAAAAGCGGCGTGCCCGGATAAGGCGTCAGGATATTGAATGTCGCGTTTTGAACGCCTGCCTCTTCGAGGAGATTGACAGTATCTTTGAAAACTTCTGGCTTGTCGTGGTCAAAGCCAAAAACAATTCCCGCCTGGACCGCAATGCCGTGCGCGTGGATGCGGCTGATCGCGTGCGCGTAGTCTTCAACGCGGTTGAATCCCTTGTGCACTTCATGCATGCTTGACTGCGAAACCGATTCCAGACCCAGGAACAGCTGCTTGCAGCCACTGTCGGCTGCGGCCGCAAGCAGTTCGTCATCGCTGGCAACCTGAATTGTCGCCTGGCTGCTCCACCACTTGCGATAGGGCGCGATGACATGAAACAACTCCTTCGCAAACTGCTTGTCGGCAGCGATGTTCTCATCCCAGAAAATGATTCGCTTCCCCGGAAAGGAACTGTATTCGGCTGCAACCTCGGCAATGGGGCGCTTCCGCAAGCCGTCTCGGTACATGAGTGGGATCGCGCAGAAATCGCAGCGGTGGGGGCATCCCCTGGTGGCAAACAGAACACCGTTCGTGAAGTCTCTGCGATGGAAAAGCGCTCTGCGCGCCATGGGGCCTGTCAAAGAGGATGGGCTAGGCTGCCGGTAAACACGGCGATAAGCTCCGGTGGCGAAGCCATGCAGGAACTCTTCCCACACGCCTTCCGCTTCACCAACGAAGATCACGTCGGCATGCCGGCTGGCTTCTTCGGGCAGCAGGGTAACGTGCGGACCGCCCATGACGATACAAGCTCCCCGCGATCTGAACCGCGAGGCAAGATTGTAGGCGTGATACGCGCTTGGTGTGTGAAATGTGATGCCCACAACATCCGGGTTGACGGTCCAGTCGATCTCCTCGGCCCCTTCATCGACGTGAGCAACTTTCCAATCGGCAGGAACCCTCGCAGCCAGATACGGCATTGTGACCTGCTGGAAATTCAGGAAGCGCGACCTGCGCGCACTTCGAATCTCCGCTGAAGACGCGGTAATCAGAAGGAGCTCCGGCATGGCATCCCTGCATTCTCCGGGTCCGCTGCGCCGGCGGGCCGCTCGCCTGGGATCGCCGCTACGTTCGAGCCGGCGGTCATCCGCTGACCGCTATCACTGGCGGCGAGATTCGCCGAACATCGACGCGAATCCCTACTGTTGCAGAATCGGCTCGAGCTCGTGAAGGGCGGAGGTGATGGCGGCGGAGTCGCCAGTTTGGACGGCGGCGAAGAGCGCGATCCACGAGGCGCGGCCGGTTGCAAAGGCCGACGAACTCTGAAGAACGTGATTCAGTCCGGTGAAATCCCACGCACCAGGAGCGGCCTTTGCGCCTTTGGTCAGCAGTGACTTTTCATTTGCCAGGCCCGCGGTCTTATCTCCGGTTCCCCACTGGCAGGCGAGTTTCATCGAGTCCCTGACGACGAGGCCGGGCGGGGACAATGTCTCATCTGTCAGACTTGAGATGGATGCCAGGCATGCATTAAACTGTCCTGCCGCCAGGGAAGCTTCTGCGACAGATAGTTGCGCATGGGTCCAGGCCCCGGGCTGATCAGCCCGGGTATAAACCTGCTCAGACTTTTGAAAGGCCTCCCCTGCCTCATCGAGCAAGGCGATGGCCTTGTCACCGCCTTCCAGCTCACCGCCAGTCAACAGCGCATTGCCGAGGCTCGTTTGCGTCCCGGCCCAGCTCTGGGGCGCATCGGCGAAGGTGTAAACCTGGAGCGCGCTCCGGCAGGCTTGCGCCGCCTGATCAAGCAAGGCGATGGCTTTGTCGCCGCCCACCTGTTGACTCTCCATCGTCAGCACGCGACCCAGGTTATTCTGAGTCCTGGCCCAGTCCTGCGGCAGATCGGCCTTGGTGTAGATCTGCAACGCATTCTGGTAGGCCTGCATTGCCTGGTCGAACAGCAACGCTGTCTTGCCGGCATCGGTGCGCTCAGCCTCATTCTCCAGCGCCACGCCCAGGTTGTTCTGCGTTAGCGCCCACGCGTAGGGCAGATCCGCCCTCGTGTTGACCTCAAGCACATTCCGAAGAGCCTGCACGGCCTCATCGAACAAGGCCATCGCTTTGCCGGCATCGACGCGTTGACCCTCACCTGTCAGGACAACGCCCAGATTCCCTTGTGTGTTGGCCCAGTCCTGGGGCAGATCGGCCCTGGTGTAGACTTCAAGCGCATTCCTGAAGGCCTGCACCGACTGATCGAGCAAGGCCATCGCCTTCTCCCCGCTCGCAATCTCACTGGCGCGGAAAAGCGTGATGCCCAGGCTGTTTTGGGTTCGGGCCCACTCATAGGGCAGATCGGCTTTGGTGTTGATCTCGAGCGCATTGCTGAAGGCCTGCACCGCCGCTTCAAACAGGGCCGTCGCCTTGTCGCCGGCAGAGCGCTCGCCTTCGCGCATCAGCGCAATGCCCAGGTTTTGTTGCGTTTGGGCCCAGTCCTGGGGCATATCTGCCTTGGTGCGCACCTCGAGTGCGTGTTCGAAGGCCTGCACCGCCTGATCAAGCAGGGCCATGGCCTTGTCGGAATCAGCGCGCTCGCCCTCGCCGTCAAGAGCGAGGCCCAGGCTGTTCTGCGTCCTGGCCCAGTCCTGTGGCAGATCGCCTTTGGTTTGCATTTCGAGCGCCTTCTGAAAAGCCCCCACCGCCTGATCGAGCAGAGCCATTGCCTGATTGCCGGCGACGCGCACCCCCTGGCGCACATACACAAAGCCCAGCCCATTCTCGGCTGCCGCGATCTCAGGGCGGTCGCCTAGGGCCGAATATTCACTTGCCAGTAACTGGAACTCGCCGGCCGCCTGTGCCAGCAGGGGAAGGCTCTGGTCTGCCGGTGCCACTTCACCCTCCTTACGAAGAGCAAGGGCTACGTCGGAATTGGCACGCAGCAAGAGTTCATGAAATCCTCTGTCGCCGGGGTGTCTCTTGTGTTCCCCCTGCGCTGTGGCCGCCGCGGTCTCCAGGGCCTGGGTGGCCTCGTGGTACTTGAGGTTGAGTTGATCGGCGCCCGCCGCCTGCTCGCTATCGTCAAGCAACCGACGCAGCGAACCGCGCCGCTTGTCGAGAACCGCCTGCTGCGCCGCCTCGAGCGCTTTGACTTTTGCCTCGAGGGCTTGCTCCTCTGCATCCTCTGCGCCGATGTCCTCCCGGTCGGCATCGCTGGCCTGGTTGAATAATTGCGCAGCGGCGGCATAGTGCTTGAGCGCCAGCTCGGCTAGAGCCTTTTGCTCGGCCGTTGCCTGGCCCGATTGTCTCTGAATGGCTGCCGCCCACTGCTGCACCTGCTGATCGACCAATGCGGAGGAGAAGCCGTTGCCCTGGGCCCATGCGGCGATGGCAGAGCCGAGATCAGCCTGCGCTCCCTGCTCCGGCGCGGCATCGGCTTTCAGCGCGCTCACCTGTTTCTGCAGACTGTTCACCTGGAGCAGCATGCGGTGCAGCAAGGCCTCGATCTGCGCCGGACCCAACAGGGCCGCCGAACCCTTGGGCAGCAGGCGGACGGTCAGCGTGGCAGCCAGTGCAGGCAATTGGCCGTCGGCCGGCTCATAGATCACCAGGTTGCCGGCGCCGGTGACGGCGATGCGCAGACTGCCGCGTTGCGCCGCGTCTGCTGAGACGAGCAGCGGCGCCTGACCTTGAGAATTGGTGACCTGTTGCGCGTCGGTGATGAGCACCGCACTTTCGAGATAACTGATCGAAACGCGCACCGCTTTCACCGGCTGCGGGGGCTGCGGCAGCGCGTTCACAACTACGACTGTGACATTCTGCTGCGGCGCGGGCTTCTGAGCGGCTGCGGCGAGCACGTAGCCCACCCCCAGCAGAAGGAGACCAATCGATCGTGGCCCTGCCCTCATGGCCGTGCTTCCAGAACGCGTGCGGGAATCTGCTCAGAAGTCTAACACGGTTTCACGAATCCAAATGCGGAAATGCCGATCTGAGGGTCTACGCCTGCCTCGTAACTTACTGAAATAACGTAATAATTGTGGGTGCCACTTTGGCCAATTCGTGCTACCTTCCTCAGTAAGTCTCGTTTTGCCGGCTTCGTGAATTCCTCCAGGCGAAGCACGTGTGGGGATCCGCCTCACAAGGCGAGTCGCCGATTTGCTTAGAGAGGGAGAGTTTGCGTGATGGGGCGCAATCGAAGACCACCTGTCAATCTGGCGCAACTCGGGAATCGCTCAGATTTTCGTGTTTTGACGGGCAGCGATGCGACCCCGAGCCGCTCTGATTGGCCGCATCGCTTGCGATCTTCCAGGAACAGCAGGTCGAGCCGAGCCATTTTAGCCCTCTTGGTGTTGTCTTTTTCACTGTATCTGCCGGGGTGTGGGTCGGGGAGCGGGGCTTCATCCCCATCATCCTATGAGGTGAACCTCACCTGGGATGCGCCGACCTCTTCTCCCGATCCAGTGGCGGGCTATAACGTCTACCGGGCAGTCAGCGGGAGTTCAACCTACCAATTACTGAATTCGTCGGTCGATACTTCAACCACCTACACCGACACGACTGTTGCGGACAACACTTCTTACACCTATTACGTCGAGAGCGTCGATGCCGAAGGCAATGAAAGCGTGCCTTCGAACACTTTCACTATTTCGATTCCCTAAAATACGATTTACGCTCCATTGAAGCACTTCTCACGAATCACAGCGATCAAACCTGGTGCAGTTGATAAGGCCCCGACCAGCCTGATCCGGGCCCCGACGCAGGTCTGGACAATCCGATCGCGCTCAGGCCGAAAGAACCTGCACCACTTACATGATCTCATTTGTATTTCGCACACAACGGACAGTGCAGGTTTTTCTCGTCCTGGTCCAAACCTACACCACAGTACGCGGCGGCCAGTTTATGAACTTGTGCCGTCGTAGCCACATCCAGAACCAACCCGCGGCCAGCCTTGCCGAGCCGGCGGGTGACCAGGCCGAGCTTCTTAATGATGTGCCCAATCCTTTCAGCGTTGTAACGGAGCCGCTCTCCACGCACCTCCGAAATGCGATTGACCTCAGCGGCGACCTCACCGACGAGGATTTGCGCCATCCCTGCGTGCGCCAGGTTTAGGATTGCCTCCACCGTGACGCCCTCGGGGCTCATCGAGCGGTCTGCTTGCCGTTGCTGCTCAACCGGCATAAGCAGCGAGACGAGTTCCGACTGAAGTTCCGGGCTATCAACGATGCAGGCGCCTAGCGCATTGGCAATCATCCGGTTCTCCGACGTCAATCCCACAGCGTCGAATTTGGAGTTGAATGCCCTCACAAGATTCTTCTGCCGGTACATCTGCAATTGATTCTGTAAATCCTGCACTATCGATTCGTCGAGCCGCGAAGCTATTTGCGATTCAGCTGCATTGGCGAGGTTCAATCTCACCTGAAGGCTGCAGCGCGGCGTCCGGTCGATGGGCGCTTCCTCTCCTACGTAGATAGCCTTAGGGCCATAGAAGTCCTTGTACCCATAGGCCCAGGGGACCATGTAGCCGCGGCTTGTACTGCAGGTCAAAATCGAAGCCATCTGCTTGGAGACGCTCGGGTCATAGAAAAGCAGCGTGGGTGTGCTGTCCCCCCTGACCTTTTGCAGACTGGAGATATCGGCCCGCGTCAGCAACAGCGGGTTGCGGCAGAAGGCCCGAAGCGCGCGTAGTACCAAGCCCGCCTCGTGGGCGGGACCGACGATCACGAGTCCAGGCGCGAAAGCCAGGGCATCGCTGAACCAGCTTGAGAGGCTCCAATGAGTCATTATCGTGCTTGTCGGCGCAGAAACCAATGCCTGCGAAACCATGGCGCTCTGAAGCCGGCTAAATAGTTCAGCCGTGGTCCCGTACCCTCGATAGCCAGTAGGAAGCGGAATTCCATTCAAGGGGGCGCGAACAAGTTCGGCTCGCCGCTTGATCGCAGCGAAACTGCGTTCATTACCTTCCTGCACCTCAAATTCAGGTTCCCAGGAGACGATCTTGAACTCGCGGTCTCGACCAATGTCCGTTAAGCCGGTCATTTCGACCACCCGATTCCCAACGCTGCAGTGAGAATCGCCGGTCTGCAACCCTGCGGAGGATGCCTCTGAGACCGCCACAACTGGAGTTCTGTGCGTGGCCGCCTCGTCTTTGGGCTCCATTGAGGTTTCGTCCGTGCTGGCGGCCAAAAGGGGATCCGTTACCTGCGCGCCGGAAACATCACATACCAGTACCGTCTCTGGGTTGTTTCCACCCGCGCCATCCGCGAACGTAAGAGGTGCCGTCTCCGGTGCGTCAGTCGGAGGCAACTCGACGCCACAACTGCTGAGCGCCCGGTCAGCAGTGCCACGACCGTCGGTTTCGGCAGATTGGGCTACGGTTACGCCGGCCGGTGGAAGCTGATTTTCAGGCGCATCGGCCGTTTTCGTCTCTTCCGTGCCGGTTGCAGGGTCATCTAAACCCGTGCTCGGCACTAGATCTGCCGCGGTGGAAGTACCGCTGTCCGTAGGACTCGGGGCTGTATCTACATCTGAAGGAGCGCCCGTTGGGGTGACCTCTGGGGGCGCGACACTCGCGTTCGACTGCGGGGCCTCCTCCTCGGACCCTCTTGGGACTCCGTCCGTGCTGGCGACCGAAGGTGGGTCCGCGGTCCCGGGTGCGCAGTTATCCGCCAGGCCGGACTCAGATTCCACGGCCGGCGGGTAAGAATCGCCGCTCTCCGGCCGGGCGGACGACGCCTCTGCGGCCGTAGCGACTGGAGTTCCCTTTGTGTCCCCCTCCTCTTTCGGATCGATTGCAGGCCCGTCCGCTCCGGCGGTCGGAATCGGCTCCTCCGCCGGCGCCGCAGTAGCATCACTAGCCGGTCTCGCTTCTGCGCCTGTATCCGCAGCATCCCTGCCTGCGGGAGCCGCCGTCTCCGGTGTCTCGTCGGTGTCAGCTAAAGGTTCACCGGCACAGAGAACTAAGGCTACCGACGACGAAATAGCCGTATCCGTCGGGCTCAGCGCCGTCATTACATCCGCGGCCGCATCAGCTTGGAGCGGGCCTGAACCCGTGGCGGCTGTTTCTGTCGTCTCTTCTTCTACCGCAATTCCCACGAGGGCAGCTAACTCTTCCGCCGGTACGTCGATTTTGGGCAGGTTCCACCATTTATCGGCTGTACCCTTGTCTGCCATAGTGTAATTTCCTTTCTCTTTATGCTGAAGTTCGGTGTTAGTTGCTAATACTAAGCATCCTATGCGGCCCACCATCGTTCGCCGCTGTATCTAGCCAGTGTCGATGATACTTGCTTCGGACGATCCATAACTACAAGAGAAATTCTATACGAACATTTCCTATGTTGTCCATATGTACCACGTTATTATAAATGACATAGTTGCGATAATCTTAAGCAATCATGCGGCATGACGTGCACTTGTCAATATGTTACCCATAGTATGTCAGGTATATTGGCGCGTATCTAATTACCCTGCGAATGTTTGGAAATTATTTTTTTGGGGGGCTCTTTACTAGATACGTAGCCGTTGTTATGACTTTAACTGAGGCGAGAGGCTTCTGTGGGTCTGAGTTGATTGGTAGTGAGCCGCTGTGGGCAGGCATCACGGCCATTACGGATGTCAAAGCCAGTTAGGATAACGCTAGGCGTTGAGCAGAAATGAAATCACCGGTCATGATAAGCAGTCAACTAAGGAAAGTCGAAATCCGACTGGGTGAAGGCTTTGATTACTTCTTTCTGATGAGGAGCCCCGGTGATGCTGTGTTGGTGGAAACCAGCCGACCTGCTGAATCGCGGGTCGTGCGGAATCTGTCACTTGAACGCCCGAGGATGCGTCCAGCGGAATCGCGAACCGTTGTCGAGGTGTCAGAGAAACCGGAGGTAACAGAGCCGAGGTTTTGGCCAGCCTTGCGAAGGTATTCAATCTTTAGCGTCATGTGTGCCTCCTGTCGGGTTTGAAGTTGTTGATGATTGTGAGTGAGTCCGTCACTCGCGCTTCGGGTTCCGCCTCGGGAAAACGACCACGGGCTCAAGATGCTTGAAGCCCTGCTCGCTAAGCAAAGCTGTGCGGAATTCTGCGAACGCTTCGCTGACGTAGCGTCGTGGACCTGGCCATGACCGAGCGAAGACTTCAAAGAGGTTCTCTGTCGCGGCCAGATAGCGTTCGTGGCCTCGGCGGGCATTGAGCCATTCTTCGATCGCCTCGTCCATCTCTGTTTGGGCTTGCGTCATCGCGTCTTTCCTTCCCTCCCCCTCGAAGTTTTGCGGTTTTTTACCTATTTTTTGCGTCAGCATTGAGATTTGGGGTTCACGGTAAACTTCAACCCCGGCTCGACTTTGGGGGTTCAGCCGATCCCCGATGCACCATCGAATGGCAGGCAGCGCAAAGCGTAATGAGGTTTTGCTCTGAATCATCTCCGGATTTGCTGCGGAATTCCCGATGGTGCACCTCGAGATTCGACATCGCGCCGCAGCTCTGGCACCTCCATCCATCCCGGCGCAATACCTGCTGCCGCAGGTCTTCGTACAATGCGGGGGCCAGGTGCAGGCGAGTACGCTTTACCAGATCCGGTTTCATGGCGCGCTCTGAGTGATCTGCCCGACAAATGCCTGCCGCTGTTCGGCGGGCAGGAACTGAAAGAAACGTCCGATCGAGAACAAGAGCACGTCTGGTTGACCACTTTCGAGGTTGGCTCCCGCCAGAAAGTCAGCGCAGATCATCTCCAGACAATAGCCGCGTGACTTGTCCGTGCCTAGCATCAGGGCCGCTGTTTCAATTGCCTGGTCGATTACCGGAATCTGGCTCCGGTAAAGTTTGAAGTAGACGATCTCGGTCGGTTCGGTGTCCTTGCCGGTGAGGTGTTTGCCCACCTCTCGTTTGAACTCATCCCGGGGTAAGGAGCGGGCTTTGTGCATCCATGCTGCACAATCGAAACCCTTCCCATCCGAGCGCGCGACCTTGGTCAACTCCACGGCCTTGGTCCAGCCCACGTGCTTCAACTCCCGCCGGATTGGGGGCGGCAAGTGTTCGTGGATGGCCATCAGGTAGTAGGCGGTACGGCGCGATTCCGGAAACCGTCGTTGCAGAAACTCATCAAATGAGTTCAAGTTCTGCAGCCGCCAATACTGACCCGCCCGCACCTCACACAAGTACTTGCCCAGATCGACGAAGCGTGTGTCGCGCTCCACCTCCTTCTGCTTGTCCCACGTCAGGATCTCGTCGATCTTGCTTAGAACAAAGAGTCCACGCTTGCGATTGAGCTTGGGCGGCATCGGCATCATCCTAGTACGTAAGTTCGTCAAACAGACCAAGATCAACTCCAGGCTTGCGCACAAGTGCAGCTTCAACCAAATCGGGCTTATCGAGGCAGAGCCCGATGAAAGGGCATGTTGTGCACGGATTTTGTGGAAATCGGATGCCGCTGTGGGCTGGGAACAAGCCAGACTCAATCCGTCGGACGGTGTCATCGACCAGGGTCGCGAACTCCTGTCGCTGCTCTTCAGAAATGGTGGCACGGAGGTACTGAATCTCAACGAGCCGCTTGCGGACGAAAACAACTTGGGCAACATCGTTGATGCCGGTCATCCACGAGTAGCAGACCAGTTGCGGATCGAGCGCAGAAATCCCGGCCGGATCTTCTGGATAGCGCGCAGAGCTGGTCTTCCATTCGAGAACACAAGTCGCACCGTCCAGTTCACCAATAGCATCGACGTAGGAGACGAAATTGTCGCCCGAACTGAGCTTCCTGGTGAACTGAATCTGCTGGTTGGAACGAGGGCGTCGAATATGAACACGACCTTCCTGAGCGAATAGCTGCAGCAACTGGACGCCTTGTTGGAACATTCGGTCCCAACTGTCGCTGCCCGAGTAGGTCAGGCCCATTTCCTTGCACCGGCTCCACTGTTCAAACAGGACAGCCGCCGGGTCTTCACGGCGGAAAAGGGCGGCAACGGCCTGTTCGAAGGCTCTGCCAAAGAGCATGGCGGCGCGAGTGTCTTTCTCCTGCCAGCCATCGAGGTAGCGGTGCCGGTACCGGCGCGGACAGTTCAAGTAGTGGCTGATCTGGGTGTAGGAATAGGTCATCGGGATACCTCCGCATTGCAAGAGCCAGAGGCACTCGATACAGGTACAGGGGATAGTTCTTCCCATTGACTGGCCGGCGCAAAGCCCTCGAGATTGATGAGCGAAATGCCGTTGATCACAGTGTGGCTAATCTTGACGATGCCGCGGAGTCCGCGCAATGCCCTCTCATCGACTTGCTCGTGGGCCAGAAGCTCCGGATCATAGAGAAAATCCCGCAGGAACCAGCCCAGCTTCCACATCGCCTTTGGCGTGCAGTAGAGCCGGCCGACGATGGGCTGCCCGGCCAGTGTTGCGGGCTCGATCACCGAGAGTCGGAGAACATAGAACGGCTTGCGCGCATGCCAGCGGAACTGAGCGCCATCAACGCGAACGAGAAAGATGCCGTCGGGAATCTCCGGGAGAGAATCGCGGGTAGATTCGGCCAGACCTGGAATTTTGCGCTTCATGCGGCCCCCTCCTGCCTTGGTTGCGAATAGCTGTCGAGTTGGCGGAGCAGACCATTTCGGTCATTTTCGGCCCGGTCAGCCAGTTCGAGAACGAAGTTCTCTACTTGTTCCCTGGTGGCTTCTTTCAGCGTCTTCGTACCGCAGAAATCGACCGCGAAGGCCTTAACCAATTCAGGGTCGAATTTGTGCTTGCGGATAAGCTGGCACAGGCGGTCACGAACCCTGGGCCCCGAGCCGTTTCCATTTCCATTCGCGTCTCTTGCAGGAAACTTCTCAGCCGGATTCGAAATCGATCCGATTTCCTCAACCGAACAGATGCCGATCCCATATGCCTTGCGCAGGGCGCGGTTAACGGCTCGAGTTTCGGCCACGCGCATCTCGGCACCTCGCACAAGAGACGAAACATTCGATGGATCTGCATCACCAAACCCGACGAATCCCGCGGATTTGTCGGAAGGGAAAACAGTCGCCTTAAATGCCCAGCGAGCACCGGTGGGGTCGCAGAATTCGCGGACCATCTCAACTTGAATGCCAACACAGTGGCGTCGAGAGGCCAATCGCAGCAATCCAGCATGCGTGATGTACCAATGTCCATCCAGACAGATAATGTCCCCCCGACCAACCGAAAGGCTGTAGTCGGAGGTGAGGCTTCTGAGCGAAGTAACGAGCCGCGTAGATAACCGACCCCAAATATGCTCCGCCAAACGTTTATTGATTTGAAAGGCCCTCGAGACTCGCTTCATGCCCTACTCCCTGGCTTGTCTATGGCATCCGAATAGCGACATATTGATATTGTCATACTGACACTTATATTATAACGCTACTACTCCTTTAATCAAGTGTTTTTTCTAGCGTGATCTTTCGTGAGAATTGAGCTTGCGGGCTTCTCTTAGGGAAACGGAGGCTATGAATGAGCTCATACTAATGCCCTGGGCAGCAGCCGCGGAGGCGATTTCCTGTTGCTCTTCTTCGGTGTAGTAGGACGTAATCCTCTTCCTGACGAAAGTCGCCAATCTGCGACGCCGCGGAACCTCTTTCTTTTTCATGAGTGCATCTTAACTCGCGCTTACGTTGGAGCTGTATAGAAGAAGAGAACTGAGGTGTGCATTTCTAGGAATTCGCGGGTATATGTCCGAGCGTGGGAAATCAGGCCCGCCGTGCTCCGCGGAGCGTGCGGGTTGCTTTTTCCACAGGGCGGTTGTTTGCAGGATGTTATGGTGATTCGAATCACATCCTTGCCTTCCTGATTGCCTTAAGCTCCTTTTACATAGGCACCATCTGATTGGGCCATCAAGTGAATAGCCCTTATCCGTCCCGAGAGGGCACTTGCGCATTTCAACCAGGATCTTGGATTGCGCAAGCTTTTCTCCGGGCGCTACTTCCGCCTGGGACCGCTCGGCTATTGCGCAAGTTGCGAAAGCGAGGGTTCCAATGTGGTTGATTGAGCGGTAGCACTGGTTGGTTACACAATTGGCGATCTGACCACTGGGGAGGCGAATGCAACGTTTGTGTTACATTCCTCGTAACCTGTGATCAGGATTACCCCGGTAATAATTGTGGATGCGCGATCCGCGGTTTCATGCTACGCTCTTGTAAGTTTAGCTACCTAGGTAACTTCCTCTAGGCGAAGCACTTGCCTTGCGTTGGTTCTGCGTTGCGGAGTTCGGCCTCGCGAAGCGAGTTGCTGATTTGCTTATGTAGGGAGCGTTTGCGTGAAAAGGCGCATTCGGAAGACACCTGTCATTCTGCCGTTATCCGCAAAACGTGCAGAGGGCGCTACCGCGACCGGCCGCACTTCTGCCGCACTCTGGCCCTGCCCGCGGCCATATAGCCTGCTTTCATATTCGCGCAAGTGGAGCACGGCCATTTTTGTGCTCCTCGCACTGCCCTTCTTGCTGAACCTGTTGGGGTGCGGAGGAGCAATCCGGATGAGCAACTCGACCACTCCCACGTCGAACAGCTCGAGCGCCACTGGGCAGCCGAGCGGGTTCAGCTGTGCGAGCGGCTCGATGATCGGAGCGGGCACGGACAACTGCACGGTGACGCTGAATGCTGCGGCAGGTGAGGGCGGTCAGTCGGTGAGCCTGTCGAGCAACGCATCGGCGGTGACGGTGCCGTCTTCGTTGATGGTGGCTGCAGGAGCCACCACCGCCAGCTTCTCGGCCACGATTTCAACGGTGAGCACGGCCCAGACGGCGACCCTGACTGCGTCGTCGGGTGGCGGGACGAAGACCTTCGCGATTAGCCTGGGCGCGGCTGTGCCAACGCTTGCGGCGAGCGCGACAAGTTTGAATTTTGGAACGGTGGCAGTAGGCGGGACGGGAACAGGGTCGGTAACGCTGACTTCATCCGGGACGGCGGCTGTGACGGTCAGCGCAGGCTCGGTAAGCGGGACGGGGTACACGATTTCGGGGGTCAGCTTCCCGCTGACTCTGAACCCTGGTCAAACGGCGACGCTGGGGATCGCGTTCGCACCCACCGCCGCCGGCGCGGTGAGTGGCACGGTGACGCTGACCAGCAATTCATCGAGCGGAACCACGTCCACAATCAACCTGAGCGGGACCGGTCAGCCGGTGCTGAGCGGCCTCACCTGCGCGAGCGGCTCCATCACGGGAGCGGGCACAGACAACTGCACGGTGACGCTGAATGCTGCGGCAGGTGAGGGCGGTCAGTCGGTGAGCCTGTCGAGCAACGCATCGGCGGTGACGGTGCCGTCTTCGTTGATGGTGGGCGCGGGAGCCACCACCGCCAGCTTCACGGCCGCGGTCGCAACCGTGAGCACCCCCCAAATGGCGACGCTGACGGCGTCGTCAGGAGGCTCGACCCTAACCGATGCCATCAGCCTAGGCGCAGGTGTGCCTACGCTCACCCTGAGCGCGACCAGTGTAGGTTTTGGGACGGTGGCAGTAGGCGGGACAGGAACAGGATCGGTAACGCTGACTTCATCCGGCACGGTGGCGGTGACGGTCAGCGCCGGCTCGGTGAGCGGGACAGGGTACACGATTTCGGGGGTCAGCTTCCCGCTGACTCTGAACCCTGGTCAGACGGCGACGCTGGGGATCGCGTTCGCTCCCACTGTCGCTGGCGCGGTGAGTGGCACGGTGACGCTGACCAGCAACTCGTCGACGGGAACCACGTCGACGATCATCCTGAGCGGGACCGGTCAGCCGGTGTTGAGCGGCCTGACCTGCACCAGCGGCTCGATGACCGGCTCGGGAACAGACACCTGCACGGTGACGCTGAATG
>Ga0335078_10004393_pt1 | contig 20900 bp, 19 predicted proteins | sample Lox_Sample_32_FD_206711 | JGI IMG/M metagenome (GOLD analysis project Ga0335078, IMG submission 206711) | Soil microbial communities from Loxahatchee National Wildlife Refuge, Florida, United States - Lox_Sample_3.2 | ecosystem: Environmental > Terrestrial > Soil > Wetlands | place: USA...
TTGGGCAGGCGATCGATCTCCTGATAAACGTCGTGCAGGATGGCTTGCGGGCCGATGCCGATTTTCTCGAGAACCGGTGGCACGATGCCCTCTTTGTCCTCGACCAGTGCGGCGAGTATGTGCAGCGGCATGAGCTCGGGGTTGCCGTGCTCGGAAGCGAGCTGGTTGGCTCGCTGAATCGCCTCGCTCGTCTTTACCGTTAGTTTGTCCCAACGAATGGGCATGGGGCTACTCCTTCCTTCCCTTGTGCTGGCGCATTTCCCGCTTATTCACGAAGCCCTCCCAGGAATTTCCGCTCGAACTCCTGCCACTTCGAAAAGCGTTTCCTTCACGGATTCCTGGCCCTGCCAGCATTGTGAACCAGTCTGGCGGACAAACCAAGCTTCCGCCTTCCGGCAACAATAAAAAGGGAGGCGGTCACCTCTGCCGCCTCCCGCGAAAGAAGCCGGGCTTTGCCCGGCCGGACAGCCGAGGGCGGCTGTCCCCACGTGAAACATGACTTACGCGGCCTTGCTCGGGCCTTTGCCTTCGAGAGTCTTCTCGCTGCCGACATTGACCTTGATCTGCTTCGGCTTGGCTTCGGCTTTCTTGGCCAGCTTGATGTTCAGAACGCCCTTGTCGTAACTCGCGGAAACTTTCTCCGCGTCTACGGTGTTGGGCAGGGTGAAAGAACGGGTAAAGCTGCCATACTGCCGCTCCACGCGGCGATAGTTCTCTTCCTTCTCGTCCTTCTCGAATTTGCGCTCGCCATGGACGGTCAGAGTGTTGTTCTCGATGCGGACATCGATGTCTTTCTCTTCGATTCCGGGCACTTCAATCTTCAGAGTGATGTTGTGCTCGTCCTCATAGACGTCCACTGCGGGAGCAAAGCTGCTGGTAGTGAGGGCCTCTTCCCGGTCGCCGAAAGAATCGCGAAACAACCGGTTCATACGGTCCTGCAGGGTAGAAAACTCGCGGAAAGGTTCCCAACGGGTTAAAACGGTCATAGCTAAATCCTCCTTCAAAAGTCTTGGTTATGGCTCCTGTCACTACATCGGATGCCTAATTAGCGTAGAAGAATCATAAAACTTGAGTGTTACATTGTCAATATAAATATAGGCTTATTCTTCAAAGCCTTACATCGGCAATGAGACACTTCAAGTAGGCGGTTTCGGGTACGTTCAGGAGTATGGGATGATCTCTGGCTTGGGTCCGGTTTTCCAGAATTCGCAAATTCCTGTGGACATCGCGGGCGGCTTCTGCCACAACCCCCAGAAAGTCGGCCTCGCTCACGTGATAAGAGCAGGAGCAAGTGACCAGAACTCCGCCCGGACGAAGCAGCTTCAATGCCCTGAGGTTGAGCTCCTTGTAGCCGCGCAGGGCGGTGTCGAGGTTCCGTTTGCTCTTGGCGAAGGCGGGAGGATCGAGCACGATCATGTCGTACTGTTGCCCGGCAGCCGAGTAATCCCGCAGTAAGTCAAAGGCATTAGCTTCAATCCAATCGATTTCCCGGCTGTTGAGGGCAGCATTGCGATCCGCCACTTCGAGAGCGGGCCGCGAACTATCCACGCCGGTGACTTTGGAACCCGCTTTCGCCAGATGGAGGGCGAACCCACCCTGATAACAGAAGACGTCCAAAGCTTCCCCGTGGGCGTATTGCGCGGCGGCAGCGTAGTTTTCCCGCTGATCGAGGAAGGCTCCGGTCTTCTGGCCTTCATCGACGCTGTAATGAAACTTCACACCGTTCATGGAAAACACGGTGCTGGTTTTCTCGCCTTGCAGCACTCCGGACAATCGCTCGGGGAGTTGCTCCAGAGCGCGAATCTTCGGGTCGACACGTTCTACAATGGCTGCCGGTTGAAGACGCTCGCTCAGTTCCGAGAGAATCACTTGCCGCACCGCCTCCGCATCCATCGCCTGGGTCAGGATCTGCAGCGCCAGCAGGTCGTCGTAGCGGTCGACGATCAACCCGGGCAGGAAGTCGGCTTCGCTGAAGACCAGGCGGCAGGCGTCACTGTCCCGCACAACTCGTGTGCGATACGCGATCGCATCCGCGATGCGCCGGCGCAAGAGAGATTCCACATGGTCGATGCGATCGCGGGCAAGCAGACGGATCGCGATCTGCGAGGCGTTACTATAGAAAGCGGTTCCCAGAAATTTTCCGCGTTCGTCGGTTACCCGCACAATGCTGCCTGGAGCGACGGCCTCGGCGGATACAATGTCGGAGCGATAGACCCAGCCATGGCCAGCGCGCAGGCGGTCGGCCCCGCGGCGCGAAATCTTTGCTGTGGGCTGCGGAACCGTGGAAGTTGGCACCATAAGACGATATTACGCTGTTAAACTCTGGAACGACCCTAATGCAGCCAAAACGATGCCTTCTGGCTGAGCCCTGGCACCGGCGGACCCAATTCTGCCCCTGTGTCATCTTTAGCGAGAAGTTAGCCTGAGATGCAATGAAGAAGAAGATCGGATTCGCGGCCGCCCTGGTACTGGTTGGGCTGGCAATTCTCTCGACTCGCTTTTATGAGGTCGACTTGCCGGTCTGGCATTTTTTGGGTGGCGGCAAAGGGCCTGATCCTGCCACCTTGCACCTGCGAGGTGAGTTCGTGGAGAGCAACCTGGGAACGGCCGGGGACCCGCCCGGATCGCTCACAGTACGGATGATTGCGCAGCAATATGATTTCGTACCACAGTGCGTGGTTGTGCCCGCCGGCGTTCCCGTCCGATTTCGAATCACCAGTGCGGACGCCGTGCATCTGCTCAGCTTCCTGGGCACGAATAACGGGCTAAAAGTGCTGCCTGGCGTGGTCACCGAAGCTACTTTTACGTTTGCCAAACCGGGTGAGTTCAAGATTCCGTGCCATGAGTTCTGTGGACCGGGTCATTACGCCATGAGAGGCCAGTTGGACGTGGTCGCGCAGTCTCAGTTTTCCCCGCTGAGCCCCGGTGAAAGGCGGACCTGTGAGCCATAACAGCCAGAGTCGCTGTTCTCACGCAGGCCGCGGCTGGTTGGCGGCCCTCCTCCTGTTGATTTTGGGCATTCCGTTCGTCTTGGCCGGACAGGATTCCTCCGGACAGCGGTCAGATTCCGAGCCGGCGATGCGCGTGCCCTCGAACGTGGCCTGGACGGAAGAGACTCTGGCCACCATCAATCGTGGCGACGCCTTTCGCGGACTGCTACTGGCCCGTCGCTGCAATCATTGTCACGGCGAAGAAGGATTCAGCTCTGTTCCGGCATTTCCCAACCTGGCCGGCCAGGACAAGTTGTCGTTCTGGAAACAGATGGAAGATTTCCGCTCGGGAAAGCGAACTTCGCCGGTGATGCAGCTTGTTGCCGCCGGAACGTCTGCCCGAGACTCGGCCGATTTGGCCGCGTACTATTCCATGCTGCCTACCGCCGGCGACTCCCAAGACAATCGCTCGTTTCCCCAGCCGATGCAGGATCCTTCGCGCGCGCCGATCGCCATCCGTCTCATTGTTTTTGGCGATGGCCAGCGCGGCATCCCGCCCTGCCAGTCTTGCCATGGTCCGGTGGGTTACGTGAAGGGAGCGGCATCGCTGGCCACTCAGAATGGAAACTATTTGCAGGAACAGCTCGATCACTTTGCCGACGGATATCGAACCAATGATATCAACGTTCGCATGCGCAGTATCGCTCGGGGACTCACCGCCGAAGAAAAAATAGCGGTTTCGCAATACTACGGCGCCGGACTAGGACCGGGAGTAAGCCCCAGGCAGTAGAGATAAGAACCCCCGAACGGGGGAGGATGCCGCGCCTATATTTTTTCTTCAGCTGGCGGCGGGGTGTTCGGCGGGAACGGTTTCCCGGTGGGTATGAGTGCGGGCAGGAGCCGCGGCTTCGGCCCGAGCCAGGTCAAGATCCCTTTGCAGCGCGTCGAGCACGCTGGTGGGCAGTTCGGGGCCCCATTCATCGATCTCGGCTTCCTCCCAGTGGCCATTCAAACGAATAACGTCCCCGGAAAGATCCTCAGGAAAGCCCAGGCGGTATTCGCCCTCGCGCACCAGAGTGTCGCCGAGCTTGCGGCCGGAGCCGATTTCGTAAACGCGGCGGCTCGACTCTCCTTTGCCATTGATGAACACCAGGAAAACCTCGCCGTCCTCTCCATGGCTGGGACGGTAGTACCAAGCCTGGCCAGCCTCAAACTTAGGGTGAGCCCTGCGCCGCCTGACCGCAGCCGCCGGCTCGCCGGGCTCGTCATGTTTGGGATCATGATAGAGAATGCGCTGGCAGGAATCGCAGATTACTACATTGGTTGCGGCACGCACCTCGTTGTAGGTCTGAGGACGTAGCATGACCTGGCAGGCCAGACACTTCTGATCGCGAACCTCGGACAGGCCGCTGCCACGATACTTGGCGACACGATCATACTGCCGGAGCAGATCAGGGTTTACCGCGGCGCGCGCCACATCACGCTTGGCATTCCACTCAGCCAGTTGTTTTTCATCTTCCGCGGTGCGCCGGCGGGCTTCCTCTTTTTCCTTCTCGATTTCGGCTGCTTCTTCTTTGAGCTCCGCCTCAGCGGCTTTCACTTCTTTTTCGCGGGTCTCGGCATTCACCATCAATTCGAGAATCTTGTCTTCGTTGCCGCGGATTTCCTGCTCCGCAAACTGGATCTCATGCAAGAGAGCTTTGTACTGTTCGTTGGTTTTTACGTCGAGAGACTGGTCGCGGTATTTGGAAATCTTCTGTTGCAGGTCGTGGATGGACGATTCGTACTTACGGCGGGCTGCCTCGTCAGCTTTCACGGCAGTCTTGGCTTTCTCTAAAACCGTTTTGGTTCCAGCCAGCTTCTGCTCGATCGCCGCTACCCGCTTGGGCAGGGCAGCGATTTCATCTTTTAGGCGCGAGATTTCCCGGTCGGCATTTTGCAACTCGATCAGGTTCTGTACGTCAGGAAGCATCTTCAAGAATAGAACTCTGTCTTGATTCTAGCACGCGTGGAAGCCAGTTCCGTCCTGCGATGTGTTCTCTGCAGTTGGCGTTTCAACCGGGCAAAACAAAGGGACACCGAGAGCTAAGCCTTTTTAGGTTTGCGCGTGGAGCGCGGCGGCGGCTTGTTTCACCAGGTCGGCCGCCTGCCAATCGCTGCCGTGGTACCAGGAAAATATCTTGCCGCCGGGATCGATCACCGCGGTGCTGAGAGAATGGGTAATAACGCCGGAATCCTGGGAGTAGGTGAGTCCGAAGAAGTTGGCAATTGCCGGAAGTTCCGCCGCGGGCGGCACGGCAAACTCCCAATGATCGAAGAGCGCCGGCTGTTTGTTTCCGGCCCAGGTGAAACCGTACGCCTGCAGTACTTTCGGCGTGTCGTGCGCCGGGTCGAAGCTAATGCTGAGCAAGTGGGTCTGGCCGCTCAAGGCCGGATCCGCTTCGAGTTGACGATTGACCTCGGCAAACCGGCCGCTGATCCGCGGACAATAGTCGGGGAAGGGACAACGCGTGTAAATGAAAGTTACCAGCAGCGCTTTGCCGCGGAATTGCTTGAGGGAGATGTGCCGGTTGCTCTGATCGGTCAGCTCGAAATTTGGCACCTCTTCGCCGGAAGAGGGAAAGTGCGATGCCGACGTCGGATTCGGCGGTGGCTCGCTCCCATGTTGAGTCACTCGCACGTCCTCCAGCCAATAATCATTCGCCTGAACCACTACGTCGGCGGCGATGGAATCGCCGGGAGACAGCGAATCAAGCTCACTCGGCATTTTCACTCTGTAAGGCATTGCCATGGCGCCCATGAATCCGGGGATGGCGTTCCCGTTAACCACCATCGACGAGTTCGGCCGGTCGATAGTGACGATTTTTCCGGTCAGATGGTAGCGCCGAGCAGTGCCGGCGGGCTTCGATGGTCCACAGGACGCCAGCAGTACAGCTAACATCAACCCGACCGTAGTTCTCGCGACTGGCATCCCTTCCTCAGTAGTGAAACCGATAGCGTAACTCCACGAAAACCTCCCGCGGATTATTCCAGTGAAAACCGCCGAAAGTCAGGCTGTTGTCCAACTCCACGCGGCGGTTGGCGACGTTGAGCGCGCTGACCGAGGCGGAGAAACGCTCGCCGAAGTCTTTGCCCAGCGCGAGGTCGAAGGTGGTATGCGCTGGCAGATAATCGCCGGGATAGGGCTGGCCGGGGAAGGCGTTGGAAAAGCCCGAACCATAATTGACGTTTGTGGAAACGTAAGACTGCCAGGGTAGGCTGACGTCGCCGCCGACGTTCAGGGTGTTGCGTTGATCGTGGTCGAGGGGGCTGAGTTCCGGAGAGAACGAAAAGTCGGTGAGTCCGCCGGTGATGGTGCCGCTCCCCTCGGCAATCTGATTGGAATACGCCAGGTGAACTTGCGCCCGATGGGCAAAACGAGGCGAGCGCAGCGTCAGCTCCCAGCCGCGAATGACTGCCTGAGACACGGTGATGGGAAAGAAAATACTGGAGGCGCCGATATTGTTGTGATCGAAGAAATTTCTGACATTCGTGCGGAAATTGTCGGCATCGAGCACCCATCCGCGGTAAGGGATCGTCACGCCGAACTGATGTTCCTCGTCGAACTCGCCGTGAAGGGGCGTGAACCCCAACCCTTCGCCCTGGACGAAGTCAATCAGCGCGGGGCCGCTAACGGTGAGCAGCGGAGGAGCCTGATAGTAGTGGCCGTAAAAGCCACGAAAGGTCCAGCGCAGACGGGGTAGGGTCACTGTAGCCCCAAAGCGCGGGCTGACGGCGCTCTCGGTGACTCCGCCGGAAAATCGAGTCGGCCTCATACCGGCAATCAGCGTCAGCCAGGGAACCGGGGTGAACTTGTCATCGACAAAAAATGTTTCCTGGTTTCCGGTGGGATGCTGGGTATCAGTGATGGGCAGGTTGCCGCTGCCATCGTTGAAAATCGCCCCGAAAAGGTCGTTGTCTTGCTGGTAGAAACTGAAGAATCCCGCCTGCAAGTTATTTCTGGCAAAGTTGGCCGAGACGCTGGCCTGGCCGCCGGCATAAGTGGAACCGCGGTTTTCGGTTGTCGCCACCGGTGTATCGGAAGCCAGGCTATTGTAGTCCCCGCTGTTGTAGTGGAAAAGCGGCGAGACCGTCGTAGTCACCTTCGAGTTGAAGGTATGCACCCAGGAGAAATTCACGACTGCATCCGACTCATGCTCGCCATCGCGCAAGCCGATGCTGGGATATTGCGGACTGAAGCCGTTGGCCGCGATCGATCCATTCTCAATGTCATTGGGGTTGGGATCGAACGGCACCTGGTAGTAATCACGCCGCAGTGAAGTCACGAGCCGCAACTGGTTCGAGGGGTCGACGTTGAAGATAAAAGTGCCAAAGCCACCATAGCCGTTATCAGCGTCGTGTACGACCTGCGGTACCGGTGGCTGCAGGCCAAGGTTGCTGCGGTTGCCGTTCAAGCTGGCGTAGTAGGCGAAGCGTTCGGTGTGGCTGCCGAAGCTGAGCGAGTCGTTGGTCTGATAGAAATTTCCCAGGCTCATCGCCAGTTCGGCTTCGTTGTTGCGCTCAAAGCCGGTGCGCGGAACCACATTGAAGACGCCGTAGGTGCGGTCGCCAAACTCGGCGCTGTAGCTGCCGCGATTCACTTCGAGATAGTCGATGTCTTTGGGATCAAACTGCGGGCCAATATTGGCGGCGATGTTGGTGTTAGGCACGGGCACGCCATCCACCAGCCAACTGGTCTGGTGGCCACCGCGAATATGCAGCATGTCGTGGGTGACGTAAGAGCCCGGCACGTAATTGGTAATCATGGCCATGCTGTTAGTACGGTCCGCGCCTGGCGTACGCTCGATGTCCTCGCGGCTGACCAGAGTGGTGGGCGTAGCCGTGTCAGTAGGAACCGCCTCCGGCGCAGCGGAGACGGTCACCGTTTCTCCCTTGGTTGCCACTCTAAGTTGAAAGTGCACGACCGGCTCGGTCCCGGAGATGACGACGATGTTTTCCCTTGCCTGGGCAAATCCGGGGTCGGCAACAGAAACCGAATACTCTCCCAGCGGCACATTTTGAAATTCAAATTCGCCATTGACATTCGACGTCGTGCTTTTTGCCCATTCCGAAGTATTTGCCTTGAGCATCACCATAGCGCCCTGCACCGGGCGATGTTGCGGATCGTGAACGATACCGCGGATCGAGCCAAAGATCGTCGCGCTGGCTACGGTTGCCAATGCGAGACAAACTATCAAGAATGAAATACGCGCGAGGCGCATACGCCCTCCATAAGGCAGAGACAGTGAATGACGAATTCCACATGCCAAGCAAACCGGCCGAACCTGGTTCGCGCAGTCAATTGCGAATCAAGCCGCCGGGACTTAGCCTCTGAATACGATCAGGAGATGGAAGGCGATGGAGGACCGCGAACGGAAGGTACGTGCTCAGCAAGGTTCGGGAGGTCAATGTGCCGGACGTCGACGGGCAACCGGCTTGCGGGCAGCGAACTAGAGATCGTGACCGCATGCCCGAGGTCGGCCCACTGGGCGACGGTGAGGGGCCGGCAACAATCATGATTGCAGCAATCGGCGGGAGCCTGAAATTCCGCATCCTGTGATCCCTGCATGGGTTTGCGCATGCAACAGGCATGCGGCGCCGGGGCGGTAATTGCCAGGGCCACGGGAGTGAATATGCCCGCGAGCAACAGGACCAATAGCAGCCTGGCGGTCACACGATGCATAGGGAAAGTAGTCGAACGAACCCCACGATTTCTAGGACGATAGAGAGAAGCATAAGTTAGCAGGGAGGGGAACGCAAGTCTGACAACTCCGACTTGTGATTGTCATTCCGAGGAGCGAAGCGAGGAGGTCTGCAGTCTCTTTCGCGCAGCAAGAACTGTTATCTCACCAGCACCCACCGGCCCGCCGTTTTCCTAAGCTACGACAGCTTGCACGCGTGAGATATGCAATAACGATTCCGCGCAAACCAGCGATAGCAGATGTGAATCAACCGGTTGAATCCGGGGAGACTGAACAGCGCATAAAATGGCCACGCCCACCAGATTTTCTTCGCTACCTGCAAATACACATCCGCCCCCGAAGCCGTTGCTGAATCTCGCGTGAGCAGTCGAAGATCATAAACAAGCTCATCCACGGGAAGTTGGAAATGTGCCACGACCCACGGTTCCTGCAGCGCGGTGACGGCGAACCCGTGCCTGGCCAGCGTCGGCTCCCAGAATTTGAGCCAGCGGGAGCAAAAGCTGCATTGACCATCAAAAAAGACCCAGCCGCGATTGGGCTGATCGAGCTCATTCGACATCTGTTTACAACCTCTTGCAGCGATACACAGTGACCGGAGACCCTTCAGCGAGAAAGACCGACTCGGGTGAGTGCTTCAGTACCGCGTTCAACTCTTTACCGTAGAGATCTTCCATGTCCACGTCAAACACAGCGTCCGAGGCAGTCCAAATATTCCACGGCGGATGTTCAACCCGGTATTCGATGCAACCGCCATTCGTTCGGGAGGCATAGCCCCAGTAGTGCTCGGTAATAAATTGTTCCTGTGAGCCATTCTGTGGCACAGCCGGATCACCCTTTGCCTTCACTTTTATTTTGTTCTTCGATCTGCTGAATTTCCACTCGTACTCAACCGACAGGCCGGCGTCAGTCCGCTCGACCCGGTGCGACATCGGTGCGGCGACGTAGCGTTCGTTATAGAAAGCGCGCGCCACAGCAGCCGTCAACCAGCTGGGAACAATCTCACGAATGAACACCACACCCCGCTTGACCCCATCTACGCCGGTCCGGCGAACATAAAAGCGCAGATTGACCTCTTCGAAGTCGCGGTGAAAGGGCACAGAGATTCCCCGCACCTTGGTCTTCAGGAACTGGAATCCAACCAGTGTTAAGAAGGTTTTGCCGTTCCACGTGTCCAGTTCGGTTCCGGGAGGGACAAACTCGAGCAGCAGACCCGGATCGACCTCATAGTTCAGCATGGCAAGGTGCCGCCATTCGGCGGTAAGAAATGCGCTTGGTAACGACAGTCTCTCCGAGTCTTTGGGGGCCATTCAGCTCCCTAAATATACCCCGCCGCGAAAATCTGACAGTTAATGCCCGGTAGGACCGGCGTACCTCTGACTACGGAGACGACGGGGCGCAGGTACAGGAACAGCTGTATTGCTCCCGATCGATCACGACCTTAGGATTTGTTGCGCTGCGCGGCGAGCTTGGGGCGAGCCGGGTCAGTGTACATTTTGTGAGAAGCGAGACTGGATTTTCAGAACTGCCAAATTCCTGCCTCGGTGAGGGCGCGTGCGCCGTCGTCTGGAAGACCAAATTCGCGAGACGTGTGGTCAGGTTGTGGCCACAAGCGATCCAGCGGAATTGGCTACAGCCATCAAGGAGCTCCGGCGAGCCCTGCGCGAACATACGCAACGCATGAGGAAGCTGATCGTCGCAAAACGCATCTCTCCGGAGCGGCGTCGCACCATGCCCGATATGTCGCAACCCGGCATTCTATGCTCAATCTGCGACATGCCCGTCGTGCTCGAGCTTTGCAAGGCGGACGAAGAAGGCAGGCCGGCGCATGAACTCTGCTACATGGCGAAACTCATCCTTGAAAAGAATCTCTCCCACTCGGTCTAGGTTGACCTATTGCCGGTACGCGGCCCACATATCGTCGATGAAGGAATATTGCGGAAATTCTCCTTGCAGCCAGTAGCGGGTCTGCCCCTGCCGTTCCCAGTCCGCGCTGTAATCGAAGCCGGTCTGCGCTTTGATGTCGGCGACGGCCTGGGTGTCGTCTTCCGTCATCCACCGGTCCACGTAGTCAAAGAATGCCTGGTGATTCCAGATGCTCTCTGCCTGCAGAAGGTGCATTGCCAGCGCCTCGCCCACCCATGAAACTGAAGTACAGCAGCGGCGATAAGCCTCGCCGAGCTGCTCGTTGCCGTTGATCAACGGCCAGTTCGCCGGTTGCAGCTGTTCGTAGGGGCCGTAGAGTCCGGCGCTCACCACGGTTCCATTCGCGTCGACGCCATAGTGGCCACCATAGATGACCTTCGCTCCCTGCCAGGCCTGCTGGTAAGTGCCGGCGGGAGGGAGTTGGTTGACATAGACGGTTTGCATGTCCTCGCCGAACTGGTTGGGATAGTTCGCCGAAACGTTTTTCATTCCAGCATCGTTCAAGAGGATTCCGGCAAACAGAATAGGCAGTTTTCTGCCGCTGCGGTGCCCGCCGAAAGCCGGCCAGCCGTAGCCCGCCTGCACGCAGCCGTAGAGATCGATGCCGTATTGCACCAAATAATTGGTCAGGTTGACTTTCTGGGAGGCTGGGAAGTTCAACATGAGGAGGAGGGACGCGTAGGAATCGGCGAAGGCAATGTGCTGGCCATAGCTCGGCATATAGTCGGCGGGTGCATCGAAAAGAAATGGATTAGTGTCAATCCAGGGCCGCCGATACCAGGTTTCAAATTGCGCGAGTGTGGGCGTGGCCGATGGGTTTGGCGGGGCCAGCGAAGGCAGCAGATTTCTCTGCAGCGAATTGGCGTGATAAATAGCCTGCTTCCGGTCGCAGTACGAGGGACGAAATGCGTCCGCCGACGGTGCTGCCGCAAGCACCGTCAGCACCGAGACGGTTCGCACCGGGCTGGCGCTCATATCAGAGGCGCGCATGACTTCCACGTCGGAATGAATCTGCGCCAGGCTGATCGAGGAAACGAGCGCGTCCCCTGCTTTCAGGCTGATGGGCGGGTAGGAACGCAAAGACGCGTCAAACCACCACGATTCGTCCGTCCCGTCGTTCAGGCGCGAATCGAAGCCACTTTTGCTGTTGGCGGTGGGTAGATTCTTGACCGATCCATTCTCGTATGGCGAAGAAGTGGTCGGCGCCGGATCAATGGCAGTAATAGTTACCGGACCCACGACGTAGTAATCACCGGTAACAAATTGCCCTACGGGAACGGGCTTGCTAAATGTCCACGTGATGCCATCCTTCGTGATCGACGAGGCAGTCCCGGAGGAACCTGACGAAGGCGGAGGGTTGGAATTCGAAGGCGGCGCCGTAGAAGTCCCGCTGCAGGCGTTAAGCCCTAGCGCTACTAGAAGAACCGAAAGAAGGCAGTACTTCGGGCCACTTTGAATGCGCGTAGGTTCAGTTTTGGCACTCATGGCTGTTTGGGCACCTCCGCTCGACGTGCCACCAGAATGCGATGTTTTGGGCGCATACCCAAGTATCGAAGGTGTATGCAGGGGCGGGTGTCCGGGTCCAGCTTCTCAGCGTTTTTAGTTGGGTTTGCGGGCTTTACCGTCGGAGAGGAACTGCAGTAATGCCGCATCCGCCGCGTATTTGAACTTTTCTGCGGCGGCGACCCGGGGGCTGATCGAGGGATCGGGAAGCGGCACCTGGCGTATGGTCTCTCGTAACTTCTCGCCATCGGCGGAATCGTTGGTCATCACCTGTACATAGAACCAAAGGAAATGGCGCATCTGGTCGAGAGAGGTTTTCAGCACTTTCAGCGACTCGATTTCCGGGATCTGGCAGAGCGCTTCCATCAATTCCGGATCAGTGGGAGCCTGCATGGCGGCGCAGTTGAGCTGCTGTTGAATGAAGCGCAGATCTTCGGTCACACGCAGGATTCGGATGTGCAGATCATCGAGAATTTCGTCGCTTTGCATGGGCCGCAGCTTTCTCCGGAGTACAGCCAACATCTCACCCACAACCAACTGCGAATAGATGCCCCATGTGCATGCGCTTTCGTAAGCCTCCATTACTTTGGTATGAAGCAGGCTCTGGGAGCGGATTTCAGGAGATGGCGCGGGCGGGTTGAGGGCTTCGCGACCCGCGAATTTCGGGGGTTTTCACGGGGCAAAGGCCTTCGCAGCGGCCATAAAAGCAAGTATGGCGCTTCGCAGCTTTTAGCCGGAAGCTACAGAATGTACCGCGAAAGGTCCTGGTCCTTGACGATGTCGGCGAGCATCTGGCGCACATAGTCCGCGTCTACTTTGATCTGCTCGCCTTTTTTCTCGGGGGCGTCAAAGCTGATCTGGTCGAGCACCCGCTCCATGATGGTGTGCAGGCGGCGGGCGCCGATGTTTTCCGTGCCTTCATTCACGCGAAAGGCGAAACGGGCAATCTCGTCGAGGGAATCCTTGGTAAATTCCAGCTTCACCCCCTCGGTTTCGAGCAGCGCCGTGTACTGCTTGGTGAGCGACGACTTCGGCTCGGTCAGAATGCGGATGAAGTCTTCCATGGTGAGCGACTTCAGCTCCACGCGGATGGGGAAACGGCCCTGCAGTTCGGGAATCAAGTCGCTCGGTTTCGAAACGTGGAAGGCTCCCGCGGCGACGAAAAGAATGTGGTCGGTACGCACCATGCCGTAGCGCGTATTTACCGTTGTGCCTTCCACGATGGGCAGAATGTCACGCTGCACGCCTTCGCGGGAAACGTCGGGTCCGTGGCCGCTCTCGCGGCCGGCGATTTTGTCGATCTCGTCGAGAAAGATAATGCCGGCATCCTCTACGCGATCAATTGCGGTGCGCGTCACCTGGTCCATATCGATGAGGCGCTGCTCTTCTTCCTGGATCAGGTACTCCAGGGCTTCGTTGACTTTCAGCTTCCGCTTCTTAGTTCGCTGCCCGAAGATATTGGGCAGCATGTCTTTGATATTGACATCCATCTCCTCTACGCCCTGATTGGAGATGATTTCGAAAGACGGGAAATTGCGCTCGCGGACATCGATCTCCACCACGCGCTCATCGAGCTTGCCTTCGCGCAATTGCTGGCGCAGTTTTTCCCGGGTGCGGGACTGTGAGTCTCCCGAGGAAGTGTTGCCTTCAAGAATGAATCCCGCCTGGGAAGGCTCGGAGCGCGCCGGCGCGGCCGGTGGCAGCAGGATATCGAGCAACCGCTCCTCAGCATTGAGCTCAGCCTTGTCGGCTACGTCTTCCAGCTTTTCTTCCCGCACCATTTCGATGGCAATCTCCACCAGGTCGCGGATCATGGATTCGACATCGCGTCCTACATAACCGACTTCGGTGAATTTTGAGGCCTCTACTTTCAGGAACGGCGAGTTGGCGAGCTTGGCCAGGCGCCGGGCAATTTCCGTTTTACCCACGCCGGTGGGGCCAATCATGATGATGTTCTTGGGAATCACTTCCTCCGCCATGTCAGGCGGGAGCTTCTGCCGCCGCATGCGGTTGCGCAGGGCGATGGCCACGGCGCGCTTGGCTTCCTTTTGTCCGACAACGTACTTGTCGAGTTCGGCGACGATTTCGCGCGGCGTGAGTTCGTCGAGAGCGATTTGCTCTTCGTCAACGGTTCCGGGTAGATAGATGGCCATAAATTCCAGTGCTTAGTGATCAGCAGTCAGAGGCGTTGCTGAGCGCGGTCTGCGGATCACTTTTCTCACAACTCTTCGATCGTCACCCTGTCATTGGTATAGATGCACAATTGACCGGCAATCTTCATAGCTTCTTCGGCAATCTGACGCGCCGAGAGCTGGGTCTGGCTGGCCAGGGCCTGGGCCGCCGACTGGGCATAAGGCCCGCCGCTGCCAATGGCGGCGATGCCGCCGTCGGGTTCGATGACATCTCCTTGCCCGCTGAGCAGAAACGTCTGCTCCTTGTCGGAAACCAGCAGCAAGGCTTCCAGGTGCCGCAAAAACTTGTCGGTGCGCCAATCCTTAGCCAGTTCGACCGCTGCGCGGCCGAGGTTCCCATGATATTGCTCGAGCTTGGCCTCGAAGCGACTGAACAAAGTAAACGCATCTGCGGTCGACCCAGCAAATCCAGCCAGAATCTTATCCTGATAGAGGCGCCGTATCTTCTTGGCGGTGTGCTTGATAACCGCTTCGCCGAGGGTCACCTGGCCGTCCCCGGCCATGACCACGCTGCCGTTGCGGCGGACACAGAGCACCGTAGTGGAGCGAACTAGACGCTTTCTCGACATGAGCGTAATCCTTGATTATACGATGGGTGCAGGATGCTGTCTTTGACGCTGTCGATTTTTGCCTGCTAGACTGAGTATTTGTCAGCCCAAGCCGCTAACTGAGTAAGAAGGGAAGTCGTGCGCGCAGAGACCCGCCATCAACTGAAACAGGACCGCTTCAGCCAGGTCACCATCGATGCCGCCGAGAGGACGGTTCACTGGTCGGCTGAGCATCAGGCCAGGCTGCTCGTTGTCGGTGTAATCGTCCTTGTGCTGGCCGCGATCGTGACTGGCGGCTGGTACTATCTCGGCCAGCAGGACCAAAAGGCCAGCGTAGACTTCAGCCGGGCCATCCGCACCCTGGATACGCCGGTGCGCCCGCCGAACATGCCACCACAGCCCGAGAATCCCAGCTTTGCCAGTTCGAAGGAACGGGCTGCCGCCGCACACAAACAATTCCAGGAAATCGCGGACAAATATCCACACACCCATGCCGCCGATTTCGCCCACTACTTTCTGGGACTAACCTCCGCCGACCTCGGCGACAACGCGGCCGCAGAGCGCGAGCTTCAGAAAGTCGCTTCTTACCACAACGCCGATCTATCCGCGCTGGCCAAATTCGCTCTCGCCTCGGTGTATCGCAACACCAATCGCAACCCGCAGGCCATTGAGGTCTACAAACAGCTCATCGCCAAGCCGACGGCCACGGTCAGCAAGGTAGCCGCGCAAATGGAATTGGCCGCCACCTACCAATCCGCAAATCAGCCGCTCGAAGCCAAGCATCTTTACGAGCAGATTCAGAAGGAAAATCCCTCCAGCGAAGCCGGCCAGATGGCCTCCGCCAAACTGCAGGCCCTGAAGTAGGATTTCAGAGGCTCTTCCCACAAAGTTGTTATTTCGCAGTTGAGAAACGGAAACCACTTAGCGTTGGGTGGTGCAAAGCTGCCAGAGTGCGATCGTACCCAGTACCAAACTTACGCGCCCCAGGACTTCCACCAGTGAAACAAATCACCCTTTGGCGTGATGGAGAACTATTGGGCAACAAACCTGGTCTTTGACCTTGTTGGTAGAAACTGCGCGATCCATCGCGGTCTCTCACATACATTTGATTTTTGGGTTGGCTTGAGTCTTCGAATCCAGGTTCGTGCGTGACCTGGATAGCCTCCCACACTGGCGCACAGAACGCGCCGGGATGAGAACCCCTCAGCTGGGAGTGACAAATCTCCGCGTGATAGTACGGATGGACGGGGTTCCGGCCTGGCGCATAATTGCCTCCAGCTCTCGCTGCAGGAGGGTGAGCACGGCTTCGACGCCCGATTGTCCGAAGGCGGCCAGCCCCCAAGCCTGGGGACGGCCAAAGCCGACTGCGGTTGCTCCATAGGCCAGCGCTTTGAAAACATCGGTCCCTCGCCGGACGCCGCCATCCACCAGAACGGGGATTTTTCCCTTCACCGCCGCCACGACTTCCGGGAGGCACTCAATGGTGGGCCGCAGTGTATCCTCCGCGCGCCCGCCATGGTTCGATACCACAATTCCATCCACTCCGTGTTCGACGGCGATCTCCGCATCCTCACGTGTCACGATGCCTTTCAGCATCAGCTTCATTTTCGTCGCGTCCTTCAGTCGCTTCACGAAGTCCCAGGTAAAGCTGGGGTCGGTTATGTTAGTGATTTTCGAGATATCTAATCCTTGAAACGCCGGTTTGCCGCGAAGATACCCGGCAAATCCACCTTGATGGCAGAGCGAACAGTCTCGATCGTCGGCGCGGCGCCCCCGGCTCTGCGTTTCGCTATTGGGCAGGTCCTGATGGTCGACGGTAAACACCAGCACCGGGCTGCCGGCCGCCTCCGCCCGCTTGATAATGGCGCGGGTAACCGCCCAATCGTTGGTGGAATAGAGTTGTTGCCACACCGGAGCTCCCCGCGCCGCGGTTACTTCCTCGATCGGCGAGCTGGCTACGGTCGACAGCATCTGCAAAGAATGTTTTTTCGCGGCCGCGCGCGCCACCGCCACTTCACCATCGGGATCGAAGACTTTCATGGAACTGACCGGACAGAGAAAGATTGGGGTTTCCCACTTCGTGCCGAACAGCTCGACCGAAGTGTCCAGTTTCTTCACATCGATCAGGCGGCGCGAACGGATCTCAATATGCTGATACGCTTCGTGGTTCAAGCGGACGGTCGCATCGTCGTCGACGCCCGTGGCCAGATACGCGAAGTGAGCCGGCGGCAGCGCCTTGCGGGCCAGCGGCTCGAAGTCCATCACGTCAAGTACCTGGTCGGCGCTCTTGATCGATTCCGCACCCGCGTAGACCTCGTCGTGCGGACTGCCAGCCTGACCCGAGGCAAACGCCTTGCGCAGAGAGCTTCCGATGAGCAGCGGGCTGGCCAGCGCCGGACTGAGTGCCAGATAGCGAAGGAATTTGCGACGGCTGTCGTTTAAGCCGGAAGTTGATCGTGGGATCATGGCGAACGGAATTTCCTTTTTGAGTAAAAAATGGCGCCAAGTATAGCATGCGACGGTTACTTGCATGGATGCGAGTTGGCCGAGGCCGAATGCTAAAGTTGAGCAAGTCAGGAAAGTACAGCTCTATGTACCGAGCCCTACGCGCGGTATTCACCTCGATCCGGTCGATATTGGCGGTTGCGCTCGTGGTGCGCGCGTGGTTTGCCTGGGACTACGTCCACAGCAGGCCGCAACATGCGCTGAGCATAATTCCGTTCCTGTTCGAACCCGGCAATATTGCCCATTCGCTCGCGACGGGAAATGGATTCGGTTCACCGTTCCTGGTGAATACCGGTCCTACGGCCTGGATGACCCCGATTTATCCGGCGATCCTCGCCGGTATATTCCGTCTTTTTGGGATTTACACTTACCCCTCATTCCTCGCAGCGGTTGCCTTGAACATTGCCTGCGCCGCCCTGGTATGCGTGCCAATTTCTTGTGTCGGGACACGAGTTGGAGGCGCTGGGGTTGGCGCCGGCGCGGCGTGGTTGTGGGCGATTTTCCCCAATGCGATCCTGCTCCCCGTTGAAAGCCTGTGGGAGGCCTGCCTGGCGACACTGCTGCTTGCTCTGATTCTTTGGGCAACGCTAGGATTGATGCAATCCAATTCGCTCTGGCCTTGGGCCGGATACGGTTTCCTGTGGGGCGCGGCACTGATGGTGAGTCCTACGCTGGGCTCGGTGCTCCCGGTGTTGTCGGGGTGGGCCGGATATCGGTCACGGCGAAGGGGCGCGGCGTGGATGAAAAAAGTTTTATTATCCCTGGCCGTTGCTCTGCTTTGCTGCCTGCCGTGGACGATACGAAATTACGCCGTGTTCCATACTCTGGTTCCGCTGCGGTCGGTGATGGGCCTGCCGCTTTGGCTGGGGAACAATCCCGATGCCGGACAGCGCCCCGTGGGAGAGATGCATCCCATCAATAGCTCCACCGAACGCCGGCAGTACACCGAATTGGGGGAAATCGCCTACATGCGGTTGAAGAGAGATGAGGCGGTCGGTTACATGATTGGGCATCCGGGTAGAACTTTGCGCCTCAGTGCAGGCCGCTTTATTGCCTTCTGGTCCGGCGGCAGCGTGCACCCTATCGACGATTTCAGGCGGAACAAATCTCTGTGGTTCCGCTATGTCCTGCTCTTCAATCTCGCGGCGGGCATCGGGTGTGTGGCAGGAATTGCGGTGCTTTTCCGAGGGCGGAACTCCTATGTCTTGCCATTGGCTTCGCTTCCGCTGATCTTCCCCTGCGTTTACTACCTGACCTTGGTGCAGCCGCGATACCGGCTTCCCATCGATCCAGTGGCGCTGTTGCTGACCGTGATTGCAATGCAAGCGGTGATTCGCCGGTGGTCCGATCAAACTCTGCGTTCCGCAACGCCCGAAGGGTCAGCTGCCCATGTCTAGCTCAACCTACACCGTCGAAGATCAGGAGCGGATGACGCGGGCGACGAATTATTTCGAGTGGCAGAGAAAACTCGTGGTTGGTGAATTGGGCAAGAGAGTTGTCGAGGTGGGCTGCGGCATCGGCAACTTTACTGGCATGCTGCTCGACCGCGAGGCTGTGATCGCGTTGGACCGCGAACCAGATTGCATTGCGCGGTTAGAGGCGCGCTTTCCCGGGCGGGCGAATCTATATGCCGTAGTTGGCGACGCGAGTCATCCGTCCATTTCCGATCTAGCGAGGTTTAAGCCCGACTCGTGCGTGCTGCTGAACGTGCTGGAGCATCTCGAGGATGACGCGGAGGTCCTGCGCCGGTTGGGCTCCATTCTGGCGTCTGACGGGGTTGTTGTGCTGCTGGTGCCGGCATGGCCCGCCCTTTATGGCCCGATTGATCGCAATTTGGGGCACCACCGCCGGTATACCCGGCACTCGATCTTTGCGCTGGCTGAACAGGCTGGCCTGCGAGTTCAGAAAACCCGCTACGTCAACTTCACCGGCTTTTTCGGCTGGTGGTGGAACGCCAAAGTCCTGCTGCGCGAAGCGCAGTCCGAGCGCCAGATCGCGGTATTCGACCGTTTTGTGGTGCCTATTTCATCCCGCCTGGAGGCGGTTCTCCCGCCGCCGCTGGGGCAGTCGCTTCTTGCGGTGCTGACAAAACCATGAAGGTTTCGATCATCGTTCCGGTTTATAACGAGTTCCGCACGCTGAGCCGCGTTCTGGACCGGGTTCGTCGCGCTCCTTTGCCGGAAGGCTGCGCGAAAGAGATTGTTGTGGTGGATGATGGCTCGACGGATGGGACCGCGCGCCTGTTGCAGACACACATGCGGGCCGGCATCGTGGTCGGCCATCACTCCCCCGCCAATTCCGGCAAGGGGGCTGCGATTCGCATCGGAATCACTTTGGCCTCGGGCGACATCGTGTTGATTCAGGATGGTGACCTGGAATACGATCCCGCCGACTATCAAGCGATCCTCGAGCCCATAGCGCGCGGACGGGCGGACGTAGTGTACGGCTCGCGCTTTCTCGGATCATGCCGCGGCATGCCGCTCAAGAATCGCATCGCCAACTGGATTCTGACGGCGACGGCGAATCTCCTCTACGATGCCCAGCTTACAGACGAGGCCACGGCCTATAAGGCATTCCGCGCCAGCATTCTTCGGAACATGCATCTGGAGTGCCAGGGTTTCGAATTCTGTCCGGAGGTGACGGCAAAACTGCGGCTGCTCGGCTGCAAGATCCACGAAGTTCCCATCCGCTACAACGCCCGTGGAATTGCCGCCGGGAAAAAGATTCGGGCCCGCGACGGTTTTGAAGCCTGGTGGACTCTGCTCAAGTACCGGCTTACCGTCCCCGCCCATGGCGGAGAAGAAATTGGCTATAGCCAGGCGCATGGAGCGTCGGGTGTGTCCTCACAATAAAAGACCCGGAACATAGGGGGCTTGTGCTTCTCGGTCCAGTCGCGGCCTTGCACAAAATAAGGCTTGGCCCAAGCCTCGGAGTCGACGGTGCGCGGCGCAATTACTGAAACCGCTAGAGTACCTTGCGCCGGATAACCAGTTCTCGGGTCCATAATGTGACCCCAGATCTTGCCATCGGCCCAGAAGAACTTTTCGGAGTTACCGGAAGTTGAAATCGCTTCGTTTTTCAACCTGACGACATCGACTGCCCTGGATGGCGCGCGCGGATCTTTGATAGTGACTTTCCATCCGGGTTCACCGGGTGGGGCATTGAAGGCATAGATGGTGCTGCCGCCGGCGGAGATCAACGCGGAGAAAACCTGATCTCGCTTCAGAATCTCCGCCATTTTGTCCACAGCGATGCCTTTGCCAATACCGCCGGGGTCCAGCTCCACGCCTTCTTGGGCGAAACGCACGGTCATGTTCGCCTCATCCAGAAAAATGTTCTTGTACCCCACTCGGGGCAGGGCCTGAGATATTTCTTCGGGCCGGGGGAGCCGTCCCGTGTCTCGATAGAACCCCATGATCTTCAGGAGGGGACCGACCGTGATATCGAAGGCGCCGTCACTGGCGCGGCTGTATGCCAGACATGCGGAGAGAAATTGAAAGAACTCGTTCGACACATTTACCGGTTTTCGACTACCGAGCTGGTTTAACCGGCTTAGCT
>Ga0335078_10004394_pt1 | contig 20891 bp, 16 predicted proteins | sample Lox_Sample_32_FD_206711 | JGI IMG/M metagenome (GOLD analysis project Ga0335078, IMG submission 206711) | Soil microbial communities from Loxahatchee National Wildlife Refuge, Florida, United States - Lox_Sample_3.2 | ecosystem: Environmental > Terrestrial > Soil > Wetlands | place: USA...
GTGGCGGCGGCCGGCCCCATCGCTAGAGCGCTAGAGCCTAAGCCAGTTCTTGCAAACCAAAGGCCTGCTCTCCGCGAGGGCAGGCCTTTCGTGTTTCTGCCGGCGCCGAAAACGCCCCACAACTCTCCTGCCATTTTCCGTGTTCTATAAACAGTTCTGCGGGGCCGTTCTTCATTCGACATAACCAAGGCATACGTCGCGGAACCCGTCTGCCAGAAGATGCTATCGTTTTACGTAAGACTCGACCCAGGTTCCCTCAGATTCCAGTTCCGCATTGATCGTGGGTAGAACGTGGGATGACGCACGCGTTGGCCGGGAATCGGCCTCGCATTTCAGGAGAGAGGAACTTTCACAAATGAAAAGATACGCACACTTAGTCAGCCTGCTCAGCCTCGCGCTGGCAGTGGCTTTCCTGGTTCCGCAGCGCGCTGCGGCCGATGACGACGACCCTCCCAGTCGTGTCGCGCGGCTCGGCTACGTTCGCGGAACGGTTTCGTTCGAGCCCGCGGGAACCGAAGATTGGGTTACGGCGGTCGTCAATCGCCCGCTCACTACCGACGATAAACTCTGGAACGACAACGACTCATTTTCCGAGCTGCATCTCGGCTCCGCGGTCATTCATCTCGGCAGCAACACCGGCTTTTCCTTCCTCAACCTCGCCGATAACATGGCGCAGATCCGGCTGACGGAAGGCACGCTCAACATTCGTGTGCGCCGCCTGGGCGATGGCGAAACTTTTGAAGTAGACACGCCCAATCTCGCGTTCACTTTGCTGCGCCCCGGCAACTACAAAATCAACGTCAACGAAGCCGGCGACACCACCATTGTCGTTGTGCGCGACGGTCAGGGCGAAGTTACCGGCGGCGGCTCCGCGTACAACCTGCACCCGCACGAAGTCGGTACTTTTGCCGGTACTGACCAGATTGAGGCGGACGTCGAAGACTGGGACAACTCCAGCGATGACTTCGACGAGTGGTGCGCCGAACGAGACAGCCGCATCGATCACTCCATTTCTTCGCGCTACGTCTCGGACGACGTCATCGGCTACGAAGACCTCGATGAGTACGGCGGCTGGCGGCCCGTTCCTGACTACGGCACGGTGTGGTTTCCGCATGTCACTGTTGTTGGCTGGGCTCCCTACCACTATGGCCACTGGGCCTACATCGCGCCTTGGGGTTACACCTGGGTGGACGACGCGCCCTGGGGCTTCGCTCCATTCCACTACGGCCGCTGGGTGGTCGTTGGCGGCGTTTGGGGCTGGGTACCCGCACCTCCGCGTCCCATGATTGTCGGCGCAGTGTATGTCCGTCCCGTTTACGCGCCTGCGCTAGTGGCGTGGGTTGGCGGCCCACACTTTGGCATCGGTGTTGAAGTGGGCGGCGCGGCCGTCAACGTTGGCTGGTTCCCGCTTGGTCCGCGTGAAGTTTACGTGCCGTCCTACCACGTCAGCCGCACCTACGTGACCAACATCAACGTGTCCAACACGCGCGTGGAGACCACCGTGGTCAACAATTACTACAACACCGTCATCGTCAACCACACCACGGTGACCAACGTTACCTATATCAACCAGCGCGTTCCCGGCGCGGTGACCGCATGCTCGCACAGGGCCTTCACCTCCGCGCAGCCCGTCGCCCGCAACATCGTTGCCGTCAACGTACACGAGGTCGCGACCGCTCCAGTCGCCGTCGGCGCTCCCGCGGTTGCACCCTCGCGCCAAGCCGTTCTAGGCGCGGGCGCTGTAACGCGTGTGCAGCCACGCGTCTCCTTCGAAACCCGCGCCGTCGTGGCCAAAACCACGCCGCCTCCACCGCCTCCGTCCTTCGCCAGGCAGCAAGCGGCCATTCAAGCCAATGGCGGGCGGCCCATCGCCGTCTCGCAAATGCGCCAGATGCAGCCCGAGCCCGGACAAGCGCGTCCCAATATTCGAATGGCTCGGAAAGCCACGCCGCAAACGGTCGTGAGCAAAGGGCCGCAGCCGAATCCCAACCGGCCCAACGCGCCGAACAATCTCAATCGGCCGGTAAACAATCCGCCGGTCAATGCCAGCCAGAAATCCTATGTGGACCGGCCGCCGTCTTCGCGCCCCAATCCGCAGCCCAACCCGCAACTCGAGCAGCAGCATGCCGAACAGCTGCAGAACCTGCGCGCTCAGCAAGACCAAGAACGCCAGAAGGTTGAGCAGCAGCAACAGCAGCAGCGCGCCGAACTGGAAAAGAAAGCCGCTGACGAGCGGGCGCAGCAACAGCTCAACCAGCAACATCAACAGCAGCTCGAACAGCTCGAGAAAAAACACGACGCCGAAGAGCAAAATCTGAAACAAAAGCAGCAACAGGAAAAGAAGCAATCACAGGCACAACAAAAGCCGGCCAAGCCTTCCAAGGAGGACAAGCCGCACAAGTAGTATTCCGTTCCACGCAACAACTCCGGGCGGGAGGCACGCCACGCGGCGAGTTTCCCGCCCGCTGTCTTTGCCCCTGCTGATCATCTGGCATGACCTCGCCTTCCTGTCTGCCGTGACTCGACCGGAATAAAGCAAGAGAACCAAACACTGAAACACTGAGAATCATGGAGAAACTCGTGGGCCGCGCACTAGGACTGAGTGCTTACATGGGGAGGGCTGAGTGCCAAGCTGGTGCGCAGCTTGCTGCGCTCCTACGAGTGAATCCTCTCGCCTTCTCGCGTAAGATTCTCTCTCGCCTATGCCCAGCAAACCTTCGCCGTCGCGCCGCCTCGAGCCCTTTGCCCTCGCACAATCGCCCCTCTCGATTTTCGCCATCCCAGGTGTTCGCGAAATTCGCAAAAACGACAACCTTGCCAAAGTCATCGCGGAAGCCGTGCGGCGCGCAAAGGTCGAATTGCAAGATTCCGACATCCTCGTCATTGCCCAAAAAATCGTTTCCAAGGCCGAAGGCCGCGTCGTCCGCCTTTCCAAAATCAAGCCTTCCCGCGAAGCTTCTGCGCTGGCAAGAACGCTGAACAAGGATCCCCGCTTCATCGAAGTCATTCTCTGCGAGTCCCGCCGCATTCTCCGCTCTGAGCGCGTCCTCATCGTCGAGACGCACCATGGCTTCGTCTGCGCCAATGCCGGCGTGGACCATTCCAACGTTCCCGGCAACGACTCCGTCACCCTGCTCCCCAAAGATCCCGACGGCTCGGCCCGCTGCATGGCTGCGGATCTCCGCAAATTCACGCGCAAACAGGTCGCCGTCATCATTAGCGACACCTTTGGCCGTCCCTGGCGCCTTGGCCTTATCAACGTCGCCATCGGCGCCTCGGGCCTGCCACCCTTGAGCGACCTCCGCGGCCAGCGCGACCGTTCCGGAAAACTGCTCCACGCCACCGTCGTCGCGGTCGCCGATGAACTCGCCGCCGCCGCGGGCCTGCTCATGCAAAAATCTTCGGGCACGCCGGTAGTCGTGGTTCGCGGTTACCGCTACCTCCGCGCGCACTCCCAAGCCGCGAACGCCGCGAGCATTATCCGCCCCGCCCAAGAGGATCTTTTCCGCTAGGCGCACTCCGTGAACCGTGTCCGGTGCCCCGTGTCCCGTGCTCCGTGTTCCGTGAAAACAGACCCTGCGTGGAAGTCTGAATCTTCCGTTGTAGTGGCGGTCTTTAGACCCGTGACTTTGCTTCGCCTCGGCGAAGCGGGGTCCTTGATCCCGTAGTTGGAGGTAGTTGTGAATTTGTGAAGAAGAGCCGATAGCTCACAGCCGGCAGCTAGCCGCAGAAAAGAAAGGAGTTGTCTCATCTGGTTCGAGTCGTCTTTGGGCCCCAGCGTGAAACAGCGCGGTCGGCGAGAAGATTGGCTGCCCTGGTGCGGGGCGCAAGCATGGACCACGGGCGTGGGAGACCGTCACGGAACACGGATCACGGAACAGGATTCACGAAAAAAGCTGTCGACTGTTAGCTGTCAGCTGTGAGCTTTCCCCCTTGCGCCGGCGCACCCCAACCCGGCATTCTATTTTCTCCATGTCCCCGAAAAAACTCACGGTCACCGCGCTCGCTGGTGGCATCGGCGCTTCGAAACTCCTTCTCGGCCTGTACCACGCCATGGATCCCGCCGCGCTCACCGTCATCGTCAACACTGGCGATGACATCGTTCTCCACGGCCTGAGAATTTCTCCCGACCTCGACATCGTCACGTACACGCTCGCCGGCGTTGTCAATCCCACCACCGGCTGGGGCTTCCGCGGCGAAACGTTTCACATGCTCAAGCGCCTCGGCGCTTTCGGCCGCGAAACCTGGTTCAACCTTGGCGACCGCGACCTGGCCACGCATCTCCATCGCACCGACTTGCTGGCGCACGGCAGAACGCTCTCGCAAACCGCGGACTCTATTCGCCACGCGCTTGGCGTCAAGTCGCGCATCTTGCCCATGTCCGACGAACCCGTGCCCACCATCATCGAGACGCGCGATGGCACCATGCACTTCCAGGAATATCTCATCAAGCACCGCACCGAGCCCGGCATCCGTGCCATTCATTTCCACAACGTGAAGCACGCCCATCCCGCGCCAGGCGTTCTTGAAGCCATCTGCGACGCTGGCCGCGTCATCATTTGCCCCAGCAATCCGCTCATCAGCATCGGCCCGATCCTCGCTATTCCGCGGGTGCGCGATCAGCTCCGGGCCCGCAGAGAAAGCGTCATCGCGGTTTGCCCCATCGTCGGCGGCAAATCCCTCAAAGGCCCCAGCGACAAAATGCTCATCCAACTCGGCGCCGGCTCCTCCGCCTCCGCCGTCGCCAAACTCTACGCCGACTTCACTGGCACGTTCGTCATCGACCGCCGCGACGCCCCCCAAGCCGATGCCATTCGCGCCCTCGGCATGAAAGTCGCCATCCTGCCCACCGTCATGCGCACCGCCGCCGATAAACGCAAACTCGCCAAGTCCCTCCTCGCGCTTTAGGTTGTTGCCATGAGCAAGTCGACGCGCCCGCCGAAGTCTTCGCGAAAATCAAAAGCCGAAGATTTGTTTATGCGCGCCGATCGGCTCGACGAAAAGAGACAGTTCCGTTCTGCCTTCCGGCTGTTTCTGGCAGGGGCGAAGCTGGGGGAAAAAGGCTGCCAGCTTAACGTCGGAAATTACTACGACGACGCCAAGGGCGTTGGGCGCAGTCGCGAAGCCGCGCTTTACTGGTACAAGCGCGCGTATCGAGGCGGAATTGCGGGTGCCGCTCACAATATCGGCATCCTCTGGCGCAACGAGGGAAAACCAATCCGAGCATTGGCGTGGTTCAGAAAAGCTGTGCGGCTGGGCGACGACGAAGCGAACGTGGAAATTGCTAAGTATTTCCTGCAGCTCGATCCACACTCTGGAAGAGCCATTCGCCACTTGGAGAAGGTGTGCAAATCGGATTGGGTCTCGGAAGCTGGCGTGGAAGAAGCAACGAAGCTGCTGAAACAGGCGAAGCAGCGGAAGAAGCGTGCCTAGGCTCATCGGCGACCAGCACTCTGCCCAGCCTCACCGCTCAACATCAAACTGTCATTCCGAGCTTAGCGAGGAATCTGCTTCTCTCTCCATCGGAAAATCAGCACTGATTCGTTGAAACGTTATAATCAAACCCATTGCGAGGCACCCATGGCAGACCCCATCAACATTGTGCTGAAGTTCGAGCAGGCCATCAACTCGCGGCGCGTCGACGCCGTTGGCTCGCTGCTCACGGCCGACTCCGTTCTCAATTTTCGTTGGGCAATCGCGTCGAAGGCGCTGCCAAATTGCGTCCAGCGTGGGAAGGCTACTTCAAGATGGTGCCGGACTACACCATCTCGCATTCAGAAATCTTTGCAAACGGAAACACGGTCGTCGTCTTCGGTTCTGCCCAAGGCACCTTTTCCAAAGACGGCACTCTGCGCAAGGGCGACTTCTGGAAAACGCCCGCGGCTTGGCGCGCCGCGGTCAAGGACGAAAAAATTGCACTGTGGCAGGTCTTCGCGGACAACGAGCCGATCCGCGCCATCATGCGGAAATACGCTTAGGGCTGTCGGCGATCCACGAGTTCGGTACCTAAGAACCGGCTTACTCGCTGAGCGCCCAGTTTTTCGCGTTCGCAAATTTTTGGTCGCTTACCCACACATCCTTGTCCCAATCCGGTCCAATCCCGGCGAACGCTTCGCGCGCCGCCTCCCGGTCCTTCACCTTCACCGCCATGCTGGCGAAGCGATTTCTCTTCAATGTAGATACGCCGTAGGTCTGCGCCAGGGCGGAATAGCCGTCTTTGATGCGTAGCCACGACATATTGTCGAGCGCGTGGGCTTCCGAATTGCATTGGCATGAGTGAAGACTAGCAATCTCAAAATAGAGAATATCGCCTTTCGGCCCGCCGACGCGGTCGGCTACCTCGGTGGCAAAAGCTTCGAGCTCCCCTTCGTCGCCATACCATCTAGGCTCCAGATAGTGGGCATGCTGGCGATAAAAGTGGTAGTAATCGGGCTCAAAGCGCACGGCTTCTTCCAAAAGTTCGCGGGCTTGCGACTTGTCCCAACCTTGGTCCAGCGCGACCATCTGCATGGCTTCGTACCAGTAAGGGCACTTTTCCTTGAGTTGCGCCGCCTCGACGAGTGCCGCTACGGCCAGGCCGTTGCGTTCCTGGAATAGCTCCCAGCCTTCATCCGAGACGGTGTTCGCAGCGCCGTCGCCTCGGGCCACCCAGGCGTATCCGGTATAGGCCTCCGCGAAACTGATGCGCGCGGCGGCGGATTGCGGTTTTGCTTTGATCCATTGGTTCAAGGAATCGAAATGCATCTTCCACTCGGCTTCTTGTGGCTGCGGCCCCAGAAATGTCTGGTAGATAGCGGTATAAAAGATGTCGACCTTCCAGACGCCGCCGAGAATGCGGCCCTTGCTTTCGCGCGCTTCTTTAATCGTTTTCTCGAGCTGATCGAAATTTCCCTGGCTGAAGGCCTGCTTGATCGGGGCTTCGTATTCTTCCTCCGTTTCCAGCTTCGCGGCGGATGCTTGCGGTGCCTCGGCCGGCCGCGCTACTGGCTGAGCCTGGGCGGTGGGCTTGTTCGCGCTATACGAGCGCACGATCTGCATCAAAGCATCGCTGTCCAGGCTGGGTTGTGCGTGCGTCTTCCCGCAAGAAATCCCAGCCAAGGAAACAGCCAACACCAGCGAAAAAGCAACCAGCGCTTTGGACGCCATGCCCCCTCCCGCTCAGGGTGCTATCTATCGAAATAGTAGCGAAGCGCGTTTTCCGCGGGAACTGTACCGAGGGGCAATCAGCCATGGTGTATTGGACACAGTCCAACGCCTCTCGCCCGCCCACCTCGGGTCGTCCGCGTGGCGAAGAATGATTCGCGGCCGGTCGTTCGCTGATCACACAAGGAAGGAGCGGCCAAGGAAGAGAGATTGCCAATGCAGTCCGTCTCCTTGTCCTGAGGCATCGCTTGTACGCCCACCACCCTTGGCTAGCCTTGAGCCAGATGTTTGCTCCGTATGTGTCAGTCTCCTTTTGAACACATCCAGCAGGTATATGAACCTAGCCTTACATGACCTACGTCACAGAAAATAGGGGATGACCGCCGTGGCTACCCTTGACGCTGTTCTCGAGCAGCCAACCGCAGACCTCTCGCTCCCCGACGAACGCCCCGCTCGGATAGCGTCGGTGCGCCTCGCTTCCGTCGACTTTCTGCGTGGCGTCGTCATGATCTTGATGGCCCTTGACCATGCGCGCTTCTATTTTTCCGGGGATCACGCAGTGCCACAATTCTTGCAGAACTCATCTCCTGCGCTCTTTTTCACCCGCTGGATCACCCACTTTTGCGCGCCCACCTTCTTTTTTCTTGCCGGCACCTCGGCCTTTCTCGCTCTTTCGCGCGGCGGGCGCACGCTCTCGCAAATCTCCAAATTTTTCTGGACTCGCGGGTTGTGGCTGGTTTTTCTGGCTTTCACCGTGGTCGACTTTGCCGCCGCCGGAATTTTTCCTCATGGGCACGGAGACGTAATTTGGTGCCTTGGCGTATCCATGGTCCTCATGGCCCTGCTCATTCGTCTGCCGATCCCGGCGATTGCTGCTCTGGGCGTGGTGGTCATTGTCGGCCACAATCTGCTTGACGCCTTCAATCCCGAGGCCTGCGGGCGCTTTGCCATTGTCTGGTCGGTGCTCCACACTCCCGGCATGTACCCCGTTGTCGGGCGTACAGACTTTTTCACCCTGTTTACGCTGTTACCTTGGGCTGCCGTTATGGCCGTTGGCTACGCCTGCGGTCCCATTTTTCTTCGGCCGGACCGGCGCAAAATCATGTTTTGGCTGGGCTTCTCAGTCACTGCCGCCTTCATCCTGCTCCGCGCAGTCAATCATTATGGGAATAGCTCCTGGTCCACGGTACCGCACTCCTACGCTGCCGGTCCCTGGACCACCCAATCGACCGTAGTTATGACCATCGCCTCGTTCTTAAACGTGCGCAAATATCCGGCGTCTCTGGACTTCCTGCTTATGACTCTTGGGCCCATGCTCATGGCGCTCGCGGCTCTCGACAGACTTCGTCCGCAACCGATTTGGGCACGCTTCGTCCTGGTTTTTGGCCGTGTGCCGCTCTTTTTCTACGTCCTCCACCTTCTCTTGCTTCGCAACATGGCTATCTGGGTCTCCTGGGCCACGCACCAGAACGCTGACTGGCTGCAGTATGGCGGTCCGCTGATGTTTTTGGCCCCGCCCAGTTATGGCTATAGCTTGCCCTTCATCTATGCCATGTGGCTCACGGCCGTTGTCGCCCTGTACGCGCCGTGCAAGTTGTTCATGAACGTCAAACAGCAGCACCCCGATTGGTGGTGGCTCAGGTATTTGTAAGCGTTTCCGAAAGCCGAAAGCACACGCACGCCTCCGCCACGCGGCGGGCTCATGTTCGCTAATCGCTCTTGTCGGGATTTATTCTGAACGACGCTGGCATGTCGTCGTCTGGGAAGGAATCTACGATGACGCTTGCGCGTTCTCGCCGCCCCAAGGTGTCAACAACCCAAGCACCGCCGCCACGATTAACAGCGCGGGTATGTCTCCGTACAAGTGCCCATGTTCCATTGGCATCCGAAGCGCCTGCACCGTCATAATCCCCGCGTGCACGATGCTCGAAAACACCGTAAACCAAATCAGGCTCAAGTGCCGCAGGGGATTCCGGGAAGCAATCAACAAAAACATGCCCAGCGTCGCATAAACTCCAAGGATCATTTGCTCGTATTCCAGCTGGTTCGGACTCCACCGCCATCCCGAGGGCCACAAACTCATCATTAACGGATAAATGCCAAAGATAAAAATCAATCCCACCAAAATCAGGGCGACACGCAAATACCGCAACCGGGCTGCGCTCACAGACGACCTCCGCAAATTTTCTTTGGGCATACGAACGCCGGGGTTGGAGAGCATGGTAGACGCCCGACTTTCCGCCTGTCAATAGTGATGGCTGTGCCCCGATTCGCCCGCACCGGCTGCGCTCCGCCGGTAGACAGCGTCGGAATTTCGCTGGCAAACACGCGCCTTCATCGCCTTAGACATTTGACACGCTCAACACGTTCCCATCCGGATCTGCAAACCATGCCACGCTCACAGCGCCTCCCGGCGCTATCCAGATGCCGAGTTCGTCCTGCTTCAGGTGCGCGTATTTGTTAAACGCTACGCCCTTTTCCCGCAGCGCCTCCACCGTAGCCCTTACGTCCGCCACGCGAAAGCCCAGGATGGTGTGGCCATGCGCCACGAAATCTGCCACGAGCGAAACGCGCAGAGTCACTCCTCCCGTCGCGAAAATCGCCGCAAAATTGTCCTCCGACTCCAGTCTCAGCCCCAGTACATCGCGATAAAAGGCCGTCGCTCGTGCGCGATCCCTCGTGCAAATAATGATCGCCGGCTTTGCATCCTCTAGAATCCCCATATCACCCTCCGTCTCCTTCATGAGTGAATTCGCCATTCTCCAACGCGGCCCCGTCCTCGCCTTTTCGCAACCTGCCGCCCTGTGTGATATCTTCAAAAATCTCGCAAATGACCGCCGCTCCCATCACCACGACCGACTTTCGCCACGTCCTAGGCCAATTCGCCACTGGCGTCACCGTAATCACCGTGGAACGTGGCCCGGGTTCTGCCTACGGGATGACCGCGAATGCCTTTACCTCCGTGGCCCTCGATCCGCTGCTCATCCTCGTCTGTGTGGACCAGCGCAGCCACCTCCTCCCGCTGCTCCAGCAAAAGCGCTTTTTCGGAGTGAACGTTCTCAAGGACACACAGCAAGCCCTGTCGGTCTACTTCGCGCAGCCCAACCAAAGCCCTGAGGCGGAAGCTCCGCTTAATATCCGCTATCGCTGGTCGCCCGACGGCGTTCCGCTCGTGGAAGACACCCTTGCCCACCTGGTCTGCCGAGTCGTCGCCAACTACATGGCTGGCGACCACACCATCTTTCTTGGCGAGGTGCAAACCGCCGAGCTCTTTCCCGGCGACCCGCTTCTCTTCTTCCGCAGTCAATACCGCCAAATCGGGCCCTCGACCTAGCTCCCGAGCCGTCTACTCGTTGGCCGCTGGCCCCACAGCGACGGTAATCCATGTAGATGGACGAAGGGGGAGTCTCGCTCGGTGGACACCGGCGAGCTACCACTAAGCCGCGCTTGCTCTCTCAGTGGTGTCCGCCGAGCGAGTCGCGCTTCACGCCGTACGCCGCGCCCCAGCGGTCGGTCATTTGGCTGCGAATCTCCCACAGTTCTGGAAAAAATCTGTGGCGCATGCCTTCTTCCAGAATCTCGACCGGCCGACCTTTTAGCGACTTCGAGTGGAAACCAATGGTTCGCTGGATCAACTGCATGTGCTCGTAGCGGAACTTCTGAAACAGTTCGTCGAATTCCGCCAGGGCTTCGGCAACGACGTAGGCATCGCCGTGCGTGTACTGCGAGTCGTAAATCTTCTCGATAGTCAGCCCATGTTTGTCCAAGTAATTTTCCTTAAACGAATTCCAGATGGGCTGGTACATCTTGAGCAAGACGCGGAAACCCGGCGACTCCTGCCCGCTGCCGTTGCCCAATTTCTTGCGAATCTCTTGATACTCCTTCGGCGACATGGTCTCCAGCAGCGCCAGTTGCTGCGTCATCAGGCGCTGCGCGGTATGCACGCGGCGGAACAGCGTAATCACGCGATGGGTGTTCTGCTGTTGCAAATACTCGTCAATGTCCAGCAGCGTGTACGCCATGAGCTTCATCCACAATTCTTCGATCTGGTGGACAATCTGAAATTGCAGCTCATCCGCGTTGCACACCTTGTCGTATGCGCACTGGCAGGACAGCAGTTGCTTGGTATTCAGATACAGCTCGTAATCCAGCGTGCCTTCGCCGCCCATAATGGCGTAAAACTGTTCCCGATTCACGTAAACGCTCCCCGCGCGCGTGGCTTGGACCCTCAGCCATGTACCTGCGGCCTGAGTCAAGCGCGTCTTTGCAAAGTCTCGCCCTTCACGGCCCAACATTCAAATGTTCACGAATTCAGCGCGATGCGCTGATTGGAAGCTACTGCCGCCGGTTGTGGCGGCCCAAAGCCGGCTGGACGCTCTTCGAGGCTCAGGACCAGCCGGCGCTACAGGTTTCTTATGCTACGCAACAGTGGTTTGTAGCATACGGGTCCGCAGTCCCGCCGCCCCTGCCGGCGACCAAATCCTTAGCGTCCGCGCCCATGCACTCCGCCCGTAGGGTCATCCTTCTGCTTGCCCGCCTCAGCGAGAGGATGACGGTCCGTCGCGCGACCCGTGTCCGATGCGACACGCGAATCATTGCTCTACCAGCCCGCCGCGCTGGCCCGCGGAGGCTCGTCGCGTCCCGCCATCGTTTCGCGCCGGCTGCGAAATTCGCGCACGGTATACACTGGCTTGTTCTGCGACTCGTAATACGTGCGCGCCAGCATCTCGCCAATCAAGCCCGTGGCGATAAACTGAATGCCGCCCATCACCAACGCCATGCCCAAAATAATCAATGGGCCGTGATTCGCCAGGATGCCCTCATCGAGGATGGCCTTGCGCACGAAGACCCAGGTTCCGATACCGCTGCCGCACGCGAGGCATGCCAGGCCGAGCAAACCAAAGAACTGCAACGGCTTGGTCGAATAGTCCAGCAAGAACTTTACGCTCATCAGATCCAGCAGCACGCGCACGGTGCGCGAAATTCCGTAGTTGGAATTGCCGCTCTTCCGCGGAATATTCGAGATGGGCACTTCCACGACCGACGCGCCGGCCCAGCTGGCCAGTGCCGGAATAAAGCGGTGCAATTCGCCGTACAGATGAATCTCCTGCAAGACCTCGCGCCGGTAGGCCTTAAAGGTAGTGCCAAAATCGTGCAGGTCCACGCCAGAAAGCTTGGCCATCATGCGGTTGGCCACGCGACTGGGAAACTGCCGCGTGAGCCAATGATCCGTGCGCGCCACGCGCCAGCCGCTCACGATGTCGTAACCTTCCTCAATCTTTTCCAGAAAGCGCGGAATTTCATCAGGGTCGTGCTGCAAATCCCCGTCCATCGAAATGATGACTTCGCCGCGCGCAAAATCGAATCCCGCTTTCAACGCCGGCGCTTGGCCAAAATTTCTGCGCAACTGCACGACGTTCACCCGCGGATCGTGCTCGTAAATATCCGAGAGCACTTTGAAGGTTTTGTCCTTGCTGCCGTCATCCACGAACACCAATTCGTAGCGCTCGCCAATCGCGTCCATCACTTCAGTGAGTTTCACGTACAGGGGAGAGATGTTCTCCTGCTCGTTGTAGAAGGGAACAACGATCGAGTAGCGAATCGGCGGCTCGTTCTTCATGCTTCCTATTCTCGCCCGGGGTCAGGCTTCTTGGGCCACGAAGGCATAGTCTATCAGCCGAATCCCCTGCGAGGCGACAAGATTTCGTATGTGCATGTCCGTAAGAATTGCTACCTCCGTTTGCCGCGAACCCTTCAGCCGCGTCGGCGATTTTTCGAGTTGCGCATCCATATATCCCGGATGAACCATCAGCTCGGTGGTGCCTTGTGGCAGCACTTCGAGGAATCGCAGCACGCCTTCGCGGGTCAATTCGCCGGTCTGCGCGATCCCGCAAAAATAATCGGCCGTGGCCAGCCCGGCGCGTTCCGCTTGCTCGCGCGCGTCGGGCGCCAGCAGCTTCAGTCCGCGTGCCTGCACTCCCTGTTTCACGACGCTGCCCTTTGTCGCTCCAGCCGCCAGCGCTACACGCAGACTTGATTCCTCGTGCGCCACGCGAATCGCCTCGATGCCGTGGCGCTTCGCAAGCCGCAGGGCCAATTCAAAAAGCCCCGGCAACATGTGCACGTGTTTGTGCCCATCCACATGCGTGGGCCGGATCCCGGTGTCGCGTATTTTCTGAATCTGCGCGTCCCACTCGCGTTCGACCTCTTCCAACGCCACGCTTCGGCGCGCCAGCCGCAGCAGCAGACCCTCCGGCCCTCCGGCAAACTCTCCTTGATCGTTGACCATGCTGGTCACCGTTTCCGGATCGGCCACCGGCGGGCCATCGCTCAGGTTCAGGTGCACGCCCACGCCCAGACCAGGCGTAGTTAGCGCCAGGTCCACGCCCGATTCGAACGCGCACCCATTGGCCAGCAGGGAAGCGCTGGTCACGATGCCATGATGGTGCGCTTCGGCAATCCCCCGGTTGACGCCCTCGGTCCAGCCCAGGTCGTCCGCATTGACGATTAAACTCCGCAATTTGGCCTGTCCCCTCGTGCCGCGCCTGTCCTTCCGTACAGCTATTCATTCGTGCGCCACACCTCGACCGTACCATTGACCGTTTTTCCGCTCAACTCTAGCATGGGCTCCAAGAGGCGAGAATGCCTGTAAAAACGCGCGACAACAAGGTCGCCGACGGCCGCTACAGTGACAAGCGCCGCGGCCGCCGGATGAACTCCCGCGTGCCGGTGCGCCTGGAGTGGGAAGCCGACTCCGGGAAGCGCATCGCCGTGGAAGCGCACACGCGTGTCGTCAATCCTTACGGGTGCATGGTGGTGTTGCAGCAGGAGTTGCAGCTTGAACATCGCCTGGCCTTGACCAATCTGGCCACGGATACCAGCAATGCCGCCGTCGTGGTGTGGCGAGGCGTGCCGCGGCCCGATGGTTGGGAGTACGGCGTCGAACTAGTTGCGCCGGAGATGGACTTTTGGGGGTTAGAGCTGTGAAACCGCAATCGAACGCCAGGCCCGCGGCCCCTCCTCGCGTGGTTTCGAGTCGCCCGCCGACGGCGGAAGAGCGGCGGCGCGCGCAGCGGGTGCTGCTGAGGATTCGTGTCAATGTGCAGGTGGAAGGCAAGCCAGCCGCGCTCGAAGGCTTTACGCACACCGTGAGCGCGAGCGGCGCCATGCTGATCCTAGCGCAGGGCCTGGCTGAAGGCACCAAGGTGACAATCGAAAACCCGAAGAGCCAGCAAAAGGTCGAGGCGCGCGTGGTGCGCCCGCCGCAGATGTCGCACGAAGGGTCGCAGGTTCCCGTGGAGTTCACTTCGGCGGCACCCAATTTTTGGGGCATTTTCTTTCCGCCGGTCATCAACTGACGCGAGCCGTCGAGAATCGACAGTTCAAAGTTCAAACCATCTACACAGAGGCCACAGAGGGCACAGAGTCCACGGAGGGCCTGAAGCCGGTGGCAAGGTTGTGGCTAAAGTGGGCTGCGGGTTTTTCTTCATCTCCGCGTTCTCTGTGTGCTCTGCGGACTCTGCGTAATTCTTTGCCGAATCGGTTAACGCAAAGAAGAGCGGCCCCGATTTGCATCGGGGCCGCCTTGGCTTATGTTGCGCAGAGGCGCCGTTCCGCCTAGATCGCGGTTATTGGACGGTGACGGTAATCGGTGAAGCTGCCGGCGTGGCCGTCGGATTCGTAGTGATCGCGACTTGCGTCGCGCCTGTCGAGGTCAGGTTGAGCGAGCCGCTCTGTGACGCCTGAGTCGTGCTGTCGCCGAGATAGTGCGCGCTGATCGCATGCGTGCCGACGGAGAGAGCCGGTGCGGTCGGCGTGGCTTTGCCGCCGCTCACGGCCGCCGCCGTTCCAATCGCGGTGGCGCCGTCGAAGAGTTGTACCATGCCGGTGGGCGTGCCGCCCGTAACGGCCACGCTGAACGTGAACGCCGTTCCGGAAGGCTCCGTGCCACTGGTGACGGTCAGTTGGGTTGTAGTGGCCGTGAGCCCGCCTCCACCGCCTCCGTTGCCGTTGACGCCGTTGCAACCTATGGTCAGAGTCAGCAGGCAGATGAGGCCGAGGCCGAGCGCCGCGTGTAGCCGTTTGCGACCGCCCGGCAGGAAGAAGAGGGACAGCGCCGCAAGGCCTGTTCCAGCGCTCAGCGCCCACCAGCCTTTGCCGTTACCTTGTTCGCCGGTGGCCGCGGGAATCGCCTTCGCTTCCAGCATTCCATCGCGTTGCAGCAGGAAGTTGGAAGCCGTAAGGGTCGTCGAGTGCGCGGTCACCTGGCAGTTCAACGTCTGCTGCACAGGATTGGCCGCCGTCACGTTGATAGTCAGCGGCGAATTCGGGCAAGTCACGCCCGGCGGCAACGTCGAGGCGGTCACCACAACGTTACCAGTGAAGCCTCCACTCGGCGTCACGGTGATCGTGGATCCCACCGCTGTGCCCGTCGCCGAACTCAACGTGACCGGCGTGGAGGCTAAGGTAAAGCTGCCGGTCACAACCGAGTTGACGGTCAGCATCAGAGGCGCGAGGGAGCAGCCGAGAGGTGGTGCTGCAACAGTACAGCTGTTGTAGTTTCCATCTGCGCTGGTAAACGTAGCGGTAATCGTCTGTACTCCGGCAGTGGTAAATGTGGTCGTCAGCGTTCCGGTCGCAAACGCGTCCCCGTTGGTGTCCGTGAAGGCCGTGGGAACGACGTTCACGGTACAGGATCCCGCAGTTCCGCATGAGGAGAAGGTCACGGTGCCGGTCGGCCCTGCGCCGTTGCTCGCGAATTGTCCGTTATCCGCTACGTAAAAGCCAGACACGGTGGCCACGAGGGTTACTGATTGGCCCGCGGTTACCGTCAGGGAAGATTGATTGCTTCCCGCCGTAACCGAGGTTAGGGTGGAAGCCGGAGTGATGGTGAAGGCAAGATTTCCGGGCTGCGCCGGTGCGTTATAGCTGATGTCGCCGGAATAGGTCGCCGTATAGTGGTGAGAGCCCGCAGGGAGGCCGGTGCTGCCCAGAACCCTGTCTTCCACGAGGCCGAGCACATTCAGTGTCGCCACGTTAGTGGAACCGCCGGTGGCGGTACTCGGGAAATCCTTGATGGGTGCGCCACCGACTCCGTCGGTTACGGTTATCGTGCCGGTTGGGCAGGGAATCGCGATGTTCGCGCAGACTTGATTATCGCCATTCTGCGTACCCAGGACGTCGGTGCGGAAGAGGTACAGGCTGCCGTAGGGAACAGTCGTGACGGACGTGATGTTCCCCGAGACCGGGTCTTCGGAGCCGAGAGTGGTTTGCGCGGCGCTGCCTTCCTTCGCGACGGTCACCGTGAAGTCGGGCGAATCGCTAGCCGCGAAGGTGCCGTCTCCCGCGTAGTGCGCAAAGACTGGATAAGTGCCTCCGGGCAAGAAGTTTGTCGGTAGCGACACGGTTCCGTTAAGCAGTGAAGCGGCGGAGACGCTCATCTGCGGTCCGGTGGTGGGTTTGGCAATCAAGGAGACATCGCCAGTGGGCTTCACGGCACCCGTTACCTGCGCCACCGCAGCAGTAAAGTTGACATTTGCCCCATGGGTGATGTTCACAGAGCCGGGGGCGGGTGCGGTGATTGACGTGGTGGACTGCGAGAAGTTGCCTACCACGGAGCCCCAGCTTCCAACAAGCTTGGTGACATTCACCGAGCCGAGGCCAGTTGCCAGGTCATATCCAGCGGTAGCGGCCCATGCGGGAGCGTTGGCGGTATACGGCGGCACGGGACCCTCCAGCAGGATTCCCGTCGTACCGGCTGCTGTTACACTGCACCCAAGCGCGCCAAACCCCCCGTCGCACGCTACGGAATTGTTGCCCTTGGTGACATCGTTGAAGACGCAGGCGGCGTTTGGGGGGGTGGCGCCGTTGGAATTGCATGCGCTGGTGCCAGGACTTGTGGCTTGGGCGGCGGCAAGCGGATACAGGACATAGTTCACGTTGCCTTGGCCTTCGCCAGCCTTCAGCCGGCCCGCAGTGACCTCCGACTGATTCACGAGCGCAATAATTCCGGCAAATGCCGGCGATGAAGCTGACGTTCCGCCAACGCCACTGAAATTCAGATTCGCTCCGGTGAGGCTGCATGGTTGGCCGTTCTGGCTCAAGGAGTCCGCCAGACAGATTATGTAGAAGTTGTTGCTGGCGCTGTTTACCGACGCGAAGAGCGAAACGTCGGGGATGTCGCGTGCCGAATCATTGGGCATTCCGGGTATCGTTAATGCCTGCCAGCTAGGCTTGCCGTAGACGGCACTTGGGCCACCGCTGCCGGCGACAAGGTCTAAACCGCTTTGGTCAAGTGCGGTACAGAATCCCGACACGCTGCCTATCGTGGCGGCGCTGGCGCACGTATCGTTCCAAGGAATCTCGGGAATGTACGACTTCGCCGACAGCAAACCGGTGCCGGTATTCGTCGGAGTCCAATAGGTGGAGGGGTTGTTGGCGTCGTCGAAGTCGGTTCCTCCCACTGCGACGTTGAACGGCGTCGAAGCTGTCCCACTGACATTCAGCCCATCCGTCGAAGCCAACGGGTCCTGGTCCGGATCACAGCCCGCGGATCCGTTGTCGCCCGAGGACACCATCACCGTAATGCCTTGCGCGGCTGCCTGCTCCCAGAGAAGTTGGTCAAATGTGTTGTCGGAGAACGCCTCGCAAAGCCCGAAACTTTCACTCATGATCGGTGCCAGGTTATTTTGAATGATGTAGAGGGCGGACAGGTCCACGCCGTCGTTGAAGTTCGTGGTGAGTGTGCCGTCCGCAACGACCAGCAGGATGTTTGCTCCCGGAGCTACCGCGCCAGACCATTCCGCGTCCAGCGTGGGTTCGGCGTCGTCTCCCGGAACGATGCCGGGATCGGAGCTGGCCAGAATAATGTTCGCGGCTGAGAAATTATTGGGCAAGCCGAATCCGGTCCGGAAATCGATCACATCCTGGACGTTGATATTCGACCGCGCCACGAGCGCGATGGTCTGGCCGGTGCCATCCAGATTGGCAGGCAGGTTGTAGATTTTCGCAAAATCGGCGGGTCCTACGCCGATGCACGTGGGCGCATTCAGTGGCGTGCAAGGCGTCGCGGTAAATTCTGTTCCCAGTTTGCCGCTCGCTTTCGCTTCCGAGATGGCCTGAGGCTTAGCAAAATGCATGAAGGACTTTTTGCGGAAATTGTGCAGTGAGTGCACGCCTGAAACAACGGAAGCCAACGCTGCAGGCATCTGTGGCACCGAGACGTTGGCCATGTGCATCTCGCCCTTGACCATGAATTGGTGAATCTCGGTGTGAAACGCGTTGCGCACCGCGCCGGCCGTACCACTGAACTCGATGAACATGTTGCTGGGCGCAACCTTGATCCCGGTGAATCCTTTTTGCGCGAGCCAACTGGTCACCTTCTGCACATCGGCGTCGGCTACGCCAAATTGCTGCCCGAACTGTGCCGGCGTGAGCCACGCGTGATAGTTGGGCGAGTTCTTGGTCTGCTGGTCGTCCATTAAGGCGCGCAACGCCGCCTCTTGGTCTGGGCTGCGTTTCAGCACCAACATCATGCGATTCATCGGCTGGGAATCGGCGACCAGGCCACGGTCGAATTGCGGACGCGCCAGCGGATGGACTTTATTGTGCATCGGCACGAGCTTGGCTTCGTCAATGGCCTGGGTGATGCGCGCGACAGGCTTTATTGAGGTGCTGGGAAGCGCCGCGCTGGCCGCTTGCGCGTTGGCCGATGGCGCGTTGGCGGACTGCGCTTGCACACGCGCGCCGCTCAACGCCATCAGGATCGCTGCAAATACAAAAAGGGAATTGCGAAGAATGAAAATTCGAGTAGTTTTCATAACCCGCCCACGCCGCAGATTTTTACGACTTCCAAGAACGCCATCGCACCGGAGATGGCAACCGTTGCCCTATAAGGAGTAGCGCCTGATGGGAATGGTTGCCTTGGGGAGGGGCCCCGGCCCGACCGCGAATTTTCCTGAAAAGCTGCTCCAGAGGTTAGCACAAACCGTTTTCTGCCTCTCCATCAAGTTGCGGTTACGTTCCCATAGGCGACACCAAAATAGAAAGCGCGTGTTGCGCCGCTCACGCGCACTCGGTGTCCCAGGAATGTTCTGCTCGTACGATTCTCTCGCTTCGATAACTTTGCTTTCTTCCTGTTTATTCCCCGGGAAGCCCGGCTGAGTTCCGCGCTTGCGCCCCACGCGCCCGCGCGCTTCAAAACCCGGCGTCAGCCTTACAAGAACCCAACTCTTCGCGATTTGTTGCGCGCCGCTGAAAAAAAGTTTCAGGGCGGGTGAACGCGTTGCGCTCGTTGGACGTAACGGCCTTGGCCCCATTGGCCCTTGCAGTTGAATCCATCCGGCCTGTCGCTCATGGCCTTTCATTGGCAACGGAGGGAATCCATGTCAAAGTAGCGGTGACAGATCCACCAGGACACGCTCATGCAGCCACTGCTTCGCGGCACTGAACTCCTCAACCGCCAAACGCTCAACAAAGGCACCGCATTCACCGACGAGGAGCGCGGCAAACTCGGCTTGCACGGCGTGCTTCCGCTGCGCGTTGAAACGCTCGACGAACAAGTCATTCGCGCCTACGAAGCCTTCAAGCACAAAGACGACGACCTCGAGCGCCATATCTATTTGCGCGCCCTGGAAGACACCAACGAAGTGCTCTTCTACCGCTTGCTCCTCGATCACATCGAGGAGATGACGCCCATCGTGTATACGCCGGTCGTGGCGCTGGGCTGCCAGCAGTTCAGCCACATCTACCGCCGACCCCGCGGCCTCTTCATTTCTTACCCGCTGCGCGATGCCATACCCGCGCTGCTGCGCAATCGCCCCAATCCGGAAGTGGACGTCATCGTGGTCACCGATGGCGAACGCATTCTGGGCATCGGCGACCAAGGCGTCGGCGGACTGGGCATCCCCATTGGCAAGCTCGCGCTGTACACGTTGATTGGCGGCATTCATCCCGCGCGCACGCTGCCGATTGTGCTCGACGTGGGCACCAACAACACCGAACGCTTGCAGGATCGGCAATATCTCGGCTGGCGCCATGAGCGCGTCACCGGGCAGGAGTATTTCGACTTCATCGATCAGTTCGTGCAAGCCGTGAAGCAGGAATTACCCACCACGTGCTTGCAGTGGGAAGACTTTTCGCGCGTCCACGCGCGACCCATTCTCGATCGCTACCGCAACGAGCTGCTCACCTTCAACGACGATATCCAGGGCACCGCTGCAGTAACGCTGGGTGCGATTCTCAGCGCCGCCAACGTCAGCCGCACCCCGCTCAAAGAGCAGCAGATTGTTTTCTTTGGTGCCGGCTCGGCCGCCATTGGCGTCGCCGACTATCTGCGCAGCGCGCTCGTCTCCGAGGGCCTGTCCGAGCAGGAGGCGCGCGCGCGTATTTGGGCGGTGAACAGCAAGGGCCTTTTGCACACCGGCCGTACCGATCTCGCCGAAGAGCAAAAAGTCTACGCGCAGCCCACCGAACGCGTGGCCAGCTGGCCGCGCAGCTCTGACGGCCGCATTGGCCTCGCCGATGTCATTTCCCAGGTGAACGCCAGCATTCTCATTGGTCTTTCCACCGTCGGCGGCGCCTTCAGCGAATCGATCGTCCGCGAAATGGCCCGCAAAGTAGCGCGGCCCATCATTCTGCCGCTCTCCAACCCCACGGATAAGTCCGAAGCCAAAGCGGAGGATTTGATTCGCTGGACTGAGGGCCGCGCGCTGGTGGCCAGCGGTTCGCCGTTCGCGCCGGTCAGCTAC
>Ga0335078_10004395_pt1 | contig 20891 bp, 23 predicted proteins | sample Lox_Sample_32_FD_206711 | JGI IMG/M metagenome (GOLD analysis project Ga0335078, IMG submission 206711) | Soil microbial communities from Loxahatchee National Wildlife Refuge, Florida, United States - Lox_Sample_3.2 | ecosystem: Environmental > Terrestrial > Soil > Wetlands | place: USA...
TTCTTGGACAAATTTCCGCTCGCGATCGCAGTCGCAACTTCCGCGATGTTGCGCACCTGCGCCGTGAGGTTGCCGGCCATCGAGTTCACAGAGTCAGTGAGGTCCTTCCAGGTCCCCGCCACTCCCGGCACTATCGCCTGACCACCGAGTTTTCCGTCAGTTCCGACCTCGCGCGCGACGCGAGTGACTTCTGAGGCGAAGGATCGAAGCTGATCGACCATCGTATTGATGGCTTCCTTTAGCTGGAGGATCTCCCCTCGCACATCGACGGTGATCTTCTTCGACAAGTCGCCGTTGGCGACAGCGATAGTGACCTCGGCTATGTTGCGGACCTGTGCGGTGAGATTGCTCGCCATAACGTTGACGCTGTCAGTGAGCTCCTTCCAAACTCCCGTTGTGGCCCTGATACGCGCTTGACCGCCAAGCTTGCCCTCAGTCCCGACTTCGCGAGCGACCCTCGTCACTTCCGAAGTGAAGACCGTGAGCTGGTCGATCATTGAATTGACGATTGTCGCTGAGCGCAAAAATTCCCCTTCGAGCGGCCGCCCGTTGACTTGGAGTGGAACGGGCTGCAGCAAATCGCCCTTGGCGACTGCTGCAACGGCGGCGGTGACGGCTGTGGTCGGCCAAAGCAAATCGTCAATTAAGGTATTGATTGAACGTTCTATCTCCCCCCAAGCTCCCGCGGAACGGTCGAAGCGCACGCGCATGCTCGTTTCGCCACTGCGGCCGATGGTTTCTTCGACCTGTAGCAGCTCTCGAACCATTTGCTGATTGGAGGCGATTATCGTGTTGAAAGTGTCGGCGATCTCACCGCGGAGACCGCAACGACCGGATGGGAGCCTTTTGGCGAAGTCGCCCGCAGCGAGAGCCCGAAGTGAATCGAGCAGCATCCTGTCGTCGAGGTCTAGGTCCGATGGCCCTGAGCTCTGTGAGGGGAGCGAGGTATCGCCTTTTTCGCGGGCGGGGGGCGAAACCCTCGCTTTTTTTGTTAACGCCATGGCTATGCTCCACTTAATGCCAGCGTTACAGGACGGCGCCGCGATCAACCCCTCTTTTCTGGTTCCGGGCGGCGAGCCATGCGCTCAGCTCGCCAAGGCGCCCCGTCTCGAGCGTCACCCGAGACGGGCGCATCATTCCTCCAGCGATCAAGGCCCCTGCAAGCTGGACCTCGACAAGGGGTCATTCCTCAAAGTCGGCCGCCGCTGTTCCGCTGCATGTGGCGCTGTGCGATCGAAGCGCGCTTTATCAGTTTATTTAAACCGCGATCCCCAAACTCCTTAGATCGCGCAGTCAGGCCGTCCCGACAATGGCCCCCGAAAACGAAGGGGATGATTTCCGCCTCCTTGATCAAAGGCGAAGCGCGTCTTGCTTCCGGTTGTTGGGAAAGGAAAAGGCGAAGCACGACGAGCAAATCAGCAGCGTAATTACGCGCTCCAAGTTCAAGAAAACGGCGCAGATCAGAGACGATCATCTCGCGCACCGCAACCGGGCCTCGATGTAAGCTCAAGAGATAGCTCGAGAGCAACGCCTCGTGTTTCCTCGACGGCGTGACGCCCACAATTAATTCGCTTGGGGCAAGCCCCGCATCAGCGGCGCACTGACCGAATGTGGTCATGGCCAAGCTCCTCTTCGAGGTCGGCAGCATCATAGAACTCTCCTCCGTCGAACCCGAATGCGAGTCGCAGGCAAGGATCGGATCCTCTCAGGCAGGGATGCAGCCTGGATAGCAGGTGCGGAGCGATCGCGAAATTTCGGACATCCGAAATTGCCAGCCCTGTCTTCGCTCCCCAGCGGAACTCAAGCGGAGCGCCAGAGACACTCGCACGGCTTGGCGGCGCGCGTTACCAACGCGGCAAAGCAGGCGTCATCCGGGCGACAGACGCCACAAGCAGCGGGACGTGACGCAACGCTTCGATCCTTCGATCGCGAGCTCCGCAGCAGCGCCGAACGCAAGCCGCCCCGATCGGCTGGCCCCATTTCGCCAAACATCGTAAGTTGACGTCAACCACAATTATCGTGTGGAACAGTTAGCGACTTCCGCACGAGTTCCGCCAGGTTTTTCACTTCCATCTTGGCCATGATATGGGCGCGGTGGATTTCGACGGTTCTCATAGTGACGCCTAGTTCGTGCGCAATGATCTTATTTAACTGCCCTTGAAGCACTCTCGCCAAGACTTGCTTTTCCCTACTGGTCAAAGTTGCGAATCTTGCGAGCGCCTCTCGCGCTTCGGCATTGTCCGGTTGTTGATGGTTCCTGCTTCGCAAAGCCGCGTGCACGGAAGCAAGCAACGCATCGTCGTCGAACGGTTTTTCTAAGAAATCGACCGCCCCTGCCTTCATTGCCTCAACGGCGAGAGGGATATCGCCATGCCCGCTAACGACGATAACCGGCCAGGTGAGGCCACGCTCACCCATTTTCGCCAGGAGTTCCATCCCGTCCATCTCGGGCATCCGAACGTCCGTTATCACGCAACTCCCTTCACTCGGCTCGATCGTTTCGAGGAAGTCGCGCGCTGACGCATAGGTCCGAACCTCGAACTCCTCAGCGAGCACGAGCGCGAGCACGTCACGAACGGCGGTCTCGTCGTCGATAACATGAATGACAGGTTTATGGTTCACTGCTCGACTTCGCTCCTGCTTCGGCGATGCAACCCGAGGCGTGAGACCTTCAAGGGATCAAATCCGGTCCGCCAAACGCGCTTTGGCGTCTCCACGTCATGACGTCAGTTCAAAATGGTGCGCCCGTGGTTGAAGTTGCGGCCAAGCTTATCCCAGCATTGGCTTCATCGTGACGAATATGGTGCAGCGCGCAGAGAATCTCAGCCGTCTTCCAAAAAGCGCGCAAACGATCTAAATCTTGCGCTCCAGCCCTATACCGCCGCGTCCCACAGGTCGTCCAAACCGCTGCTACATCATCAAATTGGGAACTGAACCGTGAGTTCAGGCGTTAAGGTGAAGACGGCGTTCGTGCGTCTTCTTTGCCATTTGCAGAAATGCGCCGGTGGCGCAGCGACGAAACAAGGAATAGCGAAATGCAAAGACGCCTGATCATTTCAGTCTTTTCGGCAATGTCTGGCTTGATCGTGTCAACCTCGGGCGGTCTGGCTCAAGGCGCAACGACAACGCCAAGCACACCGCCTTCCGCTCCGGCGCCGACGACAGCGGCTCCCGCCCAGACACCCGTCTCTCCGCCGCCGAAAGAGTCGTCGGCTGGCGCGCCGTCTTCGGAACTTCAATTTGAAACCGCGGCGCAGGCGAGAAGTCACTGCCCGACCGACACCGTCGTGTGGGCCAATTTGGAGGCGAAGGTCTATCATTTCTATGGCACGCGCCGTTATGGAGCCACTAAGCACGGCGCCTATATGTGTGAACATGAAGCGTTGAGCGCGGGCATAAAGACGGGGAAGAACGAAAAACATCCGTAAGCGCCCGACGGGGATTTCGACTTCGCCGCAACTGAATCCGTCGAAGAATATGAGGCTTTTCCTCGACGCGATCGACTCCTCTCATTCCCTCGCCTTTTAGAGCGCGTTAGACCAGCGGTTGGCTAGGAGTGGAGGGGGACAAGTTTCTCAACCGCCCCCTTTTTTCTTTAACCCTTAAGCGGCCTTTGCTCGCTCGGCGTCAGGCGTCTCCATTGCTCTGAGATACAGGTCGAGCAGGGACTCATGCTCGTCGCGCTCATCCTTATCCTGTTTGCGCAGACGGATGATCTCCCTCAGCACCTTCACATCGAAACCATCAGCTTTCGCTTCGGCGAAGATTTCCTTCTTCCCTTCGTTGAGCGCCTTAATCTCTTCCTCGATATGCTCAATGCGCTCGACGAATGAGCGGATGCGGTCGCCCGCGATTCCCACGCTATCGGTCATGCATGACTCCCTGGTTGGTGCAGGAGGACGCTATGGCGCTTGGGGTAAGAGAGTCGTTAACTCGCTTATCGTCGCCTTTTTCCTTGCCGTCACGGAACTCGCGAGCTGCGATTGCGGCCGGCGCAGCAGCGTCGACGTGTCGGTGCTTCCAACGCTCTGACGGTTCCCGCGCTGCGCAAAATAGCTCAGCCGCCCGTCTTTCGCGCGCTTAGGACAAGGCTTTTGGGATTTTCCAGCGCTGCGCGCCAGAAGTCGCCCCCAAACTTTTCAAGCCCCTCCTGCGAAACCGAAAAGGGCGCCCAGGCGATGGCCTCGAAACCGCAACGCCGCATGGTTTCCTCGTAGGCCGCGCGGCTCCATTGCGTGAACTCGATCGAGAAGGGCGCGGGGCCAGTAAAGAACATGCGCACCCGCAGATTATCGGGCCGGCGCGCGATTTCCTCGAGATAGAAGCCATAGTCGAGCGTATCCCTCAGCCCGTTCACGAAACCCGGATTGGGAACGACGGCGACAAGCCGGCCGCCGTCGGAGAGATTGGCCGCGACGCTCGAGAACATGGCCGCAAGCGTCGCTTTGTCGTCGGCGTAGTTGAAGAGGAACACGGCCGTCGCGAGATCGAAGCTTCCGAAGCGTTCCTCCTTGGCGCCGTCGCCTACGACATAGTTGACGCCAAGCGGCGACGCCGCCTCTTCGGCGCGCGCGACTGCAATCATTTCTGGTGAGAGATCGACGCCGAGCACGAGCGCCGCGCCGAGGCGCTTCAGCAGCCGCGTGTAATAGCCCGTGCCGCAGGCGTAATCGATGGCGCTCTCTCCCGCGACGCTCCCCAGCGCGCCGAGGACCGAAGGCTCTTCGAGATAGAGCGTCGCCGGCGCCTTGCGGGCTTCGGCGTAGCTCGCGCTGATGGATTCGTACTGGTTTTTCACGGCGATCGTCCTCTTCGGCGGCTCGGACCCGAGAGGATCGAGCGACGGACATGGCTGCCCCGATCCTAGCAGACCGCAGAGCCGCGGGGATTGCGAGGCAAGACCCGAACGAGCTTTGTGCGGAGGCTGTCGCGCGTCGGGAGGGTCGCCCTTCAATCTCAGCGGCGGAAGCGTGGCTATTGTCGCCCTGCGCCCCCATTAGAGCCCAGACGCTCGCCGCCCGTCGCAACAGCCTCGCCAAGGCCGGGCGCGCCTCCCCTCGCCCCGAGGAGCGCCGCAAGGCGCGTCTCGAGGGGCGGAAGAGGGCGGAATCCTGCTCGATTCGGGGAGCCTCATCCTTCGAGACGCGCCCTTACGGGCGCCCTCGGGACCAGGATTCGAGACGGCTCCTGCGGAGCCACCGCAGGACGAGGGTTTGGGAATAGCGGTTGATTGTCCCAGGCGCCCACGGCTTTGGCTTTCTCAAAGCCGTAGGGAGTATTATGATCAGTAAGGTCGAAGACGCCACAGGAGCCGAAGAGATTAGCGAATCCACGAAGACGATCGCCGCGCGGGACAGGCGGAATCCGCCCAAAGCGCTGGTGCGGTCTTACGGCTGCCAGATGAACGTCTATGACGCCGCGCGGATGACGGATCTCTTGGCCAACGAAGGTTACGCGGCGGCGGCGCGCGAGGAGGACGCCGAGCTCGTCGTCCTCAACACCTGCCACATTCGCGAGAAGGCCGCCGAGAAAATCTATTCCGAGCTCGGGCGCTTGGCCCTGCTCAAGGAAGAGCGTCACGCCGAAGGCAGGAATTTCGAGATCGTCGTCGCCGGCTGCGTCGCGCAAGCCGAGGGCGAGCTCGTCATGCGCCGCCAGCGCGCCGTCGATCTCGTCGTCGGTCCGCAGAGCTATCATCGTCTCCCGGCGCTGTTGAAGGAAGCCCGCGACGGCGCGCGCGTCGCCGACACGGATTTCGCGGTCAAAGAGAAGTTTCAGTCGCTCCCGACGCCGACGAAAGCGCAGATCGCGGCGCGCGGCGTCTCGGCCTTCGTCACCGTGCAGGAAGGCTGCGACAAATTCTGCTCCTTCTGCGTCGTGCCCTATACGCGCGGCGCCGAAATCTCGCGCAAGGTCGAGCCTGTGCTCGCGGAAGCGCGCCGTCTCGTCGAGGCTGGCGTGCGCGAGATCACGCTGATCGGGCAGAACGTCAACGCCTATCGCGGCGAGGATGAAGCGGGACGCGCGACGCCGCTCGAAGGGCTCTTCGAGAGGCTCTCCCAATTCGAGGGGCTCGCGCGCTTGCGCTATACGACGAGCCACCCCGTCGACATGACGCAAGGGCTCGTCGACGCGCATGGCTCGCTCGAAAAGCTCGCGCCCTTCGTGCATCTTCCGGTGCAATCGGGCTCGAATCGCTTGCTCAAGGAGATGAATCGGCGTCACGACGCGCGACATTATCTCGACGTCGTCGAGAAGCTGCGCCGCGCGCGGCCGGACGTCGCGATCTCTTCAGACTTTATTGTGGGCTTTCCCGGCGAAACGGAAGAGGATTTCGAGGCGACGCTCGCGCTCATCGACGCGGTGGGCTTCGCCTCGAGCTTCTTCTTCAAATATTCGCCGCGTCCCGGCACGCCGGGCGCTGAGCGCGCCGATCAGATCGACGAGGACATAAAGCGCGAGCGTCTGGCGCGGCTCGAAGAGCGCGTCGAAGCGCAGCGCCGCGCCTTCAACGCGGCGACGGTCGGACGGACGGTCGAAGTCCTGTTCGAGAAGCCGGGGCGCCATGACGGGCAGGTCGCCGGCAAGAGCCCCTATATGCAGGCTGTGCATGTCGACGGCGACGAACGGGAAATCGGGCGCTTGCTGCCCGTGAGAATCGTCGCGGCCGGCCCCAACTCGCTTTCCGGCGAGATCATCGAAGCGCGGGAGTTTGCATGAACGACGTGGCGCGCATCTCACGCTCCGACCGCACGCCCGAGGGCGAGAACGACGCAGAGGTCACGCTCGCTTTCGACGACAACCGCCGCGCCTCGCTGCTCTTTGGCCAATATGACCAGAATCTCGCCAAGCTCGAGCGGCGCTTGCGCGTCTCCTGCGTCGCGAGCGGCAATCACGTCACGCTGAAGGGCGCGACGGACGCCTGCGAGCACGCGCGCCGCGCGCTGGAAACCCTTTACGCGCGGGCGCAGCTCGGGCTCGAGATTTCGCCGGGCGACGTCGACGGCGCGATCGAGGAGACGGCGCGCCAGAAAAGCCTCTTTCCCGACGCGCCGCTGGGCTTCGACCAGATCGGCACGCGCAAGCGCGGCCCCGTGCGCGCGCGCAATCATGCGCAGGACCTCTATCTGCGCGCGCTGAAGCGCTACGAGCTCGTCTTTGCGGAAGGGCCCGCCGGCACGGGCAAGACCTGGCTCGCGGTCGGCCACGCGGTCTCGCTCCTGGAAAAAGGCGTCGTCGAGCGGCTGATCCTGTCGCGTCCCGCCGTCGAGGCGGGCGAACGGCTGGGCTTCCTGCCGGGCGACATGCGCGAGAAGGTCGATCCGTACCTTAGGCCCATCTATGACGGCCTTTATGATTTCATGGATGCGCGCACGGTCGAGCGCGGCCTGCAGACCGGCATGATCGAAGTCGCGCCGCTCGCCTTCATGCGTGGGCGGACCCTGACGAAATCCTGCATCCTGCTCGACGAAGCGCAGAACGCGACGACGATGCAGATGAAGATGTTTTTGACGCGGCTCGGCGAGGGCTCGCGCATGATCGTGACGGGCGATCCCTCGCAGACGGATCTTCCCTCCGGTCAGAAATCGGGACTGAGCGAAGCGATCGCGCTGCTCTCCGGCCTCGACGAGGTCGGACATGTGCGCTTCGCCGAAGGCGACGTGGTGCGCCACGATCTCGTTCGCGCGATCGTCGCCGCCTATGAGCGCGCCTCGCGCCGGCCTGCGGATCGCGGATGAGCGATCCCGCAATCGAGATTATCATCGACGCGCCGGCGTGGGAGGCGATCGCGGATCTCGAAAGCCTCGCGGCGCGCGCCCTGAAAGCCGGCGTCAGCGCCAGCGGCGCGAAGCTCGCGAGAGGCTGCGAGGTCGCGATCACATTCTGCGACGACGCCGCGATCCGCGCGCTCAACGCGCAATGGCGCCAGCGCGATGCGGCGACGAACGTCTTGTCCTTTCCGACGCCCGGCCGCCTCGAGGAGAAGCTCTTGCTTGGCGACATCGTCATCGCCTATGAAACCGTCGAGCGCGAAGCCGCGGAGCAAGGCAAGCAATTTGAAGATCATACGGCTCATATGATCATTCATGGATTTTTGCACCTGATCGGCTATGATCACGAGACCCCCGAGGAGGCGGACGTCATGGAGGCGCTCGAGCGACGCATCGCCGCGGCGCTGGGCTTGAGCGATCCTTATGAGCAGGAGCCGGGGGAATTGAGCAGGAGCGATGTCGTCGAAGAGTGAGAGCATCGAGACGGATCCCATCTCGAGGCACTCGGCCCGGGGCGGCCTTTTAGACAGGCTGCGCGCGGCTTTGGGCCTCGCGCCGACTTCCGTGCGCGAGGAGCTCGAGGACGCGCTCGACGGCGCCGGCGCGGACGTCACCGCGCAAGAGCGCACGCTTCTGAAAAACGTGCTGGGACTGCACGAGCTTCGTGTCGCCGACGCCATGATACCGCGCGCCGATGTCATCGCCGCGCCGCGCGCGTCGAGCTTGCGCGAAATTCTGGCGCTGTTTCGCAGCGCCGGCCATTCGCGCCTGCCGATCTACGGCGAGACGCTGGACGATCCGATCGGCATGCTGCACATCCGCGACTTCGTCAACTATCTCGCGGAGTCGGCCGAGAAGTCGCGCCTAGAGGGCAAGGACCTCAGCGTCGCCGCCATAGATTTCTCCTCGACGCTCGAAGGCGTCGACATTCTGCGGCCGGTGCTCTTCGTGCCGAAGTCGATGCCGGCGCTCGATCTCCTGGTCAGAATGCAGGCCACGCGCACGCATATGGCGCTGGTGATCGACGAATACGGCGGGACGGACGGCCTCGTTTCGATCGAAGACATCGTCGAGATGATCGTCGGCGACATCGAGGACGAGCACGACGTGCGCGAAGGTCCGTTCATCGAGCCGCTCCCCGGCGGCGACTTCCTGCTCGACGCGAAGGCGGATCTCGACGAGGCCGTCGAGGAAATTGGCGTCGACTTTCGGGAGGAGGACACGCCGCAGGAAGTGACGACCTTCGGCGGGCTCGTCGCCTATCTCGCCGGCCACGTGCCGCCCCGCGGGGAAATCGTTCAGGCCCCGGTCCCGGGCTATGAATTCGAAATTCTCGAGTCCGACCCGCGCCGCGTGGCGAAGCTCAGACTGCGCCTCAAAGCGCCCCAGGAAGCGCCGCCAGAAGTAGAAAAATATTAAACCGGCGCGCGTGAGCCTGCGGCGGCCGCGCCGGAGATCTGTCCACAGAAATCTTTCTTTTTCTGTCGGTTATTGTCAAACGCCGACCGCGAGCCATGCTGGGTCTGGGTCATTATTTTTTTCCCGCCTGTACGTACACACCGATGCGGCGAATGTCGACGCGGCCTTGCTATCGCCGCATGATTCCTCCATGCTGACGCTGTTCGCCCGACCTCCCTTGCAGTCATCGCTGCAAAGGCCACAAGTCCTTGAAAATGGGAATCGGCATGACGATCGCAGCGCCCGACCCCCAAGCCAGACGAAGCCTTCCGCGAATAACGTCCTTCCGCAATCTCCGCTGGTGCGCCGTCTGGACCGTCGCCGTCGTCGTCGCTTGCGGCTTCGTGATCCATCCAAACCGATATCTGCAATTCCCGGCGCTGCTGTTCTTCCTCTACGCGCTGCAAGCCCTGATCGCCGAATATATGGGGGTCAGAATCTCGGTCGACTGGGTTTCCGCGCCGCGGCGCCTGCCGGGTGTATGGGCTCCGCGGCGCGCCCCGGGCATTTGGCCCATCGCCGTGCTGTGGCGAACCCGCGGCTCGCCTACCGAGATCGAAGGGCTGACCTCGCTCACGGCGCGCGGTCCCGGCGTCGTGGAACTGGAATGGATGCGCGGCGGCCGCATCTGGCTTCTTCTGTCCGGCAGAGAGAGCAAGCTCGCGTTCTTCGAGGCGCTGCGCCGCTATCGGCCGCAGGTCCGCATTTTTCGTGAAGTTAAACGGGATCAAGAAGGCGCGGAAGATTGAGCCTCGCGCTCTTTTTTTGATCTGGCGCGATTTCTTATCGCTCAAACGATTCCCCTTTAGGGACAGCGCGCGAGTAGCCGCCGCTACTTTCCGAGCAGCTCCTTCATTCTGGCGAAGAAGCCGGCCGACTCGGGATGAGTGTGGTTTGAAGATTCCTTCTCGAACTCCGTCAACAGCTCGCGCTGGCGCTTCGTCAGGTTTTGCGGGGTCTCGACGCTAAGCTGCACATGCAGATCGCCCTGATCGCGTCCGCGCAGCACCGGCATCCCCTTTCCCTTGATCTTGAGCTGGCGCCCCGACTGCGCGCCCTCGGGGATTTTCAGCTTGCATTCGGACCCGTCGATCGCATGCACGAGGATCTCGCCGCCGATCGCCGCGCGAACCATCGATATGGGCACGCGGCAATAGAGATCGGCGCCGTCGCGCTGGAAGAAGCCGTGCGGCTTGAGCGACAGGAAGATGTAAAGATCGCCGGACGGGCCGCCGCGCAGTCCCGCCTCGCCCTCGCCGGCGAGCCGGATGCGCGTGCCGTCCTCGACGCCGGCCGGGACGTTGACCGAGAGCGTGCGCTCCAGCGTCTTGCGCCCGGAGCCCGCGCAGGAGGGGCAGGGCTGCTCGATGATTTCGCCGCGGCCCTGGCAGGCCGGGCAAGTGCGCTCGATCGCGAAGAAGCCTTGCTGGGCGCGCACGCGTCCATGGCCGGCGCAAGTCGCGCAGGTCTTGGGCTTGGAGCCCTTTTTCGCGCCGGTGCCGCCGCAGACCTCGCAAGTCGCCGAGGTCGGCAGCTTCAGCGTCGCCGTCTTGCCGGTGTAGGCCTCTTCGAGCGTGATCTCCATGTTGTAGCGCAGGTCCGAGCCGCGCTCGCGCCCGCTGGAGCGGCCGCCCCGCCGGCCCATCACGTCGCCGAACAGGTCCTCGAAAATATCGGCCATGGAGCCGAAGCCCTCGGCCGAGAAGCCGCCCATTCCACCGCCCTGTTCGAAAGCGGAATGACCGAAGCGGTCATAGGCCGCCCGCTTCTGCGGGTCGGAGAGCGCCTGATAGGCCTCGTTGATCTCCTTGAAGCGGGTCTCGGCCGCCTTGTCGCCCGGATTGCGGTCCGGGTGGCATTCCATGGCCGCCTTGCGGAAGGCGATCTTCATCTCGACTTCCGTCGCGGTCCGCGTGACGCCGAGGATTTCGTAATAGTCGCGCTTGGCCATGTCCGTCGTTCGTCGATCCCCGCGCCCGCGGCCTTTTCAAGGAACGCTCGCAGCTTTGTCTCAAGATTGCGGGCGATATAGCAGCTTTGGCGGCTAAGTCAGCAGGCTCGATTTAAGGGCTGATCAAGACGGGCGCCAGGGCGCGCTCCTTCATATGGGCGCCGCTTCGGCGAGGATCTTCGCGCGGAAGCGCTTGGACGATTCTCCTTCGGTCGCGAGATCGACGCGTGCGCCCAAAATCTCCTGCAAATCCATCTGCAGGCCGCCGAGGTCGAACAGCGTCGCGCCTGGCTCCGCGTCAACGAGAATGTCTATGTCGCCGCCCTGCCGGTCCTCGCCATGCAGCACCGAGCCGAAAACGCGCGGATTGGCGGCGCGGCAGCGGGCGACGGCGGCGCGTATGGCCCCGCGATGTTTTTCCTGCGCCACAGAGGGTTTCAGTCTTTGACTCCAAAGGCCCGAATGGGCGCCCCTTTTTATCACCTTCGGTCTACGCTTGCGACCAACGCCAGCCTTTCCAGCAGCTCCGCGAAACTCTCACCGACCGACCGGCCAGCCGTCTCGACGACGAGGTGTTCTCGGTCCCAGGGGTCCGGGCGCTGCGCGCAAATCTTCTCCCAGCTCGGCGGCGAGAAGCCGGTGATGCCGCAGTCGCGCGTCTCGACGCGGCGGCGGTGCTCATTCGCGTCAGAGCAGCGGATCTCGATCTCGACCGGCGTGGCGCCCACATCCAGCGCCGTGTCGCGCCAAGCGTCGCGGGTGATTTTCAGGTCGTTGACGCAGTCGGCGACGACTCCGCGCCCCATGAGCAGATTGTCGCGCGCCACCGCCTGGGCCGCGCGATATCCAACGTCCCCTATGTCGGGGCCGTAGGCGGCGAGAATCGGCTGCTCGAGCGTGTCGAGCCGCAGAAACACCGCACCGAGTTCTACGGCGAGGCCGCGCGCGAGCGTGGATTTTCCGGCCGCGGGCAGACCGCTGAAGATGAAGAGTTAGGGCGCCCTGTCAGACCGCATGGAAGGTTTTCAATAAGGCGGATCCAGTCGTTGAATGGAATATTCGCGCGTCGTGAGCAGCCCTTCGGCGTCGGCTCCACAAAGCCGGCGCAACGCCTCCGCCGCGCCCCTCAGCCCGCGCGGCGCTCGATCTCCTCCATGTCCTCGTCCGAAAAGCCGAAGTGGTGGCCGATCTCGTGCACCAGCACATGAGCGACGATTTCGGCCAGCGTCTCCTCGCCGTCCGCCCAGAAGTCGATGATCGGGCGTCGGTAGAGCCAGATCAGATTGGGCTGATCGCCCGTCTGCGAGAGATGCTCCCTTTGCGTCAGCCCCGCTCCGCGAAAGAGGCCGAGCAGATCGTATTCGCTCTCGACGCCCATCTCGTCGAGCGTCTCGTCATCGGGAAAGTCCTCGACCCGAATCACGAGCCCCTCGCAAAGCGCCGTGAAGCGCGACGGAAGGCTCGCGAAAGCGACGCGCGCCAGCGTTTCGATCTCGTCGAGAGTCGGCGCCTTGAGCGCCGCGAGCGCCGGATCTTGGGTGGGTTGGGTCATGGGGTGAGCCCCCTCCCTGTCCTTCCCCCGCGAGCGGGAGAGGGGACCCTAACGATCGGCATTCTCGATGCAGCCCCGAGTCCGCTCCCTCTCCCGCCATAGCTCGTCGAATGACGGGCGTCTAAAGACGTCCTATGCGGGGGAGGGCTGGGGAGGGGGCGCATCAACGCCATTCCCGCACGTCGACGAAGCGGCCGGCGATCGCGGCGGCCGCCGCCATCGCCGGCGAGACGAGGTGGGTGCGGCCCTTGAAGCCCTGACGGCCCTCGAAATTGCGGTTCGAGGTCGAGGCGCAGCGCTCGCCGGGCGCGAGGCGATCAGGATTCATCGCAAGGCACATGGAGCAGCCGGGCTCGCGCCATTCAAAGCCCGCGTCGAGGAAGATCCTGTCGAGCCCTTCGGCCTCGGCCTGCGCCTTTACGAGGCCCGAGCCCGGCACGACCATCGCCGCGACGCGCGCATTCACGCGTCTGCCGCGCGCAATCTCGGCCGCCGCGCGCAGATCCTCGATCCTTCCATTGGTGCAGGATCCGATGAAGACGCGGTCGATATCGATGTCCGTCGGCTTCTCGCCGCCGGAAAGGCCCATATAGGCGAGCGCGCGGATGATCGCGGCGCGCTTGCCGGGGCTGGCCGCATCGTCCGGCGTCGGCACGCGGCCGTCGATCGCGATGACGTCCTCGGGGCTCGTGCCCCAGGTCAGGATCGGCGGCAGCTTCGAGGCGTCGAGCGTGACGATCTGATCGAAATGCGCGCCCTCGTCGCTCGCGAGCCGCTCCCATTGGCGGCGCGCCGCGTCGAAGGCCGCGCCCTTAGGCGCCCGCGGGCGATCCTTGAGATAGTCGAAGGTCTTTTCGTCCGGCGCGACGAGGCCGGCGCGCGCGCCCGCCTCGATCGTCATGTTGCAGACGGTCATGCGGCCTTCCATCGAAAGATCGCGAATCGCCTCGCCCCCATATTCGATCACATGGCCGGTGCCGCCCGCCGTGCCGATCTTGCCGATGATCGCGAGCACGATGTCCTTGGCGGTCGCGCCCCGCGCGAGCTTGCCGTCGACGCGCACCAGCATGTTCGTGGCCTTCTTCTGGATCAGCGTCTGCGTCGCGAGCACATGCTCGACTTCCGAAGTGCCGATGCCGTGCGCGAGCGCGCCGAAGGCGCCATGCGTCGAGGTGTGGCTGTCGCCGCAGACGATCGTCGTGCCGGGCAGCGTAAAGCCCTGCTCGGGACCGACGATATGCACGATGCCCTGGCGACGGTCGTGCTCATTGTAATATTCGACGCCGAACTCGCGCGCGTTGATCGCGAGCTGCTCGACTTGCGCGCGGCTCTCGGGGTCCTCGATCGGCAGCGAGCGGTCGGTGGTCGGCACATTGTGGTCGACGACCGCGAGCGTGCGCTCGGGCGCGCGCAGCTTCCTGCCGCTGGCGCGCAGCCCCTCGAAGGCCTGCGGGCTCGTGACCTCGTGAACGAGATGGCGGTCGATGTAGAGGAGGCAGGCGCCATCCTCTTGACGGTCGACGACGTGGTCGTCGAAGATCTTGTCGTACATCGTGCGCGGCGCGTTGGAAGTCTTTGACATTTTGTGGAATTTCTCCTCGAGGCGGCCTTTGCGCCCATGTCTCGAAGCGTATTTACGCGCCTGAAGCGATTTCGCAAAGCCTTTGGGCGGGTTTCGCCGAGGCGGCAAGCTGGGTCGAAACCCTGCCGAGACTTTCGCCAAGGCTTTATACGGGGAAGACAAAAGGCGCGAGGCGAGCTAAGGCGGAGGTGGCCGCGCCGGCTACGCCTTCGGCGAGCGCAAGGAGCGCGCTTCATTTCAGGAGGAAACCCGTCAGATGACCCGCCCCAGGATCGCTCCCTACCTCACCGTCACGCCGGCGGCGGCGGCGATCGGGTTTTACACGGCCGCCTTCGGGGCGAAGCAGCGCGCGTTGATGCCCGCGCTCGACGGGCTGCGCGTCGCCCATTGCGAATTGCTGATCAATGGGGGCTCGGTGATGCTCGCCGACGCCTTTCTGGAGCTCGGCCAAACGCGCGCGCCGATGCCGGCCGAGCAGGTGACGATGTCGGTGAGCGTCGAATATGACGAGCCGAAAGAGGTGGACGAGGTCTGCGCGCGCGCTTCGTCGCTCGGCGCCAAGATCGAGACGCAGCCGACGAACACTTTTTGGGGCACCCGCTTTGCGACGCTGCGCGATCCCTTCGGGCATCGCTGGATCTTGAACGCGCCGCTCGAAAAGAAGAAGTAATACGAATCTCCGACGATCTCTTGGGCTCGAGAGGCGCGCTCCCCTCCCCGCAAGCGAGCCGCGAACCGGATCCGCACAGGGGCGACTCATGACGCAGCAGAACTGATCCGCTCTCACCTCACAGCGGCGTCGCGGGCGTGAGATCCTCGCTGTGGGCCTTGTTGGTCAAGAGCTCGCGAAGATGGCTGAGCTTCGCGGGCTCCGCGAGTATCTCGGAAGCGAGCGCGAAGCGCGAAAGTATCGCCACTGGCATGCTGTAGGGGATCGACGTGTTGGTGCTGTGATGCGTGGGGATGCTTATCTCTGCACGATGCCCCCATGAATTGCTCCAACCGAGAGCGTCGAAACTGCCGAGAAATTGCACGTAGCGCGCGACCGGCGGCGACTCGTCTATGGGGCAGCCGAAGGTCGTTACAAAAAGACGGCTCGTGACGTCCTTTTCGAGCGCGCGCAGGGCGTTCTCGATGACGAGCGCCCCTTTGCTGTGGCCAAGCAGCGTCGAGATTTGCGGCGCGTTCTTCAACAGCGCATGTAATATGTCGGAGGCCGGATTGCCGGTCAGAAAGGGCTGGCCGGGGTCCTGGCCCTGCGCTTTCTCCGGGGATGTCTGCACGAGACCGTGGCCTATGTGCGCAGCCCAAGGCGCCGCAACGGCGACGAGCTTATGCGTCAGCGCCTCGAGCCAGCCCACGACGCCGAATCCATACCAACCGCCCAATCCTTGATAGATCACGTCGGCCACGCCATAGCCGGGCACAATCGCAGCGACGCGCTGACCCAGCGCCATCGACGCGTTCCAGGCGAAGGCGGCTGAGCCCAGAGCCGAGCTCCCGACGCCCGTGATGGTGACGGCTTCGACGTCGCTTCCGGTGCTTTTCAGCCAATCGAGGAATGTGTCGACGCGATCGAAGCGCTGGATGAAGGGCGCTCTCGCGGAATCGACCACGAGTATGCAGCCCTCCGGATTGCTCAGCGCGCCGAGATTGAGCACGCTAAAGCTCGGTCCGTGAATGGGGGCCGCCGGCTTGGACCGGCTTTCCGCGACCGCCAAAGCGGGAAGATTGGTGGAGACGAACTCTCCGCGCCACAGGAGTTCCGTCATCAGCACGCCCGTATCGTAAAACCACGAGTCGAGCGCGGCGTTCGACAATCGGAACATTCGCAGAGCCGGTTCGACCAGGAAGGGCGGAATCTCAAAAAGGGAGAGAGAGGGCGCTAAGTCGCTTTGGGGCATGGATGCCTCCTCAAATGGGATTGCTGCATTGCAGCATAAGCGCGTGCGCAAGTCAATCGGCGTGGCTGAGGCCCGGCCTTGGCGGGCGCCTCGCTCGCGTTGATGTCGCTCCCCCCTAAGCGAGCCTCGCGCCGCGGCGAAGACTGCGGCCGCGGGCGAATTCTACGAAATCCATCGCGCCCTTGCCCGCGCGCTGCACGCGCAAGAGACGCAGCGCGTCTTCGCCGCAAGCGATGAGCCCCTCGTCGTCGAGCGCCTCTCCCGGCTGACCCTTCCCCGCTTCGACCCGAGTCGCCAGAACCTTCACGCGCTCCCGCCCCTGGCCGAAGTCGGCCTCGAAAAAGGCGCCGGGAAAGGGCGTGAGGCCGCGCACGAGATTGCGCAGCTCTTCTGCGGGTCGGCTCCAGTCGATGCGCGCTTCGTTCTTCTCGATCTTCGCGGCATAGACCGCTTTCGCGTCGTCCTGCGGCGTGAAGACCAGCTCTCCCTCCGTCAAGGCGTCGAGCGCGTCGGCCATCAGCGGCGCGCCGGCGCAGGCCAGCGCATCATGCAACTCGCCCGCGGTCATGTCCGGCGGAATCGCGACGCGCGCTTCCATCGCGACGGGGCCGGTGTCGAGCCTTTCCTCCATGCGCATCACGTCGACGCCGCTTTCCCTGTCGCCCGCCATGATGGCGCGCTGGATCGGCGCCGCGCCGCGCCAGCGCGGCAAGAGAGAGCCATGGAGATTGAGGCAGCCGTATTTCGGCGCGTCGAGAATCTCGCGCGGCAGGATCAGACCATAGGCGGCGACGACCCCGACGTCGGCGGCATGCGCCGCGAAGACCGCCTGCTCCTCCTTCGAGCGAAGGCTTTTGGGCGTGAAGACTCTTAGCCCGAGCCTTTCCGCGAGGAGATGTACGGGAGACTTCTTGAGCTCCATGCCGCGGCCCGCCGGTCGCGGCGGTTGCGTGTAGACCGCGACGATCTCCTGTCCGCGGTCATGAAGCTCCTGCAGCAGGCCGGTCGCGAACACCGGCGTGCCCATGAAGACGACGCGCAGCCGCGTCATGCGTCTTCGGGCTGGCGCTCCGCGGCGCGCGCCTCGTACCGCGCGGCCTTGGTGAACTTCTTGACGACGCGCTCGCGTTTCAGACGCGAGAGATGATCGATGAAGAGCCCGCCCTCCAGATGTTCGAGCTCGTGCTGCACGACGGTGGCGAGCAGTCCCTCCGCCTCGAACTCCTGCTCGGCGCCCTTCCGATCGATATGGCGCACGCGCACGCGCGCCGGACGCTGCACGTCATCGAAATAATCGGGGACGGAGAGGCAGCCTTCGTTGTAGGTCGAAAGCTCCTCGCTCGCCCAGACGACCTGCGGGTTGATGAGGAAGAGCGGCGCGCGCGGCCCCTCGTCCTTCTTGGTGGTGTCGATCGTCACCATTCTCTTGGCGTGACCGACCTGAATCGCCGCGAGCCCGACGCCGGGGGCCTCGTACATCGTCTCCAGCATGTCGTCGAGGAGCTTCAGGATCGCCGCATCGACGCGCTCGACCGGCTTGGAGAGGAGCCGCAGGCGCGGATCGGGAAGGGTGAGGATCGGAAGCAGGGCCATGGGGATGCGCCGAGTTTATGGGAGTTTTGTATGAGATAGGCGTGCGCGAGGGCGGCGTCAAATCTCGACGTGGAGCCATCCGTCCAAAGCCGTCTGAGACGCGGCGGGCGCCGAACTGATAATGATTACTCCCATGCCCCCCTTCGATGCGACGATCGAATCCCTCGCCGCCGGCCTCCCGCCCAAAGGCCGCCTGCTCGGACTGGACCTCGGGACCAAGACCATCGGCCTCGCCCTCTCCGATGTCGAGCGCCGGCTCGCCTCGCCGCTCGAAACGATTCGGCGCAGCAAATTCTCCACCGACGCCGAAGCCTTGCTGAAGCGCGTCAGGGACTTCGAGATCTGCGGCCTCGTCGTGGGCCTGCCGCTCGAGCTCGACGGCAAGGCCGGCCCTCGGGCGCAAGCGACGCGCGCCTTCATGCGCAATCTCGCGAGCCTCTCGCCGCCGCCCCACGCCTATTGGGACGAGCGCTTCTCGACGGCGCTCGTCACGCGCGAGCTCATCGCCCAGGACGTCTCTCGCGCCAAAAGAGCGCAGGTGGTCGACCGAATGGCCGCAGCTTACATTCTCCAAGGAGCGCTGGACCGGCTAGGACGGCTCGACGCGTAAAAAACCGTCATCAGGGACCAGTCGAGCGGACAAATTCGACAGGCTACTTCCATCGCCCACTCTTTAATTCTGAGGCCGCCTGTCCTGTCCGTCTCCCCGGAGATCCCTGGCCACGACAATAACCTGCGACAGCAGGACGCTGAGCGACGGGAGGCCAGCCTTAGTCGCCATCTCCGCCAACCCGCCACATATGTCGCCGATGTAAGCCAAGACTTCCTCTCTGGAGGCCGGCGAATCTTCTCCCTCAGGGTTACCTTTTGAACACATTTCCGCGCTCCAAGTAGATATCAAGATGGCACAAGCTTAGGCTTCTTACAGATAAGACCGCAAATCTGGAGCACGCATATTATGGATTTTCGCGCCGCTTATTCGTTCTTCGAATTTTTCAGCGCGGGGCCGCCTCACTGCACCCGCTACTATGGCGCCGGCGCTATATAAAGTCCGTGTCTCGCCAAGTGTGCTTGCTACCGAATACCAAAAAAAGCAGCCATTTGCAACCACAGAAGGTGTTGCCAAGCAAGACACGTCATGGTTGTATTATCTCCGGGAGGGGTCGTGCCGGAAGCAAGCGCGGCGCTCTTGGGAGCCTTTGCAATGAAGGGATTAGCCAAATTTGGTTCGCCGCGTCAGGATCGGGCGGAGCTTGCCGCCTATATCGCCGAGATGACGGCCGAGCTCGCGCGGCTCGCGCAGGGAGCCGAGCTGCCCATGCTCGCCTATTTCCTGAATCTCGCGCGCGTCGAGGCGCAGATCGCCGCGCGTGAGACCGACGCCTCATTGCTGCGAGGCAGCAAGTGAGCGCAGCGGGAGCGCGCTCTCGCCTCTCCGGAGCAATCGCGTTTCTGCGTCTGCGCGCTCCGGCATACGCCGCGCGAGCGAGGCGCTGCGAACGCCCGCCGCTTACTTAGCGGCCTTCTCCGCGTCCTCGATGATCTTCGGCAATCCCGCAACATCCATTCGGCCTTCGAATTTGACGCCGTTGATGAAGAAGGTCGGCGTGGCGTTCACGCCGAATTTTTGGCCCTGCTCGGCCACCGCGTAAATCGCCTTCTGCAGGGCTTCGTCCTTCAGCGCCTCTTCGAACTTCGCCTGTCCCACGCCGAGCTGCTTCACGACATTGGCGAGGCTCTCGAAGGGCGTCTCGGTGAAGGCCCAATTCTTTTGCTGCGCGAAGAGAAAATCGACGGCAGCGTCGCGCTTGTCGCCCAGCGAGCGCGCCAGCATGAAGGCCGCAGCGGCGCGCTCGTCGAGCGGGAACTCGCGCAGGATGAATTTGACCTTCCCCGTGTCGATGAAGTCCTTCTTCAGCGTCGGATAAACGTCGTTATGGAAGGCGGCGCAATGGCTGCAGGTCATCGAGGCGTATTCGACGATCACCACCGGCGCGTCGGCCTTTCCCTCGACGATGTCGGGGAGCGCCTGCGGCGCCAGCAGCTCCACGAGCGGAACTTTCGTTTCCGTCTTTTCCGCGCGCGCCGGCGCCGCCACGGGAAGCGCGAGCGCCAAAGCGGCGGCGAGGAAAAAGCGGCGAGAGGGCGCGAAATTCTCTATCGGCATGGCGGGCTCCGAAGGGAGGAGGCGGAAGGACGAGCGTCCCGGCGGGCGACATAGCGCAGTTTGCGTTCGGACGAAATCGTTCAAGCGACAAGAAATCGCGCCGGACCCGGATGCTGAAGCGCGCTTCTATTCGCAGAGGGCCGCGGCCTTCTGCGAATAGGCGCTCGAGGAGAGCGCGCAGAAAGACGACGAAGGGCGGGGGCGCTCCTTTGCCGCCCCCGGGCTCCGATCAGCGCGAATAATATTCGATGACGAGGTTCGGCTCCATGCGGACCGGATAAGGCACCTCCGTCGCGTGCGGGACGCGGGTGAGCTTCGCGGTCATCTTGGAGTGGTCGACCTCGTAATATTCCGGCACGTCACGCTCCGCGAGACCGACGGCCTCGAGCACGGTCACCGCCTGCTTCGAGCTCTCCTTCACCTCGACGACGTCGCCGGCCTTGACGAGATAGGATGGAATATTCACGCGCCGTCCGTTCACGCGGATGTGGCCGTGATTGACGAACTGGCGCGCGGCGAAGACAGTCGGCACGAACTTGGCGCGATAGACGATCGCGTCGAGGCGCCGCTCGAGGAGGCCGATCAGATTGTCGGAAGAGTCGCCTTTGAGGCGCACGGCCTCCGCATAATATTTGCGGAACTGCTTTTCCGAGATGTTGCCGTAATAGCCCTTGAGCTTCTGCTTGGCCTTGAGCTGCGTGCCGAAGTCGGAGAGCTTGCCCTTGCGGCGCTGGCCGTGCTGACCGGGCCCATATTCGCGCCGGTTCACGGGGCTCTTCGGGCGGCCCCAGATGTTCTCGCCCATGCGGCGGTCGATTTTATACTTTGCGTCTGCGCGTTTGGTCACGTAGTCCTCTTTCCTGATCGCGTTGCGGCGAACGCGCGAAAGAGGTTCCGCACGCGATCCCGTCA
>Ga0335078_10004396_pt1 | contig 20890 bp, 21 predicted proteins | sample Lox_Sample_32_FD_206711 | JGI IMG/M metagenome (GOLD analysis project Ga0335078, IMG submission 206711) | Soil microbial communities from Loxahatchee National Wildlife Refuge, Florida, United States - Lox_Sample_3.2 | ecosystem: Environmental > Terrestrial > Soil > Wetlands | place: USA...
CCAAAACCAAGGCGCAGAGGATAGCATGAAACTCAGACCGGACAACTAGCGTGTCAATAAAACCGGACAACTTCAAAAACTAACGACAGGGGGTGGGCGAAAGCGGCGCTGGTAAACTGGAGTTTCTCCGACATGGAATTAGACAAAGCGTACGACCCACAGCGCTTCGAGCCGCACTGGGCGCAGGTGTGGGTCGATTCCGGTATTTTTCACGCCGATCCGAAGGCTCCCGGCGCGCGATTTTCGTTGGTTGTGCCGCCGCCGAATGTCACCGGTTCGCTGCACATGGGACACATGCTGGAGCATTCGCTGATCGATGCGGCGATTCGGTGGCGGCGCATGTCGGGCGACAACACGTTGTTTCTTCCAGGTGTGGATCACGCCGGCATTGCGACGCAGATGCTGGTTGAACGCAGCCTGGTCGAACAGGGCGTGACGCGGCAGCAGCTCGGACGCGAAGAGTTCGTGCGGCGCGTCTGGGAGTGGAAGGAAAAGTACGGCAGTCGCATTACGTCGCAGATGAAGCGCATCGGCGACAGTTGCGATTGGAGCCGGGAGCGGTTCACGCTGAGTCCGGAATTGTCGCGCGCGGTGCTGGAGGCGTTCGTGCGTCTGTACGAGCGCGGGCTGATTTATCGCGGCACCTACATGGTGAACTGGTGCCCGAGCTGCCGCACGGCGCTGTCCGATCTGGAAGTGAAGCACGAGGATGTTCAAGGCTCGTTGTGGCACATCCGATATCCGGTGAATAAAGGTTCGCGCGTGTTAGTGGTGGCGACCACGCGTCCGGAGACAATGCTGGGCGATACGGCAGTAGCCGTGAATCCGGAAGATCCGCGCTATGCCGACCTGGCTGGAACTACTGCGATGCTGCCGCTGATGAATCGCGAGATTCCGGTTATATTCGATCAGGTCGCGGATCCGCAATTCGGCACAGGCGTTGTGAAGGTGACGCCGGCGCACGACCCGAACGATCTTGAAGCGGGTAAGCGGCACAAGCTGCCGCACATCAAAGTGATCGGCGAGGACGGCAAGATGACTGCCGAAGCCGGGCCGTACGCGGGTCTCGACCGGTTCGCGGCGCGCAAACGTGTGGTCGCTGATCTGGAAAAGCTGGGCGCGCTCGAAAAGATCGAGCCGCATGCGCTCGCCATTAGCAAATGCGATCGCTGCGGCACTGTCGTTGAGCCGCTGATCTCAACGCAGTGGTTCGTGAAAACGAAACCGCTGGCTGCCAAGGTGCTCGACGCGGTGAACGGCGGGCGCATCACGTTCGTTCCTGACAACTGGAACAAGACGTTCTTTAATTGGATGGAGAACATTCGCGACTGGTGCATCTCTCGGCAGCTCTGGTGGGGGCATCGCATTCCGGCATGGCATTGCGGCGATTGCAACGAGATCACCGTGTCCCGCGAGACTCCCACGAAGTGTACACATTGCGGATCGGCGCGCATCGAGCAGGATCCGGATGTGCTTGATACGTGGTTCAGCTCGGGCTTGTGGCCGTTCTCGACCATGGGCTGGCCGAATCAGACTGAAGACCTACGGACGTATTACCCGACCGAGCTGCTGATCACGGGCTACGACATTCTGTTCTTCTGGGCCGCGCGCATGATGATGATGGGGCTGGAGCTCACCGGCGACGTTCCGTTCCGCCGGGTGCACTTGCACACGCTGGTGCGCGATCCATATCGGCAGAAGATGTCGAAGACCAAGGGCAACGTGGTGGACCCGCTCGACATCAACGACCGTTTCGGGACGGACGCGGTGCGGCTGGCTCTGATGCGGTCGGCCGCGCCCGGGACGGACATCACGTATTCCGAAGATTGGCTGACGTCGGCGCGGCAGTTCGCGAATAAAGTGTGGAACGCCGCGCGGCTGATTGTGATGAACATGGAAGCGTCGCAGGTTGAGCCGTCGCTTCCGGAGCCAGGGACTGCCGAAACGTTGGAGGATCGCTGGATCTTTAGCCGGCTAAGCCGGACAGCCGCATTCGTCAACGGGGCGCTAGCGCAGCATCGCTATCACGAGGTCGCCGAGCGGTTGTGGGATTTCTTCTGGCACGATTTCTGCGACTGGTATCTCGAAATCAAGAAACTGCGCTTGACCGCGAATTCCGGGCTCACGAACGACTGGCGCAATCTGCTGAGTGTGTTCAGCGCGTATCTGCGCATGCAGCATCCGGTGATGCCGTTCATCACCGAAGAGCTGTGGCATCGCTTCGGCCAGACGCGTTCCATTGCGCTCGCGCAATATCCGCAGGCTGGCGGGGACGACGAGAGGGCCGAGCGCGAGATGGCGCTGCTTCAGGAGATGATCACCGCCGCGCGCCAGATTCGCGCCGACAACGGACTCGACAAGAAGGTGCTGCTTGAGGGTGTGTTGTATTGCCGAAATGGGGCAGGCAGCGTGGAGCTTACTGTGATTGAAAAGCTGGCGTCCGTGAAGTTGGATGTTCGCTCGGGTTCACCGGGCGAACTCACCGGAGCAGTGCGGTCGACGCCCGAGTTCGATTTGGTGCTGCAGCTTCCCGAGGTGGATACGGCCGTTCAGGAGTCGCGCCTGGTCAAAGAGATCGAGCAACTCGAAAAAGCCATCGGCGATAAGGACCGGCAGTTGGCCAGTGAAAAATACCTTTCGAGTGCTCCAAAGCACGTGATCGATTCAACGCGAGCAAAACGCGATGAACAGGCAGCGCAGCTTCAGAAAAGCCGCGAGACGCTTGAGAGCTTGCGCATGCGCAAAAAAGCCGTTTGACGATGCCGCTGAACCTGGAATCGCTGCGGACTCGTTTGCCCGGGCGGCGCGTGGAATGGCACCGCTCGATTCCTACCACGATGACCGAGGCCGCTCGTCTCGCTCAAGAGAGTTGCGAATCGGGGACCGTGGTCGGAGCGGACGAGCAGACTGCCGGCCATGGCCGTCATGGTCGCGCCTGGCATTCGGAAGCGGACGCGGGATTGTACATTTCCATCGTGCTGCGGTATCGATTCGCGCCGAACGATCTGCCGGTGGTGACGCTGGCGCTCGGGTTGGCCGCGGTGGAGGCGATTCAGAAAACCACCGATCTTGCCTGCGACTTGCGCTGGCCGAACGACGTCTTGATCGATTCCAAGAAATGCGGTGGGATATTGGCGCGGAGCGAAGGCTCGGCCATTGTTGCCGGCATCGGAATTAACGTGAATCACTCGGTATTTCCCGCGGAGCTGGCACAGATCGCGACGTCTCTTCGGATTGCCTCGTGCGGGCGCGTTTGCTCGCGCGAGGAGTTGTTGGTGGCGTTAATCCAGGCGGTTGAGAGATACTGTGCGCTGCTGGAACGAGAAGGCCGCGAGCCGATTCTAAAGATGTTCGCTCGCGCTTCCAGCTTCGTGAGCGGCCGGCGCGTGGATGTGGATCTTGATTCCGGAGTCGTGCGGGGGACTACGGCCGGCCTGAACGAGTCCGGCTTTTTGATTCTTCACCGCGATGACGGCGCCGAGCACGTCATCACTAACGGAGGTGTGCGCCCATGCTCTTAGCCCTGGATGCAGGCAATAGCAACATCACCATCGGCGTGTTCGATGGCACGGCACTGATCCGCCGCTGGCGTTTGCGCACCATTCACGAGCAGACCGCGGATGAATGGGGCGTGTTGATGAGAAATCTGTTCGCGCTGTCGTCATTGGATCTTGCGAAGGTGGACGGTATCATCATCGCGAGCGTGGTGCCGATCGTGGATGCCCCGCTGGCTGCAATGGCCGAAAGGTATTTTCAGACTAAGGCGCTGTTCGTCACGCCCGATACCGACATCGGAATCAAAGTACTGTACGACAACCCGCGCGAGGTGGGCGCCGATCGCGTGGTGAACGGTGTCGCCGCCTTCCATCGCTACGGAGGCCCGGCCGTCGTAGTGGACCTTGGGACAACCATCAATTTCGATGTTGTTTCGAGCAACGCTGAGTATCTCGGTGGCATGATTTGTCCCGGGATCGGCATGTCGATCAGCGGCCTGTTCGGGCGGACGGCCAAGCTGCCTATGGTGGACTTCGGACAGCCCGCGCGATTGATCGGCAAGAACACTGTGGAGAGCATTCGGTCGGGTCTGTATTATGGCTTCGTCGGTTTGATCGACGGAATTGTCGCGCGAGTGATTGAAGAGTTGGGCACCACTACGATTCCCATCGCGACCGGCGGGCAGGCGCGTTTGGTGGCCGCGTCTTCGCGGTACATCAAAGAGATCAACGAAGACCTCACGCTCGAAGGCCTGGAAATCATATGGCGCAGGAATCAGAAGAAATAAGCTGGCCTTCGAATTACTTCAACTACTTCACTGAAGTCGAGGAACATTTTCAAAAAGCGCGCGGCACCGGCCTTTTCCTGATGTCGCCGCTCGATTGGGCGCTGGTGGAGGCATGGAAGAACGCCGGAGTACCGCTCGAAGCGGTGTTGCGCGGCATCGATTCGGCGCTCGAAACATGGCGTTCGAAGCGTAACCGCGTGCAGACGGTAAACTCCGTGGCTTACTGCACGCAGGCCGTCATGACAGAGGCACAGGTGATGGCAGGGACAGCGCCGGCGCCCGGGGTGCGCAAGGAGGCGACGGCTCCGTTTAGTCTGGAAGAGCTCGAAACATATCTGGAGGCGAATGTCGCCGAGATCCAGAGACTCGGCGGTTACGAGGAAGTGGCGACGTCGTTGCAGCGGCTGGTTGCGGATTCGCCTGAGTTGTATGGCGATCTCGAAGATTTGGAACGACGCCTCACCGCGCTCGAAGATAAGATGATCGCCATCGCGCGCACGCGCCAAACCGATGAAGACCTGTTGCGCGCTCGCCGCGAACTCGATCTTCAATTGCGCCCGTATCGTGGGAAGATGACCGCTGAGCAGCTTTCCATGCTGGAGAAACAATACCTGGAGCGACAGTTGCTGGAATCGGCCGGGCTGCCGCGGTTGAGCCTGTTTTATCTGCGGTAGGGCCGATCGGATAAGATTGAACATACAGCACAGCCTTTGTAATGGACTCACGACGCAAGTTCATCGGAACCATGGCCACTGGGCTTGCCACCACGCTTGCCTCGCATACCGTGCTGGGCGCGAACGAACGCATCCGTCTCGGCTTGATTGGCGCCGGAGCGCGGGGGCTGGAACTGGCGCGATGGGCGGCGGTCTGCCCGAATGTTCGCGTCGCGGCCGCCGCGGATATCTACAAGAAATCGCTTGAGAACGCACAGCGGCTGATTCCCGATGTGCAGCTTTTCGACGATCACCGCCGCCTGCTGGATGACAAAACCATCGATGCGGTTGTGATCGCAACGCCGCCGCATTTGCACACTCGGCACTTCATCGATTCGCTAGAAGCCGGCAAGCATGTTTACCAGGAGCGCACGCTGGCCTTTCACCTGGAGCACGCCACGCTCATGCGCGCGGCCTATCGCAAGATTGGCCGCCAGATGGTGCAAGTGGGACATCAAGCTTGTTCTTCCGGTCATTTGAACGACGCATGCGACTTTCTTGCTGCGGGGATGGGAAAGATCACAGCGATTCATATGCGCTCGTTCCGCAATACCCCGCACGGCAAACCACACTGGTCGCGTCCGGTGTATCCGTCGATGAGCGCGCAGGAGATCGCTTGGGATGCATTTCTCGGCGACGCGCCGCGCAGGGATTTTGACGCGAATCGCTTCGTGAACTGGCGGCTATTTGCGGATTATTCAGGGGGCAGTGTGCATGAAAACATGTCGCAACAACTCGCCTTCTGGTATCGCGCTCTGGGTCTCCAGATTCCTGATGCGGTGAACATGAGCGGCGGGACATATCTGTGGAAGGACGGCCGCGAAATTCCCGATACCATGAACGTCACGCTAGAGCAGCCCGAGCAGATGCTGATCACGTGGGACTCGGGCTTTGGCAACAACCAGCTGGGCGTGTCGGAAGACGTGCTGGGCACCGACGGAACCATCGCGCGAGGGCAGGCGATCCGCTATTTGCCGCAGAAGGTCAACCGGCCAGACGGCGTTGAGATTCTGGGCCGATCGACTACGGCGCCAGCGGCTCACATGCAGAATTTTATCGACTGCATCCGTTCGGGACGCGAGCCCAACTGCCCGTTCGATCTCGGGTATCGGGTTTCCATCGCATGCGCAATGGCGCTGGAGAGTTATCGATTGGGGCGCGCGGTGCGCTGGGATCGAGTGCGCGAACAGATTGTGTAATGCGTTAGGGAGTTACTGTTTTCTCGAGCTGCTGTTTCGCCCACATGCGATCCGGGTTCAGCTCCAGCGATCTGGCGATGGCTTTGCGCGCCTCGTCCGATTGATTCGAGCGCCGCAGCGCGATTCCGAGCCATAGCCAGGCATCCGAATTCTTAGGATCGAGATCGATCGCCTTTCGAAAATCCTTGATCGCAATATCGATCCCGCCGCCAAACGCCGGGGGCAGATAATAATTGCCGACGCCGCGGCTCACATAGTTGACCGAAGATCTCGGGTCCAGCTCAATGGCTTTGTTTACGGCTTCGAGCGCGCATTTACCATACTTGATCGCGCTCATGGTATTGCCTGAAATAATTTGGCCGCACAAGGTTCCGAGAATTCGTTGGTGTTCGGCGGAATCCGGCCTCAGGCTGACGGCTTTTTCAGCGGCATCGATGCCGGTTTGCGCAAGATTCTTAGTGGCATTTTTGTCGCGCAGCTCGGTGGCAACCTCGGCCGAATACGACGCGGCAAGCGCCAGCCGATACTGTGTGGCGGCATCCTGCGGTTGTTTGGCCGCAGCAGCGCGCCGGTCGTTGAGAATCCGGTCGAGCGTGGCGCGGTCCTGAAGGTCGCGCGCCTTCACCAACTCGGGATCGCCCATGGCGGCATGCGCGACCAAGGCGGTAAGTAAGACGGCAAACAGCGATCTCATCTTTTTCAATTCTAAAGACGCTACAGGGGTACTAGAGAGTTGCAATTTTTCTTTGGACCAGCAGAAAATAGAGGCCCAGAAGGGCCAGCAAAACGCCGTTACAAGCGACGACTTTAGGCGCCGAGAACCTGCTTACCAGCGCGCCCACAATCAGACTGCCAAACGGAGTGCCGCCGCGGAAAGCAACGTTATAGACGCTCATCACGCGTCCGCGCATGTCGTCGGCCGTAATCATTTGTACCAGCGAACTAATGGTAGTAAACACCGCCAGCAGCATCCCGCCCGCGAGAAAAAGCAAAAGATAACTGAGCCACCGATAGGGTGAGAGAGCGAATCCCGTGATCAGGAAGCCGAGCGCCACCAGCATCAGCAGCGCGTAGCGGCCCTGGTGTTTGTACTTTCCCAATCCCGCTACGATCAGCGCTCCGCAGATCGAACCGATTCCCAAAGAGACCAAAAGTCTGGACAAAAGATTGGCGTCGCCTTGAAAAACGTTGCGAGCGAAAACCGGCAGCACGACGATCAGCGGGAAAGCCAGCAGCGTCATGGAGAAGGCCAGGACAATCAGCGCTTCCATGGTTCCTTGCTGGCGGATGAACTGGAACCCTTGGCCCATGCTCTTCAAGACCGAATGGCCGGAGTTAGTGGGGACGAAGTGAGGGCGAATAATAAGCAGGGTGATGATGACCGCAATGAATGAAATGCCGTTGAGCGTGAAGCACCACGCTGCGCCGATGGCCAAGGCGAGCGCGCCTAGCATGGGTCCGATGACGCGAGCCAGGTTGAATTGAATGGAGTTCAGCGCGATCGCGTTCGGCAGGTCGGGCGGCTTCACCAGTGATGGGATCAACGCGGAATAAGCCGGTCCACCGAATGATTGTGCGGTGCCAACGATGAAGGAAAGCGTCAGAATCTCCCAGATACGTACCACGCCGGTGAAGAACAAGATTGCCAGCACGAAGGCGCAGATCATCTGAACGATCTGCGACCCTAGCAGCAGCTTCTGACGCTCGGTGCGATCGGCCAGGACGCCGCCAACCAGCGAGAACAGAACGATGGGGATGGTGGCGAGAAACGAATCGAGGCCGAGCAACGCGGCGTTGTTGGAAATCTGCAACACCATCCAGGCCTGGGCCAGCACCTGCATCTGCGTGCCGATTTGGGAGGTGCACGCGCCGATCCACATGATGCGGAAGTCGCGGTACGCGAAACCTTTGAAAACCCGCCTTAGCAAAGCAAGTTCCCGCTCAAGGCAGAGGCCGTTCGCGTTGGATCAGATGTAGGATATTACCGTCGCAGTCGGCGAAGAACACCAGCCGGTTTCCTTGGTTCGTGAATGGCTCTCCGAGAAATGTCACCTTGCGCGTCTTCAGTTCCTCCGCCGCCTCGTCGAAGTTGGAGACGTTGATGGCGAGATGACGGATGCCCGGATCTTTCATCTGTTGGGGAGCTCGTTCGCCCACCGATGGAATGATTTCGAGCATGCTACCGTCGGCCGCTCGGACGAAATAATTGCCGTCATACGTATAGTTGATGCGGAAGTCGAGGTGTTGGACGTACCAATCCGCCAATCGTTTGGGATCGGGCGAAGCGATGGCGGTGTGCTCCAGGCCAAGGAACATAAATCAGGATTGTAGCAAGCGCTCGGGCGGCAGCGCTTAACTTGCGGCGGCGCGTGTGCTTGCTCGCGCAACGTGTTTCCACGCGCGCAATTATTTGCGTATGTAGGCCCAATAGATGCGAACAACGTCGCGGAAGGCTTTCAGGAAATCACCGCTCTTGACCCTGGATGCCGCAACATCCTGCCAGTCTTCCAGAGGATACTCGTAGATACGCGCGGCCGCAGCCTGTGGCGAGCCGAGCCGGTTGATGTATCGCGCCAGAATCTCGACGTCGAACACCCAGCGCGATAGAAACGGGTTTGCGAATAAATCCCGAATTTCCGGACGAACACGAAACAGCTTTGCACCGCACTGGGTGTCGTAGATCGGCAGCCGGAGCATGGTGGAAACTACCGTCGCGAAGACTCGGCCCAGATAGTGTCGCGCGGGCCGGCGATGGACGTTCCGGCCGAGCAGTTTCACGCGCGAGCCGAACACCATCTCCAGGCCAGGGCGCTGATCGAGAATCGCAACGAATCTCGGGATCGCGTCCAGCGGCGTGGCCAAATCAGCGTCCCAATAGCCGGTATAGCCGCGAGTTCTTTCCAAGGCGAAGTTGATTCCGCGCCGGACCGCCTCGGCTTTCCCTTGATTCACCTTGAGTTGAAGAACGTGTACGCGATCTTCGCGCGTCCGGCGAAGCTCTTCCAGCACCTGGAATGTCTGGTCTTGGCTTCCATCGTCCACAAAAACAAATCCGATCGCTGAACTCGCCATGAATTCACGGAATTGCTCCACCGGCAGCCGTTGCGCCTCGTTATAACAAGGCACGACCATGAGAACGTCGAGATCGGGCAAGCTGAAATAATATCAAACGTACCTATCGTTCCATTTCTAGCTTGTTACAGTGGGGTGGTGGATGGAGTGCTGGTGGTCGATAAGCCGGAGGGAATTACGTCGCACGACGTTGTGGATCGTGTACGGCGGCTTGCCAAGACACGCAAGGTAGGACATCTAGGGACGCTGGATCCGATCGCGACTGGAGTTCTCCCGCTGGTGATCGGGCGCGCCACGCGGCTGGCGCAGTTTTTCTCGGCGCGCGACAAAAGTTACGAAGGGCGGATTCGATTCGGATGGGCTACTGACACATACGATCGGGAGGGCGCCGCAGTTTCAACGCCAACGGAGCCGCAATTCACGCGCGAAGAGCTCGAAAATACACTGGCGGAATTTCGCGGCAATATTCTGCAAACGCCGCCGCGCTATTCGGCCAAGAAGATTGCGGGAACGCCGGCGTACCGGCTGGCGCGCAAGCAGATCGACGTGACATTGCCGCCGGTGCCAGTGCAAATCCATGAGTTGGCATTGATTGATTTCGACGGCCAGCGGGCGCGCGTACGGGTGCGCTGTTCCGCCGGCACATATTTGCGGAGCATCGCGCACGAGATTGGACAGCGGCTCCGGTGCGGAGCCTTCCTCGAAGAACTTCGGCGGACGGCGTCGGGCGAATTCGCGGCCGAGCAAGCACACACTTTCGCGGAGTTGGAGAACCTCGCGGCGGGGGCGCGGCTGGATGAAGCGATGATTCCAGCGTCGCGAGTGTTGCCAGAGATTCCCAACACCAGCGTGGACGCTCTCACCGCCGGCCAGATCCGCCAGGGCAAGGATTTTCGGTTATCGCCGTTTCTCGCGCAGTCTCGCGCTAAGTATGTGAAGGCCATCGGGCCGGAAGGCGATCTAGTCGCGATTGGCGAAGCGCGCTTGCCACATCTGTATCATCCAATTTTGGTGTTGTAAGTCCCTCATCGTTGCGAATGAAGCAAGTTTAATTGCGCGTTGAGCAACCCTTTTCACCGGTTGGTTTATCATTCAAGTGTGCGTCTTTCCTTGGCCATAAGTGTGTTGTGTCTGGGCCTTTCGGGGCCCTTGGCAGTGGCTCAGGAAGATGGCGCGCCGAAGACGGACCCCTCCAAAAGCGAACCTGCTTATAGCGACACTTTCTCCGGTCCGATCGTGGAGTTGTTCTACGTCGGCGACAGCATGAAGAAAATGCATGCCGACGATCCGGTGACTCGCATCACTGTTTCGCGCAGCATTCTGGGAAAACCCGCCGAGAAGAGAACGTTCTGGATCAAGACCGACACACGCATCGAAGGTAACTTACGATTGAAGACGCGAGTTACGGTGGGATATGTCGTGGCCGACGAGGGGAACGTGGCGCGGCTGATCGTCGTGCGAACGTCGCAGAGAGCGCCCAGCGACAAGAAGTAGCTACTTCTTCTTCCGCTTTGCGGCCCAGCCTTCTTTGACCACTTGATGCGCACGCCCCAGGGCCAGGGCATCCGGCGGTACGGGATCGGTGATCACAGAGCCGGCGCCGATATAACTTCCGTCGCCGATTTCGATGGGCGCAACCAATGTCGAGTTACTGCCGATGAAGGCGCCGCTTCCGATGCGCGTGCGGTGTTTGTTCACGCCGTCGTAGTTGCAGGTAATGGTTCCCGCGCCGATGTTGGTGGCCTTTCCGATGTCGGCATCGCCCAGGTACGCCAGGTGATTCGCTTTCGCGCCGTCAGCGAACTGCGTGTTTTTGAGTTCAACGAAATTTCCGATGCGCGCGTTCGCACCGACATGCGTGCCGCCGCGTAACCGGGCGAATGGGCCGATGCGGGCGCCGCTGTCGATCTTGGAATCGGCGATGAAAGTGAATGGCGCGACTTCTACCTCGCTCGCCAACACTGAGTCGCGTACGATCGAGCAGGCGCCAATGCGACAATCTTCTCCCACTTGGCTTCGCCCCAGAATTTGGGCGAAAGGTTCCACCACTGTATCGGGGGCGATCGAGACGCAAGCATCGATGGTGACGGTCTCCGGTTTCTCGATGGTGACGCCGCCGAGCATAAGTTCCTGGACCTTGCGCTCCCGGAAGATGCGGTCCGCCAAGGCGAGTTCAGCGCGCGTGTTGATACCGAGCAATTGGCCCGAATCGGCAACATTCAAGGCGTCGACACGGTGCCCGGCCCGCGTCAGAATTCCGACCATGTCGGTCAGATAAAACTCGTGCGCTGGATTGTCGGGGCGTATTTCGCCGATGTGTTTCCAGAGCAGGGCCGAGCGGAAGCAATAGATCCCAGAGTTGATGAAGCGGATGTCGAGCTGCTGCGGCGTCGCAGCTTTTTGTTCCACAATCTCGTGGATCGCCCCGCTGTCGTCGAACACCACGCGCCCGTAGCCGGTAGGATCATCGAGCTCGGTGGTGATCACGGTTGCTGCGGCCGTCGACGAAGCCTGGTACCGGATCAATTGTTCGAGCGTGGCTTGCGAGAGCAACGGGCAATCGCCATACAACACTACGACGAAACCATTCTCGTCCGTTAAGAAATCGCGCGAGATCAGGACCGCGTGTCCGGTTCCTTTTTGTTCGGTCTGCCTGACGAAGCGGACGCCCTGCGGCCGGAGCAGATCCTCCACTTGCTCGGCCTGATGGCCGACAACCACGGTGATTCGGCTCGTCGGCGTAACTCGCGCGGCGGTGTGCACCACATGCTCCACAAGCGAAAGGCCGCCCGCGCGATGCAGCACCTTGGCGCGTTTCGATTTCATGCGCGTGCCGAGGCCCGCGGCGAGAATCAGGACACTAACAGGGGAAGTCATGCCGGAGTCGTCGGTCCTAGTGTATCTCTCCAAGCACACGGATTTTCCGCCGGGCAGCCCGGCCGCGACGCGCCAACGAGACTGCCACTTCAGCGGCTACGCGCGGATCGTGACGGACTGTATCGCTGTCGCCCAGCAAATCCGCCGTCACCACTTCCAGACCCATGCTTTCCATGCGATCCATGTCATTGATTACCGACTGCGCTTGCTCGGCGGCGTACTTGCGGCGCTGCCGTGGGCTGATGCTCCTGGTGTTAACGACCGCCACATCCAGCAGCGGCCGCTTGGTGTGTCGATTGATCGCATCCACGTGATCGGAAGCGCGGAAGCCCATTGTCTCGCCCGGCTGGGACATCAAATTCACAAAGTATGCTTTCAACGCCCTGCTGTTGCGGATGGCTTCCGGGATTCCCTGCACCAGTAGGTTTGGAATCAGGCTGGTGAAAAGCGAGCCGGGGCCGAACGTGATCAGGTCGGCTTGCGCGATGGCCTGCAGCGTCTCGGGTAAAGGCTTGCATGCCCGGGGCGCCAACCGGATCCGGCGAATCGGAAACTTGCTGCGGCTGATGCGGGTCTCGCCGCGAACAATTCGTCCATTCTCCAGCTCGGCTTCGAGCGTGACGTTCGCGGCGGTGGATGGATAAATCCGGCCCAGGCTTGCCAGAATCTCCGAGGACACCTTGACTGCTTGGGCGAAGTCGCCGGTCAAGTTAGTCAACGCGGTGAGGAAGAGATTCCCGAAGCTATGGCCTTTCAAGCCGCGGCCGCGAGCGAACCGGTATTGAAACAGAAGCGATAAGAGCGCTTCGTCTTCCGACAATGCAACCATGCAATTGCGGATGTCGCCCGGGGGCAGAATGTTCAGTTCGCGCCGCAGACGGCCGGAGCTGCCCCCATCATCGGTGACGGTGACGATGGCGGTGATCTCCACTTCCCGCGGGTTTTTCGCGTAGCGCTTCAATCCATGCAATAGAGTGGAAAGTCCGGTTCCTCCACCGATTGCAACGATCTTGAGCGGCTCCATTGTTTCTAGCATGGCAGGTTCCGGTTGCAGTTTGATTGAATCGAACGATTCAAACTACTAGAACCGTAGCGATAGGAATCTGGTACTAGATTCAGCGCGAAGTTCTCTGGACAAGATGTGGATCGGAGCAGTGGATCAGGCGGCGGGTTGGTCGTCTTCCTCGTACACGGGTACGGACTCCAAGTCCTCGGCTTCAAAAACCTGGTCGCAGTCCAAGCAGCGTACGTAGTCGACCCCATCGCGTCGCGCCATAATCTCGGTCCGAGAGTGTGGGCAAGGCTGCATAAATGGAGATTATCCTTATTCTAAGCATGCCGATGGCCTTGTCAAGCCCCCGAAGGTCCCATAATTCCGAGGCTTCCGTTTGGCCGCCGATCCGCAAGACTCGCTTGGTTGGCCCGGCCGTGAAAGCACTTCGTGTTATGTTGTTGTCTTCCCGGGTGTCTTAAAAGTTCACCCCTCGCATGAAGTCCTCCACTCGACCCGGATTGGAATCCCGCCGCGTGGCGCTTGCCGCCTGGATTCGAGCCAACAAACTGCCTCTCCAAGCGGCTGCACTGACTGCGAGCGTTTATGCCGCCATGGTTCTGATCATGTGGGGCGCCTATAACGTTTTCAGCGGTTTTCCCTATGAAACCGGCTTAATCTACAACAGCGAAACTCATCCCGGACTGCTCGGCTTCTACTACACCGCGGACCGCCTTCGTCTCTACGAAAGCAATTTCTACCATCTAGGCTATGTGCTTGGAGAGCTGTTGGGCGTCGGAGGAAGCTATGTGCCGTATCAGGTGGTCTACGCCAGCCTTTGGTGGGCCAGGGGCTTCCTGGTGTATCTTCTGATCCGCAGTTTCATGCCGGCTCGAGTGATGCTGGCATATGTCGCGGGCGCGCTGGTTTTGGTCCATGCCTCCGACGGCGCTCTCCAGTGGGTGGGGCAGATGAATCAGGTCGGTTTCATCTTTTGGACGCTGGCGGCTTTCCTGGCGGTCACGATGGCACTCGAGACCCCCTGGAAGTTCTCGATTCCATGGATCATTTTGGCCGGTCTTCTGGAACATCGCTCACTCTGGAGCTACGAGAGCCAGATCTTTCTGATTCTGGTGTTCCCCCTAGTCCTGATCCTGCATCCACGCCGCAGATGGGGCAAGCTGGCGGCAATCGCGGCGCTCTGGTACATCGTGCCCGCGATTTACGTTCGGCTGACGATCGAGCGTTACGCGTCCACGCACAATACTTATCAGGAGTCAGTAGCGCGAAAATCCTGGACCGCGGCCAGCATTGCCAGTGACTGGTGGTTCAATATTTCGTCGAGCCTGGAATTCTGGAAGTGGGTTCGTGGGCCGTGGCGGGGCTCCGTCGTTTCGGCGGAGCTGCTCTCGCTGTTGCTTGCCGTGGCTTTCCTGGCGGGCGGGGTCGTACTAGTGCGCCTACGGGGCGCGGCTCAGGGCACTGAACTCGACTTCCGGAGACTGAGCTGGTTTCTGATCGTGGGCGCCGCCGTGCTGGCTCTAAGCTTTCCTGTCTACCTGATATTGGATAGCGCGCGAGGGCTTTGGCGCACGCAGATGTTGTCGGGGATGGGCGCCGGCGTGGTCCTCGCCGGGTTGGCCGGATTCGCCGCCATGGCCGTCTGGCGTCCTGCCTGGAGAACGACAGCCTTCCTGTTACTTGGTTCGGCCGTCGCGTTCGAGGGCAGTTTAGCCGCTATACAGAGAGGCGCCACACACCGCTTCATCTGGGAGCGGCATCGGATGGCGATACGGGAAGTCCTCCAGGTCGCGCCTAGCGTTCACTCCGGCACTCTGTTGATTCTCACCGGTATCAATCCCGAGGAGGATCCATTTGGTGACGATCTTTGGTTCGACTTCGCGCTGCGGTTGATCTATCCAAACATGCTCGTGTCGGGTGAGTACTTCTATTCCAGCGGCGCTCCTGCACCAGGTAACAACTTCGCAATGCAAGACGGTGAGTGGGTTTGGAATGGGAACGGCATTGCGCCGTTGGTGAAGAAGGCCCCGATCGCTCAGACGATTGTTGTTCGCTACGATCCTTCCGGTAAGGGACAGCTCGAGACGGCTTATCCGCGCCCGCTTTGCACACCGCATTGCAGCTCTGCCGGTGAGTATCGTCCCGAGAATATGATCACCGGGCCAGTCGCCCTCCGGACACTGAGGCGTTACAATCTCAAGCCGGATTTCGCTAACGCCCCCAATCCTCGCGATTGAAAATCACGGGCGCGTGGAGGCTGCGCATCTGTGCGATCAGCCACATCAGGTCTTCTTGTTGGACTTCTGGCGGCATGGCGTAGTGGTCTGAGTCCGGCTGAGGAGCGCCGCGCGAGATGTGATAGGCCCGCATCGGTGCGGCCAGAACTTCCTGATGAACACCGCAGTGATGCGCCGCGTAGCAGAGCAGGGAATCGATGCGTTCCGGCGTCATGCCGATTTCCGGGAAGCCGCGCACGTCGAGCCAACGTTCGCGAGACATCAGAAGGAAGTCGCTAGCGGCATTGGTGTGGAGATGCTCGGGATGGCCCATTTCATCGAGCTGGCTTCTGACGGGATCGAGTTCGGCGATCCAGTCCTTTTTTGCGGGTCTCGAATCGAGCGGCAGCACCGGCCATTTGTCCCACGCTGCCGGAGCTGAGATTTCCCGCCGCCCCGCGCCGCAGGCGAAAATCCGAAAGCTGAGAGGCCGAGAGTCTGCTCCGGCTGGTTGAAGTGCACCTTCAGCGCTGAAATGCAGCGCGGCAATGGATCCTGGCGCTGCGGGAACGGTGAATTCCAAGTAGGTCAGACCGTTTATCGGCCGGCGGACGAGCATCGCGCCGTTCGCGTTTTCGGATCGCGCCACAAACTGGAGCGTGGAGCTCCCGCGATTCGGAGCCGGCTCGATCAGCATGGCTAGGCGGGACGTCGCACCCGGCAGGCGCAGAAAGAATCGCGCGTCCCTGGAAATCCAGCGGAAGCGCTCGCTTTCCGATTCTTCGAGATAATACCAGCCCGTTCCAAGCTGGAAGTCCATACCGGCTTCGAAGATGTCTGACCCGCGGCGACTGAGCAGGCGTGTGGCGCGCACGGCCGTGAACGGGCCTCGAACGATCGCCGGGAAAAAGCCGTCTGTCTTGCGTTGTGACCCCAGCAATCTGCCGAGCGCAGGTTTGTGCGCATCGATCGCGGATCGAAGCGATACGGCTTCGTGCGACGGTGGATTCGGCTGCGCCCATTCGCAGCGGAAAACCGCCAGGCTGAGGATGCGATCATCGTCGAGGACTGGCCGCCCGCCGTCGGATACCCGCAGCCGGAACGACCGTAGTGTTCCTGCAGCAGCAGTCGGAACCGCCAGCGCCACAGTGGTCCTTCCGGCGATCTTCCATTCGGCGACGGCCGCGCCGTTGTCGCCCATCACGTGAAATGTTTGCGGACTCGTTCCAAGGCCCGGTCCCGGCTCCATTTCGAGGAGGAGAATCCCTCCACCCCCGGGAACCGCCGCGAGAATCTCGGCGTCGTTGTAGATCCATCGAAACGCCTCTCCGGTGGCTGGATATTTCTCGCATGGAAACCATCCGGAACCGAAGTTCAGGCCTGAGTGGATGGGTGCGATGTCATCCGGCATGTTTTGCCGGAGACCATCGGGCGTGAGTGCGAAGGTGCCTTCGCGAGCGTGCACGCGTGTTGGGACGCCCACCTCGTCGTGAATGTCGTAGCGGTCGACGCGGTACATATGTGCTTCATCCAGCCGGCCTGACGCCAGGAATCGCACGAGCTCGTCGGAGAAGCGCACGTCAACGTTGGTAGCCAGAATGAACCCTCCGCGCGCCTGACAGATTCCTGCATTTATGGCTTTCGCGAACGCCGCGCCGGCGGGAGCCTCGACGAATCGAATCTGACACGGAGCCGTGTCGTCGGGCACGTTCACGGGCGTTCGAGGCCCGACCACGATCAGCTCGGACGCCAAAGAGTGGTGTTTCGCCCGCTGAATCCAGGCCTCGACAAACAACTGAACCCGGGCGAGTTTATCCGTCTGCCGCGCAGCAATAACGACCGATAAGTACGGCTCCATGATTTAGTGCGCGCGTTTCTTACCGCATCGCGGTTTCTTCACGCTCGCGCGCCGGCCCGCCGCAACCGCGCCCGCTCCCCATCGGCGCAGCGCGTCTGCGTCTTCGAACAATTCCGCGGGCGCCTGATAATATCCCATCGACTTGGTCGCGTCGCCAAAAGGATGGAACGGCCCGAGGCCGCTTGCTTCGAACTCGAGCCGATTCTGATCGTCCGCCTTCAGATACAGCGTGTCGTTCGCGACCAGCGCGAACACCGTGCCATCGCAATACAGCGAATTGCCGCCAAACAAACGGCGCGTCGTGATCTCGCCGAGCGGGCTCAAGTGCTCGATGAGGAACTCGATATAGGAGGCTCGATTCGCCATCGCTACATCTTAACCAAGTCCCTGTTCTTTGCTGCTCTCCCGGCGCCGCGCAGTTGCTACACTAGAACGTTTGACCCCATGAAAATTCATGAGTATCAGGCCAAGGCGATCCTGGCCAAGTACGATGTTCCCGTGCCTCGCGGCGAGGTCGCATTCACGGTAGACGAGGCAGAAGCGGCAGCCAAGAGAATCGGCGGAAGCGTGGTGGTGAAGGCCCAGATTCACGCGGGCGGCCGCGGCAAGGGCGGCGGTGTGAAGGTCGCGAAAGACGCGACAGAAGCGGCCGAGATCGCGCGCAAAATTCTCGGCATGACACTGGTCACCCACCAGACCGGACCCGAAGGCCGCGTTGTGAAACGGCTGCTTGTCGAGGAGACGCTGCCGATCGAGCGCGAGCTCTATCTTGGCATCGTGCTCGATCGCGCGCAGGGCAAGCCCGTTTTCATGGCGTCGGCGGCAGGTGGCATGGAGATCGAAGAAGTGGCGGCGAAATCGCCCGAACTGATTCTCAAGGAAGCCATCGAGCCCGGTTATGGGCTAGCCGCCTATCAGGGGCGCAACCTGGCGTTCGGTATCGGTATTCCCGCAGCGAGCGTTGGACCCGCCGTCGCGGCGATGTCGGCGCTGGTGACGGCGTACAACGCCTGTGACGCGTCTCTGGCCGAGATCAACCCGTTCATCCTGACCAAGGACGGGAAGGTGTACGCGCTCGACGCCAAGATTACGCTCGACGACAACGCGCTGTATCGCCACAAGGACCTACTCGAACTGCGCGACCTGAACGAAGAGGATCCGCTCGAAGTGGAAGCTTCGCGTTTCAGCTTGAATTACATCAAGCTGGACGGGAACATCGCTTGCATGGTGAACGGCGCCGGTCTGGCGATGGCCACTATGGATATCGTGAAGTTCGCCGGCGGTAGCCCCGCGAATTTTCTCGACGTCGGCGGTGGAGCCAACGCCGAGCAGATCAAGAACGCGTTTCGCATTCTGCTTTCCGACTCGGGTGTCAAAGCGGTGCTCATCAACATATTTGGCGGCATTCTGCGCGGCGATGTGCTCGCCACCGGTGTGGTGAACGCGGCGCGCGAATTGAACATCAAAGTTCCAATCGTGGTCCGCATGGAAGGTACCAACGTCGAAAAAGGGCAGGAGATTCTCAGGAACTCGGGATTCGACTTTATCGTTGCGGATGGCATGAGGGACGCCGCCGAAAAAGTGGTGCGCGCAGCTAAAGGAGTCGCTGCATGAGCGTTCTGGTGGATCAAAACACCCGCGTTCTGTTTCAGGGATTCACCGGGCGGGAGGCCAGTTTCCATGCGCAGACCGCGCTGGAATACGGCACCAAGGTGGTCGGCGGCGTGACGCCCGGTAAAGGCGGGCAAACGCATCTCGGGCTGCCGGTGTTCGACACTGTCGCTGAAGCGGTGAAGCAGACCGGCGCCAACGCATCCGTGATTTTCGTTCCGCCGCCATTTGCCGCAGACGCGATCATGGAAGCGGCTGAGGCCGGGCTTCCACTCGTGGTCTGTATCACCGAGGGCATTCCTACCGCCGACATGGTGCGCGCCGCGGCGTTTCTGCACGGCCGTAAAACGCGGCTTATCGGCCCGAATTGTCCCGGCATCATTTCGCCGGGAAAATGCAAGATCGGCATCATGCCGGCGCACATTCATCGCCCGGGGAACGTGGGCGTGGTCTCGCGCTCGGGAACGCTGACGTATGAAGCGGTGGGCCAGCTCACCAAGCTCGGCATCGGGCAATCCACTTGTATCGGAATCGGCGGTGATCCGATCATTGGCACGAATTTCGTCGACGCGATCCAGCTCTTCAATGCCGACCCCGAGACGCACGCGATCATAATGATCGGCGAAATCGGCGGCAATGCCGAGGAGACCGCGGCTGCATACATTGGCATGCATGTGAAAAAGCCAGTGGTCGGATTCATCGCCGGCCAAACCGCTCCGCCCGGCCGCCGTATGGGTCACGCGGGCGCGATCATTTCCGGCGGGTCCGGAAAAGCCGAAGACAAAATGAAGGCGATGGCGGAAGCGGGCATTACCGTGTGCCCGACGCCCGCCGATCTCGGAGAAAAAATCAAGAGCCGTCTCTAGGCGCGACGCGCCGCGCTCTGAAAAGTTTCCATGCCCATCGAACAAACTTTTGCCATTATCAAACCTGACGCCGTCGCTTCCGGCCATGCCGGACAGATCCTCAGCATGATCGAGAAAGCCGGCTTCCGCATTCGCGGAATGAAAATGACGCGCCTGTCCAAGCAGCAGGCCGAAGGATTCTATGAAGTCCACCGCGAGCGCCCGTTCTTCAGCGGTTTGGTGACATTTATGACCGAGGGGCCCGTGGTCGTGTTAGTGCTGGAACGCGAAAACGCGATCAAGCACTGGCGTGAAGTGATGGGCGCCACCAACCCGGCCAACGCGGCCGAAGGCACGGTCCGCAAACATTTCGCCAAGAATATCGAGCGCAATGCCGTGCACGGATCGGATGCGCCCGAAACCGCTGCAGTCGAGATTCCGTTCTTCTTTAGCATGGCCGAACTGATATGAGCTCGGGCGCGCCGCTCGAGGTTCGTGACATTGACGGCGCGCCGCTCTGCCCCGAGTCCCAGCAATTACTCGGCTATCTTCGCACTCGCTCCGCCGAATTGGGTCTGGCCGCGATTCGCGAGCGCATTCGCGCGACGGCTCTGGAACTCGAGAAGCTCGTGGACGCTGTCCCGGTCGCCGATATTCGCCGCCGCACCGCCGAAGGCAAATGGAACATCGCCGAGGTTGTCGATCACATCGCGCAGACACAGATTCGCGGCGCGGAAGAACTGCGCCACTTGTTCCTAGGGCGGCGGCCACCAGGTCCGCCGGTCTACGAGGCCTTACGGTCGGGCGGAGCAGCGTGGGCGCCTTGGGAAGAACTGGTGGACGGCCTACGTTGCTCGAATCGTGAATTGATCGACGTTCTGGCACTCGCGCCCGGTTCGGCGGATGAAAAAGGCGCAAAGGTAAAGACGATCCTGGTGACGAATCGGGAACTTCCTGGAGGCGGCACCGCTCCGCAAATCTTCCCGGTGGATCTGGACTGGCGAGAATACGCACTGGTGCAGCGCCTCCACGCGTTGGATCATCGGACGCAGATCAAAAAGATCCGAGCGGCGCTGGCTGCGTGAGCCGTATGGGGTTGCTAGAATCGCCAGGTAACCTTTCCGAATACGCTGCGCTGGACGCAGGTTGAATCTAACTGCAGACTATCCAGGAATTCCAGGTGCCGCGGAGCCAAAAGATTTTGG
>Ga0335078_10004397_pt1 | contig 20890 bp, 13 predicted proteins | sample Lox_Sample_32_FD_206711 | JGI IMG/M metagenome (GOLD analysis project Ga0335078, IMG submission 206711) | Soil microbial communities from Loxahatchee National Wildlife Refuge, Florida, United States - Lox_Sample_3.2 | ecosystem: Environmental > Terrestrial > Soil > Wetlands | place: USA...
CAGCCCTCGCCATGCCCTGACGCGAGAAAAAATCCTGGCCAAGCTGGGTCCTGAGCTCACCGCCGACCTGTATGTGAATTCGTCCTGGCGGGATCGTCCGCCCACCGTGTCCCGTGCCACTTTCGGGAATAAAAAGCGGAATGAAGAAGAGGATGAAGACGAAGATTCGGGCCCGGATAACTCGGTTGCGGACTGGCGTACGGACGGCATCCGGAAAGGAAACACTGGTATCTCCGCAATCTTCTCCACTCCGATTTTTTCCCCGCCCGCGAAAGCTCTATTCGCCTTTCTCGGTCTGGAGCGGAAATTCTTCGACGATCCGCCGCTGGCGCTCGGCTCGAATGATTGGGTCGTCTCCGGGGCGCACACGGTTTCCGGCAAACCGCTCTTGTCCAACGATATGCATCTGGGTCACCAGATGCCGAATCTGTGGTATGCGGCGCATTTGCGTTGCGTAAGTTCCGCATGTGGCAGCTTCGATGCCGCCGGAGTCTCGCTTCCCGGCCATCCCTACATCATCGTTGGCCATAACCAGCGAATCGCCTGGGGATTCACTAACATCGGCCCCACGGTGGAGGATGCTTACGTCGAAACCTTCAACTCTGCCGGTCAATATCTCACGCCCGAGGGATGGAAGCAGCCCGAGTACCGCCGTGAAGTCATTCACGTGAAAGGCGCGGCCGATCAGGTGCTGGACGTGCTGCTCACCCGCCACGGACCCATTGTTTCTGACCTGGTCCCCGGCGAAACGCGCAAACTCGCTCTGCGCTGGACGTTGTACGAAGGCATTCGCAACCCGTTTTTCGCTGTCGATACTGCGCAAAACTGGGATGACTTTCAACGCGCTTTTTCCGAGTTCGACGCGCCCGGCCAGAACGTGGTCTATGCCGACGTGGACGGCAACATCGGCTATCACGCCACGGGAAAAGTGCCCATTCGCGCTTCGGGCGACGGTAGTCTACCCGAGAACGGCAGCGATAACGCCCATGAATGGACTGGTTACATTCCGTTTGACAAACTCCCCAGCGTGTTCAACCCGCCGGCAGGGATCATTGCTACTGCCAATAGCCGCATCGCCCCCGACAAGTATCCCTACACCATCAGCACGGAATGGGAGGCGCCCTGGCGCTCGGCGCGCATCTACCAGGTGCTAGAGTCAGGGAAAAAGTTTTCTGCCGCCGATATGCTGGCGCTGCAAACCGATATTCATTCCGAAGCCGATCATTTTTTCTCCGAGCGATTTGTATATGCCGTCGACCACGCCAAACAGGTTTCCGCCAGAGCAAAAACGGCGGCTGACATCATGCGGCAGTGGGATGGAAGAATGAGCGCCGACTCGGCAGCGCCCACAATCGCCGTGCGCAGCCGCGAAGAGTTGACCCGCCTGCTGCTCGATCCCAAGCTGGGCCCCGCGCCACCAGATGCCACCCAGGCCGAAGCTACGCTCAACTGGAAAAGCTACAGCTGGATGATGGAGACCGTGTGGCTGGATAACATCGTGCAGCACCAGCCTAAGCGCTGGCTGCCCGATACCTACGCCAACTACGACGAGCTACTGGCAGCGGCCGTGGATAGCGCGGTCAGCAGCCCGGACGCCCCTCCAGACCTGAACTTGTGGAAATGGGGCAAAGTGAACGATGTTGAAATCCAGAATCCGGTCCTCGGCCACATTCCGTTTCTCAAGCGTTGGACCGGACCAGGGCGCACTGAGCAATCCGGAAGCCCCTACACCGTAAAGGCGGTCACTGGGACCTACGGCCCGTCCGAAAGAATCACGGACGACCTGGCAAATCTGGACCAATCCACCTTGAACCTTGTAACTGGCGAGGCAGGAAACTTCCTCAGCCGGTATTACATGGATGAGTGGCCGGCCTGGTATACAAACTTCACCTTTCCCTGGGTCTTCTCGCCTCAGGCCGTGCAACAGGTAACAACCCATCGATTGCTGCTTGAACCCGCAAAATAAAAAGCCACAGCGCCGGTCTAGTTCGGCGGTGGATCCACGATCTTGACATCCGTGGTATACCCCACAATCACGTTCGTCTGCCCGGTGTTGACGGGGAACGTCTCGACAGCCAGCTTGTCGGTAGTGGTGTCGAATACTTGAAACACCCCGCCCTCGCACACGTAGACGACGTTGCGCCCGGGAACAGGCTGAATGCCGGTCGCATCGCCGATCTGGGGTGGAATGACCACCCTGGAGTTCGTGGTGTTGAAGATCGAGAGGCAGCCCCTTACCTCGCCGCCGGGAATATTCACATTGCTGCAACTATGGGCGCCGATAAACAACTGGCCATTCGCGCCCATTTCCATGCGATCGTGGTAGCCGTCGCTGATGAGGATCGGTTTGGGGTTGGTTACTTCCAGGGAACTGGTATCGAGGAGATTCAGAGTTCCACAAGTAGGAGCTGCGGTACCGGCGCCGCATGGGGTGTGGGGTGGCGTTCCTGCCACAAACAGCGTGGTCCCTTGCAGCAAGCCGTAGGTTGCCGCGCTGAGGGGAGTTGCCGGGCCCGGAGCGGCATCGCCGATGGTATAAAAGGAAATCCCCGCGGCCACGCCACCACACTCCCTGCCACAGTTGAAGATGTAGGCGGAACTGGTTCCGTTGAAAATCGCCCACACCGGCCGGTCAAAGTGATTCTGCGCCGTGCCGGTTATCACCGTACGCGGGTCCTGACTGGTGCCGATCAAGATAGCGGAAATCAGCGTAACCGTGTCCGAGTTGTCGCTAAATACGAGAACATTGTTACCGTCCGGACTGGGAACGATGAAGTGAGCCCCGGCCACCGGGATGGTCGCCGTGATTCCCCCCGTCAGCAGACTCATCACCAGCACAGCGCCCGGAGACTGCCCCGTCACGGGTGCGCTGGGCACGGCCGCATACACGGTTACGTTGTCCTTGGCGACGAACATGCTTTCAGTCTGGCCCGGCAGCACAAACGTAGAGACCGATGCACCCCCGCTGAGAGACACGCCGACACTCTCACCCGAGTTGTCAATGACCGCGATCGTATTATCAGGCGGACTGAACACCAGCGTCCGCGACAAATCCGGAGAAAGTGCCATCAGCCCCGCTTGCGTTACCGTGCCGGTCAAGCTGATATTGGCGAAAGATACGATGTCCCGGGTCGCATCCACGATGTTGACCACCGGCGTATTCGATAACCCGCTTGGAGACAGGGAGTTAGAAACAAACGCCCGGAACTTGAGATTGCTCACCTGATGCTTGGTATTGGAGGACTTGCTGCCGCCACAGCTCACAAACACAGAGGCGGCCAAGAGCCCGGCCATTGTGACAAAAGCTCTCTTCAAACCTGGGACTCCGAAGCGCATGAGGGACAAAGATTTGGATGCAAGAAAGCGGATTATAGCAGAGCAATCGGATCGGGCTGTCCGTGCTCCGGGGCCTGCCCATGCAAAAGCCGCAGTCATCTTGTATCCTCAAATAAATGGTCAAGGACGTAATCGCGCGTATCAAGCAGTCGCCGGTGCTGTGCGATGGCGCCATGGGGACCCTTCTTTATAGCAAGGGGATTTTCATCAACCGCTGCTATGACGAGCTGAATCTCTCCCAGCCCGACCTCATCCGTGGCATTCACCACGAGTATCTTCAAGCGGGAGCCGAGATAATCGAGACCAACACCTTTGGCGCCAACTCCTTCCGGCTCTCTCGCCACAGTCTGGCCAGTAAGGTGGCTGAAATCAACGCGGGGGGCGCGAAACTGGCCCGTGAGGCGGCCAAGAGCTTCAACGCCTGGGTGGCTGGGTCGGTGGGACCGCTTGGCATCCGCATCGAACCCCTGGGCAAGACTTCCTTTGCGGAAGCCAGGGCTGCCTTCCGCGAACAAATCGCCGCTTTGGCGGAAGCGGGCGTCGACCTACTGATTCTTGAGACCTTCGGCTATCTGGAGGAGTTGCACCAGGCCATCCTGGCTGCTCGCGACGTCAACCCCAACTTGCCGCTGGTGGCCCAGGTCACCATCGATGAGGACGGAAACTGCCTGGACGGCTCTACTCCTGAGGTTTTCGCTCCCCGCCTGGAAGAATGGGGGCCCGACGTAATCGGCTGCAACTGCAGTGTAGGTCCGGTCGCCATGCTGGAAGGGATTGAGCGCATCCGTGCACTCACCACTCTGCCCTTGGCCGCGCAGCCCAATGCCGGAATCCCCCGCGACGTGGAGGGCCGGAACATCTATCTTTGCTCACCCGAATACATGGCCAGTTATGCCCGCAAGTTCGTGGCTGCGGGAGTTCGTCTGGTCGGCGGCTGCTGCGGCACCACGCCGGACCATATTCGGGTTATGAAATCCGCCTTGCGGGTGGGAGAGGCGCGCGCTAAAACGGCCGCGGCGACCGGATCCAGCCCGGCTAAGGTGGCTGCGACGCCGACAGCACCGCTCGAAAAGCGTTCCCGCTTGGGAGCAAGACTGGCCGCGGGCGAATTCGTGACGATGGTGGAGATCGTTCCGCCAAAGGGAATCGATATTCAGAAGGAAGTGGAAGGGGCACGTTTCGTCAAGTCGGTGGGAGTCGACGCCATTAATATTCCGGACAGTCCTCGGGCTTCGGCACGGATGAGCAATCAGGCGCTGTCGCTACGCATTCAACAGGATGTGGGCATCGAAACCATCCTGCACTACACCTGCCGCGACCGTAACGTGCTGGCCATCCAGTCTGACTTGTTGGGCGCTGCGGCCACCGGCATTCGCAACCTGATCTGCATCACCGGCGATCCGCCGAAGATGGGCAACTACCCGGACGCGACGGCCGTGTTCGACGTGGATGCCATCGGGCTCGTAAATATTGTTCACAATCTGAACCGCGGTCTCGATCTGGGGGGCAATCCCATCGGTACGGGAACCTCTTTCGTAATCGGCGTAGGCGCCAATCCCGGACTGAACGACATGGACGAAGAAATCCGGCGCTTCGCCTACAAAGTGGAAGCCGGCGCCGAGTACGTGGTCACGCAACCGGTCTTCGATCTGAGCCTGCTGGAGAACTTCGTGCGCCGCATCGAGCATTGCCGCATCCCGGTGGTAGCCGGAATCTGGCCGCTGGTGAGCGTGCGCAACGCCGAGTTCATGAAGAACGAGCTGCGGGTTTCGGTTCCGGATTCGATCCTGGAGCGCATGGCCCGCGCCCAAACTCCCGACGCTGCGCGCGAAGAAGGAGTCGCCATCGCCCGCGAAATGCTGATTGCCGCCCGCGAGATGGTGCAAGGTGCGCAAATCAGTGCGCCGCTCGGCCGTTACGCCTCGGCGGTGGATGTCCTGGAAGCGCTGGGAACCTCTCGTGCCAGTTCGGCATAGAAAACCGTTAATTTTTCCTGGTGCGAACTTTTCGGTGGATAAATCTGCCATCGAGGTGGAGTAAAATCGACGTGTGGAGTGAACCCATTGCCAAAATTTGAAGATTGCCTCCAGCGTCTCGAAAAAATTGTTCAGGAACTGGAAAAAGGGGAGGTGCCCTTGGAAAAGTCCTTGACTCTCTTCGAAGAGGGGATGCAACTTTCGGCCAACTGCCGCAAAGAACTGGAGCAGGCCGAAGGCAAAGTGGAAATCCTGCTGAAGCAGAATGGGAAGCTCCAGGCAGAATCGTTCGAGCCGTTAACCGAGGTACCGTCCAGCCGGAAATAGGCTGCCTCGGCTGTTCACCGCTCGCAGTGTTAACGTCCGTGGCAGGGCTCGTTCGGCGAGAGTTGCCACGGCAAGTCGCCGTTTGACAGCGGTAGAAGCCAGAGGGTAGTTATGCCGTCGCTCCATGTTGTACTCCTCCAGAGCGATTCGCAAGTTGCACAGTCGCTCGTTTCTTCCTTATCCAATCGCTTCGATTCCATTCACCTCACCCGTTCCCTGGGCGAACTGCGCAGCAGCATCGCGCGGCACCGGGCCCGCATTGCTATCGTAGATCTGGAAAAGGCCTCGATTTCAGATGTGAAGGTCCTTTCTGCCGATTTTCCCGGAGCTTGCATCGTATGCACGCACCGTTGTGCCGATGAAGAAATGTGGACGGCCGCGCTGAACGCGGGCGCCGCCGACGTTTGCTCCACATCGGACATGCGAGCCATCGTACAAGCAGCGATGGGAACGAACAGAATACAATCCGCGGCTGCGTAGGACGCACCTGTCATCCTGACCGCAGGGATTGCTTCGCGAATGCGAAGCAACTCCGCGGTCGGATGCGCCACGATGTCCCGTTCTGACCGTGCGAACTCGCCATCTGCCCTTGGTATACTCACCGTCATGCTCAGCGAGACTCTGGAGCAGGGCCGGGAACTTGCCGACACAGCATTGGAGCGCCTTCTTCCGGCTGCAACCCAGCATCCTGTCTCGATTCACCGGGCCATGCGGCACAGCGTGTTTGCTGGAGGCAAGCGGCTGCGACCGATTTTGTGTATGGAGACCGGACGAATGGTCGCCGGTTCCTTACCTCCAGGAATCGAAGACTTGGGCGCCGCCCTGGAAATGCTGCACACTTACTCGCTCATCCACGATGACCTGCCTGCCCTGGACAATGACGACTTGCGCCGCGGACGTCCCACTTGTCACAAAGTCTTCGGTGAGGCGATCGCCATTCTGGCCGGCGACGCCTTGCAGACCCAGGCATATGAGGTGTTGGCGCGGCTGGCATGTCCCGCACAAGCCCGTGTGCGCATCATCGAGGAAATCGCCCGCGGTACCGGCACGGTAGACGGCATGATCGGCGGCCAGGTCGTCGATCTCGAAGCCGAGCATCAAAAAGCTGATCTCGCCACTCTCGAATATATTCATCGCTCCAAGACTGCTGCCTTGATCACGGCCAGTGTGGTCAGCGGTGGGCTGTTTGCCTGCGCAGACGACGCCATTGGCCACTTGCGATCCTTTGGGCAATCGATCGGCCTGGCCTTCCAGATCGTCGACGATGTTCTCGACGTCACACAGACTTCTGAACAACTGGGGAAAACCGCGGGCAAAGATACCGCCGCCGAGAAGGCGACTTACCCGGCACTCTTTGGAGTGGAGCGCTCGCTGGAAAGAGCCGACACCCTCGTGAGTCAGGCTTTGCAATCGCTCGGGAGCTTCGGAGCCCGGGCAGAGACCCTGAAATCCCTGGCCCACTTTTTGGTCGAACGAAAAAAGTAGGCGTGAGCGCCCCCCTCGGGAGCAGGGAAATCTGGAGTGACGTTGCCGCATCAGCCCTGCGCAAAACCCCGTCGCTTTCGCGGTCCACTTACCAACTTCTTCAGCGCCGCTACATTCCTCTTGTCATCCCCCGGCTCCTCGATCGGCGTCTCCGCGATGAAGGCAGCATGGGCCAGCCGGGGATCGTTGAGCAGCCGCCGAAATGATTCCAGCCCGATGCTTCCCTTGCCCACATGTTGATGCCGGTCCACCCTCGATCCACGCGCAGCTTTGGCATCGTTGCAGTGCCACACTCTTACATTTTTCAAACCGACAGTTTCATCCAGATGCGTCAGAGTATCTTTCCAGCCCGCTTCGCTCACGATGTCATAGCCGGCGACATGAGTGTGACAAGTGTCGATACACGCTCCCACTGGAACCAGCCCGTCCAACCGGGACAATACCTCCGCCACCTGCTCGAAACTTCCTCCCAGTGAATACTCTGCTCCGGCCGTATTCTCGATCAGGATCGTCAGGCCACCCTTGGCCAGATCGAGACCTTGCGTGGCTGCCGCGATAGCAGCCGCTGTCTGCAGCAGCCCGGCCTCCCGGTCAGTTCCACGAAACGATCCCGGGTGCAGCACCAGATAATCAGCGCACAGCGCCAGGGCACGCTCCACCTCGCCGCGAAACGCCGCAATCGACTTTTTCAGGAACAGCTCAGTGGTCGTCGCCAGGTTGATGAGGTAATTGGTATGAACGGCCAACGGCTTGAGGTCGTACTTCTTCCTGAGGAGATTCATCTCCTCACAACGGGGAAGGCTCAACTCATACGGCGCCCACTGCCGCGGGCTGGAGGAAAAAATCTGAAACGTGTTGCATCCCAGGCGGTATGCCCGCTCGGCCGCGTTCTGCACCCCACCTGCGCTCGAGGTATGAATCCCAATCCGCCTTGCAGTCACCACCGGGGGACACTTGGGGCGCGGCATCTTCAGAATGTCTTGCTCGCTGGCCATCGAACGGGGCATGAGGAGAGTATAGAAGGGACAAGATCCAGTGCCTCCATGTGCCACTAAGCGAGCAAACAACCAGCGTCCGAGAATTATCCCGGACGCTGGTTTGTTCGGCTCGTAAAACTATCCTCTATTTCCGCTGTTCATCCTGACGCTTCTTCTCTTCCGGCGTCGGCTGGTGCGGCACAGAGCCTTGCACATGCGGCCCAGGTTCACTCCGCTGGGCCGGCGGCTCGACTCGGGAGTTCACAACGGGATGATTGTTCGGTTGCGCGGCGGCCGGATGCCTTGGCGGTTCAGCGGCGCGATTGGGCGCAGCATTCGCTCGCGGAGGTTCCGTCTCCTGATGAGCGTTTGGCGCGGGCTGACTGATGGCAACGGGACGGCTTAGCGGGGTGGAATTCGCGCCGGGCCGCTCCTCTACAGCAGGCTCGATAACAGGACGGTTTCCCATTTGGGTTGCTGGCGTGAGACTGGCCGGTTGGCTCGGCTCGCTGGCTGGCCGTGCCACGGTCGGGGCCACGATCCTGACTTGAGGTGCTTGCCTTACCAGGGGCTGAGCCACCGAAGCGTTGGCCGGACGAAGTGTTTGCACTTCCTGCCGCGCCAAGGGCTGTCCCGGGTGAGCGGCCAGGGCCTGCTGCTGCCTGGCAAAAGGCACTGGCGGCGGTGGGGGCACCGCCTTGGCGACGACCTGGCGGCTGGCCACAGCGGGCGGCGGCGCTGCCACATGATTGGCCGTGTTCGCGTGCGCGCCCAGTACGCTGTTCTGCGTGGGAACAACCGCCACTCGCGCGCTCACTGGAGCCCGAGCAATCTGCCGGGCGCTCACTGGAACAGCCGCGGCAGCCACTGGCTGGGCGCTGGTGAAGGCACGCTGCGGAACCGCAGTCACAGCGCCACGCACGTTCCGGTTTACGTAGGTGACGTTATTGACATTCGTATTGTTGGTGGTGTTGTTGTTGATGATAGTTGTGTTGTAAACGTTGGTGACCGTCGTCGTATTCACATTAGTGTTGCTGACGTTGACCCGGTTCACATATTCGGGGCTGGTGTGATAGGAGGGCACATATACCTCCCGCGGGCCCAGCGGAAACCAGGCCACGTTGCCGCCAACCGCAGGGCCGCCACCTCCTACGAAAACTACCAGCGCGGGCGCATACACCGGCCGTACCTCCGCCGGGCCAGCCACCCAGCCCCAGCGGCCATCCACCGAGACCCATCTTCCGTAGTGAAACGGTGCATAGCCCCAAGGCGCGTCGTCGACCCAGGTCCACCCCCAGGGAGCGATCCAGGCCCAATGGCCGTCGTGATATGGAGCCCAACCGGCTGAAACCCGAGTGGGATACCAGACGTGCCCATAGCTGGGATCGTCGTGCCACTGGCCGTACTCGTCAAGGTCTTCGTAGCCGACAACGTCGTGCGAAACGTAGCGTGCGGATTGCGACTCCTCGGCGCGCCGGTCCCGGTCGTACGCCCAGCTATCGAACTCGTCAGGCTCTCCAGCCTCCACGATGTCGGCGCTCAACGACTGCGTGCCGTCGAAGGTGGCACGCTGCCCGGGATGTACCTTGAAAGCCTGGCCATTACCCGTCGCTTCGCCCTCGCCATCGCGGATGGTCACCACGGTGTAGTTTCCGTTTTCGCTGGCGTCCACGCGATAGCGGCCCGGCTCAAACGCGGAGAATGCCAGGTTGGGCGTATCGATCTCGAAATTCTCGTCGCGGCCCTGCCGCCGTATACGGACATTGACCGAGCCGGAAGAAAGCTGCACCTGAACCGTGCGGTCATCCAGGTTGAGGAACGAGATGCCGGTGCTGCTGGCAAGACGGATCGCGGCCGATCCAAGTTGCACTTCCACGCGCGAGTTCTGGTCGGTCCAGAGTTTGTCTCCGGTGGTCATGGGACGGTTCGGAACAGCCGACACCCACTCCGATTCTCCGGCGGGTTGAAACGAGACCGCACCCTCCATGAATCCAAGCCGCGCTACGCGGCTAGGTGGATCGTCCTGATCTTGACTCGGGCCCCGGTCTTGATTCCCGCTCGGGCCTTGATTCTCATATCGGTCTTGATTCTTGTCCGGGTATTGATCCTGGGCTACAACGTTCTGCACCAAGGGCATATTCACGAGCGCCACGACGACCAGCGCTCCCATCCATCGCATTATTTTTTTCCGTGTGCCGTGCATGACTGAGATCATCGCCAACTCTCCGTTGGTGAATGCCGAGTTGCTCGGAATTCCCGTTGAATTTTTGCAAGCCACGCCCCAAATTCCGGAAACGCATTTCTTGCGCCGGTCGTTCACACGCGCCTTGTGGGTTTGTTGCCTTCATTATGTCTGTTCAGGCGTGGAATATCCCTAGGGGAAAAGGTTCCGATCGCAATCGAAGGTCACTGCTTGGTCTGGACTTGTGGACAGTGTCCGTGATCTGCCCACGTGGTTACTCCGGTACTGTGACAGGTAACCGGATGGCGTGTTCTCATCGATTCCAACCGTCCCGCTTATGAAGTGGGCTGCTTTCCGGAGGGTGCTCGTGTTCTGGTTCTTTATCTTTTTCTTGATTTCAGGCTTCTGCAGCATCCTTTACGAGATCGTCTGGCTGAGACTCGCTATGGCGCAGTTCGGCGTGACCAGTGCCATGGTTTCGATTGTGCTTTCCATGTTCATGGCGGGTTTGGGCCTGGGCTCATGGCTGAGCGGCCGCGTAGTGCACAAATACGGAGCGGCAAAAACGTTCCCCGCCCTTCGGTTTTATGCCCTGACAGAATTGCTTATCGGGGCTTCAGCATTGCTCGTCCCGCGGGAACTCGCATGGGGACGCGATTTGCTCGAATCCGCAGGTCTTTCTTCCTCCGCCGTTTACTACCTTGCGTCGGGCAGTTGGGTGGCATTGACCCTGGTTCCCTGGTGCGCCTGCATGGGAGCAACCATCCCCATCGCCATGGCAGCGATCAAACGGCGCTTTCAGCAGCAGTCTTCGAGATCATTTAGTTACCTGTATCTGTCCAACGTAGCTGGCGCCGTTTTCGGAGCCCTGGTTCCTCCACCGCTCATTGAGCTATACGGATTTCATGGCACCCTGAAGATTGGCGCAGCGCTGAACTGTCTCCTCGCGATCATGGTGACGGCGCTCTCCGCGCTACAGCGGCAGCCTCTGACGAATGCTGTAACGGCGCAAGCATCGCCGGCCCCCGGCCCAAGCTCGCAAAGCCGCTGGACCCTGGCTCTTCTTTTTGCCACTGGTTTAACCAGTATGGCCATGGAAGTCGTCTGGATTCGGCAATTCACGCCGTATCTGGGAACGATGGTCTATGCCTTCGCCTCGATTCTGGGCCTGTATTTGGCGTCGACTTTCACCGGATCGCAAATTTACCGTTACTGGAGCCGCGACCACCAATACGAAGAAAAGCTGACCTGGGTATGCCTTGGCGTCTTTGCTCTCTTACCCTTGTTGACTGCCGATCCCCGTCTCGACTGGAATCCCGCAATGCGTCTGGTGCTCGGCATCGCACCCTTTTCGGGCGTGTTGGGATTCATAACCCCGATGCTGGTGGACCGTTGGTCCGGCGGCGATCCCGACCACGCGGGCCGGGCCTATGCAATAAATGTTCTGGGCTGCATTCTTGGGCCGCTGGCCGCCGGCTTTATTTTGCTTCCGCTGATCAGCGAACATTGGGTCCTGACCGCCTTCTCTCTCCCCTGGCTGATTCTTGGACTCCATCCGTCCTGGTCATCGTCTCACGCGGAGACGTCGACCCTTCGACACAGCCGCGCGGCATACGCGCTGACGCTGGTCGCCGTGCTGCTGGTGGCTTTCACACAAGATCTCAGGGGAATCTATCCCCAGAGCCGCGTGCTGCGCGACAATACTGCGACGGTCATCGCTACCGGAGAGGGTATGCGGAGACACCTGCTGGTCAACGGGGTCGGCATGACCGGTCTCAGCCCCGTAACTAAGATCATGGCTCATCTACCGCTGGCCTTCCTCGACCACCCGCCGCAAAACGCTCTGGCCATCTGCTTCGGGATGGGCACCACCTACCGCTCTCTACGTTCCTGGAATATCTCCACCACAGCGGTTGAATTAGTGCCCAGCGTTCCAAGAATGTTTTCTTACTTTCACTCGGATGCCGCGCAGGTTTTAAGTTCTCCGCAGTCGCAGATCGTGATCGATGACGGGCGCCGTTATCTAGAACGCTCTTCCAGTCAATATGACGTGATCACGATCGATCCGCCACCGCCTGTGGAGGCGGCCGGATCCAGCCTGCTCTACACCAAAGAGTTCTATTCGATTGCCGGCCGGCGCTTGCGCCCGGATGGCATCCTGCAGCAATGGCTGCCCTACGGCGACGATCAGGTCCGCGCATCCGTGACTCGCTCGCTGGTGGAATCGTTCCCGTACGTCCGCGTATTCGCTTACAACCCCACGTGGGGTTACCACTTCCTCGCCAGCAACGAACCCATACCCAATCGCACCGCCGCCGAACTCACGCAGCGCTTGCCCCCAGCGGCTGTCCACGATCTGGAGGAATGGAATCCGCCTGGCGGCCCGGAACGCGTTTTCGCAGCCATCCTGGCCATGGAGCGCTCTCCGGCGCAGGTAATCGCTGTCGCCCCCGAGACCCCGGCCATGCAGGATGATCGTCCTGTAAATGAATACTTCCTGCTGCGTTCATTGCGCCGCGGCGATGACGTTTTCGTCGACGCCTTCCTGCTGCGGCCCTGAACAACCCCTAGTTTCAGCGGGCCAAGGCTTTCGCAAAGGCCGCAAAGAACTGGCGGACAAATACAGGACACTACACTCTCCATTTGCCGGGCAGTCGCAAACGACGGTAAACTCAACGTATCGGGTCCGGGCAGGCAGTTGTTCCCGCCTCCGCCCAAGGAAAAGTTCATGCTGGTCGTCATGCAGGCCCACGCCACCGAAGAACAGGTGCGGGCGGTCTGCCAGAAAATCGAATCGCTCGGCTATCGCGCGCACTCCATCCCCGGCGCGGAACGCACGGCGATCGGCATCACTGGCAACCAGGGCGAGGTGGAACCCGGAACGCTCGACGAAATGCCCGGCGTGCAGGAAGTCATCCGCGTCACCAAACCTTACAAGCTGGTTAGCCGCGACATCAAGGAAGACAATACCGTCATCCGCTTTCCTGGCAGCGACGCCACGATCGGCGGCCCGGCATTGGCCATCATGGCCGGCCCCTGCGCCATCGAGAGCCGCGAGCAGGCATTCGCCGCGGCCGAGCGCGTGCATCGCGCGGGTGCGCAATTCTTTCGCGGCGGCGCCTACAAGCCGCGCACCTCTCCATACTCATTCCAGGGTTTGGCCGAAGAAGGCTTGCGCATCATGGCCGAAATCCGCGAGCAGTTCGGCATGCGCATCGTCACCGAGGCCATCGACAACGAGTCTCTTGAGTTAGTCGAAGAATACGCAGACGTGATTCAGATCGGCGCCCGCAACATGCAGAATTTTTCCTTGCTCAAGCGCGCCGGCAGATCGAAGAAGCCGGTGCTGGTGAAACGCGGCATGTCGGCCACCCTCGAAGAGCTGCTCATGGCCGCCGAATACGTGATGAGCGAGGGGAATTACAACGTGATCCTGTGCGAGCGCGGCGTGCGCACCTTTGCCGACCACACGCGCAATACCCTCGACCTCAGCATCGTTCCGGCAGTGCAGCGTTTGAGCCATTTGCCCATCATCGTCGATCCCAGCCACGGCACCGGCAAGCGCAACAAGGTCACCCCACTGTCGCGCGCCGCAGTTGCCGTCGGGGCCGACGGCTTGATCGTCGAAGTTCATCACCAGCCGGATAAGGCGCTCTCTGACGGCATGCAGTCGCTCTATCCCGACCAGTTCGACGAACTGATGGCACAGGTGCGGCAGATTGCCGCGGTGGTGGGAAAGACGGTAGCGCCTCTTGCAGCCGCGAAGGCATTGTCTCCAGCGGTTGCCAGCTAACGCTGTCGCGACTTCGCGGCAACGTCCGCCCGGAACTCTCTCAACCCAGCTCCAGAGGCGCGACATAGTTTAGCCTGGACGTAAGTAATGGCGACAAGCGCGCCCACGAGGGCGCAAAATGCAGGCTTCCCGCAGCGTGCGATTGACTCTCCGAATCAGATCGCTAGTACAATGTCGCAAATGCGGCCCGTGGTCCAACTCGCCTTTGCAATATGTCTCTCTCTGTGTGCCCCACTCTACGCTCAGAACTCGCCGCCGCCCGCTGACCCAGACTCAGACACTCTGCCCGCAGGCGTATACCACGTCGGCGGTGCGGTAACCCCTCCTCGAGCCATCTACGCCCCTAACCCGGAATACACCGATAAGGCTCGCAAGGCGAAGATCAACGGCAACGTCGTGGTGTCACTCTTTGTGACGCCCGAGGGCGATGCCCGCGACGTTCGGGTTACCAAGAGCCTCACCCCAGATCTGGACGCGGAAGCGGTCGAAGCAGTTCGCAAGTGGAAGTTCAAACCCGCAACCAAAGATGGCCAACCCGTCGCCGTGCAGATCTTCGCCGAGGCTAACTTCCGGCTGTACTGAATTTTCTTGTGCTCTGGTAGTCTTGCTTATTCCGTAGCCCCGCGACCGTGAGAAGACTCCTCGTCATCATGGTGTTGCTCCCCATCCTTGCCGCCTTGGGGTGGTGGTATTTTCATGAACGGCAGCTCACTGACTACGGTCCCGCCTACCGCGAGTACGCTTATATCTCCAACGGCAAAAGCAACACGGTCAGCGTCATCGATCTGCGCACCTTTGCCCTGGCTAAGACCATCCGAGTCGGCAGCGAGCCCACCGGCATCGCCGCCAACAGCCAGAAGAACGAAGTCTACGTGGTCAATACCGGCTCCAATAACGTCAGCGTGATCGACGCCGAACACAACGCAGTCATAGCGACGATTGGAGTCCATGGCAAACCATATTTCATCGATGTTTCCCCGGACGGCAAACGCGCCTACGTCGCCAACTCTGGCTCGAATAACGTGTCGGTGATTGACCTGGAGCATCGCATCGTTCTTGGGAATATCCGCGTCGGCATTGCGCCCGGACTCGCCCGCGTCTCCCCCGACGGCAAAACCTTGGTGGTAAGCAATCGTGGCGACAACACAGTTTCTATCATTGACACGCAGCATCTGACGGTAAGCAACACCATTCCTGCGTGCCAGCAGCCGGAAGACATCGCGATTCTTCCCGACGACAGCAAGGCCTTCGTGGCCTGCACCGGATCGGCGCAGGTTGCTTCGATTGCTTTAGAAAGTGGCAAGCTGCTGGCGCTGCTTGACGTGGGCAAGACTCCGGTCCATCTTGCGCTGAAGCCCGATGGCGGCGAGCTGATGGTGAGCGATTTCGATTCCGACAACATCGCCATCATCGAGACGACTAACAACGAAGTCGGCGGCAGCCACCTCATCGGGAGTCATCCCGCACGCGGAGTCATCTCCGCCGATAATTCCCGCCTCTATGTGAGTAATTTTGGATCGAACACGGTGGCTGTCTACGACATTGATCAGGGGAAAATTGTCGCTACCTTGCCGGTCGGCACTCATCCCGACGGCCTGGCGCTGTCGCAGAGTCAGAATTACCTGTTGGTTCTGGACTCTGGCTCAGGCGATGTCACGGTGATCCAGAAACGCACGCCCAGCAAGAAGTTTGAGCCGGGAGAGTATTCGCTATTGACTTTGATCCCGGTCGGCCTCGAACCCAACAATATCGTGGTGAAGTCGTTCGTGCTGCGAAAGCCTGCGCCATAACGGCCGCGTGTGCTTCATCTGCGCTACACTGGCATTGTGCAGGCGCACATATTGCTCGTAGCCCTCGGTGGCGAAGCACAGCGCCCGGTCGAAAAACTGGTCCAAGAGCCGCAACAGTTCCAGTTCGCCGTAAATCTCCAGAGGCCCGCGCATCAGGGCCTGGCTTTGCAGGAATTCCCACAGATGCTCTTTGGTGAGCACGATTCCCCAGCAGAAGTCAGAAAGCGCAACCCCCTGGGCGGCCCGCCGCTCACCGATCTCAAAGTAACGCTTTTCGATGTCGCCGCTGGTCTTGGTAAGCAGCCACTCACTCAAATGATGCAAAATCTCGTGAACCCTTCCACGGAACTCTTCCGCCGGCACCTTCCGCAAATCCGACGTACGCGCCGATGTCTCAATTTTCCACTGTAGTCCCTGGGTAAGTTCGTCGGAGTGCTTTTCAATCAGACGTACTAAACGCAAAGCAATCATTGCCACCCTCTTCTTAGATGGATGCCGGAACCAGCTCTTTTGATGTACGTCCGGAATACCAAGTCCGGTGCGTCAGACAGCGACGGAGACAATGGTAAATCTTCGAAGGCCCCAAGGGAAGGTAAAATATCGGGAAATAACATCGTTGTACGATATAGTCGTATCACGATATACTGGTTCCATCACTGAGCCCCGCAGCATTTCTTGTATTTCTTCCCGGAACCGCAGGGGCAGGGATCGTTGCGCCCGATCTTGGCCGCGCCACGCACTACCTGCTGCACCGGCTGAGCATCGCCCGCTCCCGCCATGCGCGCCTGTTCGAGCTCGCGGCGCTTCCTGCGCTGGAAGGCCTCTTCGATCTCGTCCACCGAGGTGGAGACGTTGCGCGGCGGCCGGCTTCCATTGCCATCGCCGCCATGACTGCCGGCTGGCTGACCTTCGAGCTCCGGATGCCTCGGCCCCTGGCTCGGCGGCCCCAGAATCTGCATCAGGTACAGATAGCGGACCGTCTCCTCCTGGAAGCGCTGCATCATGGCCTCGAACATCTCGAAGGACTCGCGCTTGTATTCCACCAGCGGATCGTGCTGGCCGTACCCGCGCAGTCCGATGCCTTCCTTCAGGTGGTCCATGTCGCGCAGGTGATCTTTCCACTGCGCGTCAATCACGCTCAGCATGATCATGCGCTCGTGGTAGCGCATGGCATCCGGTCCAATCAGTTTTTCTTTCGCGTCGTAACGGGCCTTAAGTGCAGCGAAAATGGCATCGCCTAATTCCTGACGGTTCAACGCATCCGGCTTTACGCCCTCGGCAAGAATATCCACCCCAAAACGGGTGAAGATCGCATCCTTCAAACCTTTGGTATCCCAATCCGCGGGATGCACCTTCACCGCGCAGAACTGGTCGATCAACTCGCTGAGGATTCCAGCCACATAATCTTCGAGAATGAGCTCCTTCTGATCCACTCCCTCCAGCAACTGGTGGCGGAGACCGTATACCGCCTCGCGCTGTTTGTTCATTACGTCGTCATATTCGAGCAGGTGCTTACGAGCTTCGAAGTTTTGCGCTTCCACTGCCTCCTGCGCCTTCTCGATACGCCGGGAGATCATCCGCGACTCGATGGGAACGCCTTCTTCCATGCCCAGCCTTTGCAGTAAATTCGATACCCACTCTTTGGCGAAGATGCGCATCAGGTCATCTTCGAGGGAGAGATAGAAACGCGACGAGCCGGGATCGCCCTGCCGCCCCGCGCGGCCACGCAGCTGGTTGTCGATGCGACGGGCCTCGTGCCGTTCCGTGCCGAAGATGTGCAGCCCGCCCACGGCGATGACTTCATCGTGCTCTTTGTCGGTCTGCTGCTTGTAGCGGTCTAGAGTTTCGGTCCACTGATCCGTCGGCACAACATACTCGTTGCCACCGTAGTACCAGACGGTGCTCTTGCTGTCGTCGACGGCAGCCTGCACCTTGCCTTGCGCCACGCGCAGAGGTTGCGCAATTCCCTTCTTCACGCACTCCTGCTTGGCTACGAACTCGGAATTGCCTCCCAGCAGAATGTCGGTTCCGCGGCCGGCCATGTTCGTCGCAATGGTCACCATGCCCTTGCGGCCGGCCTGCGCCACGATCTCAGCCTCACGCTCGTGCTGCTTGGCGTTCAAAACCCAGTGCTTGACCCCTTTTTTCTTCAGCAACTCAGAGAGCCGTTCTGATTTCTCAATCGACGTTGTGCCCACCAGCACCGGCTGCCCGCTTTCGTGCAGCCTCTGAATCTCATCCGCGGCCGCGAAGTATTTTTCCTTTTCGGTGCGGTAGACGACATCCGGATTCTCAACCCGCAACAGCGCCCGGTTGGTGGGAATCACCATCACTTCCAGCCTGTAGATTTTCTCGAACTCGGTGGCCTCTGTCTCCGCCGTACCGGTCATGCCAGCGAGTTTCTTGTACATGCGGAAGTAATTCTGGAAGGTAATCGTAGCCAGAGTCTGATTCTCGCGTTCCACCTTGACGTTTTCCTTGGCTTCCACCGCCTGGTGCAAACCGTCGGACCAGCGCCGTCCCGGCATCAACCGCCCGGTGAACTCGTCCACGATGATGACTTCGCCTTCCTTGACCACATACTCCACATCCCGGTGATACAACGAATGCGCCTTGATGGCAGTTTCCACATGATGCTTGAGGTCCCAGTTCTCCGGGTCGGCAATGTTGCCGATGCCGAGCAACTGCTCCACCTTTTCCCAGCCCTCATCCGTGACCGTGATGTTGCGATGTTTTTCATCGACTACAAAATCACCGGTCAGCTGCGCCGGCTCGCCCGGCGGGCCTTCAATCTCCTCTCCCTTTTCGAGCTTGGGAATAATGCGGTTCACGCGAGCATACTTGTCGGTGGACTCCTCGCTGGCGCCGGAGATGATCAGCGGAGTGCGGGCTTCGTCGATCAGAATAGAGTCGACTTCGTCGACTATGGCGAAATTGTGGCCCCGCTGCACGCAGTCTTTCAGATCGAACTTCATGTTGTCGCGCAGATAATCGAAGCCGAACTCATTATTGGTCCCGTAGGTGACGTCCGCAGCATAAGCCTCGCGCCGCTGCTGATCATCGAGATCATGCACAATCACGCCCACTGTAAGCCCGAGGAAGGTGTAAAGCTTACCCATCCACTCCGAGTCGCGCTTGGCCAGGTAGTCATTGACGGTAACCACGTGAACCCCGCGGCCGCTCAGCGCATTCAGATATACCGGCAGAGTTGCGACCAGGGTCTTGCCTTCGCCGGTTTTCATCTCGGCGATCTTGCCCTGGTGCAGAACCATCCCTCCGATGAGCTGCACATCGAAGTGCCGCATATTGAGCACCCGCCTGCCGGCCTCGCGCACTACCGCGAAAGCCTCCACCAGAAGCTCATCCAGCAGTTCGTGGATGACCCTGGTGCGCTCGTTCTCGATTTCTTTCAGGCGATCGGGATCCGCATCCGGCTCATCCGCAATGCTCTTCATGCGATCCTGAATGCGACGCCGGAATTCTTCCGTCTTGGCGCGCAGCTCTTCGTCGCTCAGCTTTTGCAGGGCGGGCTCAAGCGCGTTAATGTCCGCGACTCTGGGCCTCAAGCGCTTGAGCTCGCGCTCGTTCTTGGTCCCGAATACCTTGCCTAACAGCGCATTAATCAATCAGCTATCCTTCGGGCACACATCGCCCTTCTCTCTAAGAAGCCTAGCATATTAGATGCGACCCCACGCGCTAAGTCGCGGATGGGTAGTGCGCAGACCAATGAACCACAACGGGCACAAAGGCACACTCAGGAAGACGAGGCTCTCCTATGTGCCCTTTGTGGTTGTATGGTCCTGGTTCTCGCTGTGCATAAGCACGCGCCCCGCAAACTCGGCGGTTAATCCTGTTTTCATGTATATTTTCCCGCTGACCCATGCCAACTTTCTACGATCGCTTTTGCGAGTGCGCCACGCGCTGGCCGGGCAACGTCGCAGTCGAAATTCAGCGGCGTGATGGCTTGGAGAGTTACACTTTCGCCCAGCTACGCAACATGGCGGAGTCGCTTGGCCGTTGGCTCTGCGAAAGTGGGTTTGAGCCGGCCTCGCGCATCGCCATTCTCGCCGACAATCATCCGCGCTGGATTGCTGCTTACCTGGGCATCATCGCCGCCGGGTGCGTTGCGGTCCCGCTGGACACTGCCCTGCATGCCGATCAGGTAACCAAGCTTCTCAAGGACAGCGGGGCCTCGCTCCTGATCTGCGACCAAAAGCATCTGACCCTCGCCAGCGAAGCGATCGTGGAATCGACAATCGGCCTGGTGCGGCTGGACGCATCCAGCCCGAATGCGGTCGTGCGCTTTGCCCATATCCTGGCGGATCTGAACAGCATCTTTGCCGCCGGCCCGGGAGTACTTGCGCCCAGGCCCTCGAACCCGGACGGTCTGGCTTCCCTGCTGTATACATCCGGCACCACCGCTGACCCCAAGGGTGTCATGCTGACTCAGGCCAACCTGATGGGCGAAGTGGACGCCGTCTCAGGCTGGGCCAATCTCGGTCCCGACGATGCTGTGCTGGGAGTGTTGCCGCTGTTTCATGTCCTGTCGCAGATGGCCAACCTTCTCCTGCCCCTGGTCAACGGCGCCCGGACGGTATTCCTCGAAACGCTGAACACCACCGAATTGCTGCGCGCCCTCAAGGATCGAAAGATCACGGCATTTGCCGTCGTTCCGCAGTTCTTCTATTTGATTCACGAGCGCATCTTCAAGGAAGTTGCGCAGCGGGGGAGGCTGACCCAATGGGCCTTCCATAGCATGATGGCGATTACTCGCGCCAGCCGAAGACTTGGCTGGAATACGGGGAAGATTTTCTTCGGCAAGGTTCATGCCCTTTTCGGCCAGAACATGCGTTATCTGGTGACCGGTGGATCCCGTTTCGACCCGCAGATCGCCCGGGACTTCTACTCTCTGGGCATCGATGTCCTCCAGGCTTACGGCCTGACCGAGACTACCGGTGGCGCATTTGTCACGACTGCTCGCAAGAATGTGATCGGGTCCGTGGGTGCGCCGCTGCGAGGTGTGG
>Ga0335078_10004398_pt1 | contig 20886 bp, 22 predicted proteins | sample Lox_Sample_32_FD_206711 | JGI IMG/M metagenome (GOLD analysis project Ga0335078, IMG submission 206711) | Soil microbial communities from Loxahatchee National Wildlife Refuge, Florida, United States - Lox_Sample_3.2 | ecosystem: Environmental > Terrestrial > Soil > Wetlands | place: USA...
AACGGGACCAGTTGCAATACCGGGCCGATGCAGGTAAGAGTGAGGCATGCCCCAGGACCGGTACCGAACCCGTCAAACCACGACAAACGGGACCAGTTGCAATACCGGGCCGATGCAGGTAAGCCGCGAACGAAACATCACTTCCCTGTCAGCGGATCATGCTGAATCCCGGAGGCCAGATCCTGATCCGCGCCACCGGGCTGGCCCCGCCGACGGCGCCTGTAGATTGGCTCATGCCGCCGCAAGGGCACTCCAACGGCAGGCCCGCCGCTGTAGCCTTACGGAAGAGGGTGAGGCTGGCCTGAAATCCCAATGGGCAGCGTACCGGGATCACGCTCCCGGCGATCAGCGCGCCCATCATGGTCGGGCCCGCATGAGCACGCCTTGGCCGGCAGAACGCCGGCACCCCCCTACGGCTACCCAGCCGAGCGCCCCTCACCCGGCCGCCGCCAAGACCGCCCAGAACCGGCAAGCCGCGGCATGAGATGCAGACGGTGGCGTTGGCGGTCTGCACGTTGCCGCAGACCACGTGGCGCCGTTGACCTGGAAGGTCGTTGGCAATCTCGGCGGTGAGCGGTCCTTGAATGACGTACCGCTGGGACGCGGCCACGTCTACCTCCTGGCGGGTTCGTGCCTCCTGGCGGGTCGCCTTGAATGATGGACTTCGGATCTGACATCCTGCTCCCGTAACCAAGGGACGGTAGAGTCTGGCAGTCACTGCTGGGCGCGATTGCTCCGCGCGCACGCCAGCATCGGCAAGACCGCGATACCGGCCGGGCAAGGGCTGTCGGCTGGTGGGCGGATTCAGGTTGACCCAGTGGCCTGGGCGGTGATCTCGGCAGCCGGGCGGCGGGTCAGCACCGGCCGGGCCTGGGCGGCCGGGCGGTGCGGCCCCGGCGGCACCCGCGCGGCGATGAACTCATAGCCCGGCCGCCGGGCCGTCGGCGTCCCGGTAGGCGGCCCGCAGCCGGGCCTGGGCGGCCGCCGGCGCCCCGGTCCGGTCCAGGCCGAGCAGCGCGGCCCCGGCGATCGGCGGGACGTCGACGATCCGCATCACCGCCCTCGGCGCGTCGGCGGCGAGCCCGGCCTCGATCCGCCGGGTCAGCAGCGGGCTGCGCGCGGTCAGCACCCCGCCGCCGAGCACCACCGGCACCGGCGCGCCGGTGAGCCCGAGCCTGCGGATGGTGGCCACCGCCATGACCACGATCTCGTCCGCCAGCCGCTCGACCAGGCCGGCCGCCACCGGGTCGCCCTGCTGCGCCACTGCCAGCAGCACCGGGACCAGGCCGTGCAGCCGCTCGGCCGGGATCTTGCCCAGGTGCACGCCGACAGCGACCTCGCTGACCTGCTGTACGCCGAAGTGCTCCAGCACCGCGCCGCGCAGTAAGGTGGCGCGCCCGCGGCCGTCCTCGGCCCGGGCCGCCGCCCACATCACCGAGGCGGCCAGCCCGTTCCCGCCGCCCCAGTCGCCGGTCAGCCCGCCGAGGGCCAGGTACCTGGCGGTGCGCCCGTCGGGGGCGACGCACACGCCGTTGATGCCCGCGCCGCAGGTGATCCCCACCCCCCAGTGCGAGCCCGGGTCCGGCCGCCCGGCCGCGTCCGCGGCAGCCGACGGGGCCGGCGAGGCCGGCGGCCCGCCGGGCAGCCCGGCCGGAAGCCGGCCGTCCAGCCCGGCGCGCAGCACCGCGAGCGTGTCGTTCGCCACGTCGACGGTGTCGCTCCACCCGGCCGCGCGCAGCATCTCGTCAAGTTCGCGTTCCTCCTCGGGCACGTCCACATTGGCCATGCAGGCGACGTGATGACCGGCGATCAGGTCGGCCCCGGAGCCGGCGCCAGGTTCCGGCGCGGGCAGGCCGGCCTGCCGCGCCGCGGCCCGGGCCAGCGTGCCGAGCAGCGTGACCGTCTCCGCGGACAGCCGCGGCGGCACCGCGGGCCCGCGGACCTGCGCCAGCACGGCCCCGTCCGCGCCGACCAGCACGACGTCGGTCTTGCTGTTGCCGCCGTCGACCGCCAGCACCGCAGGCCGGGAGGGCCGCTCGCTCACTGGCCGCTCACCCACGGCAGCAGCAGCTGGTTCTCCGCGATCAGCCGGTCGGCCAGCTTCTGGGCGAGGTTGTACTGCCCGACCAGCGGGTGGGCGAGCAGCGCGGCCGCCACCCGGTGCCGCCCGCCGCGCAGCGCGGCGTCCACGGCGAGTTCCTCGTAGCAGCTGACGTGCCCGGTCAGCCCGCGCATCAGCGGGCTGACCGGGGCCAGCGGCACCGGCTCGGCCCCGGCCGCGCCGATCACCGCCGGTACCTCGATCACCGCCTCGCCGGGCAGGAACGGCAGCGTCCCGCCGTTGCGCACGTTCACCACCTGCCGGTCGCGGGCGTCGGTGACCAGCGAGACCAGCAGGTCCACCGCGGCCTCGGAGTAGAAGGCCCCGCCGCGCTGGCCGAGCAGTTCCGGCTTATGGTCCAGCGCTGGGTCGGCGTACATCTCCAGCAGCTTGCGCTCGATCTCGGCGACCTCGTGCGCCCGGGTCGGCTTGGTGCGCTGCTCGGCCACCACCTGGTCGTGGGCGTAGAAGTAGCGCAGGTAGTGCGACGGCACCGCGCCGATGTCGCGGATGGCCGCCAGCGGCAGGCCGATGTGCTCGGCGATCTGCGCCCCGTGCGCGTCGATCAGCTCGGGCAGCCGGTCGGTGCCGTCGGCCAGCACCGCCCGTTCCCAGGTAAGGTGGTTCAGCCCGACATGGTCCAGCCCGACGTCCCGCGGCGGCAGGTCGAGCAGGGCGGCGAACTGCCGCTGGAACCCGATCGCGCTGTTGCACAGGCCAATGGCCTGGTGGCCAGCGTCCAGCAGCGCCCGGGTGACGATCCCGACCGGGTTGGTGAAGGCGATGATCCACGCTCCCGGCGCAGCCCGCTGCCGGGCCCGGCCGGCGATGTCGAGCACCACCGGCACGGTACGCAGCGCCTTGGCCAGCCCGCCCGCCCCGGTGGTCTCCTGCCCCACACAGCCGTACTCCAGCGGCCAGGTCTCGTCCCGGTCACGGGCCGCCTGGCCGCCGACGCGCAGCTGCAGCAGCACCGCACCGGCGCCGTCCAGCCCGTCGTCAAGCCCGGAGGTCCAGCGCACCCGGGCCGGATGCCCGTACGCGGCCATGATCCGCGCCGACGCCGGGCCGACCGCGGCCAGCCGCCGCTGGTCGGGGTCGACCAGCACCAGCTCGGTGACCCTGACCTTGCCCGCCAGCCGGGCGAGGCCGTCGGCCAGCTCGGGGGTGTAGGTGGACCCGCCGCCGACCACCGCCAGCTTCATCGAAATCCCCTCACTTCCGCGCCGGACTGCGCCACGTGGCAGGCGGCGTCATTTTCGCGAGCCAGCTGGGTCAGCGCCGGGGTCGTCGTCCGACATGCCTCGGCCGCCAGCGGACCGGCAGCCCGGCACCGGCCGGTCGGAGAAGTGGCTGACCAGCGACATGTCGTGTCTGACGAAGATGACCGCGAAGCCGAACTGCTGCTGCAGCTCCTTCATCTGCACCATCAGCGAGCGCTGGGCCACCGCGTCCGGCGCCGAGGTCGGCTGGTCCATGATCACCAGGTCGGGGATGAACAGCAGCCCCATCGTGATCATTGCCCGCTGCCGCATCCCGCCCGACAGTTGGTGCGGGAGCCGCGCAGGTGCGCTGGGTCGATGCCGACCATGGTCAGCACTTTCGCCGAGCGCCGCGCAACGCGGGTCCGCGGAGGCCTTCCAGGTTTTCAGCCGCTGAAGGGTGACGCCTTCCTCGCGGAGCAGGATCCGGAGCCCCTCGTGGCTGATGTCCTCGACCACCCCCTCGGCCACCAGGAACTGCGCCAGCCCGGACAGGATCCGGGTGGAAAACGGCAGGTCATAATCACCAGGCCGGGCCCTGGCGACCTTCTTGATCTCCCGCCGCTGCGGCAGGGTGGACTTCGGCGGGTGGCCGCCCTTGCATTTCGGATACAGCGAGCCGAACCCGTCGGCGTTGAAGTTACGGATCACATCGCGTGCCCAGTGCTCGCTGGTGAAGGCCACCTTGGCGATCGCGGGCACGTCCATACCCAGCCGCTGTCCCTCGTCATCGTCGAACTCACGCACGCCCAGCCGCTCAGTCACCGGGCCAGTCTCGGCGATCGGCCTCCCCAGCGATCCTACGGGTCAGGGAGTTTGACAGATGAGCTGAGTTGGCGAGCCTGCCGCGGGGAGCCGGGCGGCGGCGAGCTATTCGTCGATGTGGTGTTCGATAATACGCAGAGCGCTGCGCAGATTAGGTGGGGCCTGTGGCGGGTGGGCAGCGAATAACGGCGCGAGGACCCGGTCGTGGACCTTGGTGTGGAAGACCGCGAATGCAAGTCCGTCGGGGGTGAGGCCGTAGGTGTTGGCGTGGGGGCGGCGGATGATGAGCCCGTTGCAGCGCAGCCGGGCGAGGTCGTAGGAGGCCTGGGTCATGGTGTAGGGGGCGCCGAGCAGGCCGGTCATCAGGGCGCGCAGGCTCTTGTCGGTGATGCCGGTGACGGCGCACAAGGTGACGCACAGGGCGCCGGCCAGGGCCTGGACCCGAGAGCCGCCAAATGCATGGCTGTAGCTCTCGCCCGTCCGCATCCATGGACGGGTGCGCGATCCGCTCGAAGACTGGATTCGCAAGGACGCAGGCCTGGCCGACACGTTCAGTCTGCAATAGGCGGGCGTTGACGGCACGCGCCCGGGCCTGAAGCTCATCGAGGTTATGCAGGCGCCGCTGGCAACCTAGGACGCCTCTGAATAACCCGCGACTTCCGGTCAGCGCGTTTTGCCGGTCACCTTCGGCGCGGCCTGCGCCGGCTGCCCCCTGCGGGAACGGTGCACCACCGCCAAAGACGGCCGGTCCATGCCCATCAACCCGCACGAGACCCTGCTGCGAGCCGCCCGCGCCCGCACCGGCGAGTTCAAAGACAAATACCCCACCCGGTCGATGATCGAGCGGGTCATCTCCTGGACCGCCACGCAAAATTGCCGCCGCGTCAGGCTCCGCCACATCGGCACCGCCAAGAACAACGCCTGGCTGCACACCCGGTACGCCGCGATCAACCTGCGCACCCTGGCCCGGCGCGGCCTGACCCGCTCCGCCGGTGCCTGGGTCCTGGCCTGACCAGCGGTCCGGCCCAGCCGGTCAAGCCCCAGGCCCTCACCGGCGCACCGGGGGACCCCGCCCAGGCCCACCGCGGGGCCTGACCACGCCAGCATCAAGTCCTGGCAGGCGCCGCAGGACGGCGGACGGGCCCGGAGATCCGTTCGGTGGGTTATCCGCCGACAGCGTTGCTCAGAGGCGTCCTAGGTCGCCCGGCGCGTTGATGGCGGTCTCCACCCGCAGAGCGCGGCCGTTTCGGGTACTGCTTGATGCGCGAGTGCTTGTAGAAGGCGTTCACGGTGACCTCGGTGCCGCGGGTGATCACATTGGTCCTGAACTCGCCTTCAGTGCTGGACCGGACCTGCCGGTCGAAGATGATCTCGAGGGTGTCCGGGCGGCCGAGGTCGAGGTTGTCGGTGACCAGGGCGTCGAAGAACGCCCGGGCGTAGCGCGGCTGGGTAAGCACGATCGTGCGGGAGACCCCGACCTGGGCCATCGAGCACTCCCACCAGTAGCCCGCCTGCTGATCGGCGGGGCCCAGCGGCAGCGGCAGCCGCGAAAGCCAGCGCTGGAAGAACACGCTGATCGTGCCGGGCTGCAGTACGTCGCAGATCCTCTGCAGCAAGGCCGGATCATCGCAGGAGGCGAACCCGTTGGATAGCTCGGTGAAGGGCAGGCTCAGCTTCCGCGCCTGCTGCCTGGCCCACTCATGGCCGTTGACCCAGATTTTCACCGGCCGGGGGCAGTAGGTGCAGACCTTGATAAACGCCAGGCCGCAATGCCGAGATCGGCATTGCGGCCCGTATGCCGACCACCCGGTTATGCCGCGCCGGGTTGTTCCGTCCTTGTCAGGGGGCGGTTCTCCCAACACCAGAGACTTAAGGCCTGCTGACTTCAGTAGGGCTGTGACCTGGGATTTTGCTGGTCGCGTGTGCGGGGCTTGCGGCGGTTCGGAGACTGCAGGGGCTCCTGGTAAGGGTATGGGTGTCGAATCCAGTCCCTTCTCCAGGAGCCCTTGTGCATTGTCTTGTTCCCGATGTCGTTGATGCAAGCCGGGCGCCGGAGTCCCCGGTAACCGGTACTCCGGCGGGCACGGTCGTGGTGCGGGCTGCTGACCTGCTGATCTGCGGCGGCGGCACGGTGACGGCGGGAGGAACGGCGCCGGCCGCGGGCGAGCTGGCGGTGTTCTGCCGCCCGGTGGTGACGGCCCGGCCGCTGTCCGCCGCGACGGGACGGTCCTGGCGGACGCGTGGCTCCCTGACCTGGTCCGGCTGGGCGAACTGGAGCGGCATCTCGGCGACGGCGTGATCGAGGCGGCCGTGGACGAGGCGGTCGCGGCGGGGCGGCTGAAGCCGCGGCAGCGGCGCCGTATCATGTCCTATCCGCTGGTCATCCGGCTGATGCTCGCGATGACCCTGATGCCGGACGCGTCATACTGCGAGTCTCTTGCCCGCGTCGCAGGGCTGCTCGCGGACATAAGCCCGACGCCAGCGACAACGTGCCCGCCGGCCTGGACGGCGACCCGCTCACCGTCGCGTTCAATCCGCGGCGCCTGCTCGACGCGGTGACCGCCACCGGCACCGGCCGGGCCCGCATCGCCCTCACCGGCCCAGACCGGACCGCACTGGTCACCCCAGCCGGCGACGGCGAGGATGACGCGCCGCCCTCGCCGTATTTGCACCTGCTCATGCCCATCCGCACCGCGGAATAACCCGACACCCCACCGATCCACCCCCCACCGGAAGGACATCCATGTCTGCTGGAGATACCACCTTGACCATCACCGGGAACCTCACCGCCGACCCCGAACTGCGGTTCACCGGCACCGGCACCGCGGTCGCTGCGTTCACCGTGGCCGCCTCCCGCCGCGTCTATGACCAGGCATCCGGGCAGTGGAAGGACGGCGACACGCTATTCCTGCGCTGCTCGGCCTGGCGGGACCTCGCCGACCACGTCGCCGAATCCCTGTCCAAGGGCATGCGGGTGATCGTCACCGGCCGGCTCAAGCAACGCACCTACGAAACCAGCGAAGGCGAGAAACGGACCGTGTTCGAGGTCGACACCACGACGCCGGCCCGTCCCTGAAATGGGCCACCGCCAAAATCGCCCGCACCAGCCGGGACCATGTCCCCCACCCGGCCGGGAACGGCGACCCGTGGGCCCGGCCGCCCGCTGACCAGCCGCCGTTCTAACCCGCCCGGCCGCTGAGGGCCGCACGCTCTGATGAGCGTGCGGCCCTCAGCGTACCCCCGGCCCGGCGCCCGACCCGTGCACCGCCTGGCCGCCTGATCGGCCCCGGTGTCGTCGCTCCCAGAAAGGTTCTGATGTGCGTGATCACAGCGAGTCTTTCTCCGACGGTGTTCCCGTCCCGCCGCCCGGGGAGCCAGCCGGCGGGCCCGGCAAGGGGCCGAGCCAGGCCCAGCTGCTGATGGCCATGGCCGAAGACACCTACCGGCTGATCCGCTCGGCCGACGGCCGCGCCTACGCCGTGCCGAAACTCGGCCCGCAGATCGCCGTGCCGCTCGCGTCCCGGTCCGGGAACAGTGTCCGTGCCCGGCTGGCCGCCTCCCTGCACCGCCAGACCGGCAAAGTCGCCAGTGCCTCCGCGCTGGCCGACTGCATCACCGTGCTGGACGGCGAGGCCAGCGAGCTGGACCCGCGGCCGGTGTGGCTGCGGGTCGGCCAGCACAACGACATGCTCGTGGTGGACATGGGCACCGAGACCGGCCAGTGCATCACCATCACACCCCGCGGCTGGGCTACTGAGACCGACTCGCCGGTGATCTTCCGCCGCTCCGAGCTGACCCACCCCCTCATCCAACCCGAGCGCGGCGGAACTCTCGATGGGCTGCGGGCGCTGATCAACCTCACCGAAGTGGACTACCGGCTGACGATCGCGTGGGTGGTGGCCGCCTACCTGACCGGCATCCCCCACCCCATCCTCCTTGTGCAGGGAGAACAGGGCACTGCGAAATCGAACCTGATCCGGACCCTGCTGGGCCTGGTCGACCCGCAGCCCGCCGCGGACCGGACCCCGCCCCGGGATCAGCGGGAATGGGCGATCTTCGCGCGTGCCTCGTGGGCGTTCAGCTTCGACAACATCACCGACCTCCCGCCCTGGCTATCCAACGCCCTGTGCAAGGGCGTCACCGGCGACGCTGTCCTGCAACGCGTGCTGCACTCCGACGAAGACATCGGCGTGTACTCCTTCCAGCGGGTCATCGCGCTGACCACGATCGCCATCCGGCACGACGTCGCCGGGGACCTAGCCGACCGGATCCTGCTCATCGAACCCGAAGTGATCGACGTGCACCGCACCGAAGCCGACATCACCGCGGCCCGGGCCGCCGCGCTGCCCGCCGCGCTCGGCGCGATCCTGGACCTGGTCGCCGGAGTGCTGCGCGAACTGCCCGGCACGGCCGTGGCGAACGCGCCGCGGATGGCCGACTTCGCCCACGTCCTCGCCGCCCTGGACACCGCCACCGGCTGGGACACGCTGGGCAGCTACCGGGCCAAGGTCGCCACGCTCGCGCTGTCGCTGATCGAGGGCAACACCTTCGCCTACGCCATCTACAAGCTCGCCACCACCCCCAGCCCCGGCGGCCTGGACCCGGCCCCGTGGGAAGGCACCGCCGCCGAACTGCTCGACACCCTGCGCCGGATCTGCGCCGAAACCCGCATGGCCACCGGCGATCTGCCCGAGGACGTGCGCGCGGTCGGCCGCCAGGTCCGCGAGATCGCCCCCGCCCTGCGCAAGGCCGGGGTGGACATCCGGGCCAGCCGGACCGGCAAACGCCGGACCCTGCGGATCCGCAAAATCGCCGCCTCCGGCCAGGACCCCCCTCGCTCTTCTTCTTCAGAAGAAGAGAAGACATGTCACTAACGTCACCCGGCCGCATCATTGCAGGTCACAGGGCCGTGGGGGGGTGACATGGGCGATGTCACCTGTCGTCACTCATGTCACCCGGGTAGGCCGTTGATGTCACTTTCGTGACGTGCGGTGACATCACTGATGTCACCGCGTTTCCCCAGGCCAGCAGGCCCACGGCTAGCAGGGGTGACGCTTGTGACGTTTCCCGGGCCCACTACGCACCTGGCCATCGCCTCCCACTCGCCCGGCCGGGCCGGGGGCGGGGGATGCCTATACCCAGCTTCCGGCTCCCGCCGCGTCGCCGTACCGGCCCCCGCCGTCCAGTGCGCACCGCGGCCACGCGGCGGTGACTGTTAGACATCCCCCGCCCCCTTCGTCGCACCCCCGGAGGTCGCGTATGCCCGGATCCAGCGACCCAGCCCGGCTTGCGCTCGGCCTGGCCGCGTTCGGCTGGCACATCCTGCCGCTCTCGCCCGCCAGCAAACGCCCCCTGGCCAACTGCCCCGCCTGCCGCCCTCGCCGCGACGGGGCCGCCCACCCAGCAGCGGCCTGCCCCTGCCGGGCCGTCGGCGGCTGGTGCCACGGCCCCCACGCCGCCACCACGAACCCGGCCACCATCACCGCTTGGTGGGACCACGAACCCCGCGCCGTGCCCGGCGTCGCCGCCGGGCCCTCCGGCCTGGTCCTGATCGACATCGACGCCCACAACGACCCCCTCCCGCCCCGCCTGGCTACCGGCCTGCTGCCCGGCATCGACCTGGCCGCCGAACCTATCCCCCGCCAGGCATGGGACAACCCGGGCCGGCACCGGGACGGCCGCGACACCCTGGCCCTGCTGACTCGCCTCCGCGGCGGCCCCCACCCCTGGCCCCCCGGCCTGGACTACCAGCCCGTCACCGCCGCCACCCCCTCTGGCGGCACCCACCTGTGGTACCAGGCCCCCGCCGGCGGACTCCGCCAGGCCCTCGCTGACCAGCGCGGCCGGCACGGGCTCGCCTGGCAAGTCGACCTCAAAGCCGGCTGGTCCTACGGCATCGCCCCCGGCGCCACCACCGCCGCAGGCACCTACCGCTACGACCGCGGCGACCCCGCCCGGCCCGGCCGCACGCCCACCTGGCTCGCCCGCGAAATCATCCGGGCCGCCACCCCAAGGCCAGCACACCCGGCCCCGCTGCCTCCGTCGACCGTACCCGGCGCCGGGCCCGGCCCGGGCGCCTACCTCGCCACCGTCATCACCCGCAGCGCGGCGCAGCTCGCCGCCCTCGCCGACGGCCGCAAACGCGCCCTATCCGCCCTCGCCTACCACGCCGGCGGCCTCCTCGACTGGTCCGGCGCCGACCACGACCACATCACCACCCGGCTCATCGACGCCGGAACCACCGCCGGGCTCTCACCCGGCAGCAGTGCCCGAATCGTTAACCGCGCCCTCGCCAACGGCCTTGCCCGGCCACTTAGGGCTTGGAAATGAACGACACGCTCAACCCGGCGTGCTGGCCGGTGTGATGGTGTAGTTCCATTCCCCGTGCCAGTCGTGCGGGCCGAGGTACCGGGAGGCTAGCTGCTTCATCTCCCGGTCGGGAATCTTGATGCCGCGCGGGTAGGTGCCGGTGTCGCGTTCGGCGTGAACGGTCAGGCCGGTGCGGGTTGTGGTGCCAGCGATGAGGTTAACGGCGACTTCGTGGCTGGTCAGGGGCTGCCCGGCCCAGTTCATGGTGATGTGGCTGAACAGGCGGTGCTCGATTTTGTTCCATTTGGAGGTGCCGGGCGGCATGTGGCAGACCGTGATCGCAAGCCCGGTGGCGTCGGCGAGGGCGGCCAGTTCCTTCTTCCACAGCCGCAGCCGGTAGCCGTTGGAGCCTCCCGCGTCTGCGGTGATCAGGAGCTTCGCCGCGCCTGGGTAGGCGGCGCTGCCCATGGCGGCCCACCAGCGGCGGATGGTCTGCACGGCGAACTGCGCGGTGTCGCCGTCGTTGCCCACGGATACCCAGCCCGTGTCAGCGCCCAGGTCGTAGACGCCGTAGGGCACGGCCTTGCCCTGCTCGCCGGGGAAGTCGTGGACTTCGGTCTTGCACGGGTTCCCGGCCGGGCGCCAGGTCCGGCCCTTGCTGGCGTACTCGCCGATCAATTCCTTCTTCTTCGCATCAACGCTGATCACCGGCTCCCCGGCGGCGATGGCGGCGGTAACCCGGTCGTTGATGTAGCCGAACTGGGCGTCCCGGTCCGGGTGCTGCCTGCCCTCCACTGTCTTGGCGTTGGCTTGCAGGCTGTATTCCAGCGGCCCGGCCAGCAGCCGCCCGACGCTGTGGTGGGAGATCTGGTGCCCCTGGCGCCCCAGTTCCCCGGCCAGGTTGCGCGTCGACTTGGTAGTCCACCGCAACCGCGTCATCGGATCGCCCCGGGTCTCCGGCTCAACCAGCGCGTCCAGGGCGTCCAGCAACCCCGGATCAGTCTCAGTGAGCGGCATCCGTCCCCCGCCGGGACGGCGCGCGCGTCCCGGCAACGGGTCCGTGCCCGCTTCCAGCTCGTCCACCCCGGCGGTCACCGTCACCCGCGACACCCCAGCCGCCCGGGCCACCAGGGAGACCCCGCCATAACCCAGCGACCTGGCCTCCGCCGCCAGCAGCAGGCGGCGCTGCCGCTCGTCCAGATACGGCAAGATCACCTCGAACTTCGCCGACAGCACCCGCTCATCAATCTCCATGACCACGGCCATACCAGAAGCATGACCAAGCAATCAGAACATGTAAATATTAATTTGAGACGAGCCCTTACCTCGCCGTCCGCCCCCGGCCGCCCTGGCCAGATCGCATGACCAACCGCGAGAGGGGCGGTCCCAGCGCCCACGACCAAGCAAGCCACCGGGACCACCCTCACCTCACAAGGAGGCACAACCCATCATGACCGCGAACGCGAAAGCTAAGCGCACCGTCGTTCAGCTCGACGACAAGCTCACCGTGGCCGACATCTGCGCCGACCTGCGTATCAGCCGCCGGACCTTCTACGAGTGGCGGATGAAAGGCACCGGGCCTGAGTGCATTCCGCTGCCGAACGGTGAGCTGCGCGTCACAGCGTCCGAGTACGAGCGGTGGCTGAACGCGCGGAAGAAGGCCGCATGATGGACGACGCGACCACCTACGACGTCCGCGTCTACAAGACGGATATTTACCGGGGCGCGAGAGTCACCACCTACAGGGTGCGCTGGAAGGTTGCGCGCAAGACGTGGAAGACCTCATTCCGCAACGCTGCCCAAGCGGACAGCTTCCGCAGCTCACTGGTCGCCGCTGCCCGCAACGGTGAGGCATTCAGCCTCACCACCGGGCGGCCCGTATCGTGGCAACGCGAAGAATCGGTACTGAGCTGGTACGCGTTCACGCTGGATTACTCGGCCGCCAAGTGGCCGTACGTCTCGCCCAGCCACCGGCGCGGCATTGCAGAAGCGCTCACCGACGCGACGGAAACGATGCTCAGCCACGACGACCTGCCGTGCGCCCGGGAGCGGTTCCGGCATGTACTGCGCACGTGGGCCTACGGAGAACGCCTGCGCAGCAACGCGGCCCCGGCTGATGACATCGCAACGGTGGTGGCCTGGCTGGAAACCGGGACCGTCGCGCTCGCTGAACTGGCACAGCCCGGCAGCGGCCCGGCCCGGATCCGGGCGATGCTGGACCGGCTCAGCCGCAAGCAGGACGGCAAGCCCGCCGCGGCGAATACCGCCGTCCGCAAACGCATCGTCGTCAACAACGCGATGGAATACGCCTGCGAAATAGGCGCGCTGCCTGCCAACCCGCTCAAGTCCGTGAAATGGACCCGCCCCCGCACGCTAACCACCGTTGACCCGCGCGTGGTCATCAACCCCGCCCAGGCGCTCAAGCACCGGGCCGACGGGGACACCCGACACGTGCCGATCCACCCCGAGCTGGTGACCATGCTGCGCGAGCACCTGGAGGAGTTCGGCACCGGCCCCGGCGGGCGGCTGTTCATCGGCCCCCGGGGCGGGATCATCACCGATCGTGCCTACCTCAAGGTGTTCCACGACGCCCGCACCCAGGCGCTCACCGCGCGGGAAGCCAGCTCGCCGCTGCTAGAGGTGCCCTACGCTCTCCGTCATGCCGCCGTGTCCACCTGGCTCACCGCTGGGGTGGCCCCACCCCAGGTGGCGGAATGGGCCGGGCACAGCGTGGCCATCCTGTTGCGGATCTACGCCAAGTGCATCTCCGGCCAGCAGGACGAAGCCATGCGACGCATCTCCGACGCGACCCAAGACGGCCCGCCCGGCCCCGAAAGCGAAGACGGCGACCAGGACGAAGATGGGCCGCTGGGGTAGGGAGCTGCGCACCCCGTCAGCCGCGTCAATACCGCCATGTCGGCCGCAGGCCCCTCTAACGCTCCGTGACTGGCCCCTGGCTTCGCGGTGCGCCTGATCCGCCTGGTGGCAAGTCCCAGTCGGCCGATATGCCTTCCGAGCCGCGCCCGAATGGCCCGTTCTGTTGCGCCAGTACGGCAACACTTACCACCAGACTACATGTGCAGCCGACAACGGTGAGGCACATGATGGGCGTCGGGCAAGCGGCATGAAAGCTACAGCGGACAAAAGTGATAACGGGCCGTTATCACGTCCCTGGGCAGGGTTCGCCGTCCCTTAAAGGCGCTCAGAACCGTCTCTGTTTACGGTCCTGGCTGCTGACGGCCGGGCCGGGCCGCCGGGCCGGGCCCGCCTCGGCCCCTGCGACGTGCAGAGACACGCCTTCCGGCGTGACACCAGTACAGGCACGCGGTCAGCGGGCCGCCGCGTAGCCAGTGGTCTCGGCGGCGTCGCGGGCTTCCTGGCACACCCCGCAGCGGATGGTGCGGGCGGGTGGCTCGATGGCCACGACGCGGTTGATCACCGCGATGCGAGTTAGCCAGCGGGGCGTGACGTGCACATGCTGCTGGCAGACGGCCGCGCCGCAGTCGGCGCAGATGGCCACGGCGGGGACCTGGTCGCCGAGCGCGGCGCAGTCGAAGCAGTTCACGGGGCGGCCTCCTCCTCGTGGTAATAGCGCCGGCGGGCCCACAGCGCGACGTAGACGAGCCCGAGCATGACCGGCACCTCGATCAGCGGCCCGACCACGCCGGCCAGCGCCTGCCCGCTGGTCACCCCGAACACCCCGATCGCGACCGCGATCGCCAGCTCGAAGTCGTTGCTGGCCGCGGAGAACGACAGCGCGGCGGTGCGCGGGTAGGACAGCCGCAGCCGGCGGCTGACCGCGAACCCGGCGGCCCACATGATCGCGAAGTAGGCCAGCAGCGGCAGCGCGATCCGGGCCACGTCGGCCGGCTCGGAGGTGATCTTCTTACCCTGAAGGGCGAACAGGATCACCACGGTGAACAGCAGCCCGTACAGCGCCACCGGCGCGATCCTGGGCAGGAACCGGATCTCGTACCACTCCCGGCCGCGGAACCGCTCGCCCAGGGTGCGGGTCAGGTACCCGGCGGCCAGCGGGATGCCGAGGAACACCGCCACGGTGCCGGCGATCGCGGCCATGGACACGTGCAGGCTGGCGGTGCCCAGGCCGAGCCAGCCGGGCAGCACCTGCAGGTAGAAGAAGCCGAGCACCGAATACAGCAAGACCTGGAAGACGGCGTTCAGCGCGACCAGCACGGTGGCCATCTCCCGGTCACCTGCCGCCAGGTCGGTCCAGATCAGCACCATCGCGATGCAGCGGGCCAGGCCGACCAGGATGACCCCGGTCCGGTAGGCCGGCTGGCCGGGCAGGAACAGCCAGGCCAGCGCGAACATCACCGCCGGGCCGACGATCCAGTTCAGCAGCAGCGAGGCGGTCATCATCCGCCGGTCGGCGGTGATCTTGCCGATCTCGGTGTAGCGGACCTTGGCCAGCACCGGGTACATCATCGCCAGCAGGCCAAGCGCGATCGGCAGGCTGGTGCCGTGGATCGCCACCCGGTTCAGCGCGCTGTTCAGGCCGGGAACCAGCCGCCCCAGCAGCAGCCCGGCCGCCATCGCCGCGCCGATCCACACCGGCAGGAACCGGTCAAGCACGCCCAGGCGGGCCATCACCGCCTGTTCGCCACCGGCGCCCTCCGGAGCTCCGGTCCTGGTCGCGGTCATCACCGCACCTCCTCCGCACCGTCGCAGGCCGGCCCGCACGACCGGGCAGTGACATGCTCGCCGGGCAGGGGCACCCCCGCCGCCGATGCCTGCGCCCACAGCGCCGCGAACCCGCTGTCATCAAGGCGGTAGTCAACCCAGCGGCCGCGCCGGGTCGCCGTCACCAGCCCCGCCTCCCGCAGCACGCGCAGGTGATAGGACAGCAGGTTCGCCGGCACCGGCACCTTCTCCTGCAGGTCGCACACGCACCGGCCGCCGCCGGCCAGCACCCCCACAAGCCGCAGCCGCACCGGGTCCGCCAGCGCCGCCAGCCGACCTGTCAGTTCAACCCGGGTCGAATCAACAGTCATTGAAGTGTTCACGCCGTGACTGTACGGCGGGCCTCATCGGCGGGGGCCGGGCCGTTCGTCACCTCCCGGCCGCCATCGGTCCCGGATCCGGCACGCAGAACGACATACCAGAGGCCCCCGGCGAGGTTACTGGCTCTTCTCATCGGCGGCCTGGAGGGCCAGGGGTCAGCTGCCCGGGCACGTCGGCCTTGGATCTTAGCTTGAGGTGCTCAGGACTGCCGCGAGCGCGTTCAAGGCCCCGGAGACGAGGGCGTAGCAGGCCCACACGCCGCGCTTGTCGCGTGTGAAGATCCCGGCGTCGGCCAGGATCTTCAGGTGGTGGGAGATCGTGGGCTGGGTCAGGCCGAGCGGCTGGGTGAGGTCGCAGACGCAGGCCTCGCCGTCTTCGCATGCGGCGACCATGGAGACAAGGCGCAGCCGGGTGGGGTCGGCCAGGGCTTTCAGCATGCGGGCAAGGCCGGCCGCCTGATCGGCGGTGATCGGTTCGCGCAGCAGCGGTGCGCAGCACGTGCCGGCCAGCAGAAGAGCTGGCCCGTCCTGGATGCTGGCCGAAGTGCTCACCTGACCAGTTTATGCGCCGGGCATTGACGTTGGTCTATCTCTAAGGCAGAGTAAATATCGACTGGCATCTATGTGTAGGGGTGATCGTGATGAGCGACCAGGCAAGCACCGGCCTGCGTGAAGAGGTCCGGGCCCGGTACGCGGATGCGGCCCGCAGGGTCCTGGAGCCCGAGGGTGGGGCGGCCGCCTCGTGCTGCGGCAGTCCGGCCGCGGGCTCGTGCTGCGGCGCAGGGCCCGCCCCGGCGGAGGCGGCCGGCGGTTTCAGCGTGGGGCTGTACCGGGAGGGGGAGACCGACGGGCTGCCTGAGGAGGCGGTGCTGGCTAGCCTGGGCTGCGGCAACCCGATCGCGGTCGCGGACCTGCGCGAGGGTGAGCGGGTGCTGGACCTGGGCTCGGGCGGCGGCATCGACGTGCTGCTGTCGGCCCGCCGGGTTGGCCCGTCCGGGTTCGCCTACGGCGTGGACATGACCGGCGAGATGCTGGCCCTGGCCCGCGCCAACGCCGCCAGGGCCGGCGCGGCCAACGTGGAGTTCCGCAAGGGCCAGATCGAGGACCTGCCGCTGCCGGACGCGGCGGTGGACGTGGTGATCTCCAACTGCGTGATCAACCTGTCAGTCGACAAGCCCGCGGTGCTGGCGGAGATGTTCCGCGTGCTGGCCCCGGGCGGGCGGATCGGCATCACCGACGTGGTCGCCGAGGACCACCTGAGCCCGGCCGGCCGGGCCGCCGCCGGGTCCTACGCGGGGTGCATCGCCGGCGCCCTGTCCCGCGCCGAGTACCTCGACGGGCTCACCGCGGCCGGGTTCACCGGCGCGTCGGTCACCTTCACCCACGAGGCAGCTCCCGGCATGCACTCCGCGATAATCCGGGCCGTCAAGCCCGCCACCGCGTAACCGGCAGAGCCTGGCCCCGATCCCGTGCGGGCTCTGCCGGGTCAGGAGACGGCGGCCAGGCGCGGTGCGAAGCGCCTGACGCGATCGGCTAGCTGGGCCAGTGCCGCGTCGAAGCTGTCTTCGTCGCCGGCCGGCACCGGGTCCGGGATGGACCAGTGCACCGCTGTGGCCTCGGCGAGCTCCTCGTGGGCCAGGTCGCAGACTGTGACGATGAGGTCGCCGTCCTGCCGGACCTGGCCAAGGTGGCGGGGCCGCAGCCGGGGCAGCGGCAGACTGTGGCGCATGGCCGCAGCGATGGCGCCAGGGTCGATCGCCGCGGCCGGGTGGGTCCCGGCCGATGCCGCGGGGAGGTTGCTGGCCTGGCGCCACAGCGCGGCGGCCAGGTGCGAGCGGGCGGAGTTGGCGGTGCACACGAACAGCACCCGCAGCGCCGCGCGGGCCGGCGGGGGCGCCAGCTGGTCCAGGGTGCCGGGGATCAGCTGCAGGTAGGTGCGGCGGCGGTCACCCTCGGAGCGGCGGCGGGTGATGATCCCGGCCTGCTCCAGCACGTGCACGTGGTGCGCCAGGAGGTTGGACGGCATGGCCAGCATGGCGGCCAGCTCGGACGGGGACGCGTCCCCGGCCAGCAGCGTGTCGGTGATCCGCAACCGGGCTGGATCAGCCAGCGCGGCATGCAAGATGGCACGGCGCTCCAGCTCCGAGATCCGATCAGAAGTCATTGACTCAATCTTGACTGAGCTATACTGCTCTGTCAAGATGGCCGCGTGAGCAGTGCACCCGTCCCGCTGTGGCGTCGGCTACTGGCCGAGTTCCTGGGCAGCGCGTTCCTCGCCGCCATCGTGATCGGCTCGGGCGTCGCCGCGCAGCGGCTGTCCCCGGGCCAGACCGGGCTGCAGCTGCTGGAGAACGCGGCCGCGACCGCGGCCGGGCTGTTCGCGATCATCTTGATGTTCGGCCCGGTCTCCGGCGGCCACTTCAACCCGGTGGTGTCCTTCGTGGACGCTTTCTTCGGCGGTCTGTCCTGGCGCGACGCCGCCACGTACCTGCCGGCCCAGGTGGCCGGGTGCATCGCGGGAGCGGTGGCGGCCAACCTGATGTTCGCGCTGCCCGCGGTCAGCATTTCCGCCAAGCACCGGGCGACGCCCGCGCACTTCCTGTCCGAGGTTATTGCCACGCTGGGGCTGCTGCTGGTGATCTTCGCGCTGGCCCGGTCCGGGCGCAGCGGTTCCGCTCCGGCGGCGGTGGGGGCCTATATCGGCGCGGCGTACTGGTTCACCTCCTCCACCAGCTTCGCCAACCCGGCCATCACCATCGGCCGGATGTTCTCGAATACCTTCGCCGGGATCGCCCCGTCCTCGGCCCCGAGCTTCATCGGCGCGCAGATCCTCGGCGGCATCGTCGCCGTCGGGGTCATCAAGGTGATGTACCCCGCCATCACGCCGGCCGACGCCGCCGGCATCATCGTCCCCCACGCCAGCCAAGCCGGGCGTGCGCCCGCCCGGTCCGGGTACGACGGCGCCTCGCTGTCCGCGGACCGGCCGCCCGGCCCGCACCGTTGATGGCACAACCAGAGGGAGCCTGCCATGCACCTGGTCATGATCGGCGGCAGCGACGCCGGGATCAGCGCCGCCCTGCGGGCCCGCGAGTTCGACCCGGGCGCGGAGGTCACGGTGGTGCTGGAGGACGCCTACCCGAACTTCTCCATCTGCGGCATTCCCTATTACGTCTCCGGGGAGGTCACGCACTGGCGCAACCTGGCCCACCGCACCGTCGCGGACCTGGAGGCGGCCGGGATGCGGCTGCGGGTGGGCACTACCGCCCGGCGCATCGACGTGCCCGGCCGCAAGCTCCTGGTCAGTTCCGCCGCTGGCGGGGAGGAGGTGCTCGGCTACGACAAGCTCGTCGTCGGCACCGGCGCCGTCCCGGTCCGGCCGCCGATCGTCGGCCTGGCCGGCCCGGACGCCCTCGGGCCGGGCGACGGGGTGCACCTGCTGCACTCGATGGGTGACACCTTCGCCGTCATGGCCACCCTGGAGCAGGCCGCGCCGGCTAGCGCGGTCATCGTCGGCGCCGGGTACATCGGCCTGGAGATGGCCGACGCGCTGACCGTCCGCGGGCTGCGGGTGACGCAGATGGAGCAGCTGCCCGAGGTGCTGCCCACCATCGACCCGGAACTGGGTGCGCTGGTGCATGCCGAGCTGGCCGCCCGCGGCGTCGAGGTGCTGACCGGCACCACCGTCCGGGCCGTCGGCACGGCCCCGCCCGGCGGATCCGGGCGGCTGGAAGTGGCGGCCGCCGCCGCCGACGGCTCGGCGGTCACCCGCGCGGCGGACATGGTGCTGGTCGTGGCCGGGGTACGGCCCGAGACCGCCCTGGCCGCCGACGCCGGGGCCACCCTCGGCGTCAAGGGCGCGATCGCCGTGGACCCGATGATGCGGACCAACCTGCCGGACGTGCTCGCGGCCGGGGACTGCGTGATCACCCACCACCGGCTGCTCGGCGTGACCTACCTGCCGCTGGGCACCACCGCGCACAAGCAGGGCCGGGTCGCCGGGGAGAACGCCCTGGGCGGGAACCGGACCTTCGCCGGCAGCCTGGGCACCCAGGTGGTCAAGGTCTTCGGCCAGGCCGCCGCCCGCACCGGGCTGCGCGACAACGAAGCCGCCGCGGCCGGATTCAACCCGGTCACGGTCGGCGCGCAGGCCGATGACCACAAGGCCTACTACCCCGGCAGCCACCGCATCACCATGCGGGTCACCGGTGACCGGGCCACCGGACGGCTGCTGGGCATGCAGCTATTCGGGCACCGGCACGCCGAAATCGCCAAGCGCATCGACATCGCCGCCACCGCCATCTTCCACGGCATGACCGTCGATGCGGTCAGCGACCTGGACCTGTCTTACACCCCGCCGCTGGGCAGCCCCTGGGAAGCAGTCCAGATGGGTGCCCAGGCGTGGACCCGGGCCACCCGGCGGCCCTAACCCGCTCCGGATCTTCACCCAAGGAGCAACCATGTCAGGCCACCACGCACCGCCCGGCGCCCCGCCCCGCCGTGCCACCAGCCCGGCCGCCGCCGCCGCGATCATCGCCCTCGCCGTCGCCGCGTGCACCAGCACAAGCACCCCCAGCACCGCAGGCGCCTCCGCAGCGGGGGCGGCCGCCGCCAGCACCGGCCCCGGCGGCCACAAACCCACCCTGACCGGAGCCGGCTCGACGTTCGACGCGCCGTTCTTCTCAGTGGCCTTCGCCCGCTACCAGCAGCAGCACCCGGGCGTGACCATCAGCTACGCCGTCGTGGGCAGCAGCGCGGGCATCGCCGCGATCAGCGCCCGGCAGGTCGACTTCGGCGCCGCCGACGTGCCGATGACCGCCGCCGAGCAGGCCGCCGCCAAAGCAGGCTCCGTCACCCAGGTGCCCGTCGACCTGGGCGGCGAAGGCATCGCCTACAACCTCAGCCTGCCGACCGGTGCCCGGCTGCACCTGACCGGCCCGGTACTCGCCGAGATCTACCTCGGCCAGATCACCCGCTGGAACGACCCGGCCATTACCGCCCTCAACCCGGGCCTGTCCCTCCCGGACGCGGCGATCACCGTCGTGCACCGCTCCGACGGCAGCGGCACCACCTACATCCTCAGCAACTACCTGTCCGCCGTCTCCCCGGCCTGGGCGGCCAAGACCGGCACCGGCAAGACGCTCAACTGGCCAGTCGGGGAAGGCGCCGAAGGCAACGGCAGCGTGGCCTCAACCGTCTACCGCACCCCGTTCTCCATCGGCTACATCGAGCAGGCCTACTCCCTGGGCCTGACGCTGCCGTTCGCCGCCATTCGCAACCAGGCCGGAAATTACGTCATCCCCTCCGCCCGGACCGTCGCCGCCGACGCCACCCAGAAACCCGCCATCACGCCCACCGACTTCTCCATCGTCAACCAGCCCGGGGCCACCAGCTACCCGATCAGCGGCTACAGCTGGGCGCTGGTCTGCAC
>Ga0335078_10004399_pt1 | contig 20885 bp, 14 predicted proteins | sample Lox_Sample_32_FD_206711 | JGI IMG/M metagenome (GOLD analysis project Ga0335078, IMG submission 206711) | Soil microbial communities from Loxahatchee National Wildlife Refuge, Florida, United States - Lox_Sample_3.2 | ecosystem: Environmental > Terrestrial > Soil > Wetlands | place: USA...
CATGGTGGGAATTTTGATCGGCGGATTTTGCTGCGCCAGCGTCTGCTCCCAGGCCGCGAGTTTGGGATCGGATTCCACATCCAGGCGCCCGGTGGCGGTGATGGAGTGCAGGCGCTCGGGGATGAGCAAGTCGATATCGCGGAAATGCTGCTGCAAGGCCGCGAGGGACGTGGGATCCCAACTGACGTAAAATGCGGCGCGCACGGGATCGTAGGTCGCGGGCATCTGGCCGATCGATTCGACGCGGCGCATGCGGCCGGTCCGCTTCAGGGTGATCTTGGTGCGGGTTTTTTCACGGACGGGATGCAGCGCGCTGCGGTTCGTGGGGAGCAAGGGCTCCGGCAAACGCGGGCTCACGAGAATATTAACTAAAAACGTTACTGCCAACAAGGTAAATAGAGCGCCGCAGATTTCCATGATGCGGCTGGTGCGCCGCCACCGGCGGCGCCGTTCGTCGTAGAATATGGGTTTACGGGGCTTCATGCATTCATCTCAAGCGAGCCGTCCCTCGCGGCGGCGCCGATGACCGGCTCGCCCGCTACGCCTCCGCACGGCCGGGAAGGCACGATCATACCTGTAGAGCAGGGCGGCGTCACGATTCTTTGCGCCCATGCGTTCCTAGCCATACTGGCGGCTTTGGGCTTGCGCCTGCTGTTCATTTTACAATTTCCAGGTTCGGCCGAGGACAGCAGTTTGTACCTGCAACTCGCCCGTGCCTGGGCCGACCATCATGTCTATGGGTTTTGGCTCGACGGGCATTTGCTTCCGACCGACCTCCGGGCGCCGGGGTATCCGGCCTTTCTGGCTGGGGTGGCCATGCTTTTTGGACGCTCGATGCGGGCCATCCTGTTGTCTCAGGCCGGCCTCGACGTCCTATCTTGCTTTTTGACGGCTGCGCTGGCCTGGACGTTAGCAGCCGCGAGCTCGCGCCGACGTGTTTCGATTATAGCGCTTTGGCTGGCCGCCACGTGCCCATTTGTGGCGAACTACACGGCCGTGGCGCTGACCGAAACGCTGGTCACGTTTCTGGCGACGGCGGCCCTGGTTTGTTTCGCCTTGGGTCTCCGCGGGGAATTTGCGGCGCTGGAACTGCGCGACCTAGGCAACCATGCAACGCCATTCGCCTGGGCCTTGCTGGGAGCATTCCTCACCGGCCTCGCGTCCCTGGTGCGGCCGGAAATGCCGTTGCTTCTCGGCGTTGCAATCGTTGTATACGCGCTCCGCGACGCGAGGACACTGGGCGCTCGAAAGACGGGCTTCTTGGCGGCGGCCATGGCCGGAGCGTTTTTGCTCCCCTTATTGCCGTGGGCCGCTCGCAATCTCATCACCCTCAAAAAGGTACAGTTAATCTCGACGCGCTACGCCAATCTTCCGGGCGAATACACGCCCGTGGGTTTCTATGCCTGGACGGGAACATGGCTGGAACGGTATCGCGACATTTATTTCACCATCTGGAAAATCGGCGAAATGGATCAGCCGCTGGACGTGGATGAACTCCCCTCCTCAGCTTTCGATTCACCCGAGGAGAAGGCGCGAGTTGCGGATTTGTTCGCGGAGTATAACGAAACCCCCAACCTCGAATTTACTCCCGAACTGGACGGCAAATTCGCGGAAATCGCCCGCGAGAGAACCCGGCGCCACCCTTTCCGCACCTACGTCCGCGTGCCATTCGAGCGCGCGCTGACAATTTGGTTCACGCCGCGGACCGAGCTGCTGCCCGTCGAGGGAAAAATCTGGCCGATCCGCGAGCAATGGGAAGATTCCCACGCCAACGTGTTGGTTACTGGGGGATTTGCCGCCCTGGGCTATCTATACGTTGCGCTGGCGATTGGCGGGGTCTGGCTCGCCTGGAGCGCGCGAGAAGGGCGCAGCGCCTCCGGTGCGGCGCTTGGACCGAATTTTTGGGGGATCGCTCTTCTGCTCGCCTACTTCCTTGTCCGGACGGCGTTCTTGACGACCGTGGAGGCTCCCGAGCCTCGCTATGTCGTCTCCTGCTATCCGGGAGTCCTCGCTCTCATCGCGCTGCTCGGCGCCCGAAGGGAAAAGCGCCGAGAGGCAATGCAAGGTATGAACGCATCAAAATAAGATCGTGGTATGTTCTTATGGAGTGCTTGCGTTGCGCGAGGTGACCCAGTGACGGTGAAGAGACGAAGCTCGATCTGGCGCGAAGTGTTTGCTTTCCTCGTGCTGCTGGCGAGTCTCGCGCCGGCGCTGCGGGCCTGGGAGCGCGAGCCGCTAAGCGTGTTTGCCGAGCGGCGCGCGAAGTTGATGGCCGCGGTCAATGCCCCCATCGTGGTGTTCGGCTACACGGGCCACGAAGAGGCCAATCCCTCCTACATTTTCATGCAGGAAGAAAATTTCTATTACCTCACGGGCCACAACGAGGAAGGCGCGGCGCTGCTGCTGGCGCCCGAGTCGGCGAGCGAGAAAGGTTGGAGCGGCGCGCGCGAGATTTTATATCTTCCACCGCGCAACCTGGACGAGGAGCGCTGGAACGGCCCGCGCATGGGCCCCGACGATCCGGGGATCAAGGAAAAGACGGGCTTCGCGCGCGTCGAGAATTTCGAGAAATTGCGCGACACGCTTGCCACGCTGGCCAAAAATTACCCGGAAATTTATACCGAGTTGCCGAGTCCGCACGACGACGGCTACCCCCACGCCGCGATCTGGTCGAAATGGGTGAAGGATGCCGCGCCGCATGCCACGGTGAAGGACGTTTCCTCCGCGGTGGGTACGCTGCGCGCAATTAAATCGCCGGGCGAGCTGGCGCTGATCCAGAAAGCCGTCGATGCCTCCGTGGACGCGCAACTCGTGGCCATGAAAATGGTGCGACCGGGCCTGTTCGAGTATCAGGTGGCCGCCAAGATGGTTGAAATTCACAGCTACGCCGGCTGCGAAACCGAGGCCTATGCGCCGATTGTCGGGTCCGGTTTCAATTCGACGGTGCTGCATTACAATAAGCTCGACCGCCGGATCGAGGACGGCGACCTCGTGCTGATGGACGTCGGCGGCCAGTACTCCGGCTACGCCTCGGACATCACGCGCACGATTCCGGCCAACGGAAAATTCACTCCGCGGCAGCGTGAAATTTACGAGATCGTTCTGGGAGCGCAAAACGCCGCGATGGCGGCGCTCAAACCCGGCATGACCCTCTACGGCAAGGACCCATCCACAAGCCTGCAGTCGATTGCCATGGATTACATCGATTCGCACGGGAAGGATAAGGAAGGCCGCTCGCTCGGCCGCTACTATATTCACGGCTTGAGCCATCACGTTGGGCTGAACGTGCACGATCCGAGCGGGCCTTCGCGGCCGCTCGAGCCGGGCATGGTCATCACCATCGAACCGGGGATTTACATTCCCGAGGAAAATATCGGCGTGCGCATCGAGGATGACGTGCTCGTCACGGCGACCGGCTACGTGCAGCTCACCGCGCGCCTGCCGCGCTCGCCCGACGAAATCGAAAAGATCATGGCGGGCAAGTAGGACGGGCTTCAGCCTGTTGCTTTTAAAGAAAACTCGTTACTGCAATAACTCAAAAATCAAAACCGGACAGGCTGAAGCCCGTCCCACGCGGCTATTTTTCCTTGAGCTTCAGCTTGCTCTTATTTTCCTCGAGGAACTCGCGCAGCCTGGGCGCCGCCTCCAGCAGCCGGCCCCACTGCTCGTAATACAATGTGACTGGAAATCGGCCCAGGCCGTAAACGCTCACGCCGCCTTTCTCGCCGACCTTGAAATCCAGTTCGCCGGTGCGCCGCGCCCCCTTCTTCTCCAGTTCCTCCAGGCGCGCCTTGAGTTCATCGTATGTAGGTTCCGCCATTCCGCCTCCTTTGTCGATTTCGAGTGGACACGATTGTACTCCACCACGAAGGGGAAATCGCACGGAACTCACTCCCATTCGGGATGGAGCAATCACTCTATTTGCCGCCCTCCAAATTCCCGGGACGAAACAGGAAATCGCCCGGCGCGGGCTTGAGCCCTGGATTTTACTCGAATTCGCGCACGTGATTGCCAGTCACAAAAATAAAACAATTTCCTGCCCAGCGCGTGTGCGCGCGCCGAAATCATGTCAGACTTTCAACCATGCAAACTCGTGATGCCCGGCTCCGAATGAAACCCTCGCCCGGCAAGCAGAATTACGGCGTGAGGCACGGGGACTAATGCGCGAATTTCTCCAGCTCCTGCGCCGGAACCGCAACTATCGCTACACCTGGATGGGCCAGGTGGTCAGCGAAATCGGCGACAATTTCAATAATATCGCTGTGTTCGCGCTGGCCATGCAGCTGACGCATTCGGGCCTGGTGGTCATGGGCATCATGCTGTCCCGCGCCATTCCCGCGATTACCATCGGTCCTCTGGCAGGCGTGATGCTGGACCGCTTTGACCGCAAGCGCATCATGATCGCCAGCGATCTCACGCGAGCCATTGTGGCGCTGGGATTCATCGTGGCCTTCCGCCAGCGCGAGGTCTGGCTGCTCTACACCTTCAGCGCATTGCTCATGATCGCGTCCCCGTTTTTCACCGCGGGGCGCTCCGCCATTCTGCCCACTATCGCCAACGAAAAGGAACTCCACACCGCGAATTCGCTGACGCAAACCACCCAGTGGACCAATCTGACCGTCGGGACATTCCTGGGCGCGACGGTGGTCGGCATCGGCTACCAATGGGCATTCATCTTCAACGCGCTTTCCTTCGTGTTTTCGGCCTGGGCCATCTGGAATTTGCGGCCGCCGCCGGGCAAACAATTTCGCGCGGAGCACCGCGATTTGACGGAAGCGGAAGTGATTCGCCCGTGGCATGAATATCGCGAGGGCCTGCGGTACATGCGCTCGGTGCCGCTCGTGTTTGCGATTGCGCTCTTGGCGGTGGGATGGGCCACGGGCGGCGGAGCAGCGCAAATCTTGTTTACGCTGTTCGGCGAAGTGGTTTTCAATCGCGGGGCCGCGGGCATCGGCACGATTTGGGGATGCGCCGGGCTGGGCCTTCTCCTTGGCGGCGCCTTTGCGAATTGGCTGGGAAAGAGGCTTTCTTTTCAAGGCTACAAGCTGACGGTGTTTATCGATTACGCCGTGCACGGCTCGGCTTACGTTCTGTTCAGCCAGATGCGGCAGTACGAGTTGGCGCTGCTCTTTATCCTCGTGTCGCGCGCCGCCATGGCCGTGAATTCAATCCTGAACTACTCGTATATCCTCAAGGCCGTTTCGGACCAATATCGTGGGCGCGTCTTTTCGACCATCGAAACGTTTACCTGGACGATGATGATGATCTCCTTGATGGTCGCCGGCATTGCTTCCACGCACTACAGCCCCCGAACCATCGGCGCCGTGGCGGGCTTGCTCAGTTCTTCCACCGCCATCTTTTGGGGATGGGCCAACTGGACGGGCCGGCTCCCGCTGCCGGAAGCTTGCGGCGTGGAAATGAGCGAAGTGGAAATCCACGGCGATCCGGCGGTCTAAACGAGGAAAGCGCAATCGAAGGAGTAGGTCTCGAAAACGGATCGTCCATGCAGCGCGCTTCCGTTGACCGCGCCAGCGCGCGGCGTTTATAATGGCCTTCGGTGGGCGGCTCTTTTTTGAAGCGCGCTTCCTTGGACCGCCCAGACTGCGCGAATCGAATTCGCAGCCGATTGGGACCGCCTGCCGCAAGCCCCCGTAGGCATCAGGAGTGAATGGAATGCGAGCAACACAACTGCGTCCGGGAATGATCATCCGCCACGACGGCGATCTCTATTCGGTGCACGCCGTCGAGCACCGCACGCCCGGCAATAAACGCGCGGCCATGGCCACCAAGATGCGCAATCTGCGCAGCGGGTCTATCATCGATTACCGGTTCCGTGCGGAAGACGACATCGAACGCGCCATCTTCGACGAAATCGAGCACGAATATTTGTACGCGGACAACGAAGGCTACCATTTCATGAACACGGAGTCCTACGAGCAGTTTCAATTGAATGCGGACGTCCTTGGCGAAGCGGTGTACTACCTGATTCCCAATACCACTGTGAAATTGGAATTCTACGAGGGCAAGCCCATTGGCGTGGTGCTGCCGGACACCATGGACCTCACCGTGGTGGACACCGAGCCGACCGTGCAGAAAGCCACCGCCAGCGCGGTGATGAAGGCGGCAAAACTCGAGACCGGCCTGACCATCCAGGTCCCGCCCTTTGTGAATACCGGCGACAAAGTCAGAGTGGATACCTCGGAAGCACGCTACGTCCAGCGCGTGTAACGCAACGTACCAAGTAGCCGGCGTCCCTACGTGCCGCGCAAAAAGGCCCCCTGCATCTTCGTGATTCCAAACGAAGCGAGCGCCCCTACATTTGTGTCATTCCGAGCGAAGCGAGGAATCCCTCTTTCGTTTTTTGCGCGCAGATCGAAGAGAGATTCCTCGCTTCGCGACGACAAAATAATCGTTGGCTCGTTCAGGCGCTCACCGCGGAAAATGCCAGCGGCGATTCCGCCAGAAGACCTTCCAGCGCGGACACCAGATCCGCGTCCCACCAGCCGCGGCGCGTTTCTTCCCACATGATTTCCAGCGCCTTTGCCGGGGAGAGCGCCTTGCGGTACGGCCGGTCGGTGGTGAGGGAATCGTAAATATCCACGGTTTGCAGGATGCGCGCGGTCAGCGGAATTTCTCCGCCCCGCAAATGATCGGGATAGCCGGTGCCATCCTGCTTTTCGTGGTGCGAGCGGATGATGGGCAGGACGTTGCGGAAGGATCGCAGGGGCGCGCAAATGCGCTCGCCGACGATCGTATGCTCCTCCATGATCTTGCGTTCGGAGGCGTCCAAAGGGCCGGGCTTGAGCAGGATGAATTCGGGCACGGCCACCTTGCCGATATCGTGGACGATTCCGCCGCGGCGCAAATCGTTTCTCGCTTCTTCCGGCAGACCAATTTCTTCGGCGAGAGAAACGGTGAAACGAGAGAGCCGGTCGCAGTGGCCCTCGGTGTACGGATCTTTCGCTTCGATGCTGCGGGCCAGCGTGCACAAAACCGTTTCCGCGTTTTCCAGTTCGTCCGTGTAGCGCTTCAGCCGCACCAGCGAACGCACGCGCGCCAGCAGCTCTTCCTTCCTCACCGGCTTGTGCAGAAAATCGTCCGCGCCGGCTTCGATGCCGCGAATGCGGTCCTCCGTGCTGGCCAGCCCGGTGATGAGCACGACGGGAACGAAACGCGTCTCCGGCCTCGCCTTAATCGCGTGGCACACCGAGAATCCGGTCGGTCCCGGCATCATCACGTCGAGCAGCACGAGATCCACAAGCTGGGAGCAAGCTTCCGCGAAGGCCTGCTCGCCGTTGTTGACCGCGATGACGCGATAGCAATTCAGCCGCAGCATTTCCACCAGCGGTTCGCGGATACTTTCATTGTCGTCCGCTACGAGAATGGTTCCCTTGAGCGTTGTGGTCGAAGACACGTTTCCCCCTGTGAATGGCCCCGGCGCGCAGTACGGAAAGGAAAACTCCCGCCTGCGATCCTTACTGCTGATTTCTGCCGGCTGCTGGATTCTGCTGAATGCGATGGAAGGGAATTCCATCTTCGATGCGTGCGGCAGGGATGTCAAGAAAAGTCAGCGCGAGTGGCGAAGGCACGATTCAAAAAGAGACAGTGTGCAGCGCAGATGGAAGCTGGTGCACTCGATCGCTCATGGTTCATCGCGTCCCGCGCAGCTTATTTGAACACGCGCGCAAAAATGGCGTCCACGTAACGCAAGTGCCGGTTCAGGTCAAATGTTTGTTCAAGAGCGGCCCGGTCTAAGAAAATTTTAATTCGCGGGTCGGCCACGACGCTCTGGCGGAAATTCGTTTCCGTTTCCCACGCGGCCATGGCGTGTTCCTGCACCCATTTGTAGGCGTCCTCGCGAGGGGCGCCCGCTTCGATCAGGTCCAGAAGAAGCTGGCCGGAGAAGACCAGTCCGCCGGTGGCGTCGAGGTTGCGGCGCATGCGTTCGGGAAAGACGCGCATGCCGGAAACGATGTCGGTCATGCGCGCGAGCAAATAATCGGCCAGGATGGTGGAGTCGGGAAGGATGACGCGCTCGACCGAGCTGTGCGAAATGTCGCGTTCGTGCCACAGCGCGATGTTTTCAAACGCCGCGCCGGCGTTGGCGCGCACCACGCGCGCGAGTCCGCACACCTGTTCGCTGGATACCGGATTGCGTTTGTGCGGCATGGCCGAACTTCCGCGCTGCTCGCCGCCGAACGGCTCTTCGGCCTCGCGCACTTCGGTGCGCTGCAAGTGCCGGATTTCCAGGGCGATTTTTTCGAGCGTGGCTGTGAGAATGGCCAGCGCCGAAAGATATTGCGCGTGCCGGTCGCGCTGAATCACCTGCGAGGTGACCGGAGCCACGTCCAGGCCCAGCCGCCGGCAGATGGCCTCTTCCGCGTCCGGCCCCAGGTGCGACGCGTTGCCCACGGCGCCGGAAATTTTTCCCACGGCCATTTGCCGCGCGGCTTGGCCGAAGCGTTCGAGGTTGCGGCGATTTTCGGCGAACCAGTTGGCGATTTTCAGGCCGAAGGTGATGGGCTCGGCGTGAATCCCGTGGGTGCGGCCGATTTGGGGCGTGTGCTGAAATTCATGCGCGCGGCGGTCGAGCACTTCGCCGAAGCGCACCAGGCCGTGCTCGATCAGGCGCGAGGCCTCGCGAATTTGCAGGGCTTGCGCCGTGTCCACAATGTCGTTCGAGGTGAGGCCGTAGTGCAGCCAGCGAGCGGCGTCGGGATCGCCGATCGTCTCGCCGACGGCCATGGTGAAAGCGATCACGTCGTGCTTCACCTTGGCTTCTAGTTCCGCGATTCGCCGCACCACGCCCGCGTCGACGCGCGCTTTCTCGCGAATTTTCGCGGCGGCCGCGGTCGGCACCACGCCCGCTTCCGCCAGCGTTTCCGTGGCTGCCAGTTCCACCTCCAGCCAGCGGCGAAATTTGCCCTCTTCGTTCCAGACTCGGCCCATCTCCTCGCGCGTGTATCGTGAAATCAATCGGAACTCCCCCGGAGCACACGCCAACGAAATCGGGCGCGGCGAATCGAAAAGTTGGCTGGGAAAACTGCCTGAATGATGATACCCGAATTTCTCTCCGATGTGGCACAGGCTTCAGCCTGTGGGCTGGGCCTCAAAAAGGGTCAAGGGTTAATTTTTTATTGCAAGCAGGCCCTCACAGGCTCAAGCCTGTGCCACAGTGCGGCGGCAGGTAACCTTTTCGAGAGAATCTTTCTCCATAAATTCATGCCTTCCACACCCCGGCTGGGTTATCTTTAATGTTGCGATGACGGACACTGAGAATATCGTATCGCGATATGTGCAGCGGCGCGTGATGCTGTTGAGCGCGATTCTGCTGGGCCTCATGTTCGCGGTCACGGCGGCGCTGGCCCGCTCCTACCATGCGCGCGAAGAGGGGCTCGTCCAGGAATGGTTTGATAAAGGAAACGCGGATCTGGCGGCCGGAAAGCCCTCGCAGGCATTCGAGGATTTCCGAAACTCCCTTTCCTACGGCCCCGAGAACCCGCCCGTGCAACTCCGCCTGGCCGAAGCGTTGCTGGCCGCCGGCCGGCTCACCGAAGCGCGTTCGTATTTGGTGAACCTTTGGGACCGCGCCCCGGGCTCCGGCGAAGTGAATCTCGATCTGGCCCACGCTTCCATGCCAACGGGGGACGTGGACCAGACGATCCGCTATTTTCGCGGCGCGATCTTCGGCAGCTGGGATCAGGCGCCCGCGCTGCGAAGGAGACAGGTGCGCCTCGAATTGTGCGACTTTCTCCTTTTGCATCACATGACCAAGGAAGCGGAAACGGAAATTGCGGGGCTCGGCGCGGATACTCCCGCCGACAACGGTTTCCTGCGCGAGGAAAACGGCCGCCTTTTTTTGCGGGCGGGAGAACCCGCCAAAGCCCTCGCGGAATTTGAAGCCGCGTTGCATACCAATCCGCGCCAAAGCCAATGGCTTACCGACGCCGCCCAGGTCGCGTTCGAGGACGGCGACTACTTGAAAGCGGAAACATATTTCTCTAGAGCGGATCGCGAAAATCCGTCCCCTGACCTCCAGTCTTCGCTCGATCTCGTTCGGGCCGTGCTGGGAAACGATCCCCGGCTGGCTGGACTGAGCGAAGAGGAACAAGCGCGCCGGACGCTGCGCGATTTTGAGCAGGGACTCGACCGCGTTCGCAAATGCAACAGGACCGGCGCGGCGAATTCGCCCGTGGAGCAGTTGCCGCCCGATTTGCAACGCCTCGCCAAGGATGCCGAGGACCTGCAAAAGCGCGTGAATCTCAGTGCGCTGAACAGAGATCCCGAATTGCGAAACGACGTGATGCAACTCGTTTCCCAAATCGAGGAGGTTGCTTCGAGGGTCTGCGGGCCGCCTTCAGGCCTGGATCAGGCCTTGCTGTTGATCGAACAACGGCGACAAGGGAACAATCCGTGAGTGAACCGAAAATTCCGGTGGAGGAAGCGCAAGCGCCCGCCCCAAAGGTGGAAACTGCCCCGGCGGCCGCGAACGAGTCGAGCCTGCGGTGGCTCGGCGCCCGCGCGCGTTCGTTCACTCTCTCGGAAGGCAATCTCTTCCTGCTGCTGGCGATCGTGATTGGAATGTTTTCCGGAATGGCCGTCGTTTGTTTCCGCATTACCATCGAGTGGGTTCGCCTCGGTCTTCTGGGTTCCGCGCTGGCGCCGCCGCCGCTCCGGGTTTTGTTGGCGCCCGCGGGGGCCGGGCTGGTGGTCGCTTTTCTGGTGCAGAAAGTTTTTCGTGCGGCTCGCGGCAGCGGCGTGAATCAAACCAAGGCGGCCGTGTATGTCTTCGACGGGTATGTGCCCTTCCGAACCGTGATCGGAAAATTTCTGACGTGCTCGATCGCGATCGGCGGCGGCCAATCGCTGGGGCCGGAAGATCCGTCCTTGCAGATGGGCGCGGGAATCGCCTCCGCGCTCGGCAGGCGCTTGAAACTTTCCCGGGACAAGCTGCGGCTGCTCGCTCCCGTGGGCGCGGCGGCGGGCCTGGCGGCGGCGTTCAATGCGCCCATCTCGGCGGTGCTGTTCGTGATCGAAGAGGTGATCGGCACGTGGAGCGCAAGCGCGCTGGGAGCGATCGTCCTTGCGGCGGTTTCTAGCGCCGTCGTGATGCGATCGTTCCTCGGCGGCGAACCGATGTTTCGCGTCCCCGCGTATACGCTTTCGCAGCCCGCGGAATTGCTGGCCTATGCCGTGCTCGGAGTGGTCAGCGGAATTCTCTCGCTCGCCTTCACGAAAATTATCGCCTATTTTCGTCCAAAGCTCCGCGCCCTGCCCGAATGGACCTATTATTTCCAACCCGCGGCCGCGGGTTTGCTGATCGGTTTCATCGGCCTGCGAATTCCCCAATCCATGGGGACGGGATATCCCTACATCGACGAAGCTCTCCACAGCCAGTACACCTGGGAAATCCTGGCGATCCTGGGATTCGCGAAAATATTGACCACGAGCTTGTCGTTTGTCAGCGGCACGCCGGGGGGAATGTTTGCGCCCGTGCTGTTCATTGGGGCGATGATCGGCGGGGCTATTGGCGGGCTCGAGCATCACTTTTTCCCGCAGGTCAGCGCGTCGGTGGCGCCGTTTGCGCTGGTCGGCATGGGCACATTCTTCGCGGGATTTCTGCGCGTTCCCATCACTTCCGTGTTCATGGTTGTGGAAACTTCGGGCAGCTACTCGATCGTTCTTCCCGTCATGATCTCCAACACCATCGCGTATTTAATTTCCCGCAAGTATCAAGAGGGGGCGCTGTTCGATATTTTGGCCAAGCAGGACGACTTGGAATTGCCTTCAATGGAGGAACAACGCGAGCAGATCGTCCTGCGCGTCGAGGACGCCATGCGCAAGCCGGATTTGCCGCCGTTGCAAGCCAGCGACACGGTTACCCGCGCCCTGGAGATTGCGGAATCTTCCACGGAAGAAATCCTGCTGGTGCGCTTTCCGACGGGCCGATGGGCGGGAATCGCCAAAAAGGATATGCCCGCGCTGGCCGCGGCGCACCCTAAAGACACGCAACTGCGCGAAGTTCTGTCGACAGCGCGCTTGCCTATCCTGCATCCCGATCAGCGGCTGGATGACGCGCTGCGATTCATTCAGGGACACCCGCTGCTGCCGGTCGTCGGACGCGCGGGATCGCGAAAGCTGGAGGGGGTGCTTTCGCTGCCGGATATTTTGACGGCGTATCAGCGGGCGACTTGAGTTTTTTGTGGCACAGGCTTCAGCCTGTGACTCTTGATTTTTTTTATTTTGTTTTTGATTTTGTTTTTGATTTTGCTTTTCGTCCCGCGCGCAGTTCAGTTCAACAATCCCTCGCAGACTGAAGTCTGCTCCACAAAAGCCTGCTCCACAATCATCGCGCCAACTCCGAGGCGAAGACAAGCCGCACGCCTTGCCGTTCCGCCTCAGGCAGCATTTCCGCGAGCGCCTCAAGCGTTTCCGGATGCGGATGGCCGATGGCCAGCGCCGAGCCTTTCTCCCGGGCATCGCGAATGGCCAGCGCGAATTGTTTGCGGATGGCGGGAACCGATTGCTCGTCGTCCAGGAACACGTTGCGCCGCGTGGTCGCGACGCCCGCCGCGTGCGCGGTCGTTTCCGCGACCGTCGCGGCGGTGGTGCGGCTATCGATGAAAAATAATTTGCGCTCGCGCAGCAGCGGCATCAACTCGTCCATGAGTTTTTGATCGGCCGTGCCGAGCGAACCTTCGTGATTGTTGACGCCCGCGGCATACGGCACGGTGTCCAGCATGGCCGCAAACGTTTTCTCCACCTCGGGCGAAGCCATACCGGGATGCAACTCGATCGGCTCGTCCTTGTCGCCTGAATTCGAGGCCATGGGCAAATGCAGCATCACCTGGTAACCGCGCCGGTGGGCCTCTTCGGCGATTTCGCCGGAATCGGCCTCATGCGGCAGCACCGAAATCGTCAGCGGATAAACGAGGCGGAACAGGGAGTCCGCCTGGGCACGGTCGTTGCCAAGATCGTCAATCACGATGGCCAGCCGCGGACTCTGGGGCGACGCTTGCGGCGCGGCTTCCGGGGGAGGCAGCGGAGTAATGATGTGGATGGATTGCGTGCGCCGGCCGTTCAGCGTGTAGTCGAAGCGCTCCAGGCCGGGCGCTCCCGGGCGCGCGACGCGTTGCAGGTGGTGAAACTCCGCGACGCGCGTCAGTTCCGCTTCGATGGCGTCCTCGGTGGCCCGGTCCGGCGCGCCCGCTTTGGTGGGCGGAACGGTGATGTAGATGTGATCGGCGGCGAGCGCCTGCTGTTTGCCCGGCTGGCGCGCGGCGTATTCGGGGCGCAGCCCCACTTCGGCGCGTCCGCCGCTAGCGTTTCGCGCGGCCAACAGGAATTCACGGGTGATGCCGCGGATGGCCGCGCCGGACGCCGGCGCGGATTTTTTCTTGCAGGCCGCGGCGAAAATGAGCGCGGCAATCAGAAATAAAAATGGGATGGAACGCAGCAGAAAAATTTGCGCGGCGAGCGGGCTGGGCGCGTCCGGTCGGCGATTCAACCTTTAGGCAGCCTTTTGGGCCTCGCCGCCTTTGAGCAGTTCGAGACCCTTCTTGTAAACCGGGTCGTCCACTTTGGGCAACTGGCCGGGGCCGAGCGGGGCCTCGTCCTCCATGTCGGAGGTATCGGCCGTTGGATCGAAGGCCTTCGGATGCACTTCCACCGTGGGAGCGACGCCATCCTCGACAATGGATTTGCCATCCGGCGTGGAATAAAACGCAACGGTGAGGATCAGCGCCCCGCCGTCGTCCAGCGGGATAATTTTCTGTTCCGAAGCGGAGCCGAAGGTGCGGTCGCCGATCAGATCGCCGCGTTTATTCCCCTTGATCGCTCCAGCCAGAATTTCCGCCGCGCCCGAGGTGCTCGGCGAGATCAAGACATCCACGGGGGAGCGCCACACGGCCTTATCCGGCTCGGCATTGAAATCCTTGTGCGATACGGTTTGCCCTTCGAGCGAAGCGATCTTCCCGGAAGTCAGGAAAAGGTCCGCGGCGGAAATAGCTTCCGCGGCATCGCCGCGCGTGCAATCGCGCAGGTCGAGAAGCAATTTGTGCACGCCCTGCTTGTCGAATTGCGCCAGCTTGTCATGCAGTTCCGTCACGTCCAAGGGATCGAGGGCGGGCAAACGAACATAGGCCACATCCTCGCCGACGCGGTCGGCGGTAATGTGTTCCGGGCCGATGACCGCGCGATTGATGCTGATTTCCTGGGGTTCCGTTTTTCCGCGGCGGATCACGGCCACTTTCACGGCGGTTCCCGGCGCGCCTTGCATCAGGGCGTTGGCTTGCCCGACGGACATATCGCGCGTGCTAAATCCGGCGATCGCTTCCAGAATTTCGCCGCTGCGCAGGGAGGCTTTTCCTGCCGGGCCGTCCGGAACGACCGAGACAATCACGATGTAGCCGTAGCGTTTCGATACCGTCATGCCGATTTCGCCGTGCACGGCATTCTTGGTCCGGTCGCGATAGTCGGCATACTCACGCGGGCTGAGGTAACCCGACAAAGGGTCCAAGGATTCGAGCAGGCCGTGCATCGCGCCGGAGGTCACCACGGCGATGTTCGGCTCATCCACATAGTCTTCCTGAATGTGCTGCAACACCTCGCCAAACACGCTCAAGGAGCGGTAAGACTTGTCGTCCGTGGTTTTGCCGAGCACATAGCCCAGACCGACGTAGAGAAACACAATCACGGAAAGTGTGACAACGGAAACTCTAGCGAGGCGGCTCATCGTTTTTAGCCTCATAAAGAAAAATAAAATCCTAATTATCATAGCACGACTGGCGCGCTGGGCGCTCGGCGATTCACGGCCGGTTGCTCGTGGCGAATCCCCCAGGCATTTTTGGGCCGAGGGACGTTGGGTGGTTAGCCGGGTGTAATCTCTTCCGTTGTCGTGAGATAGGTTTGCGAGATGCGGTCATGCCAGCAAAGCCGATCCTCATCCCAGAGCGCCCAGGCAAAGCCCAAAAAGCAGGTGCCCGCGGAGATCAGGTATCCGAAACTTCTCCAAGCCATTTGGCGCGAAGTGGGTACGCTGCCGTCAAAACTGACCACCCGCAGCCCGCGAAGCATCATGCCCGGCGTCGAGCCTCCAAAAACAGTGAACAGGGCGAAATACTGGGCGTAGAAGAGCGTCAAGGTAGCCCCCGCCACGGCCAGATCCAGCTTGTTAAAACCGATCCGTCCACCCAGGACCGTAAAAAGCGCCAGCATTCCGCCATAACTGAAAAGCAGCAGCCCGGTGTCTACCATCGCCGCCCTGCGCCGCTCCAGGAGCGAAGCCACGGAATAAATGGGCGCGGAAGAGAAGGCCGAACCAGGCGCCGAAACCGCCGGCCAATGGGCGTCGCCTGCGGATGTGGCGGCCTCCAATTTTGGAATCGATATTTCAAATCGCTCGCTGCGATGCGCGCGCGATCCAAAAGACTTCTTGGCGGGCGCGGGCGGCGCGAATATGGCGTCCGTGCTGGAGGAAGGGACCGGGCGAGGTGTGTCGGCCTCGGCTTCAAAGGGCAGAGCGGTTTGCAACTCAGCGGGCGCACCGCCGCGGCGGGCGCGATAATCCTGGAGCTTGCTGGAGACTTCGCGGCGCCATCCTGGATCGACGGCCAGATTTCCATCGGTGGCGCCGGCCGCCGCGGCACGGCGCAAGGCCGGCGGGCGTTCCGATCCGCCGAAAGGGGCGTCGCAGAAACAACAGACATCGGACGGTTCGCCGCTGACGGCGCCGCAATGCTGACAGGTTTTTATCACCGTTCCGTTTTGCGCTGCGGACGTCTCGCCGAACGGAAGTCGGGAGTCGTGCACATTCTATCAGCGGAGCGGCGCTCCAAAAATATTTGCGTCGATTTGTCACGTATTGGATAACCCAGGCAGCCCGGCGCATCCGAATCGCAATCTATACAGGCTGCGGAAAAACAATTTGTTCTGTCATTGCGAATGTGGTGAGAAATTTCTCTTCGATCGAGGGCGGGAAAAAAAGAGAGACGCCGTTGAACGATTGTAAGCCACCAAGGGGAATGCTAGGCTAACGAACTATTTTCGAGAATGCTCGTAACGTATTTTTTTCTGCCGGTCCGGTCGATGGGCAGCGCCAATTCATGAGACTTTTTCAAAAATTCGGTGTGGCGTGCCGGGGGAGAGTGCTTGTCGTTCTGATCGCCGGCATTCTGGGGCTGCGTTCCGCCGGCGCGCAGGAAGTGGTTGCGCCGTCTTCGCCCGCCCCGTCCAGCGCGCGTCTCGAAGCCGATCAGCAACGCAAGGAAGGGGATATTTATTTCGCCGACGGCAACGTCGATATCCATTACAACAATCTTCGATTGCGCGCCGATCACGTGCAGTACAACACCAAGACGTACGTGGCCACGGCCAGTGGCCACGTGCTCTTCGACGCGGATACGCAGCACCTCACGGCGGATTCCGGAGAGCTCAACGTGCAAAGCGGAGCCGGCGTGTTCGAGAACGTGCGCGGCGCCGTCACCCTGGAGCATCCGCCCAACGCCAACTTGCTGATTTCGCCGAATCCACTGGTCTTTCAATCGCCGGAAGTGCGCCGGCTCGACCCGCGGACCTATTCGATCGAGCGCGCCTGGCTGACCGTGTGCGAGCCGGACAAGCCCAGCTGGAAGTTTTTCAGTTCGCATGCCACGCTTCATGTGGATCAATCGGTGGCCATGGTCAACGCGGACTTCCGAATGTTCCGCCTGCCGCTCTTCTACTTTCCCTATGCCTCGCTGCCCGCGGGGCGTAACTTGCGCAAATCCGGTTTCCTGATTCCGGAATTCGCCGATACTTCGGTCAAGGGAGTGGTTCTCGGCGACGGCTATTACTGGGCGCCCAAGGATTGGGCCGACCTCTCTCTCGGCATGGCTTACCTCAGCAAGCGTGGATGGCAGCAAAACGGGGAATTTCGCGCCAAGCCGTGGGAAAACGTTTCGATCTCCGCGAGATATTTCGGCGTGATCGACCGCGGACTGCCTGAGCCGGTGCTGAATTCCCAGGGCGGCCAGGTGCTCAATTCCTCGGGCGTGCCGGAAACGGCGCTGGTGAGCCAGGGCGGCCACAGCGACCAATTCCGGATTTCCGCGGAGTTGCGCGACGGCTGGCGCGCGGTCGCGGATTTCAATCAGCTGACTTCCTTGATCTTTCAACTCGTATTTGCGCCGACTTTCGGCGAAGCGGTGAATTCCGAGGTGCGCAATGCCGGATTCCTTACCAATGACTTTCGAGGATACGGCATCGATTTTGGCGCGACCACTTATAAGAACTTCGTGAACGCCCAGCCGCAAGTCATCGAGGATGTTCGCGCCGCTCCAGAAGCGCGTTTCGTCTCGGCCGACCAGTCGCCTTGGAGCAATCTTCCGGTTTATTTTGGCGGCGATGCGTTTGTGGGCGCCGTGCACCGCAACGATGAAGACCTGGTTACCGATCCCACGACCGGAGTGCAAACCGTCGTGCCGGGAATCATATCGCCCACGTTTGTGGAGCGCTCGGAAGTGGCGCCGCGCGTGGTTATGCCCCTCCGCTGGGGTCCTTGGCTCGGCGTTACCACGAGCTTCACGGCCCGGACGACTTTTTACAGCGCGCAGCTCGTTGGGGGCGCGGCGGAGAGCGACCCGCTGCGCCGGACGACCGGAGAAGTGAACGTCGATCTCCGGCTTCCCACGCTCGAGCGCGTGTGGCAGACCAAGAGCGGAAAGTGGAAGCACACCATCGATCCCGAAATCGAATACAACTTCGTGGGCGGCGTGGGCGCATACGGCCGCTACATCCTTTTCGACGAGGATGAAACGCTCACCGACACGAACGATTTCGTCTACTCCATCACGCAGCGGCTCTTCCGCCGCGTGGGAAACGGCCAGGCCAACGATCTGTTCACCTGGAAAATCGCGCAGGCTTATTACTTCGACCCGACCTTCGGTGGCGCGCTCGTGCCCGGAACGCGCAATGTTTTTCAGGCGCTCGACGAGATCACGCCTTTTGCATTCGCCGATGAGCCGCGCCGCTTTTCACCGATTGACAGCGACATGATCCTTTCGCCCGGCGCGAGATATGACGCCGAAATTCGCCTGGATTACGACACCTTGCGCCATCGGATTACCACGGCGGAGGCGCTGCTGAAAATTCATCCCACGGAAAATATTAATTTTACGGTGGCGCAATTTTCCATCGACAACACCGCCATCCTGCCGCCTTACACCGCCGACCTGCAACCGGCCGTGAATCAGGTGCGGGCCCAGGCGGGATACGGCTCTTCCAACCGCCGCGGCTGGAATGCGCAAGCGGGTATCGGCTATGACATCAAGGAAAATATCTTGCAGAGCCAATTCGTGGAACTCAGTTATAACGGATCCTGCTGCGGAATTTCGGTCGAGTACCGGCGCCTTTCGCTCGGCGTGATCCGCGCCGAAAATCAATTTCGGGTTTCGTTGAACATCGCCAATATCGGAACGTTCGGAAATTTGAGGCGCGAGGAAAAAGTCTACTAGCCATGAACAACGAGGAATCGCTCGCGTTCGCCGGCATCGAGGAGCTGGCCGCGCTGCTCGCAAAACGTAAGATTTCTCCCGTTGAGCTCGCCGAACTGTTTCTTCGGCGCATCGAGCGACAAAATCCCGCGCTCAACGCCTTCCTGACGGTCACGGCCGGGCAGGCGCTCGCCGCGGCGCGCGGTGCGGAAAAGCGGTTGCTTCGCCGCGGCGGTTCGCGCCGAGAGAATTCCCCGCTCCTCGGGATTCCCATCACTCTCAAGGACAACATTTGGACGCGCGGCATCCGCTCGACGGCAGGATCGAAAATCTTGCGCGATTTCGTCCCCTCGGAAGATTCGACCGTTACGCGAAGGCTGGCCCGCGCCGGCGCTGTCCTTCTCGGCAAAACCAACCTGAACGAATTCGCCTATGGAATCACCGGCGGCAACGTGCATTATGGCCCCGTGCACAATCCCTGGGCGCTCGATCGCATGTCCGGCGGATCGAGCGCTGGTTCCGGCGCCGCGGTTGCCGCGGGCCTGTGCGCCGCTTCCGTCGGCACCGATACGGGCGGCTCGATTCGCACGCCTTCCGCTTTTTGCGGCGTCGTCGGGCTGAAACCGACGTTCGGCCGGATCAGCGTGTTCGGCACTTTTCCGCTCTCGCCCTCCCTCGATCATGTCGGCCCCCTGGCTCGCAGCGTCGCGGACGCCGCCATCCTGCTCGGCGCAATGGCGGGGCATGATCCGCTCGACCTGACTTCCTCGCCGAAGCCGGTCGAAAATTATCTCGGCTCGCTGCGGAAACCTCTGCGCAAATTTCGCCTGGGACGCCCGCGCGAACATTATTGGGAAAAGCTGGACCCCGAGGTGCGCCACGCCGCCGACGCCGCGGTGCGGGACATGGAAAAGCACGGCGCGGTGGTCCGCGAAGTTTCCCTTCCGCATTTGAAACCTTCGCTCGATGCAGCCACCGATATTTCGCTTGCCGAGGCCCTCCACGTCCACGAAGCGGCCGGATATTTTCCGGCGCGCGCTTCCGAATATGGCGAGGAGGTGCGCCAGCGAATCGAATCGGGCGCCAGGGTGCCCGCGCATCGTTACCTGGCCGGCTTCGACGTGCGAAAGCGCCTGCTCGCCGAATTTGACGCGGCTTTCCACGACGTCGACGCCATCGTGGCGCCCACGCTCCCCGTCCCCGCCCCGCTCATCGGCGCTGACACCGTGCACATCGAAGGCGATGAAATTGGCGCGCGCTCCGCCATCGTCGGACATTGCCGCCCCGCGAATTTGACCGGCCTCCCCGCGATTTCCATCCCCTGCGGTTTCACGCACGCCGGCCTGCCCGTCGGTTTGCAATTCATCGGCCGCGCCTTCGACGAAGCCACGCTTCTGCGCATCGCGCTTTCCTATGAACGCGCGAATGACTGGCGCTCGCGCCACCCCCGCGGCGGTTGAATCCCGGAACGCCAACCGGGAGACAGGCGTTCCCAGCCCCGGAGCGTCGGCCATGCGCCGCGCGTCAGGCAAAGTCGCACCCTTCCAAGAAATCCCCCGTTCGGACATGTAGTTATGTGAAAATAAGCGATGGGTTGAATCAAAGTCAGGGCTGCACCCGTCTAATTAATGGGACGCTGGGTGTGTTGAACTATTCCAACTTCGGAGATCATTTCGTCCGATGCAAGTTTCGATTCTCTACGCCTTCGTAGCTGGAATTATCTCGTTCCTGTCGCCGTGCGTGTTGCCGCTTGTGCCGGGATACGTCTCGATGCTTTCGGGCATCGGCGTCGAGCAGCTTCGCACGGGCCAGCCGGCGCGAAACAGCCTATTCGCTTCTTCGCTGGCCTTCGTCTGCGGATTTTCCGTGGTCTTCGTCAGCTTCGGGGCATCGGCCAGCGCCGTGGGGCAATTTTTGCTGCAGCATAAGGCTCTCATGGGCCCTGTTGCCGGCGCCGTCATCGTCCTTTTCGGGCTGCATCTGGTCGGCTGGCTGATTAAGCTGCCCGTCAACGCGGGCCTCGTGATCGGCGGCGTCCTGGCGTTTGGCGCCGCAATTCTTTGGCGCCGCTCGGGGACCGAAGCCGTGGGCCCCGGCGGCCTGTTCGGCTCCGTGCAACTGCTCTCCGTTGCGCTTATCTTTCTGGCCGGACCGTCGCTGACGCGCTGGCTCAACCGCGACGTGCGCTTCCACAACCTCGGCGGCCAAACGGAAACCGAAGGAAAATCCGGCGGCGCGCTTTCCGGCGTGACCAGCGGTTTTCTTCTCGGCTTCGCTTTCGCCTTCGGCTGGACGCCATGCATCGGTCCGATCCTTGCCGCTGTCCTGGTGCTGGCCGCGAACACACAGACGATTTCCCGCGGCGTTTTTTTGCTGGCGGTGTATTCGGCGGGCCTCGCCGTGCCCTTTCTTCTG